>Ga0210390_10005552_pt1 | contig 10569 bp, 8 predicted proteins | sample IncBWH11OmetaG_FD_161050 | JGI IMG/M metagenome (GOLD analysis project Ga0210390, IMG submission 161050) | Forest soil microbial communities from Barre Woods Harvard Forest LTER site, Petersham, Massachusetts, United States - Inc-BW-H-11-O ... | reverse complement strand
CCAACTTAAGCTTCCCCTTGACGAACGAGGGCGTCGCCGCGCGGCCAACCGTGCCGAATGGTTCAGCCAGATCGACAAGCCGCTGGAAATCCACGACATAATTGGTGCCTGAGCAGCACACCGGCTGCCGTGCTCGCCGCTGCCATCCACGTCGCATCATGTCGGTCATTGGCCTCGGGGCTCGGCCAACGGACCAGCCGTCGGTTCACCTTTACCGGGGCACCGTTTACCGCGGTTTTACCGGATTTCCAATCCAGCTCTTGATTACCGGCGAACGATCAAGAGGAAACGGTCAGCAAACGGCACGCTTGTGCACCGCACAACGATCAGGCGGCGAAGTCACAATATTTGGTCTTCCGGTCAAACCGCTGTGATTATATTAAAGGTGTGTGACGGATCGACCGGATCCGACAAGGTGACGACCAGCGGTTGCTCGAGGGCAAGATGAAACGTGGAATCGCCGTTTTGTTTTCGCTGTCCGCGCTCGTTGCGCTTGGTTATTTCACGGCGAGCAAATGGGCGATCCGGCATGAAACGCTGATGTTCTACGATACGGCGCGCGACAATCGTCCGGTGGAAATCGATCTCGCGGTGCGGCGCGACAAGGAGATGCAGGCGAATGCCGGTTTGATCAAATTGCCGGTGGCAATTCTCAATCACGGCAACACCGTCAAGTTTACCGAATATTCCTTCCTCGCAAATCTCTTCGCTGTCCGCGGCTACATGGTGGCCTCGATTCAGCATGACCTTGCGACCGACGCACCGCTGGTGACGAAGGTCGGTGAGCTCTATGTCGGCCGCCTGCCGCAATATCACCGCGGCGTTGCCAACATCCGTTTTGCGCTCGACGAGCTGAAAAGAATCCGACCGAACGCGGATTATGATCACCTGACAATGGTCGGACATTCCAACGGCGGTGACATCTCGATGTACTTCGCCAAATTATATCCTGATCAGATCAAGAAAGTTGTCACGCTTGACAATCTTCGCGTGCCGTTCATGACCGACGGCAGGTTCAAAATACTCTCCTTCCGCTCCAAGGACCCTGTCTTCAAGCCCGATCCCGGCGTCATTCCCGATGATGCTGTTTGCGAGAAGGCTGGGATCACCGTCGTCCGAACCAATTTCCAGCACAACGACATGCGCGATACCGGGCCCGAGGAAGCCAAGGAATCGATCCAGGGGATGCTCGACAAATTCCTGGAAGACGACGGTCCGGTTGGTCCGGCCGACGTCAAGCCGAATGTAATGACCGAAGCAGGGCCCGTCACGCCCTTCGCACCCGTCACCCGGAACTGACGATCAGCCCGCATTCGACCGCGCCCGCCGGTGGATTGACCAGTCTCGGCTCGCCGCCCACATAAGCTTGCTAGTGGAGTGGAAAATCGGACCACTAGCCACAGGCGAGCATCCATGTCAGGCGAACCGATCAAGCCAAAATCCGACCTGCCCGAGGGCCGCAAGAGCGGTTCATTGCCGGACGAAAAGCCGTCAGCCTCGGAAGACATCGCCGCCTTCGTCGCCAAGGCCAAGGCGATGTCGCCGCACGCCGCGGGCAGCCGCGGCAGGCTGGTATTTGCGCTCGATGCAACCATGAGCCGGCAGCCGACATGGGACATGGCTTGCGCGCTGCAAGCCGACATGTTCCGCGAGGCGGCGGCTCTCGGCAGTCTGGATATCAGGCTCGTGTACTATCGTGGTTTGAACGAATGTCGCGCCACCGGCTGGATCTCCGACAGCGCGCAACTGGCAAAGCTGATGGGCAAGATCGATTGTCGCGGCGGCAACACCCAGATCGGCAAGGTCCTGTCGGAAGCCCGGCGTGAGGCCGTTGCAGCGGGCGTGCGCGCGGTCGTCTTTGTCGGCGATGCGATGGAAGAAAATGTTGATGATCTCTGCGTCAAGGCAGGTGAACTGGGCCTGCTCAAGGTGCCGGCGTTCATGTTTCAGGAGGGGCGGGACCCGGTTGCTGAAAATGCGTTCAAGGAAATCGCGCGTCTGACCGGCGGAGCGTGGTGCAGGTTCGACCCCGGCGCGGCGGCCCAGTTGCGCGAGTTGCTGCGCGCAGCCGCAGCCTTTGCCGCCGGCGGGCGCGAGGCTTTGCTGAGGCTGTCGAAAAGCGGCGGCGGCGCCGCCAAATTGCTTGGCCAGATGAGATAGGCGGAAATCCCTCGAGCGCCTTCGATGGCGGGGTTAGCTGGCGACCGCCGCCTTTGCGACAACGTCAAGAGCGCCGGTCAGGTTGCCGATCGGCACTTCGGTCCCGCTCAATCCGTGCCGTTGGGCAAGCCACGCCGGATCGTTGTAGGACAGCCAGGTGCTGCCCGATGCATCCTGCCAAACCAATGCCTTCAGCGGCAGGTCGATCCCGATGGTCTGGGCGGTCTGCATCAGGGGTGTGCCGCCCCTGGCATTTCCAAAAATCAAAAGCTCGGTCGGGTTCAACGACAGACCCGCGGCGGCGGCGCCGGCCGAATGATCGATCCGGGCAAAAACGGTCATGCCTCTTGCCTTCACCGCAGCCTCGAGCCTGTTCATGGTGTCCCGCGGGCCATGGCTGCTCTTGAGGGTCGTCAATCCTTGCACAGCCATTTGCCTGCTCCCGTGACAGCCGCCATTCGATCTCAACCTGCCGATTCAATGTTGCAACGCCAAGGAGTTTTTCGCGATCGCTTGCCATCCGCACGGTCGGGATCGGCATGCTTTTTACCACCGATCGCCCTATATTGGGACCATGCCTACCCTGATTGCCGGCGTTGTCGCCGTTATCGTTCTCTATTCGCTGCTGCAGATGTTCCGCGCGGCCAATCCGGTCGTTCTGGCGCGCGCGATCAAGATTGTCGGTGGTGTTGTGGCGCTTGCCGTTGCCGCGTTCACCGGCATCAGAGGCGAGCTTGCGGTGGCCATTCCGCTCGGCATCTTCGGCGCGGGGCTGTTGGGCTGGTCGCCGTTCGGCGCGTCGGGCTTTGGCAATTTCGGCGGATTGTTTGGCGCAAGCGGACAGCGCTCCGCGGGGCAAGCCTCGCGCGTCCGCTCGCGGTTCTTCGATATGACGCTCGATCACGACACCGGCAGTCTTTCGGGCCGGCTTGTGGCGGGACCCCATGCCGGCCATTCGCTCGACGAATTCGACCTGCCGCAGCTCCTGGAGATGATTCCGGAACTTGACGCCGAAAGCGTGCCGTTACTTGAAAGCTATCTGGACCGCCGCTTTCCCGCCTGGCGTCAGAACGCGCAAGGAGATACGGCAGGGCGGCAGCGCCGCGCGGCGCCGAGCGGCAAAATGACGGATGAGGAGGCCTATCAAATCCTTGGCCTGCAGCCGGGTGCGGGGCGCGAGGAGATCGGCCGTGCTCATCGGGCGCTGATGAAGAAACTCCATCCCGACCAGGGGGGGTCGACGTACCTTGCCGCCCGAGTAAATGAGGCCAAGGAAGTTTTGCTTCGCACGCATCACGATTAACTCCGGCACGCCAACAAGCGCCTGCAACAGCGAACAGCTACTCTGCCTTTTTCCGCTCGACGCCGATTACGACCCGCCGTTGTCCGGCGTGGCCAGTCGCTCATCCCAAAGGTTTAGCCGGAAAATCTTGACGAGAGGTTTGCAACGGCCGGTTTGCACCGTGCCTCAAGCATTTAGATTTTGTTGATCAATTCCGAACGGTAATGCACGAAATTTCGCTGTGCTTGAGCGCCCGACAGACCGCTTCGGCCTGATCTCGGTCAAGACCAGCAAATCGCGCCCGATACAGCTTTTTGTCGCCCTTGGCCAGGACCGGCTCGGTGAAGGGATCGGCCTTGTTGAGCAGGCCGTGGGCCTGGCTGCGTGCGGCCTCGATACGTCGCCGCGCTTCTTCCTCGGTTTCGAGCGCTCCGACCTGAATGATCCATCCGCTATGGGTCGCTTCGGGTTTGGTTGTGCCGGCCTGCTGGGTGGATTGGGGCTGCGCCTGGCTCCGTTGGGAGAGATCACCGTAAGCCATCGCCTGAGACGCGGAGGGGGAAGTAACGCTGGATGCCGGCAATACGCCGAGAATCCCGTTTCCGGTGCCGTGATTTGCCGGCTGCGGCGGCAGGTCGGTCCGCGCTACGTCAGCCTTGCCGGTTTCGCTCTTTCCGATCTCGGCCTTCGCTACGACTGCGTTCGATGTCTCCGCCACGTCCGAATGTGCGGGAATTACGCTGGTGACCGGTGTCGACGGTTGGGTAGGGCCGGCGGCCGCCAATTTGACCGGGCCTGCCTTGATCTGGACCGTCTTCACCCTGACCGGCTTCATCGGCTCGGAAGAACCGGGAATTGCCGCGATCGGCTGGGTTTGAATGACCCCATTGGTCAGCGGCGCCGGTTCGGTCTTTGGTTCGGGTTTTGATTCAGCCCTTGGTGTTTCAGCCTTTGGCGATTCAGATTTGGGCGATTCAGATTTGGGTTCAGCTTTGAGCTGAGTCATCGCCGCAGTGGCGACCGTCGTCATCGATCGCGAGGTCGAACGCGATACAGCCTGCGCCTTGCTCCGTAGCGAAGGTCCCCTGGGCGATCACTTGTCCTCCCGTGCTGGCCGGCGCGGCGTTTTCGCCTTCCGCCACGTCGGTTCTGCTCGCAGCCGAATTGTGTTCGGTGATCGCCGCCACGGTTCGCTTGGCCGAAGCCTTTTCAAGGTTTTCGGCAAGCAAGTTACGCATGATCGCGTCGCGCGAACCGCCGCTGTGTCCTCCCATCACCACGCCGACCAGATGGCGGTTGCCACGACGCATCGACGTTACGAGGTTGAAGCCAGAGGCGCGGGTGTAGCCGGTCTTGATTCCGTCGACACCCTCGACGGTGCCAAGGAGGTGGTTGTGATTGGAGATCGAATGGCCACGGAAGGTGAACGATACCGTCGAGAAATAGCGGTAATACCGCGGAAAACGATCCTGGATCGCCCGCCCAAGGGTGGACTGGTCGCGCGCGGTCGTCACCTGCTCGTCATCGGGTAGACCCGATGCATTCCGATAGATCGTCCTGGACATTCCGAGCATGCGCGCCTTGCGCGTCATGATCTCGGCGAAATCGTCTTCATCGCCGGCGATGGCTTCGGCGATCACAACTGCGGCGTCGTTTGCCGAGCGGGTCACCAGTCCCTTGATGGCGTCTTCGACACGAATGGTTTGGCCGGGGCGCAATCCGAGCTTGGTCGGAGCCTGCTCGGCAGCATGTTGGGAGACCGGCATTTCCGTGTCCAGCTTCATCTTGCCGGCCTCGAGGCGCTCGAACAAAAGATAGAGCGTCATGATCTTGGTGAGCGAAGCCGGATGACGGCTGGCATCGGGATTGTTGGCCGACAGGGTCGCGCCTGAATTGCCGTCTACAATAATCGAGGAGAACGCAGGGCTGTAGCTTTCATGCGACTCCTGATGCAGATGGCGCACATAGTGATGATGCCTGGAACGGCGCGCCTGAGCGGTGTCGGTGGTAAAAATGATCGCGGTGGTGACCGCGATAGATCCGAAAGCGCAAACCCGCAAAACACGCGGGGAAGCCAAGGTTGTGCGAAGCATGAACTACCCCGTCCCCAATTTCTGCCTTGATCACTGCTTCGTGAGGCCAAATTATGCCCAACGACCGGCAACTTTTTCGCGCTCGGAGAACGACCCCAATCGCTCGTTTCGCCCGGTCGGCCAACCAGTCCGCTATTCTCGCTAAGGCGCTGTTCACAATCGGATTTCAGATGCCCGCCCGGAACCCAGGGCAGGCCGCAAATCAGGTTAGGTGGCGGGAGTTTCCAAAAGATTAAGGAAGGCTTGCGTAGAAGCCCGGCATTTGTGGGTGAAAGCCCAACTTGTGCATTGCACAATTTTCCTTGACATTTTTGTGCAGTGCACTATATAGCGCTGATAACGGGCCGGGAGGTCCGGCGTTGATCCTAGTCTGGGAAAGGGAATTCATCATGGTCAAGGTTGAAGACATCCAACAGTACGGAAAAGAGCAGTTTGATACGGCCGTCGCCTCCGCGACGAATCTGCAAAACGGCTTCCACGCCATCGCGAGCGCCTACGGCGACTACACCAGGAAGTCCTTTGAGGATACGAAATCGTTCGTCGAGAAGCTTTCCGGTGTGAAGTCGCTCGACAAGGCGATCGAAGCGCAAACCGAATTTGCCAAGTCCTCCTACGAGACCTTCGTGGCTGAGGCGCAAAAAATCGCCGGCCTTTATGGCGATCTGGCCAAGCAGAGCTTCAAGCCGGTGGAAAACATCGTTACGAAGTTCAAATCAGCTGCCGGCCAATAAGCGGGTCGCTCGCTGCAAATATTATGCAAAGCCCGGCCTTCTGGCCGGGTTTTTTTTGCCAATGCGTCCGCAGACGGCCCGCAGGCGACCGCTCGAAAAAATATCGCCGATGGCGGGGGAACTGCCGCCACGCTTTGTCAAACGAACCCGGATTGATTAACCTTCGGATTCTGCTGATCCAGGAATCGGTCGGTCGTGATCTGTGTCTGCGAGCTTGCAGCGAAACGAAGATGGACCCATATTCTCGCTGTCGATCCAGAGGATGGGTCAGGCCGGGAGCGGTGATCTGGAATTTGTCCGGGGTTGATCGATGGCTCCAGGTGAGAACATCGTCGGGTTCGTGCCTCCCGCTGCCCAGCCTCCTTTGGGGATCTCAAACGCCTGTGCCATGTTACGACTGATTGCCAGCCCTGACCCGTCGGTATCTCCGGCGGCCATTTTCTCTCCCCGAATGGGTAACGATGAGAACCGCCCCGGCGGAACCGCCGGCCCCGGGACATCCGTCATTACCAAGGTCAAACCGAAAACAAAACGGCCCAATCTATATCGCGTGCTGATACTGAACGACGACTATACGCCGATGGAATTCGTCGTTCTTGTGCTGGAGAAATTCTTTCAGAAGGACGTCGAGGCCGCGACCAAGATCATGCTGCACGTACACCATCACGGTATCGGGGAGTGCGGCATATTCACCTACGAAATAGCCGAGACCAAGGTGACTCAGGTCATGGACTTCGCCCGCAAGCACCAGCATCCCCTCCAATGCGTGATGGAAAAAAAGTGACGTCGCTTGTCGGTTTGGGGATCGGAACGGGTTTTGCATCGTTTCTACAGGTAAACCCGGACCAACACGGGTAACCCTTAACAAATCACGTGAGCGTGCGGGGAGAACCCGGCCCGGGCGCGGAACCGGTCTTTTGCCATGATCGGATATAACTATATGTGACAAAGGTTGTTGTTGCCTGACCGGCGAACGACGATCATGATGGCGGGGGCCATAGAGGACGCGAATGCCGACTTTTTCCCAAAGCCTAGAACAATCCCTGCATCGCGCGCTGGCGATTGCGAACGAGCGTCATCATCAATATGCGACGCTCGAACATCTTCTGCTGTCGCTGATCGATGACTCGGATGCGGCGGCCGTCATGCGCGCCTGCAGCGTCGATCTCGACAAGCTGCGCACCAGTCTCGTCAATTATCTCGAAACCGAGTTCGAGAATCTGGTGACGGACGGCGCCGATGACGCCAAGCCGACCGCCGGCTTCCAACGCGTGATCCAGCGCGCGGTGATCCATGTCCAATCGTCTGGGCGCGAAGAGGTTACCGGCGCCAACGTGCTGATCGCGATCTTCGCCGAACGCGAAAGCCACGCCGCCTATTTCCTGCAAGAGCAGGACATGACCCGTTACGACGCGGTCAACTACATCAGCCACGGAATTGCCAAGCGGCCGGGGGTTTCGGAAGCGCGGCCGGTTCGCGGGGTCGACGAGGAGACCGAGACCAAGGGTAACGAGGATTCCAAGAAAAAGGGCGAGGCGCTCGAAACCTATTGCGTAAACCTCAACAAGAAGGCGCGCGACGGCAAGATCGATCCGGTCATTGGCCGGAATTCCGAAATAAATCGCGCTATCCAGGTGCTCTGCCGCCGGCAGAAGAACAATCCGCTATTCGTTGGCGATGCCGGCGTCGGCAAGACTGCGATCGCCGAAGGGCTGGCCAAGCGCATCGTCGACAGCGAAGTGCCGGAAGTGTTGTCGGCCGCCACCGTGTTTTCCCTCGACATGGGCACGCTGCTGGCCGGCACCCGTTACCGCGGCGATTTCGAAGAGCGGCTGAAGCAGGTGCTCAAGGAGCTCGAGGCTCATCCGAACGCCATTTTATTCATCGATGAGATCCACACAGTGATCGGCGCCGGCGCCACCTCGGGCGGTGCCATGGATGCGTCCAACCTGCTTAAACCGGCATTGGCTTCCGGCACGATCCGCTGCATGGGCTCGACGACGTACAAGGAATACCGCCAGCATTTCGAAAAGGATCGCGCGCTGGTGCGCCGATTCCAGAAGATCGATATCAATGAGCCGACGGTGGAGGACGCGATTGCGATCCTCAAGGGCCTGAAGCCTTACTTCGAGGATTACCATCGGCTGAAATACACCAACGAGGCGATCGAGGCGGCGGTGCAGTTGTCCTCGCGCTATATCCATGACCGCAAGCTGCCCGACAAGGCGATCGACGTGATCGACGAATCCGGCGCAGCTCAGATGCTGGTGGCGGAGAACAAACGCAAGAAGACCATCGGGATCCGCGAGATCGAGAGCACGATCGCGACCATGGCGCGGATTCCGCCCAAAAGCGTGTCGAAGAATGACGCCGAGGTTCTCAAACACCTCGAGCAGACCTTGAAGCGGGTCGTGTTCGGGCAGGACAAGGCGATCGAAGCGCTTTCGGCCTCGATCAAGCTCGCACGCGCAGGTCTGCGCGAGCCGGAAAAGCCGATCGGCTCCTATCTTTTCTCAGGACCCACCGGCGTCGGCAAGACCGAGGTCGCCAAGCAACTCGCGGCCTCGCTCGGCGTTGAGCTGATCCGGTTCGACATGTCGGAATATATGGAGCGTCACACCGTGTCGCGCCTGATCGGGGCGCCCCCGGGCTATGTCGGCTTCGACCAGGGCGGCTTGCTCACCGACGGTGTCGACCAGCATCCGCATTGCGTGGTGTTGCTCGACGAAATCGAAAAGGCCCATCCCGACCTGTACAACGTGCTGCTGCAGATCATGGATCATGGCCGGTTGACAGATCATAACGGCAAGCAGGTCAATTTCCGGAACGTGATCCTGATCATGACCACGAATGCCGGCGCTGCCGACCTCGCACGGCAGGCTTTCGGGTTCACCCGCAGCAAGCGGGAAGGCGACGATCACGAAGCGATCAACCGGCAGTTCGCGCCCGAATTCCGCAATCGGCTCGACGCAATCATCTCGTTTGCGCATCTCAATGCCGAAGTGATCGGCATGGTGGTCGAGAAGTTCGTGCTGCAGCTCGAGGCTCAGCTTGGCGATCGCGACGTCACGATCGAATTGTCCGAGCCGGCCAAGGCCTGGTTGATCCAGCACGGCTATGATGAACAGATGGGTGCGCGGCCAATGGCACGCGTGATCCAGGAACACATCAAGAAGCCGCTGGCCGACGAGGTGCTGTTCGGCAAGCTCAAGGGTGGTGGCCACGTCCGCGTCGTGCTGGTGAAGGACGAGACCGCAGCGGATCCGACGCAGGAGAAGATCGGCTTCGAATTCGTCGAGGGACCGGTCACGCCGAAGCCGGAGAAACTGCCCGGCGCGCGCAAGCGCACCACGCCCCGCAAGCCGAAGCCGAGTGGGCCGAGCGGCGGGTCCAAGGGTCCGGCGTCGCGGGGTCCGCTGGTCAAGGTCTGAGCAGACGATATCAAGCAAACAAAAAGCCGGCGCGTCGCAAGACCGCCGGCTTTTTTTCGAGCACGCCGCGGCAGAGGACGGCGCGTTGGGGCGTTACCTGATCAATCCGGCGAGCCTTGGCAGCGCCAGGCTGATCTCGGGGATGCAGATGATGAGCAGGAGGCCGGCGAACAAGGCCAGCATGTAGGGCACATAGGTCCGAAAGTGCTCACCGACATTGAGCTTTGCAAAGCGCAGCGCCATCAATAGCCCGACGCCCATCGGCGGCAGGAATAGACCGATGCCGACGGCCGCCGTCTGCACGATGTTGAAGTGGATCGGGTCGATGCCCATCGCTTCGGAGATCGGAAATACCACGGGAATGAGCACGACCGCGGCCGGCAGGCCCTCCAGCACCATGCCGAACAGGCAACTCATGACGGCGGTACCGATCAGGAACAACCACGGATGCCCCTTCAGCGGTCCGAGCAATTGGCCGAGCAACTGCGGCACGCCGCTCACGCCCATCAGATACTGGTAGACGGAAGCGACCGCGAGCAGGAACACCACAGCGGCTGTGAGAATCGCGCTGTCATAGGCGATCTTGCCCATCTCGCGCCAGGAGACATTGCGGTAGTAAAGCCTGGCGGCCAGGAAGGCGTAGCCCGCGACCACGGCGCCGGCTTCGGTTGCGGTGATGATGCCGAGGATGAAACCTGCGAGAATAACGAACGGTACCACCATCGGCACGGCGGCGTGCACCGCGGCCTGAGCGACGCGCTTGAGGCTCGGCCTGGTGTCGATCGGCCAATTCTTCTGGCGTGCGCGAAAGTAAACGACCGCCATCAGGCACAACATGATGACGACTGCTGGAACGAAGCCGGCAACGAATA
>Ga0210390_10005548_pt1 | contig 10571 bp, 9 predicted proteins | sample IncBWH11OmetaG_FD_161050 | JGI IMG/M metagenome (GOLD analysis project Ga0210390, IMG submission 161050) | Forest soil microbial communities from Barre Woods Harvard Forest LTER site, Petersham, Massachusetts, United States - Inc-BW-H-11-O ... | reverse complement strand
GGGGAAACGTGTCGGCGGGGGGGAGAAACGTGTCGGCGGGTCGGCGTAGGGCGTGTCGGCGTAGGAGCGTTTCACGCCTTCTTTGATCGCGCTTTTCAAAGGAATACCGGACCAGACAGAAGAAGCTTCTTGAGGCGAGAAGTACGCCATCACGCCGACACGCCCATACGCCGACCCGGTTCCCCCCACGCCGACACGCCCCTACGCCGACCCGCCGATACGGTTCCCCTTCACCCAGTGAATGGAATCGGCCGGTTGGTGGCCCGGAGATAAAGCAAGATAAATCCGATCAGCAGGAATATTGCGGCCGGTGTCCAGGCCGCGACCAGTGGCGGGATTCTGGATCCCTGTCCAAGCGCCAGGAAGACGTTGGTAGATGAGAACAAGCCTATGAAAAGAAAAAGGCCGCCGGCTATCCCGCCAAGAGCTCCCCGCCGTGAAAAAGCGACACAGAGCGGACATGCCACAAACACGACCACCAAGACATTCCATGGCAATGCGAACCGATACCACATTTGGGTCTTGAACTCGGCGAGATTCGATTCCGGAAAATCGCCGTTCTCTTTCAGGTAATGGTCCAGCTGCGGCACCGTCATGTACTTGCCTCTCAGGATAGCACTGGAGAGACGCCACGGAGTTTCGCTCCAACCGTTCATCTCCTTTTGAGCGAAAAATTCCTCGCTGGTCACGTTCCCCTGCGGATCGACGTAAGCGATCTTGCCGTTATAAAAGATCCAGGCTTTGCGCGACCCATCGTAACTCGCGGTCCGCCCGTAGATTTTTGACGAGATGACACCCTTGCCATCTTGCTGAATCACTTGAACATTCCGGAGCTGTTCGTTCTTGACGTCGAGAAGTTGAATAAACCAGATCCGAAAATCTCTGCGGTTGGGAAAAACGAGTGCGTCCACGCTGGAGTTCTTGGCCTTTCCCTTGATGATTTCGTCCAGCATGAACGCGCCGGCCCATTGCCCTCTTGGACCTAGCTCATAGTTCAAAGCCGTGCAGGCCCCTGTTAAGATCAGCCCCACCAGAATCAAGGGAAGCAGCAAACGCGGAACACTGACACCCGCACCCAACATCGACACGATCTCATTGCGACGGGACATTCGGGTCAGCACATAAAGGAGACCGAGCAAAACGCTCAATGGCAGCTGATTCACGATCAGAAACGGGATTTGAACCAGGTAAAATTGGGCGATCGGTACAAACCCGAGATGCGCCTCCTGCAAATCGTTGGCGTGCTCACCGAGATCATAAACCAGCCAGATGGCAATCGTTCCGAACAACGAATAAAAAAATGGAACCAGGAAATTCTTGATGAGGTATCGATCAAATATTCGAAACACGGCCTTTTAACTTTGAAGTTTTGTCTTTTGCGACTTCAGTCCAACCGGTGGGTCGAAAATCGGGCGCGAACGTGCTGCAATTCCTGTGAAGACCACAAAAAGCCACGATGCCAAAATACCATACTGAGAGAGACTTGCGCCGGAGCGTAGCGCTCTCGATGGTTGTACGCCTCCTGTTTTTAGTGGAAAGACCCGTAGCACGGCTTTGAGCAAAGGACAACGGTGATCGCGCTTCGCAAAGATTTCGACCAAGGGTTCTCCCAGGACATTCAAGAGATGTTTGGGGAAGGAAGCGTCCTGTCGGGTGCAAAGAATTTCGAGTACCGGCCCGAACAACAGCAGATGGCAGGAGCAGTGGCGGATGCGCTGGAAGGAAATCATCATCTGGTGGTCGAAGCCGGGACCGGTGTCGGCAAATCATTGGCCTACCTCATACCGGCTGCTCTCTTCGCTTTGGAGCACCACCGTAAAGCGATCATTTCGACCCACACCATCAACCTCCAGGAGCAATTGCTCCAAAAAGATATCCCGATTGTTCGCAAGTTGTTGGATCGGCCATTCGAAGCTGTCTTGCTCAAAGGAAGACAAAATTATCTCTGTCCAAATCGACTCGACCGTGCTTTGCAACTGCAGAACGATCTCTTCAACAGCTCTGAGCAACAAGAGTTACTAAGAATCAAGGACTGGAGCCAAAGGACAACCGAGGGGACCCTCAGCGACTTGGACGTCGAGCCGGATCCATCCGTCTGGGCACAAGTTTGCAGTGAACCGCACATCTGCACTCCGAAAACGTGTGGGGACGGAACCCGCTGTTTTTACCAGGAGGCACGGAAAAAATTATTGACGGCCGACCTGATCGTGGTCAATCACACCCTTTTTTTCCTGGCCTTGGAAAGCATGGGCGAGGCCGAGAGTCGAAGTTCGGGGTACCTTTTCCCGAATGACTTTGTCATCTTGGACGAGGCGCACACCGTTGAGTCTGTCGCTGCGCGCCAGGTTGGCCTTGGAATCTCGCAATACGGCCTCAAACAGGCGCTGTATCGGCTCTACAATCCAAAATCAAAAAAGGGGCTCTTCACCGTTCTTAGAGCTGAGGAAGCGGTCCGGGAGACTGCCGAAACAATCGAAGCGGTGGACCGCTTTTTCCAAGCGGTTGAACAAGCCGCGGATTTTCGGAAAGGCCGGGAATGCCGTGTGCGCGAACCGGGCCTGGTACCGGACAGTGTCACACTGGCTCTGGCGCGGGTTCAGTCGATCGTGGTCGCCCTCATGAAAAAGACCGAGGACGAAAAGCTCAAATCTGAGCTCCAGGATTTGGGTCGCCGCCTCCGTGAAGCGCGTCGCGGTGTAGCCGACTTTCTGCAGCAAACTCCAGAAAACCATGTTTACTGGGTCGAGCGGACAGGGAAAACGGTGCACCAGCTGACGTTGAACGCTGCGCCGGTCGATATATCCTCGGTGTTGAACCGGATGCTGTTCCCGGAAGGTCGTACCTGCGTGATGACCAGCGCGACACTTTCGGTCGGTCGCGACGATCTGGCTTATTTCCGCGGACGAGTGGGTGCTTTCGAGGTCGATGCTTTGCAGATCGGCAGCCCTTTTGATTACCAAAAGCAGATGCGTCTTTACGTTGCCAAAAAAATGCCGGATCCGCGCAATCCGGAATATGAGGATGCACTGGAAAAATGGATTACTTACTTTTTGAAAAAAACCAACGGCCGCGCCTTTGTTCTTTTTACCAGCTACAAAAGCATGATGAGCTTGACCCAGCGCATGGAGCCCGCCTTGGATCGCGCTTACACTTTTCTGGTTCAGGGGAAGGGCTTATCCCGTACCCGCATGCTGGAACGTTTTAAAAAATCCAACAACGGTGTCTTGTTCGGGACCGACAGCTTCTGGACCGGTGTCGATGTGCCAGGGGAAGCGCTCTCAAACGTTATCATTACCAGACTCCCTTTCGCAGTTCCCGATCATCCATTAATCGAAGCCAAACTCGAATATATTGAGGCCAACGGCGGTGATCCTTTCACCGAATATTCCCTTCCCGAAGCAATCCTGAAATTGCGACAAGGGGTTGGTCGGCTTATTCGGACCAAAACTGATGAGGGCATTATCGTTATTCTGGATAACCGGATCTTGAGCAAGAATTACGGCAAGAGCTTTCTGCAAGCGCTTCCTCCCTGCCCGTTGGAGATGGTGTGAGTTTGGGTTTTCCTGTGAATCCGATTGACCGGTTCCTGGCAAATCTCGAAGCGAGCCTGACCAGCAAAACTTTCCGGCGGTTAACACTGGGAAAGTGCCGGGATGAACTGGAAGGCGTCAAACACGTCTACATCCGTGCTGTTACCCTGAAGAACGGGATCCACTTGAGTTTTGCCCGCCGCTATCCGGAACGCGATCTGACTCAAAATTATCTTGTCTCCGATGGCATTTCCTTAGTCCGTGAATGGTTAGGCAAATCCAGCTTGGCCGCGACTCTCTTCACAGTCGATCAGCGCCAACAACTTTTGTTCAACCGGCACGGAAACCCCCGGTTATTCAATACCTCTGGGGAAACTGTCGAGAATCACCTCCAACATGATCGGGAGAAAGCGCGCCTGTTGGAGGACGACACCTTTCTGAGGCACCTCGGCGTCCTTGACCCCACCGGAAAACCGAGAAGCCAGATGAGTGATAAATACCGGCAGATTCATCATTTTATTGAATTGCTGGCCCCGGCTCTGCGAAGCCTGCCAAAAGGAAGGAAGCTCCGAGTGGCCGATATGGGCTCAGGAAAAGGCTACCTGACATTCGCAGCCTATGCTTTTTTAAAACAAGCAGGGTACCAGGCCGAAGTTTTTGGCATCGAAAGACGTCGTGCGCTGGTCGATCTTTGTAATCGGGTCGCCGCTCAATGCGAATTTCCTGACCTTCGATTTGAGGTCGGCGAAATTTCAGACGTCGAGCTGGAGGGCGTCGATGTCCTGGTCGCTTTGCATGCCTGCGATACCGCCACGGATGACGCGCTCTACCGCGGGATCGCCGCCAAGGCTCAATTAATCTTCCTGGCCCCTTGCTGTCATAAGGAGATCCGGCCTCAGCTGAGGCCACCGAATGAACTCGCCCCTTTGTTCAGGCATGGGATCCAAGCGGAGCGCATGGCGGAAAACATCACCGACGCACTCAGATGCATGTACCTCGAGGCCTGCGGATACTCGACCACGATTCAGGAGTTCATCGCCTTGGAACATACCCAAAAGAATCTCTTGATCAGCGCTGCAAAAAACTCCAAGCCCTTCGACCAAGACCTGCTTTTTCGGGAGGCCTCAGAATTCCAGGCCCGGTTCGGGATTGTCCACCAGCGCCTGGCTGATCTATTGACCTCGGAACAGCGCTAACCGAATAAAACCTCTCAGTCTTTCCAGTGCCGCGAGGTATTCCTTAGAAGATCCACAGTGCTGATTCCCAGCTGCATTGCTCGGACCATAAGTGGTGGTATCACTGCGAACCATGATTTTTACCGTCGAATGCAGCGAGGAGTTTGGCACTTGGGCCCATTCTGCAACTCCTGAACTCCTGCAACTCCTGAACTCCTCCCTTAAAGTTTCTTCTTGCGCCGATACAATGTAGCGGGATCAATTCCAAGGACATTTGCCGCCTCATCGATCGTCCGTGAATTCGCGATCACTCGTCGGATGTGTTCGTTGTCCAACTCTTCAAGAGTGACACTACCTCCGACCCGAAGCTCGGATCGTGCCTGCACGATCTCCACGAGATCGACAGCGCCTATCGCATCTCCGCTCCCAAGGATCACGGCGCGCTCGATCAAATTGCGCAGTTCGCGAAGATTGCCGGGCCAGTTATACGATTGCATCGCTTCCAGAGCGTCTGGGGTAAAGCCGTTGAATTGCCTTCCTGCCCGATGAGCAAAGAAATCGAGATGCCGTTTCGCAATCCGTTCGAGATCCTGGAGACGCTCGCGTAGCGGCGGCAGACGCAAGGAAATGACGTTGAGACGGTAGTAAAGATCTTCGCGAAATCGTCCTTCACGAACGGCTTCCGCCAGGTCGCGGTTGGTCGCCGAAATGACCCGTACGTTGGCCCGACGTGGCTTCGCCTCGCCCACCCGCTCGTATTCCCGCTCCTGCAGCAGGCGCAGCAGCTTCGACTGGATTTCCAAAGGAAGGTCGCCAATTTCATCCAGCAGCAGCGTCCCGCCGTCCGCGGCGGAAACTTTCCCCTGGGTATCCGTCAGAGCGCCGGTGAACGCCCCTTTGACATGACCGAAAAGTTCGCTCTCCAGAAGTTCACGCGAAAGACTCGGACAACTGACCGTCACAAATGCGCGCGACTTTCGTGGGCTCCGAGCGTGCATGCCTTTCGCCAAGACGCTTTTGCCGGTGCCGCTCTCTCCCAGAATCAGGACGGTCGCATCACTGTTGGCCGCTCTGAAGGCCATGTCGATCACCGTTTGCATGGAGGGAGAATCGGTGGTCAAATCGACTTCGGGCGACTCCAGGCTGAGCTGCGACTCGAGTTCGACCACCCGGTTTTCCAAACGTTTGGTTCGTTCGATCCTGGCCAGTAACTGCCGCACCTGATCCGGAGTGCACGGCTTCGGAAGATAATCGAAAGCACCGCGCCGCATCGCTTCGACCGCTGTCTCGATGGAGGCAAAGGCCGTAACGATCACCACCGCGGCCTGGGGTGCAAGTCGTAGGATCTCTCCGAGCACTTCCAGCCCGCTTTCCTGATGCAATTTCAAGTCAAGAAAGACGACGTCGAAGGTCGCATTCTTTAGTTCCTTAAACGATTCAGCACCTGTGGCCACGCAGACCACCTCATGGTCCATCGATTCCAGCGCCATGGCCATCGTGCGTCTAATGTTTTTCTCGTCATCAACCACTAAAATCCGCATACCCTTGTCCGGCCCTAATCTGACAACTGTTTACCAAATCGCAATTCCCCGCGCAAAATGCGAAGGGATTGAGGTCGTTTGCTGATTTTAGCAACTCTCAACGATGGATAGATGATCGGCTCCTCAACGGAAGCTGCCTAATCGGTGACAGACAACTAGTTAGCTAATAAAAAATCGTTCATTGGCTTGACAGGTAAAACGCGCACCTGCTAGAACTTAGCAAGTTCACCCCATCTGGAAAGGCCCCCCGCAAATGCTCCTAAAGAAAAGTTTTACTAGACGAAATGCTCTTCACTTAGTTGGCTCAGTTCTCGCTGCTTCCTTGATCGCCCACACCGGTTTCGGTGCAGGTGTCACCTTACGATTTGCCAGTGATTCAAGTGGTACCGGAGGCGCTTTCATCAAAGCGCTTTGCGATGAGTGGTCGCAGAAGACCGGCAACAAGGTTGAAATCATTAGCCGTCCGCAGGACGCGACCGCGACCCTGCAGCAGTATCAGCAGTACTGGGCAGCAAAAAGTGGCGACGTGGATGTCTACCAGATCGATGTGATCTGGCAAAGCATCGCCGGACCACATGCTGTTGACTTGAAAAAGTATTTCAAAGCAGACGAGATCAGTCAGCATTTCCCGCGCATCATCGACAACAACACGGTGAACGGAAAACTGGTCTCCATACCCTGGTTCACCGACGCCGGGACCCTCTATTATCGAACAGACCTGCTGGAAAAGTATGGATATAAGGAGCCGCCCAAGACCTGGGAAGAACTCGCCGAAATGGCCAAGAAGATTCAGGACGGCGAACGCAAAGCGGGCAAGCCTGACTTCCAAGGGTTTGTTTTTCAAGGCAAAGCCAGTGAAAGCGTGACCTGTAACGCTCTCGAATGGGTCTACAGCTATGGCGGAGGGGTCATTATAGAGCCGGATAAGAAGGTCACCATCAACAATCCGAATGCCATCAAGGCGCTGGACACCGCCAGGAGTTGGGTAGGAAGTATCTCGCCGGCCGGGGTTGTCACCTACGGAGAAGAAGAAGCTCGAAATGTCTGGCAGGCCGGGAACGCGGCTTTCATGCGCAATTGGCCTTACGCCTATGCCTTGGGCCAGGACCCGAAAAGCGCGGTCGCGGGCAAGTTTGATGTGACCGTCCTCCCGAAAGGCGGCGACAATGGTAAAAATGCAGCCTGCCTCGGTGGCTGGAACCTAATGGTCTCCGGCTATTCAAAAAACCCGGATGCGGCGGCCGATTTGGTCAAATACCTGGATTCAGCAGACGCTCAGAAAAAGCGCGCCATTGATCTGAGCCTGCTTCCGACGTTGCCGGCTCTCTACGCCGACCCGGAGGTCCTGGCTAAAAATCCGTGGTTCAAGAACATGGTCGAGGTGTTCAAGAATGCGGTCGCTCGTCCGTCCACGGTCACCGGCGCCGATTACAATCAGATCTCCACGGCATTTTTCCAAAATGTGAACAAAGTGCTTACCGGGGGCGAATCAGGCAAGGATGCGGTGCAGCAAGTTGAGAGGGTCGGGAAACGACTGGTTCGTTAACTCTTGGACAGAGACGGCACTGCGATATGGCCAAGCAAATCGACCTGCTGGAGCGCCAAAGACGGTTGGCATGGTTTTTGATCGTGCCGGCCGTTTTCGTGGTGTTCCTGGTAATCGGATACCCACTCATCCAGGTTCTTCTCTACTCGGTCCTCAAATACAAGCTTGACGGGGTTACCCCCGCAAGCTTTGTGGGCCTCAGCAATTACCTGTTTATTTTAACGGATCCCGACTTCTGGCTGGCGGTCCAAAATACGCTCATTTTTTCGGTTTGCTCCGTGACGCTCGAATGCGTTTTGGGTCTGGCCGTTGCCCTGGTCGCCAATTCGAAGTTCAAAGGCCGCTCCATTTTGCGCGTGGCCATTTTGATTCCCTGGGCCATCCCGACGGTCGTCTCATCCAAGATCTGGGCCTGGATGTTCAACGACATCTATGGAGTGGTCAACGTCCTCCTGATCAATTTTCATCTCATATCACAAAAGATCGCGTTTCTGGCGACGCCCGCAACAGCGTTGCCGGTCATCATCGCCGTCGATGTCTGGAAGACGACTCCCTTTATGGCGCTCCTTTTGCTCGCCGGCCTCGGATTGATTCCCGGCGATCTGTACGAAGCTGCGTCGATTGACGGTGCATCCAAAATCCGCCAATTCTTCTCTCTCACCTTGCCACTGGTCATGCCGACCTTACTGGTGGCACTTATCTTCCGCACCCTGGACGCGCTGCGCGTCTTTGACATTTTTTATGTCATGGTGGGAGGCCAAGGGAATATGGCTACCATGGCCATCTACAATCAGCAGTGGCTGGTTTCGTTCCTGGATGCCGGCATCGGCTCCGCCGCTTCGGTCATTATTCTCGTGATCATCATGGTCTTTGTGGTCCTCTACACGCGCTTTAGCAAAACGAGCTTCGAATGAAAGATCCAGATTCAAAATCATCACCGGTCCTGCGAGCGCTGTTTTACCTTTTGGTGCTCGTCATTCTAGTTTTTAATTTATTCCCGTTTCTCTATGCGGTGGTCTCGTCGTTTCGGCCCAGCAGTGAACTGTTTTCGACCGATCTGATCCCGAAATCGCTTACGTTCCTCCACTATAGCGAAATCTTTAGAGATGCCCGATTTGTGGCCAGCCTCATCAACTCGATCATCGTTGCCGGTTGTACCGTCGCGATTGCGCTCGCGTTCGGCAGCCTCTGTGCCTATGCGCTTGGGCGGTTGCCGTTCCGTTTCAAGGGATTTGTGCTTTACCTGGTGCTGACCATGACAATGTTTCCGCAGATTTCGGTGCTCTCGGGTCTTTTTGTCATGCTCAAGGCTCTGAACCTGTTTAACACGCGTCAAGGTCTGATCATGACATATTTGATTTTCTCCTTGCCGTTCACCATCTGGGTGATGACCCAGTACTTTCGCAGTCTGCCGAGAGAACTCGAGGAAGCCGCCTACGTAGACGGGGCGTCGCCGTTGGCCGTGTTTTGGCAAGTTCTGCTCCCTCTAACGGTGCCCGGCTTGGTCTCTACCGGGCTATTGGCTTTCATTGCCGCCTGGAACGAATTTTTGTTCGCGCTGACCTTTACCGTCACCGATAACATGAAGACCGTACCGGTCGTGATCTCCCAGTTTAGCGGTGCAACCTCTTATGAACAGCCCTGGGGCTCGATAATGGCGGCTTCGATGGTGGTGACCATCCCACTGGTCATCTTGGTCATGATCTTCCAGTACCGAATCGTGGCAGGCCTCACCGCCGGTGCCGTGAAAGGGTAGTAACTCTTCGCGGATGCGAAGCGAATCGCTCTCTTTCATTCGAAGGAGAGCCTGGCGAGGATGTTTCTTCTCTGTGCGATGCTTTCCTCTTGGACTTGATTTCTCGCCCGACGCCCACGCTGTCGCCGATAGAAATTTTGACCACAAACCAAACCTCCCTCTGTGACCTCCGTGACCTCTGTGCGATGCTTTCCCCTTGGACTTGATTTCTCGCCCAGACGCCCACGCTGTCACCGATAGAAATTTTGACCACCAAACCCAACTCCCCCTCTGTGACCTCCGTGACCTCTCTGCGACGCTCTCCCAATCCGCATCTTTCTCGCCCGCAACCCAAGCTGTCCACCAAAGAGCCTCCCGCCACCCGCCCTCCAATGCACTCTTCTTTCGTTCGGTTTGCCTTTGATCAGACCTGAGTTTCGTACCATCGTGGGACGGAAAACTCGGAGATGACATCTAAATTTGACTTCCAGGAGGGATTCCGGCGAGCAATTCCGCGCTTAGCCCGAGAGCGAGTCGATCGTGTGTTAAAGTCACTCGGTGAAAAACCGCGCCCGGGTGCGGAGTCTATCCATGAAGCACGCAAGACCTTGAAATCCCTTCGTGCCTTGTTGCAGCTGGCACGTGGTTCGATCGATGCCGACGTCCGGCGGAGGGAGAACATTTGCTTTCGAGATGCTGGCCGTTTGCTTTCACCTCTTCGTGATCCGCAGGCTCTTCTGGAAGCCTTGAACTACTTTTGCGAAAGACCTGACCACTCCGGCGTCTCCACACGGAAGCAGGAATCGATTCGCAGGTTCATCGAAAGAATCCAGCGAGAAATTGAGAAGCGCCTGGTCGATGGGCTTCCTCAAAGAGAAGTCAGAAAACTGGCGAGAGAACTCCGCGTCGTCAGAAACCGTGCCGCTCTCTGGTTCGAAGGCATCCCGGCAGGAACTGCGAACGAATGGGAGATCTATGTGGGGATCGGGTTGCGGCGGACTTACCGTAAAGCCAAAAACCTGGTTTGGCAGTTTGAGGTGATGG
>Ga0210390_10005547_pt1 | contig 10572 bp, 5 predicted proteins | sample IncBWH11OmetaG_FD_161050 | JGI IMG/M metagenome (GOLD analysis project Ga0210390, IMG submission 161050) | Forest soil microbial communities from Barre Woods Harvard Forest LTER site, Petersham, Massachusetts, United States - Inc-BW-H-11-O ... | reverse complement strand
TCCGGCCGCCAGAATCGTAATCACGCTAGGGCCGGGAGTAGCCGGCGGCAGAGGTGGACGACTCAACACCTCGACCTGGTTTGCGCAGACTGAATAACTCCCATCGAAAGACTGAACATGATCCGTCGTTTCCTCGCCACCGCCTGATCCGCCTCCAAAATTCTTTTTAATTGGTTCCATAAGAAATCTCCTTCGGACACGCGTTAATTTGAGCTCGAGGTATCAAGTTGGACTTCTCCAGCGCTTTCCAGCAGGACGGGAAGAGCAAGGGCAAGGGCAATGCTGCTCGATATGCCCATAAACTGATCCAGCGATGCAACGTGGCCGGAGGCACCATGCAAGGCGTCGTACAACTTTTTTTGATCTTCGTCGGTTGTGTCATAGAGGTTCTGAATGGTCATAAGTTTGTACAGAAGCACCTGCATAAAAAGTTGAAAGATCATCAGTAGGATCGAGCGCCAATCGTCCTCGGGAAGACTGTAAGCACAGAGAAATATCCAGATCGTGAGGCTCATGATGTCCCCAATCAGCAGAGACGCAGTGTTGGTAAAGGCATTTTTTTGCGCTCCGAGATTCAATGGCTGGGGACCAAGATTCACGCTAATAGACTGCCCCATGACTACCTGGGCGTTCGCACCAAGCGTTAGCTGCATATTTCCGCCCAAGCCGCTACCCAAAAACTGGGCGGCGGTTTCTGACAGACCTGAAGTTGCAGCTTCAGGAAAGGACAAGCCAAAAGTGGCAGGGTTCACGCAAATTTGCAGGTTCGTGCCGTACGCCAGCTGCATATTTAACGGGAAGGCAATTTGAAAGTTCCCTCCGTAAGCTACGACCGAATTGATGCCCATAAAGGACGTCGGTTCGGGTGGTTGAAAGAGATTCTTGTTAGGCCCGCCACCACTGCCGCCGCCGATGGGCAAACCGCCGATCGTCGCGGTGCGCGCCCCGGGCACTCTTTCCGCCTGATGGCGCCCGGCCCGGAAGGTCTTGTCTAACTCGGCGTAGAAGACCAGATGCCGCTCCGAGTGCATGACCAAATGCTCATGGCTGCCGGTGTCGACGAAGACGATTCCGTTGAAGTTCTTGCCAGGACTGCCCTGTACACTGCAGGACTTAAAACCGGCGAAGTCCTTTAATTTCGGCAGCGAAAAGGGCGGCATGTTCTGAGCGTTGTACACACTGCCTGTTATCACCGGCTGGTCGGGATCGCCTTCTTCGAACACAACTACGACTTCGTGTCCAACCCGGGGCCAGAAAAATGCGCCCCAGGTATTGCCTGCCCACACCTGCGCCACGCGCAGCCAGCACGAGCTGTTGGCGTCGTTTTTACCTTCGCGGTCCCAATGGAACTGCACTTTCACCCGGCCATATTTGTCACAGAAGATTTCCTCGCCGGCAGGGCCCACCACCGTCGCGGTCTGGATTCCGGCGATCACGGGTTTTCTGGTCACACGCTGCGGCCGATAGGGCAGCGCCACCGGAATGCAGGTGAAGCGGTTGCCATACTTGAACGTCAGCTCCTGGTAAGTGCGGTAATCGCCCTCGAGGTGAGCGTCGTGTTCGATGCCAGTCAGCAGGTACTCGCCGTCGCCATCGAAATGCCGCTCCAGCGTGAATTTTTGGCCAGCCATGAAGTGCCCGCAGTCGCTGGTTGCAGCGATCTCGATGCTGGCCGCATCTTCCTCCTCCATGCGCACTCGGATGGTTCTTTGGTTGTCGCGGAAAATGCTTTGCAGATCCTGCGGCCGAGGCTCGCCATTGCGATCGACGCCATCGAAGCGCTGAGCGTACCCGCCGGGATAATCGTAAATTTCCAGTTGATCATTCCCGCCGACTTTGAGCTTGTGGGTCACCTCTCCTACAGCAACGCTCTCAACAGTTTTTTCCTTGGCCTCGAGATGGTTGCCTGGGAGCTCGAAGCAATGATCCCAAAGGGTGTATTCGCCGGAGTGCAGTTCCTGGGTTTTTTCCCAAGTGGTGATGTGCATATCTTCTCGCACGGCGCCAGAGGCGGGTTCGTAAATGACGCTGGTTTGTCCTGCGACCTCGGGATGCTGGGTCGGCACATCGGTCACGATCATCTGATGACTGCCGTCAGTGTGCTTGAAGAAGTAGTAAATCCCCTCTTCTTCCATGAGCCGGCTTGCAAAATCGAAATCGGACTCGCGGTACTGCACACAAAAATCGCGCTGGTAGTACGTTCCCAGGATTTCGTAGGCGACGTCCAACCCCGTGAGCACCTGCTGAAGAATGTCAGGGACCGAAAGGTGCTGAAAGGTGCGGCTCTGCACTTTTTTCGTCAGAAGCCAAAGCTTGGGGACCATTTCAGCCCGGAACTGGACGAAGGTTTGGTCGCGCGCCCCCTGGCTGAACCGTTTGACAATCCCGTTGAAGTAGCGCGCGTCTCCATTGGGCAGCGCCATTGTTACGGTTACTTCCTGACCGAGAATATCCTCGAAGTGAACTTCGCTCTGCAGTTCCGCGAGGAGGTCGAGTTGAAAATTAAAGAGCCCGGAGATGACCTCAGACCCGCGAACGCCGGTCAACAGCAGAACGTCTTTGCCAAGCGGCGTTGTGATTGCCAGCGGTGCTTCAGCTTGTGTGTAGGTGGGCATGCTCTGTGCTCCCAAAAAAGAAGATGAAGTTGCGTCCGGCTACTTTATAGAAGGCGCGAAATCGGCGTTGAGCGGTCACCGAGCGGACAAGAAAAAATCATCGATTGGAGTTAAGCAGATCCCCACCGTTCCTAGTCTTTTGCCTGACCCTGGCGCGAATTCGGAAATTGCCTTCCAAACACGGCGCTCAGTGTACACCTCTTCTGTTGATTCGCAACAGTGTGAAACAATTTTCAGCTCCAGAGGGACGGCCCGCAATCGCTGAACTACCGAGTGGGATGGGATGAATGGAGAGGCGCCCCGCTTCCCCTATTCCGCGAAACTTTTACCGCATGAAGCCTAATTCTTGCTGCCTACCAGCCGGGGCTCAGCTTTGGGTAAAGCATCAGCTGGGTACGGCCGAGTGCGCGGAACCTTGCCGCGCTTGAGGGCGTAAAGCGTCAGCTCCACTCGGGTCGAGACTCCGAGTTTCTCGAACACCCGGAACAGATAATTCTTGATTGTGTGCTCACTCAAATCCATGCGCTCGGAAATCTGACGATTGCTGAATCCTTCGGCAACCATGTGCGCGATCTCTTCCTCGCGCTTGCTCAGCGGGCGTGAACTGGGCAGGGTGCGGGTTTCGATGGGCAGCGGGTCGACCAGCGCTTCCAGCACAAATCCAAGCTCCGCAGAACTGGCCCACACCTGACCCTGGTGCACGCAAAGAATGCATTTGCACAGGGACTGAAATGAATCGGATCGCGCGAAAACGCCGTGCGCGCCACAACGGAACGCTTCCACCACCAGGTTGCGCTCCAGCGTATCCAGTAAAACCACGATGCTCAGTTCGCGATGCAGATCTCGCACTTCGCTTACGAAGCGCAGTCCTTCAAGAGGGTCCGGAGAAAAACTGGTGCTCATCAACACCACATCAAATTGCGCCTGGTCCAATGCCAGGACAACCTCTTCCGGAGTAGTCGCCGCTACCGGCTCGTAGCGTTTGCTCGACAGCAATGCATCCACCAGAAGTTGGCAACTCATGGCGATGGCGTCTGCCACCAGGACTCTGGTCCTAGGATGCGAATTGGAAATGGATTCCAAAGAAGCCAACATTTATAAGGGGAGAGCTCGGAAATTCTACCTGCAATCGCTCAGGCTCACAAGGAGCCATCCGACTCCCCGCCGGGTTTTTTGGGGAAACAGTCTTGGCGCATCGGTCTAATTCCCGTAGAATCAGCTGGTACTCGAGCAATTATTCGAGTTCAGGCTGATTTCTACCCATGCTTCCAAACCGAGACGTTCGGCTCTATAACTTTTATCCTCTTGTTCAAGCGTCCTCTTTCGGGCAAAGTGTAAACGAGAGGTATCCCCTTCGGATGCTCCCGGTCCGAAGATTCTTTGTTTTCAACTACGACATCATCCAGCGCTCCTATCACAAGCGTCCTTGGCACGATGCTCCAGGCGGCTCTGCGGCAGGCTATCCTATGGGTGCGCACGGTTGAAACAGTAGGAGCGCGGTATGTATGAGAAGTATTTCGGGCTGCGGGAACAACCGTTCGGGGTAACCCCGGACCCGCGATTCCTGTATCTTAGCGCGGCCCATCGCGAGGCGCTGGCCTCCTTGTATTACGGCATCGAGGCGAATCGGGGGTTCCTCGGCCTGATCGCGAAGCCGGGCATGGGCAAGACCACGATCCTGTTTCACCTGCTGGAGAAATTCCGCAGCTCCGCCCGCACCGCATTTCTCTTTCAAACCCAGTGTACCTCACGCGAGTTCATGCGCTTCCTGCTGGCGGAATTGGGCTATGAAAGCGACGGCAACGATTTCGTACGCATGCACGAGGAATTCAATCGCCGCCTGCTGCAAGAGGCGCGCGCCGGCAATCGCTTTATCGTCGTCATCGACGAAGCCCAGAATCTCGAGCCTTCGGTGCTCGAGACGGTGCGCCTGCTTTCCGATTTCGAAACTCCTCGTGCCAAATTGATGCATATCATCCTGGCGGGGCAGCCTGAACTGGCCGACAAGTTAGCCAGCCCCGGCCTGGCCCAGCTTCGCCAGCGTGTTTCCATTGTTCACGGTCTTGAACCACTTTCCGCCGGAGAGATCAAGAATTACATCGAGCATCGCCTGCGCATTGCCGGCTATGAAGGCGAGCCACTCTTTACGCCCGGAACTTACGAGGACATTGCCAGATTCACCCTGGGCATTCCCCGCAACATCAACAACTTCTGTTTTAATGCACTCTCGCTCACCTGCGCCCTGCAGAAGAAGGTGGTCGACTCCGACGCGGTGAAGGAAGTGATTGCCGACCTGGATATTTCGAAACTCACCTCCGAAGCCCCCGCTGAGCTGTCATCCGACTTCGTCGACATGTCCTACCCCCGCACCCGCCAACCTGCGGTCGCTCCCAATGGACAAAACAATCACGAGATTTTGAGTCCCGCAGAAGCTGCCGCCTACATGCAGCAGGTCGCCATGAAGTTGAAGAATTGGCAGGACTCGCTGGACAAAGCCATCAGCAACCCGCGCCTCGGACGCCCGGTCCGCGCCCACACCGACGTGGAACGCTCCTAACCCCCAATTGTCAATGGGAGTCGCTTTTTTGAATCAGCGCCTCGCGGCTAGGCCGTCGCAGGCACTGGCGAGTGGCCCATGCTTTTGACTCGATCCACAAATAAGAGTTAGGGTGGTCCATCCTTCCGCGTTTTTTGCGGAAGAGTGGGCCGATGGCATCGAAACAGGAAAGCCGCGGTCGACTACGTCTTCTACCGCGACGCTGCGGCTGAGGGGAATTGGGATAGCGGTGCGGACGTCACTTTATTGGTGACCACGGGCGGATCTTTCTTCGCGCTACCGCCATGGCCTGATTCAGACATACAGGCTACGCCGCCCAGGCTGTACGCATAGAGAACTACTTCGACGCGCTTGGAAACTCCCAGCTTGTCGAAGATGCGGAAGAGATAATTTTTCACAGTGTGCTCGGTCAGGCCCAGGCGTTGCGCGATCTCGCGGTTGGACAATCCTTCGGCTACGCAGCGCACCACTTCGACCTCGCGGCGGGAAAGCAGCGCGGCCCCGCGGGCGTCAATGACGCGCAGGGGCAGGGCTTCGCCGAGCGCTTCCAACAGGTAACGCAGTTCTTTGCTGTTGGCCCAGATTTGTCCTTCGCTGACGCAGTGGATGCAGCGGGCCAGCGACATCAGCGATTCGCTGCGGCAGAAAACGCCGCGCGCTCCGGTGCGAAACGCTTCCACCACCTGGCCGCGTTCCGAGGAGTCGAGCAGCATGACCACGCGGGTATCGCCGTGCAGGGCGCGCAGTTCGCGGGCTACTTCGAAGCCTTTGCGCTTGTCGTCGTCGAGTTCCGCGCTGATGACCACGACTGCCGGTTTTTCCTTGGCGACCGCGGCAATAATTCCGCGCGCGTCCGACGCTGGATCCAGCACCTCGAAGCCTTTGTCCCGCTCCAGGGCTGCAGCCAGAAGTTGGCTGTTCATTCTAGTAGCGTCAGCGGCCAGCACTCGGATCACTTCAGAAACTTCAGGTAAGGCGATAGCGTGAGCCATAAGAAATAGAAACCATGTATCCGGAGTGAGCCTTCCGGACTGTCCATCTGTTAGACCAACCTGCGAGATAAAACCCCCCGCGCGGTCGGAAGTTGTTTAGGCCAGAGGTTAAAAACCGACGCAAGGACGGGTCACAGATGCACGGAGGAGAATGCCCCACCCCGAGTAGCCGCCATCCCCAGCGGCTAGTCCTCTGAGACTTTAGTCTCACAACTATACACCGTAAATAGCACTTTAGTGCCATAGAGGGAAAGGCGAACCCGTTACCCGAAATGTTCGCCGTAAATTGCTGAATGTAAAGATGGTATCGAGTTGGTTCGGGTTGTCTCGGCGGCCCCGGAGCGCCGGAGGGGGTCGGAATCAGGCCAGTCCAAAGCCTTGCTGCGCCATGCCTACAATCTCCCGCCCGATGGGCAGGGAGGCAGTCGCCGCTGGCGACACCACGTTCCATACATGCAGCATGTTATCGGCACACTTAAACTTAAAATCATCGACCAGCGATCCATCGCGGGCGACGGCGGTGGCGCGTACCCCGGAGCCGTCTGCAACTAAATCCGAGCTGCCAACTTCCGGCAGCAAAGTCTGCAGGGCGCGCACGAAAGCTGGCTTATGAAACGAGCGGTAAAATTCTCCTGCGCCACTGCGCCAGTATTTTGCTGCCATCTGCCAGAACCCCGAGTACGCGAATGTAGTCGCCGTGTCATGCAGGCTGAAATCGGTGCGCCGGTAACCTTCGCGCTTGAATGCCAGCACCGCGTTCGGCCCAGCGTCGACGCCGCCGCCCACCCGGCGTGTGAAGTGCACGCCGAGAAATGGAAAACGCAGATCGGGCACGGGATAAATCAAGCCGCGCACCAGATGCTCTCTTTCTTTGATCAAGTCGTAATATTCGCCGCGAAAGGGCACGATCGTCACTTCTGTTTTTTCCCCCGCCAGGCGGCTGACGCGATCGCTGTGCAACCCCGCGCAATTGATCGCATATTTTGTGTGCAGCGATCCGCGGGAGGTTTCGATCACGGTTTCTCCATTGCTGCGCGCGATGCCCGTGACTTCGGTTGTAGTGCTCACGACCCCGCCCTGCGCGATGATTAACTCGGCGTACTTCTCGCACACGGCGACGTAGTCCGTGATTCCCGTGCCTGGCACATGCAGCCAGCCCACGCCGCCGCAGTGGGGCTCGATCTCGCGTGCCTGGGACTTATCCAGTAATTTCAGGCCGCTAATTCCGTTGGCCCGTCCACGTTCCAGCAAGCCTTGCAAGCGCGGAAGTTCTTCCTCAGTGGTGGCCACGATAATCTTTCCGCAGATCTCGACCGGAATGCCATGCTCGCGGCAGAACGCCGCCATCGCGGCCGCTCCCTCCACGCACAACTTCGCTTTCAACGAACCCGGCTTGTAATAGATTCCGGAATGAATTACGCCGCTGTTGTGTCCGCTCTGATGGCGGGCGACTCGGTCTTCCTTTTCAACCAGCAGCAGGCGCAGCCTGGGGAAAGCGCGGCCAAACTGCAGCGCGGTAGCCAGACCCACAATCCCGCCGCCGATCACCACAATGTCAAAACGCTGATCAGGCATTTCCGAGTACGTCCTCGAGGACGGCGAGGACGCTGTTAACAAGATAAACAGAAAAGAGGAATCGTGGGCAAGAATGTAGGCGCAATCGTTTTCGCTCGTGCAGGCAAAAAAGCCAAGAGCTTAATTGACCGTCAACTGCACTTGCGCCGACTGTTCGGGAAATCCGGTCATGGTTCCGCTCACAGTCACCATGTAAGTTCCCGAAGGTGTGCCGGACTGCCCGTTTCCCCCGGTACCATTGCCTTGAAGGCCGCTGCCGCAGGCAATTTCCAGCGACAGTACAGGAACAACAAACGTAAGCAATAAGAAGAATACAAATCGCCTCCGGTGTCTTCGGGCTCCGCCGACGATAATCAACCCCGGCAACGAAAGACAAAGCGCAAAAATCAGCGGCCTCAGTGCGCCTCCCGGATGTGCGACCGCTATAACTGGAGCGGTGGTCGTAATCGTGAAGGTCAGGTGCGTGTCTCCACTGCCTTTGCTCACCTGGGTCGCACTGAGAGTGCATGTGCTCAAGGTCGGGCAATTGCTCGAAGATGCCAGGACGACGTTACCGGGAAACGTTCCTCCCGACGGGGCGACATCGAGATCATAAATTGCCGGCTGCCCGGCGGGCACTGACTCAGTCCCGGGGTTTGGTGTGATGGTGAAACTGAAAGTTGGGCCCGAACCGCTGCCAGTTGAGGTAAAGCTTAAGAGAAACGAATGCGTGGTGGCGTTGGGATCACTGCCTACGGCTGCGACCTCAAAACTGTAAGTCGCGGGCCGGTTGCTGCTTACGGTTAAGCCGAACGGTGTGCCTGCAACGCTGGGAGTGATGGTCGCGGGCGAGAATAGGCAGGTTGGCGGAGCGTTGGACCCGCACGACAGATGCACCGGGTAGTTGTAACAGACCGTGCCCATCAGGCTACCGTTGAACTGCGCGGGTGTGCCCGCCGCGGCTGTGTTCGAGGCGGGCGTTAGTTCCAAAGTGAAGTCGTCCTGCGAATGCGCCGTTGCCGTGAATGTCACCGGAAATGTGTGCGAGGTCTTCGCCGAATCCGTGCCCTGAGCCACGATGTTAAAGCTGAAAGGAGTGTGCGGCGGAGTGCCGGAGGGCGAGCATTGCGCGCTTGCCACTGCAACCGTGAACGGCGCCCCGCTCGTGGTCGGAACCAGCGGTGTGGGCAAGGCTGAGCAAGTCGACGGTGGCGCGGTCGCTCCCGCTCCGCAACCGAGAACCACCAGGCTGGTGTAGCCGTTCAGCGAAGTCAGCGTGCCGTTGTAAAAAACGGGCGCCGCATTCACGTCCGCCTGCAGCGCCGGGTTACTGATTCCCAGCGAGTAGTCCAGCGTGATGATCAGAGACAGACTTTCCGTCTTCGTCGGACCATTCGTCACCGACCCGTTGATCGTGCTGGGAAATGTGCCCGCCGCCGCGTTCGGGCTTGCGCTTACCGTCAGCGTGACCGCAACCGGACTGGTGGAAGTTGGATTCACCGAACTTGAAGGCAGGAAGTTGCAGGTTGCTCCCGAGGGCAAGTTCCCGCAGGACAGATTTACTGTGTCATCGAACGATCCTTGCGCCGTCACCTGAAATGACACGGGCCCGGAGACGCTCGACGGACCGACCGTCACGCTTGCAGGCGACGGCGCAGTCAAAGCAAAGTCGATCACGTTCAGCGTCACAGGAGAATCATGGGTAATGCCGTCCGGATCGGTTCCAACGGCGTGAACATAGAAAGAGTATGTTTGCGGAGTGCCGCTGGCGGTCGCGATAAACGGAGCGCCCGCCGCCGTCGGCATGATGCTGCCCGGGGCGACCGAGCAAGTGGGAGGCGGCGCCGTCGATCCAGGGGTGCAGCTCAGAATTACGAAATTGCTATAACCATCAAGCCCAACGATTGTACCGTTGAACTGAGCTGGCTGCTGGCTGGCAAATACGGTTAAGGGAGTGTTCGAGACGGAGAGCGAAAAATCCGGAAAGGTCGTCAGAAGAATTTGCCACATCCCGCGTCCATAAGTGGACGCACGCAGCCACTTGCTGCCCGCGCTGTCGATGAACATTCCTAACGCCGTTACGGCAACGTTCGGAAGATATCCCGCCTGTCCACTGTTAGGCGCTGGTCCGACTTCGGTCCAGTTCGGCGCAGCCGTGCTGCTGGAGAACACTCCGACGTCGGTGGCCACATACACAGTTCCATTCGTCGGGACAGAGCCGGGATCGACCAACACCGCGTTCGCAGGCGCATCGGGCAGGTTGGCGGTGAAGTCCGTCCAGGAAATCCCGCCATTGGTGGTCTGCCACACATGCGATGTCGAGAAGCTCGTGGTGCTGAATCCCATGATGCTCACGTAGGCGGTGAGGCCCTCTTTGTCAGAACGGTCCATGTCGATCCCGGAAATCGGAAAGCTGTTTGGATTGATCGAACCGGTCTGATCAATCCAGGTCGAAGGCCCGGCGGCGACATTCGTGCTCACCCACACATGTCCCCCTGGGGGATTTGTTGGAATCAGCGGCCCATCGCCATCGGTTCCCGCGTAGATTACCTTGGAAAATCCGGTGTTCGTATCAAGCACTCCCGCGGCTAGTGAGCGCACCAGATTAATTTCTGCTCCGGTGCAAATCCCGTCGCCACCGGTTTCAAAGCTGTGGCTGAGAACGGTGAATGCGCCGCCGGTGCTGGAGCCGCGCCACATCCGGCAAGTGCCGACCATCATTTCACCGGCGTTCAGCGGATCGAGAATGTACGGCGGATAATACGGACCTGTATCCCCGCCGACGGTTGCGCTGGTGACGACCGGCGTGTTCTGAAAGTCCTGGGTGTGACAATTAATTCCCGATGCGCAACTG
>Ga0210390_10005543_pt1 | contig 10576 bp, 7 predicted proteins | sample IncBWH11OmetaG_FD_161050 | JGI IMG/M metagenome (GOLD analysis project Ga0210390, IMG submission 161050) | Forest soil microbial communities from Barre Woods Harvard Forest LTER site, Petersham, Massachusetts, United States - Inc-BW-H-11-O ... | reverse complement strand
TCTTTTTGGCCGGATGTTTTCGTTCCCACCCGAATGCCCTGGACCCGGTTCTTGCAGTCCGCGCTTGGGCACATGGTGGTGATTGCGGCAGTATGGGGATCATCACGCTTTTTGCCAGAACTTTGGCCGCAACCGGCGCAGATCGTTCCCCGTGTATTTCATCGCTCCGATGTCATATATTACGAAGCCTCGGAGTACGTGGCGCCGCTGGACACCGGCGGAACCCACGTTGAAGTGGCGAATAAGGGCGAACCGGCGTACGCGCCGCAGCCGATCATTTCGGTGCCGCCCGAAGCAGACAATCGCACCCAGACAATTGTTGCACCTCCAAAGCTGAAGTTGGAACACGATGTGCCCTTGCCGAACGTCGTGGCGTGGGGCAATTCGACGCCCAGAATTCCGGCTGCGTCTATGGCCAGTGCGCCGTCGGATTTGAAGTTGCCTGCGCTTCCCGCGCCGGTAGTCGCTCCGCCGCCTGAGGTCAGGAGCGAGTTGAAACAGACTCCGGCTTTGTCGGCGTCGGTGGTCGCGCCCGCTCCGGAGGTTGATGCCGCGCTTTCGCGACGAGCGGTCCACGCGCCGCAGGCGGCGATTGTCGAGCCTCCTCCGCAGATTGAGAACAGCGCTTCGAGCAGATTGACCGACATCAACATCGGGCGGGCGCAAGTGGTGGCGCCAGCGCCGCAGTTGCCGATGGGCGAGCAGCACGCGTCGGCGAACATGACTGCCTTCGGGAATACCGGGTCCGCAGCGGTGCCGCCTCCACCTTCGGTCCAGGGATCTGGGATTTCGGGCGATGGACGGCTCATCGCATTGAACCTTCATCCAGCGGCGCCCAGCGGACCGGTCGATGCTCCTGCCGGCAATCGGCGTGGGACTTTCGCCGCAACGCCGCAGGGCAAGCCGGGTGCTGCGGGAACTCCGGACATTCCTGCCGCCAATCATCACGCAGCGGGTAGTGGAGACACATCGGGTTCCGGCAAAAGCTCGAGCGGTGTTCCCTCGGGACTTTTTGTCGGCACGGGCGCCAAGCCGGCGAACACTTCGACGATTGCCGGCGATCCCGCGGGAGGCTTCAAAACCAACTCTTCTCCGCTGCTAGCGAGCGCTACGCCGCCGCGAGTTAGCGCCGTCCCCCGGTCTTCCGACCTGCCGTCCACTCCTACCAGCGAACTGGAGCGCAAGGTCTTTGGCTACCGGAAGTCTTACTCCATGATTCTGAATGTGCCCAATTTAAACTCGGCAGGCGGAAGCTGGGTCATGCACTTTGCCGAGTTGAAAGACGCTGAGAAGGCGGGTGACTTGGTTTATCCGTCGACCGTACAGCAAGTGGATCCCGGATATCCGCTGGAGTTGATGAAGCAAAACGTCCAGGGAACGGTCGTGCTCTCAGCGGTCATTCGCAGCGACGGGTCGGTCGGCGATGTGCGAATTCTACGCGGAGTGGACGATCGTCTCGATCAGTATGCCAGTGCTGCCCTGGCGCGTTGGCGATTTCGTCCAGCCTCTAGAAACGGCGATCCGGTCGCGCTCCAGACCGTAGTCATGATTCCGTTCCGCCCCGTACGGAAGCCGGGCTTCTAACACCTTTCGCCACGGATTTCGCGGATCAACACGGATACTGCTTTTCTATTGTTCTATTTTTTAATCCGTGGGATCCGTGGCAAGGTTCTTGATTTTGCTACGTCTCAACTACTCCCGCCAGCGCCAGCAGCGTCAGCAATATCCGCTTGAGTCCGAGTTCGCGGCCACCGCAGTCGAACCACTCCTGCAGCGTGTGGGCTCCGCCACCCACGCCGCCGCCGCCGATGGCGATGGCTTCGCGGCCCAGCGACAGTGGGATGTTGGCGTCCGTGGAGGCGCGCTGGATTTGGGCCGCGTTGCCGAGGTGCGCATCCACGGCACGGATCGCCTTGAGTATTCGAGCATTGGCGTCAAGTTCACCGGCAGGACGATTTCCGATGGGCACGATTTCATAACTCAGGCCGGACGCGCGCCGCTGCGATGGAATTCGCCGGTCGCTGGCGACCGACTCCTCTTCGACCGCCCGATCGAGAGCTCGCCGCAAGGCAGCTTCCAGGCGCTCCATTTCGGCCATCGAGGTGGAGCGAATATCGACTCGCATGCTCGCCGACTCGGGAATGGAGTTCACCGAAGTCCCTCCGCGGATCACTCCGACATTGAAGGTCGTTTTCGGAGACGATGGGAGCGAGGTCTGGGAGAACGTCTGAATAGTTCGCGCCAGAACGAGAATCGGGTTGGGCATACCGAAGTCGCTCCAGGAATGCCCTCCCGGACCGCGCACGATAACTTCGAAGCGGCGGCTGCCCAGGGCCTCGGCCACAATCGTGTCCGAGCCGGCGCCATCGAGTACGAGGCTGCAGCGGATCGAGTCCTTCCAGCGAGCATGAGAAAAAATGTGGCGCATGCCGCGCAGATCGCCTTCGCCCTCTTCGCCCACGTTGCCGATGAACAGGACTGGTGTGGCCAGTGCAACCTTCGCAGCGCGGAGGGCGGCTGCCACCGCCAGTAACGCCGTGGCTCCCGCGCCGTTGTCCGAAACCCCAGGCCCGTAAAGACGGTTGCCCTGCTGACGAATGTTGAGAGGAGTTCCAGTTGGAAAAACTGTATCGATGTGAGCACTGAGTGCAATGCATTGCTGAGCCGAACCAGATTTGGCCGGATGCCTGCTACGATCACAACGGATGCCGAACACGTTCCCCATTTCGTCGGTGTGGACGTCTTCGAGTTCCAGCGCACGAAAGCGTTCCTGAAACCACTGTCCGCGGGCTGCCTCCCCGAACGGAGGAGCGGGGATGCGCGCCATCTCCAGTTGCCAGCCGGCAAATTGAGCTTCCTCAGCGCGAAGCCAGGCGAAAGCGGCGCGAGTCTCCGGCAGCGCAGCCAGGCGCGCGATCTCGTGCTGGACCGGAGGGGGAACTAATGGCACATCCGCGCGCGGAGTAGAGGGCATGATCTAACCAACGTCATCTTACAACGTCCTACCGCAAGGCTGCGCGATATAGAATCCCTTTGGAGGCCAAAGCGGGGATGAGAGTACTTCGGTTAACCAGTGTCGTTTTCTTAATCGTCGTTCTTACCGCGTGCGCGGCGCTGGCCCAGTTTCATTTCGCAATGGTAAATCCCCAGGTTGTTGAGCAGAGACTAAAAGGCTACAAGGGCAATGACAGCGAGCGGGAAGCTACCCTGAGAAATCTTCTCCAGTCGGTCGGATGCCCGGCAGGAAAACTCATCGAGCAACCGGTGGAAGGGTCGAAACCGCCCAACGTGATCTGCACTCTTGCGGGCAGTACTGACTCGGTGATCGTGGTGGGGGCGCATTTCGATCACGTGGATGCAGGCGAGGGGGTTGTCGATAACTGGAGCGGCGCGTCTATGCTTCCTAGCCTCTACGAGGCGCTGAAGGCTGAACCCCGTCGCCACACGTTTGTTTTCGTGTCTTTTGCTGGAGAAGAAAAAGGCTTGTTAGGCTCCCGATTCTACGTGAACAGCCTCACATTGGACGAAGTGAAGAAAATCGACGCTATGGTCAATATGGACACGCTCGGGTTGGGTCCAACCGAAGTCTGGGCAAGCCGTTCGGATCAGAGCCTGGTAAGCGCGCTGAACGGAACGGCGAAGGCATTGAAACTGCCTCTGACGGGCGTGAACGTCGACGGGGTTGGCGTGTCCGACGAGGAAGCATTTATTAGTCGCAACGTCCCGACGATTACCATCCATTCCTTGACCCGTGAAACAATCCCGGTTTTGCACAGCCGTAGAGATAACTATAGCGCCGTCCACTTTGACGACTATTACAACAGCTACCGGCTTCTGAGCGCATATCTCGTGTTTCTAGACGGTGATTGGCGGCGCACGAGTGATTGAAAGCCAGAATCTTGCCGTCCTCGTCGGCAACTTTCTGGCTCGGCTCGCAATCTAACTTTGTAGGTTTTCCTGGCCTGTTTTCGCTACACTAGAGTTATGAAACTCACGCGCCTTGCATTCGTGGTGGTGATGGCTGTTGCCCTGTGCGGCCCGGCCTCGCTCACGGCGTTCGGGGATGAAGGAGCGCTCGATCCCGCCCAGCCGAAAGGCGTTACGCCCGAGGAGATCACTGCGCGCTTTGCGGCCAAAGAAAAAGAATTCAAAGTGGCGCTCGACCAGTATGGATATCGCCAGACCGTGAAGGTGCAAACCGTGGATGGCAGCACGGTGGATGGTGAATTTCAGCAGGTGTTCGATGTGTCTTTCGATGACCAGGGGAAAAAGGTCAAGAACGTAGTTTTCGCGCCGCAGTCGAGCCTGCAGCGCATTGCGATGACCGAGCAGGACATGGACGACATCGAGAACCGCCTGCCGTTCGTCCTCACCAGTGACGAGATCAACGAATACAGCATTCTCTACGCCGGGCAACAGCAGGAGGACGACCTGCACTGCTACGTGTTCGACATTGCGCCCAAGCAAATCCAGGGCAAGAAGCGCTATTTTCAGGGCCGCATCTGGGTGGACGACAAGGATTTTCAGATCGTGAAAACCTTTGGCAAGACCGTCCCGGACATCAACAAGAAAAAGGGCAATGAGAACCTGTTTCCCAAGTTCACCACCTACCGGGAGCAGGTTGCCGACGGTCCCTATTGGTTTCCCGTCTACACGCGGGCAGACGACACCCTGCATTTTTCTACCGGCGATGTGAAGATTCGCGAGATCGTGAAATACACCAACTACAAGAAATTCGGATCCAACGTGAAGATCACATACGACGGGAAAGATGTGCAGAAGAGCGATCAGGGCAAGACTCCGGCACCACCGCAGCCGCCGAAATAGCGGTCAGACGCCTTCATCTCCCAGCCCGATTCGGATTGTCAGCAGAATCGTAAGCACTCCGTCGGCGGTCATCGGTTGCTTGGCTTCAGCGTTGCTGCCGTACATTGCCTGCTGAAATTCTGTTTCTTCTGCATCCGTCAGGGCACGAAGCACCCCTTTTTCGACGGCGACCACATAACCGGCGGCACACGAGATGCAGGCGGCGGCTGAAGTCACGGTTTGGTGTTGGTGGTCGCATCCCAGGAGACAGCCGCTGTCCGTCCAAGCGGCAAAATAGAAGGTCGAGCGCATCGAAATATCTCCGTCTCGACATGAGACAACGTCTGATCTACATGTCTCAACCTTGATACGGCGTTCGGTCGGTCAAAACAAGGTTACGGCAGTGAAGCTCAGGCATGACCTTTGGTAATCGCGAAGACTTGCGATGGCTACTGGATAGCTGATCGTCAGCGTTTCGTGAGGATTTGCAGGCTGGCGCTGAACTCAGTAGAACAAATACTTCCGCCACTTGTCATCCGACCGGCCCATGAGGCGCATGATGTGGCGGCTGGTGTGGAGGTTGAAGGCGCGGGGTTCGCGCATGAGCTTCATGCCAGCTTCGGCGGGGAACTGATTGCCCTTACGCCGATTGCAGTAGTGGCAGCAGGCCACCAGATTCTCCCAGGTGGAAGCGCCACCGCGGGAGCGGGGCACTACGTGGTCGAGCGTCAGGTCGCCGGAAGAAAGCGCCTCGCCGCAGTACTGGCAAGTGTTGCGGTCACGCAACAGAATGTTCTTGCGAGAGAGAGCCCGCGTCTGATGCGGGATACGCCGATACTCGAGCAACCGAATCACAGAGGGCAGACGCATGGCGACGCGGGCGGCGTGCAGGAAGTGTCCGTTCTCTTCCTCGGTCATGGCGATGCCTTTGAGCACCAGAACGATTGCGCGACGAGCGGCACAGACGTTGATGGGCTCGTACGATGCGTTCAGCACCAGCACTGGCGCGTGCAGTACGTGCGGGCCTTCGCTCTCCGGACGCATCCCTGTGAGCATGGACGGGGGCATGTGATTCCGTCCCAGGGCGCTCATCGAATTGTTCCACTTCCCCGACATAATTCCTATCCGGCGGCTGCCATGGCTAATCGGACTTCCGTTTCCGACCCTCGTATGGCGTGCTGGGCTTCGGTTTTCAACGTGCGCGCCACGGTGGCCACGTAAACTTTCGAGGCTCCGGCCCGCCGCAAAACGCGCGCACATTCCGAAACTGTGGTGCCCGTCGTGAACACATCGTCCACTACCAGAATGTTGCGTCGGGCAACTTCGTCGGGCTTTGCCACCACGATCGCGCCGCGAATATTTTCCCGCCGCTGGTGCCGGGAGAGCCCGATTTGTGATTTGGTTTCACGCCGGCGCTCCAACGCCGTGGCGCTCACTTCGAACCGGCTGCGGCCTGGCTGCAACTTGACGGCGGCGCGAGCAATCAACTCGGACTGATTGAATCCGCGCTGCCTCAGCTTTCTGATATGCAGGGGCACAGGTACAACCAGAACATCACTTCCCGCAAGAAGCGGCTGCAAATCCTCGATGGCTTCGGCAAGCATGCGCCCCAGAACATTCGCCGCGGGTCGAATCTGGTTGTATTTGAGCAAATGAATCAGCTCACGCAGGCCGCTTTCATAGCTGCCGTAGGCCGTGGCCTTGATGTACGGAGGTTCGAGACGGCGGCACAATCCGCAAAGGGTCTCGACAGTTCCACTAGGAGATTCGGCCGCAAACGCGAAGGGACTCATCAACCGCTCGCCGCAGATGGAACAAAGTCCGCCGGTAATTGGTCGCATCGCTCCTAGACAGTCTTCACAGACCGGCAGCCGTGAAATGTTGATGAGGGGAGCACCGCAAAGACGACAATCGGAAGGGAACAACGTAGCAAAGAGGCCGGCGGCGACGCCGCTGGCCCACGAGACCCATGGACTATCTTGCTCAACATCCCTGGTCCCGGTGGCCCGAATTGGGGTACCGTTACTGCTGAAGACGATCCTCCCTCGCCCAACCGCTGCTACGGGGGCTCCGACTGGACGAATCCTTTTCAGTATAGCGGTGCCGAAGGCCACGCGCAACGAGCACATAGGTAGGTGCCATTTGGTGCACGTCGCACGCCTACGCGAAGCGCATGCGTGGATTTTGATTTTGTCTTCCTAACTTTGACTTGCGTCGCTCGGGACCAGCCGAGGGATTGACTGGCCGACCATGCAGACGGCCTCCAGCATGTTCGTTGTGTATGTCACCTTTTTTTCCACTCGGCGGCCTTGTCGGGCTTGCCCCATGCCTGATAGAGCTGGACGAGCCATTGATGCGCCAGTTCGAGGTGGTAGCGGTCAGGCACATCGATGCGGTCTTTGAGGGCGAGCATCCCCTGGTAACCTTCGAGGAGCAGCGGCTCGGCTTCGGCGTAGTTCTTCTCTCCGGAGAGGCTCGCGCCCAAAAGGCTGGCGGCGCGATATCGCTGCCAATTATCCGGCTGGACCTTCTTCTCTGCTTCCAGCGCTTCGCGCGCTACAGGCTGGCTTTCGGCGAACTTGCCCTGCGACAGGTACGCGAGGGCGAGATCGGCCTCTGAAGCCACCGCGTCCGGATTTTCCGGGCCCAGGACGCGCCGCCGCGCCGCCAGAGCCTGCTCGGCGTAATTCTCCGCCAGATCGTATTTGCCCTGACGTTGATACATTTGCCCCAAGTCAGCTAGTACGAAAAGGATATCGGGATGCTCGGGAGCCAGCACACGACGCTCGACTTCGAGGGTTCGGCTAAGCAGCGCTTCAGCCTGGGCGTGCTTGCCTTGGTACCAGTAGGCGTCTGCCAAGCTTTCCATCGAAATCAGCGTATCGGGATGTTCGGGACCCACCACGCGGCGCCGGATCTCCAGAGTCTGACTGTGGAGCGCCTCAGCCTGCGCGTACTTGCCCTCGTTCGCGTAGACGTTTGCCAGATTGAACATGGAACGCAGGGTATCAGGATGCTCGGGACCCAACACCCGACGCCGCATGTCCAGGGCCTGGCCGAAGAGCGTCTCAGCCTGCGCGTAGTTGCCCTCGCCCAGGTAGACGTTTGCCAGATTGTTCATCGACCAAAGGGTTTCAGGATGTTCGGGACCCAGCACGCGGCGCCGGATCTCAAGGGTTTGGCTCGCGAGCGCCTCGGCCTGCGCGTACTTGCCCTGAATCCAGTAGGCGTTCGCCAGATTGCCCATGGACCAAAGCGTGTCAGGATGCTCCGGACCCAACACGCGGCGTTCGATCTGTAGCGTTTGCTCGTCGAGCGCCTCGGCCTGCGGGTACTTTCCCTCGTACCAGTAGACGTGGGCGAGATTGTTCATGGACACCAGCGTGTCGGGATGCTCGGGACCCAACACGCGACGCCGAATCTCCAAAACCTGGCTATAGAGCGTCTCGGCCTGCGCGTACTTGCCCTCATCCGAGTAGACCCAGGCCAGATTGTTCATGGACACCAGCGTGTCGGGATGCTCGGGCCCCAGCACGCGGCGCTCGATCTGCAGGGTTTGGTCATCGAGCGCCTCGGCCTGCGAGTACTTGCCTTCGCGCCAGTAGACATTGGCTAGACTATTCATGCAACGCAGCGTATCGGGATGCTCGCGACCTAACACGCGCCGCCGCAAATCCAGCGCTGCTTCGAACTGCTTCGCTGCCTCCGGATAGAGTCCGAGCCCGGTGTACGCCGTCCCCATGGTGTTGCGAATCGCTGCCTCGACGTCCGGCTCGTTTGCGAACTTACCCTGGATGCGTTGCGCCGCCCGGTCCAGGGCGGTGCGCACCTTCAGGTCCGGATCGGGCTTGGTGCGCGGCCCCGATTGCTTGGCGGCGCTGGCTTGTGCCAGCAGATCGTTCTGCAGGAAATCGTTGACCGCCTGAGCTACAGCCGCTTCGCGGTTGGCGCGAATGCTTTGGCGGATGCTGATGACCGAGGCCGAAATCAGCACCAGCGCGAACGCGCACGCCGTTGCCAGGGCAACGCGGTAGCGACGTGCGAATTTGCGCGCACGATATGCCAGCGAAGGCGGAACGGCCAGCACCGGCTCGTTCCTGAGATAGCGCCTGATGTCGGCGGCAAATTCGGAAGCGGAAGCGTAGCGCCGGGAGCGTTCTTTTTCCAGAGCCTTCAGGGCGATCGCGTCCAGTTCTCCCCGCACTTGCCGGGCCAGCGCCACTGGTTCGGTATGGCGCTGGATGGCCACCTCGGTACACGTGGTACGATCCTGAATGCTGATTTTTGTGCTCGGCTTCAGCGGCTCATCTTCCCGCAGCCTCCGCAGAAATTCCTCGAGCCCGAGTTTCTCCAGGTCGAGCGGTCTTGCGCCCGCCAGCAACTCGTAGAAGATCACGCCGAGCGAATAAACGTCGGTGCGGGTGTCGATGTCTTCTCCCGATGAACGGGCCTGCTCCGGGCTTATGTATCCTGGGGTTCCGACCAGCCCTCCCGGGCGTGTGAACATCGTTTCCACGCCCAGGCTCTGCGTGAGCGCCTTGGCCACTCCGAAATCGATGATCTTCGGTGCCGCTTTGCCGTCCACTTCCGTGACCAGGATGTTGGAGGGCTTCAGATCGCGGTGGATGACGGCTTTCTGATGGGCGTGCTGCACTCCGTCGCAGACTTGGGCGAACAGCTCCAGGCGTTCGCGTGTGCTCAGCCGGTGATGGTCGCAGTAGCTGGTGATCGGTGCGCCGGCAACGTATTCCATAACGAAATACGGCGCCCCGGTGGGTGTGGCGTCAGCGTCGAATACCTTGGCGATGGCCGGATGGTCCATCAAAGCCAGTGCCTGACGCTCGGACTTGAAGCGCGCGATGGCTTCGCGTGTGTTCAGCCCGCCCTTGATCAGCTTGAGGGCAAGGCGGCGGCGCACCGGCTCCTTTTGCTCAGCCAGCCAGACTTCACCCATTCCACCCTCGCCGAGTCTTCTCACCAGGTGGTATCGTCCGATGACTGTCTGGGTTGTGTCCGCGCCATCCATGCTTAAGGTCGGCACAACTCCCGCGTCGTCCGCGTGCGGCGCGCCTTTCGCAAGTTCGTCTTGAGGAGGCATTCGGCGGGCCTCTCTTATGGGCCGAAATAGTAGGGTGGCAGTATATACCAAATCGGAATGATGACCTCCGTGGCTGGCATCGGCAGTCCGAGCGTGGCAGTGTTCTGGATTCTTAACGACGGCGTTTTGGCGCTTGGACACAGGGCAAACCCGTGATACAGTGACAGCCAATTTTGAGTGTCCAGACCACCTGACTTCAGGCGTTGGAAGGGACCCCGCAATTTTGACTTTTTGGGCTGGATTTTGAAAGCCCGTCTCCGATTTTGGTTTTACATCTTGAATTCGCATTTGAGGTACATAGTCATGAATGTACGCGTAGCAGTTCCCGTGTCGCTGATCGTCGTCGTGGTTGCTGTGGCGAGTTTAATTCCTAGCCGCGCGCAGGAGGCCAGTGCAGGCGAGCAGGCTAATAGCAGCGACGCACAGGTGCCGAGCAAGAACTGGGCCAGTGGTAATCCGCTGAGGATCGCGCAGCTGAGATGGTATCAAGCCAACTTGGCCCGGAACAGCTTCACCGTGGGCAAAACCCAGAACAGCTTCCCCTACGGCCTTGCCTTTGACGGGCAAAACCTCTGGACGGCCAATAGCGGCGATGGCACGGTCACGAAGTTACGCACCAGCGATGGCGCGAACCTGGGCACGTTCACGGTGGGCGGCCAGCCCAATGGTGTC
>Ga0210390_10005541_pt1 | contig 10578 bp, 9 predicted proteins | sample IncBWH11OmetaG_FD_161050 | JGI IMG/M metagenome (GOLD analysis project Ga0210390, IMG submission 161050) | Forest soil microbial communities from Barre Woods Harvard Forest LTER site, Petersham, Massachusetts, United States - Inc-BW-H-11-O ... | reverse complement strand
ATCGAGCCATCGCGGCTCATGGACTTGATGCGCGCGAAGATGGCCTCGGCCTCGGCGTCCATCCGGTCGGTCAGCGCCTCCACGTACCACGAGCCGCCGAGCGGGTCCGCAACGTTGACGACGCCGGTCTCCTCCATGATCACCTGCTGGGTACGCAGCGCGATCTCCGCCGCCTTCTCGCTCGGCAGCGCGAGCACCTCGTCCAGCGCGTTGGTGTGGAGCGAGTTGGTGCCGCCGAGGACAGCCGAGAGCGCCTCGAGCGCGGTGCGCACGACGTTCATCTCCGGCTGCTGCGCGGTCAGCGATACCCCCGCGGTCTGGGTGTGGAAGCGAAGCCACTGCGCCCGCTCAGTTTTGGCGCCGTACACGTCGCGCAGCCAGCGTGCCCAGATCCGCCGGGCGGCCCTGAACTTGGCAATCTCCTCGAAGAAGTCGACGTGCGCGTCGAAGAAGAAGGAGAGCCCGGGCGCGAACACGTCGACGTCGAGCCCGCGCGAAAGGCCGAGCTCGACGTAGCCGAACCCGTCGGCCAGCGTGAACGCCAGCTCCTGCGCGGCAGTCGAGCCCGCCTCCCGGATGTGGTAGCCGGACACCGACAGCGGCTTGTAGTCAGGGATGTGCTCGACGCAGTACTCCATCAGGTCGCCGATCAGCCGCAGGTGCGGCTCGGGCGGGAACAGCCACTCCTTCTGCGCGATGTACTCCTTGAAGATGTCGGTCTGCAGGGTGCCGTTCAGCTTCGAGATGTCCGCGCCCTGCCGCTGGGCAGCGGCCAGGTACATGCAGAACACCGGCACGGCCGGCCCGCTGATCGTCATCGACGTCGTGGTGTCGGCCAGCGGGATGCCGCCGAACAGGACCTCCATGTCCGCCGTCGAGTCGATGGCCACGCCGCAGTGCCCGACCTCGCCGGCCGACCGCGGGTCGTCGGAATCGCGGCCCATCAGGGTCGGCATGTCGAAGGCGACCGACAGCCCGCCCCCGCCCGCCTGCAGCAGCATCTTGTACCGCTCGTTGGTCTGGACCGCGTTGCCGAAACCGGAGAACTGCCGGATCGTCCAGGTCCGGCCGCGGTACCCGCCCGGGTACAGGCCGCGGGTGAACGGGAACTCCCCCGGCCAGCCGATCCGCTCGAAGCCGGGCACGACCGCCCCGTCCGGCGGCCCGTACACCGGATCCACTTCGACCCCCGACAGCGTCGTGAAATCCGCCTCGCGCCGCCGCGAGGCCGCGTACCGGCGCGCCCAGCGATCACGGCCCTGAGCTGCCGCGTCAGCGTCCATGAAGTTCCCTCCGGGAGGCGCCAGCGCCTCGTGCCGCAATTAGTTGGACGTCCTAGTAACTCGTCCCCAGTCTAGGCGACGTAACTGCCTCCAACCAGACGGCCGCCTGCGTCGTCATAGGGGTACCCGGCGGGGTGCGTCACGCCCGCCTGAGAACTCACGGAGAAGTGGTACACAAGATGCAGTACAGCGTCAGCAGCGGGAGCTGTGCCCTCGTTCTCCGCGATTCCGGCCCTAGGCCGATCCCCGCGACAAAGCTAACCTGGCCTGGGCGCCCAGTCCCTGCCCGCACGCAAAGGAGCTCCGTGGCCAGGCTCCGAAGCTCCGATCAGCAAGCGGTCGAGGAGTTCTTCAACGCCTGCTACCCGCGGCTGGCCGGCTGGGTCCGGCGGCTGGTCGATGACGACGACCTGGCCCACGAGATCGCGTCCGAGGCCTTCACCCGGCTGCTGGCCCGCTGGTCCGGCCTGGACAACCCGCAGAGCTACGTCTATATGATCGCGACCAACCTGGTCAGGGACCACTGGCGCAAGAGCGGCCGGGAGCGCTCGGCCATCCGGGTGATGACGGCCGCCGGAGGCCCGGAGCTGGGTTATCAGCCAGTCCAGGACGTGGACGTCCGCGCGCTGATCGAGGCGCTGCCCGACCGCCTGCGGAGCGCGTTCCTGCTGCACTACTACGCCGGGTTCGGCGTGAAGGAGGTCGCCGCCATGCTCGGCCGCCCGGAGGGCACGATCAAGGCGGACCTGTTCCACGCCCGGGCCCGCCTGAAGGCAGCGGTGGGAGAGGCCAGTGCCTGAGCCGCGCGACGAGATCGACACCTGGCTGGACCGCGACGTGCGCCCGCTGATGCCGCCGACGGGAACGCTGGACCGGATCCGGCGCACCGCCCGGCGCCGCAAGCGGCGGCAGGCAACGCTCGCGGTGGCCGGCTGCGCGGTCGTCGTCGCCGCCGCGGTCGGGGCACCGCGGATTGTCTCCGCGCTTCAGCAGCCGCAGCACGGAACCAGGCCGCCGGCGGTCGCCCAGAGCCCGCCGACGCCATCCATTCAGCCGAGTGCTGGCGGCACCGGCTCAGCGGACTCCTCGAAGGCGGCGCCGGTCCAGCGGCCGAGCCTCCATACCCACCTCTCGGTGACCACCTCGGGCACGAAGCCGCCGGTCGACTTCCGGCCGACGTCGGTCACGGTCGTCGGCAATGGCTCGGGCGGCCTGGTCGGCGCCGTCATCGGCCAGGCCGGCGACGCCAGCCACCCGTGCGCGACGCAGTACTGCACCTCGCTAGCTGGTACCTCGACCTACGGCAAGAGCTGGTATGGAGTCAGCGCCCCGCTCACCGCAGGCTCGTCGGCCCCGGCCGGCGTGAGTCAGCTGCGCTTCCTCAACCTCCAGGACGGCTGGGCCTTCGGGCCGGGCCTGTGGGAGACCAGCCATGGCGGCTGGCCGTGGGCATCGGAGAACACTGACGGCGCGCGGGTGACCGACCTTGAGGCAGCCGGCAACTCGGCCTTCGCGGTGTTCGCCACGTGCACCGGGAGCGGCGCCGACTACGCCAGCGGCTGCACCTCTTTCTCTCTCTATAGCTCGGCGGGCGGCAGCCAGACGTGGAGCGCTGTCCCGGTGCCAACCGCGTTCCGGCAGATGTCCAGCTCGGTGCCGTCATCGGCCAGCCTCACGATGACGGGGACGACGGGTTACCTACTGACGCCGTCTGGTCAGGTGCTGAGCGGGCCGGTCGCCGGCGGCGCCTGGAAGCTGGCCGGGACCGCGCCGTGCGCGCCCGGGCCCGCGCAGGCCAGCGGCCAGCCGGCCGATGCGCAGCTCACCGCCTGGCCGACGCTGGTGCTCGCATGCGACACGAACGTGGGCGGCGGTCACCAGACCAAGATCTTCGTCTCGAGTACGGGCGCGACGTGGACGCCCGCCGGCAGCCTGCAGACCGCCGGCTCGGTCACCTCACTGTCGGCCTCGATCACCGGGCAGCTGGCCCTGGCCACGACGGCCGGCATCTACCACTCCGCCGGGGCCGGCAAGACCTGGCAGCTGGCGGGCGCGGCGCCGGCGGGCGGGTTCACCTACGTGGGCATGACCACCGCGCAGCAGGGCGTTGCCGTCCCGGCTGACGCGGACCTGAACGAGATCTTCGTGACCAGCAACGGCGGGCGGACCTGGACCCCGTCCCCGATCACTGATCCTTGAAGTCACCGGCGGTGACGCGCAGCCCGCGGAGCATGTCGAACAGTTCCTGCAGCTGGCCGCCCTCGTAGCCGGCCATGCCGAACTTCGCGCTCATCAGGTCCGCGGTCGCCTGCTGCATCACCTCGCGGCCGGCGGGCGTGATCTCGGCCAGGGTGCCCCGGCCGTCGCGCGGATTGGGCCGGCGGACCACGAACTGCTGACGTTCCAGCCGGTCGATGGTGTTCGTGACGCTGGTCGGGTGCACCATCAGCCGCTGGCCGATGAGGCTCATCGGCAGTGCTCCCTCGCGGCTGAAGCTGAGCAGCACCAGGGCCTCGTACCGGGCGAACGTCAGCCCGTGCGGCCGCAGCAGCCCGTCCAGCCCGGCCAGCAGGATCTGCTGCACCCGCATGATCGTCGTGACGGCGGCCATCGCCTTGGCGTCGCCGAAGCGGTTCTCCCAGATCTGCGCCGCCCGTTCGATCGGGTCAAAGGGCAGTTCAAGCGGTTTCGGCACCTCCACAAGCTATCGCGCGTCGACATACCTACTGTCACTCCGGCGCGTACATGGACATGGTCAATTACAGATAGTTACATTGCCAGCTGGGGAACGTCTGTTGAGCAAATCCGGGGGAAACTAGTGCCGTCGGCCCATGCGATCGTGGGCGCGGATCCCGCGCTTGCCGCTGGGATCGGCGCGCGTCGCGGTCGACGCTGGGCCGTCCGCTCCGCCAGCTTCCGGGTCGGTGCCCCGCTGCCCGGCCGGTCCGCTCTCGGCATCCAGGTCGGATCTGCGGCCGAGGCCTCGGTACTCATCGACATGCTTGCCGGCGTCGTCCGGCCCGCCTACGGCGAGCTGCGCGTACTCGGCCAGGACATGGCCTCGGCCCGCGGTCGCGCCGCGGTGCGCAGGCGCGTGGGCGTGGCCCGCCGCGCGGCCCGGCAGCCGCCCGGCATCCGCATTCGCGGCCTGGTCGAGCACGCCGCCAGGCTGGCCGTGCCGGACAGCGGCGACCGGCGCCTGCTGGCCGCCGGCATCCTGGACCGGCTGGCCCTCAGCCCGTGGGCAGAGGTGTCGGTCCGGCTCGCCCCGGACGCCATTGCCCGCCGGGCCCGGCTGGCCGCCGCCGCCGTCCATCAGCCCGAACTGCTGCTGCTCGATGGCCTGCTCGACGAGCTGTCGCGGCGGGACGCGGCCGTGTTAGCCGAGCACGTCCGCGATCTTGGCCGGGACTGCGGCGTCGTCGTGGCTGGCTGCGACTACGGCGCGCTTGCCCTCGCCTGCGACGACATCATGACCATGGTCGACGGCGTGCTGGTAAGCGGCTGACCTGGGCGAAGACACGTCTGCCGCCTTGCGCCGTCAGTAGTTCGTCATCTTGCTGGCCTAGGCTGCAAGGATGGATTGGAGCCTGCGGGGCTGTGGCCGCCACGGTCACGTCACCTACGCACCGGATGAGCCCGATCTGCGGGCGCAGCTGGCCGCGGAGAACGGCTCCCGCGAGCTGTGGCAGTGCCTGCGCTGCGGCACGTTCGTCCCCGGGCCGCCGAGCGCCAGCGGGCCGGCGGCCGCGGCCCCGGTCGTGCTCCGGGGCCGGGAGATCCGCAGCCGGCTCATCCTGCGCGTCTTCTCGGTCGAGCGGTTCGTCCGGGCCCTGATCTTCCTGATCGCCAGCATCTTCCTCTGGCGGTTCCGCAGCTCGCACACCTCGATCGAGAAGGCTTTCGACCGCGAGCTCCCGGTGCTCAGGGGCCTGTTCCGGCAGCTTGGCTTCAACATCGACCACTCCAAGCTGGTCGGCCTCGTCCGGGAGGCACTGACGCTGAGCAGCCACTCGATCACGCTGCTCGCCATCGGCGCGGCTGCTTACGCCGCGGTCGAGGTCGTCGAGGGCGTCGGCCTCTGGCAGGCCAGGCGCTGGGGCGAGTACTTCGCGTTCGTCGCCACGTCGCTGGGGCTTCCGCTGGAGATCTACGACCTGACCCGGAAGGTGACGGTCACCGCGCTGGTCCTCCTCGGGGTGAACCTGGCGCTGGTGCTCTACCTGGCGATCACGAAGCGGCTGTTTGGCATCCGCGGCGGCAAGCGCGCCTACGACGCCCGGCTGCGCCAGGAATCGGTGCTGGAAGCCGCGGCAGTGGCCGCGCAGGGCGGCCCGGCCGGGGACGGCGCGGCCCCGGCGGGTCGGTCCGCCGCGTCCAGCCGGGGCGCCTCGGCCGTCATGAGCCCCGACGGCGCCGGCGCGGACGGCGCGGACGGCGCGGACGGCGCGCCGGCCGACCCCGCGGCGGATGACCCCGCGGCGGATGACCGGCCGGCCGAGCCGGCGATGCGCAATCCGGGCGCCGCCGAACATTGGGACCGTTCGTCAGTGGATAGCGCGGACTAACGGTCCCGATAATCGGGCCGGGCGATCAGGAGACCGCTTCGTCCTATTTGCGGCATCGGTTTTGGCGAGCGAGGTGCCGCCGGCGACTGTGCCGTCAGCCCGAGATCAGCTCGTCGGCGGCCGAGTACGGGTCCAGGTCGCCGCCGGCCACCCGCGCAGCGAGCTCGGCCAGCCGGGACTCCCCCGGCATGCCGCCCACGCGCAGCCGCAGCTCGGTCATCGCGATCGCCGAGATCTCCTCGCGCGCGCGGTCCAGGCGTCGTCGGGCGCGCTCACCGGATTCCTCCAGCGACGCGGTATGGCGGCCGATGGCCTCGATCAGGTCCGCTATGCCCTCGCCCGTGGCCGCGGCGGTGCTGATGATCGGCGGCTTCCACCGGCCCGGCTCGTAGCTCACCATGGCCATCATGTTGCGCAGGTCCCTGACCACTTCCTGGGCGCCGGGCCGGTCGCTCTTGTTCACCACGAAGATGTCGGCGATCTCGAGAATCCCGGCCTTGGCGGCCTGGATTGAGTCGCCAAGGCCCGGCGCCACGACCACGAGGGCGCTGTCGGCCAGCGAGGCGATCTCGACCTCGGCCTGACCCACGCCGACGGTCTCGATCATCACGACATCAAAGCCAGCCGCGTCGAGGATCCGCAGGGCCTGGGGCGTCGCCCAGGCCAGCCCGCCGATGTGACCCCGGCTGGCCATGGAGCGGATGAATACCTGCTCGTCGGTGGCGTGGTCCTGCATCCGGATCCGGTCGCCGAGGAGCGCTCCGCCGGTAAACGGCGAGGACGGGTCGACCGCGAGCACGCCGACGCGCTTGCCGGCCTCCCGGTAGGAACGCACCAGCGCGCCGGTGACTGTCGACTTGCCGACACCCGGCGCCCCAGTCAGCCCGATGACCTGCGCGTGCCCGGTCAGGGGCGCGATGACCTTCATGACCCGCCGCAGCTCGGGCGACTCGTTCTCCACGAGGGAGATCAGCCGGCCCAGGGCCCGCGGATCGCCGGCTCGCGCCGCGGTGATGAGGGCCTCTGGGTCAGCAGGCCCGCGACGAGTCACCGCCCGGGCCAGGCTCTGCTCGGGCACGGCCCTGGTCAGGCCCCGGCTGACGCCGGCACGCGGAAGAGCAGCGCGTCTCCCTGGCCACCGCCACCGCAGAGCGCCGCGACCCCAAGGCCGCCGCCACGCCGGCCGAGCTCGTAGATGAGATGCAGCGCGATCCGGGCGCCGGATGCGCCGAGCGGGTGCCCTATCGCGATCGCGCCGCCATTCACGTTGACCTTGTCGGCGTCGACGCCGAGCTCGCGCATCGACTGGACCGCGACCGCGGCAAACGCCTCGTTGATCTCGACCAGATCCAGGTCCGCGACCGTCAGCCCGGCCTTGTCCAGGGCCCGCTTGATCGCATTGGCGGGCTGGGACTGCAGCGAGTTGTCCGGCCCGGCCACCACGCCGTGCGCGCCGACCTCGGCCAGCACCGTCGCCCCGGCCGCCTTGGCGGCGTCGGCGGACATGAGCACCACCGCGCAGGCGCCGTCACTGATCTGGGACGCTGACCCGGCGGTAATCGTGCCGTCCTTGGCGAAGGCCGGCTTGAGGCCGGCCAGCGACTCGACAGTCGTGTCCGGCCGCACGCCCTCGTCGGTGTCGACGACAACGGGCTCGCCCCGGCGCTGCGGCAGCGTCACCGGCGTGATCTCCTGCGCGAGCACCCCGTTCTTGATCGCGGCGGCCGCAAGCTGATGAGACCGCGCCGCGAACTCGTCCTGGTCCTCCCGCGAGAGGGACAGGCGGCCGTTGTGCCGCTCCGTCGACTCGCCCATCGACACCTGGTCGAAGGCATCCGTGAGGCCGTCGTGCGCCATGGAGTCGATCAGCTCGGTGTTGCCGTACTTGAAGCCGCGGCGCGACCCGGCCAGCAGATGCGGGGCACGGGACATCGACTCCATTCCGCCCGCCACCACGACGTCGAACTCACCGGCGCGGATCAGCTGGGCCGCGAGCGCGATGGCATCGAGGCCCGACAGGCACACCTTGTTAATGCCGAGCGCCGGGACGCTCATCGGTATCCCGGCGGCGACCGCGGCCTGGCGAGCGGGTATCTGCCCCTCGCCCGCCTGCAGCACCTGGCCCATGATCACGTACTGAACCTGGTCGCCTGCCACCCCGGCGCGCTCCAGCGCCGCCTTGATGGCGATGCCGCCTAGCTCGGCGCCGCTGAGCCCGCTGAGCGAGCCGAGCAGCCTGCCAATCGGAGTTCGCGCCCCGCCAACGATCACTGCATCACGCATAGCTGAAACGATACCCGTCAGGAAACTAGCCGCCAGAAGGGTGGAAGCCGTGCTGACCCGAATCGATCACGTGGGCATTGCCTGCCGGGACCTGGACGCGAAGATCGCGCTCTACGAGTCGACGTTCGGGCTGACGGTCGTGAGTACCGAGGTCAACGAGGCCCAGGGCGTCCGCGAGGCGATGCTGCAGGTCGCAGCCGGCCCGCCGGGAGCCTCCTACGTCCAGTTGCTCGAGCCGCTCGGGCCGGACACGCCCGTCGGCAAGTTCCTGGAGCGGCGCGGCGAGGGCGTTCATCACGTGGGCTACGGGGTGGCGAACATCACAGCGGCCCTGGAAGCCATTGGCGCGACGGGAGTCCGGCTCATTGACGAGCGCCCGCGGCACGGCTCGATGGGAGCCTCGATTGCCTTTTTGCACCCCGCTGACCTCGGCGGAGTTCTGACCGAGCTTGTCCAGGCACGGGACCCTGAAAGTCCCATATAAAGAAAAAACAGCACCTCTGGCACTAGGGACCGCGAACGGGCCGCCAAGGTGCCGGCAGAAGAGTACGCTGCCAGGCACCGGACGAGCGCAATTGCGTGCCTGGCCGGGCATATGGCAGCGGCGACCCGCACCACTGCCCGCCTGGCCACACCGACACGACAGGCTCTCGCCAAGATGTGCGAACCTCCCGTCTACACAGGATTAGGCCACATGCAGCCCGACATCGATGCTCAGCTCAGCAACTTCTTCGTGGAAAACCAGATCCCCGAATTTCCCCGGGTCATGCGCGGCTATGACCCGCAGCAGGTCAACAAGCACCTCTCCGACCTCGACTCCGAGCTGCGCAAGCACCAGGAGAATGCCCAGGCGCTGCAGCACGAGCTGGCGGACGCGCACCGGCAGATCCAGGAGCAGGAGCGGCCCACGTACTCCGGTCTGGGCTCCAGGATCGAGCAGCTGCTGCGGCTCGCCGAGGAGCAGGCCACCGAGATCGTTCAGGAGGCCAGGACCGCGGCCAACGAGCTGACCGCGGGGGCGAAGGTCTCCGCGGCCGAGGCCCGGGCGTCGGCCGAGAACGAGGCGGCCGAACTCCGTGCGATCGCCAAGCGGGAGACCGACGACCAGCGCTCCTCAGCCGAGCGCGAGGCCGACGCGATCCGGACGAAGGCTGGCCGCGAGGCCGACGAGCTGAAGTCCACGACCGACCGTGAGGTGGCCAAGAACCGGGCGGCCGCCGACCACGAGGTCGCCGAGAAGCGCGCGGGCAACGAGCGCGAGGTCGCCAAGATGCGCACGACCGCCGAGCGCGAGGTGGCGCAGCTGCGCGCCTCGGCCAAGCGGGACCGCGACGAGATCCTCACGACCTCCAAGCGCCAGGCCGACGAGATGCGCAGTCAGGCCCAGCGGGCGTTCGAGGACAGCGAGGCCCAGCGGGCGCAGGCCGAGGCCGAGTTCGAGATCCAGCTCGCCGCGCGCCGCGAGGAGGCCGAGCGGCAGGAGGCCGAGCGCCTCACCGCCGCCCAGGCAGCCACGCAAAAGATGGTCTCCGAGGCCGAGCAGCGGGCGGCGACCGCCGAGGAGCGGGCCAGCAAGGCCAGCATCCAGGCCGAGTCGACCCGGCGCGAGGCCGACCAGCACGCTCAGCAGCTGGTGGGTAACGCCAAGAAGAACGCCGACGGCATCGTCGCGCAGGCCAAGTCGCAGGCCGACCAGCTGCTGGCCGACACCAAGGCCGAGGCCGACCGGGTCCGCAGCCTGGCCCAGCGGCAGGTCGACGAGCTCAACAAGCAGAAGGAAAGCGTGGGCGCGCACCTGGCCCAGATCAGCCAGCTGCTCGGGGCGCAGATGCCAGGGCTGGCCGACGTGCTTAAGTCCGCCCCACCGCAGCAGGCGGCCGTGGCCAACCCGGCTCCGAAGGCAGTCACTTCGGGCCCGGCGACAGGCCCGTCCGAGCCCGCGGCGGCGACGGCCCGCCACTCCGCACCGTCGAACGGCGGCGCCAAGCAGTCGCCCGCCAAGACCGGCGACGGCGAAGACGAGTGGTGGACCGAGTAGTTCGCACCGCACCCGCCTGGTACGGCGGATTTGGTTCGCCAGAGCCCCGGCTCCCGCGCACGCGGGGGCCGGGGCTCTTGTCGCGCGGGTGACTAGCCGGTCCTGATGGCAGTCGCCTGCGACCAGACGGCCTGCCAGCGGCCGGACCGCAGCTCGTAGTTGTCCGTGTGCCAGCACATAAGGTCGGCGCTCTCGTCGCCCTCCTGGACCTTGATGTGCGCCTGATAGCGGAGCACCGCCGTCCCGGCGCCAAGACGCACGGCGATCTCCGTCGCCGGCTCGAACACCAGGTACCGCATCTCACCCGAGGCGATTCCGCCGAGGTACGCGGCCTTCGTCAGCGGCGTACCGCTGGGAGTGATCAGCTGATAGTCGTCGGCATGCAGCGGCCCCGCCGCCTCCATGT
>Ga0210390_10005540_pt1 | contig 10579 bp, 6 predicted proteins | sample IncBWH11OmetaG_FD_161050 | JGI IMG/M metagenome (GOLD analysis project Ga0210390, IMG submission 161050) | Forest soil microbial communities from Barre Woods Harvard Forest LTER site, Petersham, Massachusetts, United States - Inc-BW-H-11-O ... | reverse complement strand
CATCGGCGGCATCCGGGACGCGAAGGGTAAATTTACCACCGCTCCCTCATCAAACCATCCGCAATACGCGATGCATGCTTTGCTGCAGCGCTTTTCGATCAAACGCGACGACGTCGAGATTCTGGCGAAGCCCGCGCCGCGCGGGCGTGACGTTCTGGTTTCCGAAGCGATGCGGCCATCGAACGCAACCGCGCAATGGCAGCGGCGGCTCGCCGAGCCCGAGATCGCCGAAAAGATTACGCGCGGCATGACCAATCTCGCGGTGATCGAAGCCGAAAATCCCGAGACCGAAGCGCTGGCGATTGCGGTCGCCCTGCGCGAGGCGCGGCAGCTCGACAAGTCGGCGGCGCTGGTGACGCCCGATCGCGCGCTGGCGCGGCGCGTGATCGCAGCGCTTGGCCGCTGGAACCTGGCATATGACGATTCCGGCGGCGACGCGCTGATCGACACGCCGGGCGGAATCTTCGCACGTCTTGCTGCGGAGGCCGCGGCAAAGCAGCTCGAGCCGCCGACGCTGCTCGCGCTGGTGAAGCACCCGCTGTGCCGGCTTGGCGCCGCCCAAGGCGCTTTCAAGAAGGCCGCGGAAGCGCTCGAGCGGGCGGTACTGCGCGGCACGCGGCCACAGACCGGAAGTGACGGGCTGGCACAAGATCTTGCCCGTTTCCGCCTCGAACTTGCAAAGCTGCGCGCGGGCGAAACCTCCTCGCTCCACGGCGCCGAGCCGCGGGTCCGGCTGACCGACGGAGAACTTGATGGCGCGCAGCGGCTGATCACCCGCTTGCAAAATGCGCTCGCACCGCTCGAAAGTCTTAATCCCGCAAAGCCGGGCGATTTCGCCGAACTTGCGGAACGCCATCGCAATGTCCTGATCGAACTGTCGCGCGACGAGCACGGCGTCGCGCTTGCCTTCGAGGGCCCGCAAGGGATGGCATTGGCCACCGCGTTCGATGATCTGCTTGGCGGTGGCTCGCCAAGCGGCTTGCTGGTGCAGCTTTCGGACTATCCGGAAGTTTTCCAGACCGCGTTTGCCGACCGCATGGTGCGGCGCCCCGAGGGGGCGAACGTTCATCTCAAAATATACGGCCCGCTGGAAGCGCGGCTGACGCAATCCGACCGCGTCATTGTCGGCGGCCTGGTCGAAGGTGTTTGGCCTCCCGCGCCGCGGATCGATCCATGGTTGAGCCGGCCGATGCGCCACGAACTCGGCCTCGATTTGCCGGAGCGGCGCATCGGCCTCTCTGCGCACGACTTCGCCCAATTGCTCGGTGCCGACGAAGTCATTCTCAGCCATGCCGCGAAAGTCGGCGGCGCGCCTGCGGTCGCCTCGCGCTTCCTGCATCGGCTGGAAGCGGTTGCCGGCGAAGCGCACTGGACCGCCGCGAAGTCAGCCGGCGCGAGGTATGTTCGCTTCGCAAGCCACCTCGATACCCCGGACAAGGTCGAACCGATCGCGCAGCCCGCGCCAAGGCCGCCGCGCGCGGTCCGGCCCTTGAGATTGTCGGTGACCGCGATCGAAGACTGGCTGCGCGATCCCTATACGATCTACGCCAAGCATATTTTGCGGCTTGACCCCCTCGATCCCGTCGACATGCCGCTGTCGGCCGCCGACCGGGGCTCGGCGATCCACGATGCGATCGGCGAGTTTACCCAGACTTTTGCCACGACGCTCCCCGACGATCCCGCGGACGCGTTGCGCAGCATCGGTAGGAAATATTTTGCGCCGTTGATGGAACGCCCGGAAGCGCGGGCGCTGTGGTGGCCGCGTTTTCTGCGCATCGCCGCCTGGTTTTCCAATTGGGAAGGCGCGCGACGCGGAAATCTTGCCGCCATCTCGGCGGAAATCCGGGGCGAGATTCCAATTCTGCTCGACAATGAGCGCACCTTCGTGTTGTCGGCGCGCGCGGACCGGATCGAACGGCGCCGCGACGGCAGGTTTGCCATCCTCGACTACAAGACGGGGCAACCTCCGACCGGCAAACAGGTGCGGATGGGGCTCTCGCCGCAGCTTACCCTGGAGGCCGCGATCCTGCGGGAAGGCGGTTTTGCCAACATCCAAGCGGGCGCGTCGGTCAGCGGCCTCGTCTATGTCCGTCTCAGCGGCAACAATCCGCCGGGCGAGGAAAACCCGCTGGAGCTGAAGATCAAGCCAAACGACAAACCGCAGCCACCCGATGAGGCCGCGGACTACGCGCGCGCGCAACTTGAAGCGCTGATCAGGAAATTCGAAGACGAAAACGAGCCCTACACCTCGCTCAATCTCTCGATGTGGTCCAACCGATACGGCCGCTACGACGATCTTGCCCGTATCAAGGAATGGTCGGCGGCCGGCGGCCTGGGGATCGAGGAATGGTGAAGGCGCCGCGCCAGATACCCGATGCCGTGCGCGCCACGCAGGCGCGCGCGTCCGACCCTGCCGCTTCGGCCTTTGTCTCGGCCAATGCCGGCTCAGGCAAGACCCATGTTCTGGTGCAGCGGGTGATCCGGCTGTTGCTCGAGGGTGTGCCGCCGGAAAAAATCCTCTGCGTCACCTTCACCAAGGCGGCCGCCGCCAATATGGCGGAGCGGGTGTTTTCCACCCTCGGCCATTGGGTCACGCTCGATGACGACGCGCTCGATAGCGCCATCATCGAGGCCGGAATAGTCCGCCCGAGCCCAAAACTTCGAACCATCGCCCGCAAGCTGTTCGCCTGCGCGCTGGAGACGCCCGGCGGATTGAAGGTGCAGACCATCCACGCGCTCTGCACCCGGCTGCTGCAGCAATTCCCGTTCGAGGCCAATGTGCCGGCGCGTTTTACCGTGCTCGACGAGCGCGACCAGAACGAAATGATGGAGCGCGCCAATCTCAAGGTGCTGCTCGACGCCTCGCGCGATCCCGACAGCGCCACAGGTAAGGCACTGAATATCGCGATGGCGAGCGCGGCTGACGTCACCTTCAAGGAAGTGGTGCGCGAGGCCTGCCTGAGCCGCGATCACTTCATGGCCTGGACCGATGCCGCCGGCAGCGTCGAAGCCGCGGCCGCGCAAATGTCCGCCGAGCTCGGCGTCGATCCCGGCGACCGCATCGAAGATGTCGAGCAGGAAATTGTCGATGGTCCGTATCTTCGGCGCTCGGGATGGCACGATATCGCCGCAGCGCTCGACACCGGCAGCAAATCCGATGCCGACCAGGCCATCAGACTGCGCGCGGCGCTCGCTTCCGCCGGCGGCACGCAGGTTGACGAATATCTCGGCGTGTTCCTCACCGACGAGCGCACGCCGCGCAAATCCGTGGTGACCAAGAGATTCTCCGACAATAACCCGGCGATCGGACGCTTGTTCGACGCCGAGACTGTTCGCCTCGGCCCTCTGATCGAGCGGCGCCGTGCGGTGACGGTCCGCGACCGCACGCAGGCGCTCCTCCACATCGCGACTGCAGCCGCCGCGCATTACCGGCGCGAGAAGCAGGAGCGCGGCCTGCTCGACTACGACGATCTGATCGACAAGACGCTTTTGATGCTGGACCGCGTCTCGTCGGGCTGGGTGCACTACAAGCTCGATCGCGGCGTCGATCACGTGCTGATCGATGAAGCCCAGGATACCAGCCCGCGGCAATGGGACATCCTCGCCCACATCATTTCCGAATTCACCTCCGGCGAAGGTGGGCGCGACGGCGTGAACCGGACGATCTTCACGGTCGGCGACGAGAAGCAGTCGATCTTTTCATTCCAGGGCGCGGCGCCCCACGAATTCGATCTGCGCCGTCGGGAGCTGAAGACGAAATTCGAGGCGGCCGGGCTGAAATTCGATCCCGTATCCTTCACCTACTCGTTTCGATCGGGTGCGGCGATCCTGCAATCGGTCGATCACGTCTTTCGCGAGGAAATCATCTACGCCAGTATCCACGCCGAGAATACCTATCCGGTCCACAATTCGCTTGCCGACGCCGGGCCGAGCCTGATCGATCTGTGGGAATTGCAGCTTCCGGATGGAAAGCAGGACATCGAGGGCTGGCGCGCGCCGTTCGATGCGGTGTCGGTGACTTCTCCCGAAGTCCGGCTCGCGAGGCGCATCCGGGCCGAGATCAGGCGCCTGGTCGAGAGCGGCACCATGACCGGCAGGGCCGGCGATCGCCGCCCGCTTCGCTACGGCGACATGCTGGTGCTAGTACGGCGGCGCGGCAACGCCTTCGATGCGGTGATCCAGGCGCTCAAGCATGCCAACATTCCCGTCGCCGGCGCCGACCGGCTGAAGTTGACCGAGCACATCGCGATCATCGACCTGATGAATCTCGCCGACGCCTTGCTGTTGCCGCAGGACGATCTGGCGCTGGCGGTGGCGTTGAAGAGCCCGTTGTTCGGCCTCGGCGATGAAGATTTGTTCAAATTGGCGTGGCAGCGCAGGGGATCGCTGCGCGATGCCTTGCGCCAGCACGCGGCCAGCGAGGAGAGATTCAGAGTTGCGCTGGAGCGCCTCGACGCCTGCGCGCAGCAAGCGGTCAGCGAAACACCCTTCGCCTTCTATGCGTGGCTGCTTGGCGGCGACGGCGGCAGGAAGCGAATCCTGCGGCGGCTCGGGCATGAAGCCAACGACGCGCTCGATGAATTCCTCGAACTCGCGCTCGGTCATGAGCGCAAGGCACCCGCCTCGTTGCAGGGCTTTATGGCGTGGCTGCGCACCGCCGACCTCGAGGTCAAGCGCGACATGGAGATTTCGCGCGACGAAGTCCGCGTGATGACCGTGCACGGCGCCAAGGGGCTGGAAGCGCCGGTGGTCTTTCTGGTCGACACCACCTCATCGCCGTCGGATACGCAGCGGCTGAGGCTGGTCCAGCTGCCGCGGGACAATGCAAAGCCTCATATTCCCGGTGTCGTGGTCTGGGCCGGCAAGAAAGCCGACGATCCCGCTCCTGTCGCTGCCGCCAGAACCGCGATGCTGGGCGAAATCGAGGACGAATACCGCCGCCTGCTTTATGTGGCGATGACGCGCGCGGCCGACCGCCTGATCGTCGGCGGCTGCATGCCCGGCAACATGAATACGGTGCGCAAACTCTCCTGGTACGATCTGATCGGCAAAGGCCTCGAAAATTCCGGGCTGCATCTTGAGACCATCGAAACATCTGATGGCGTGGTGAAGCGCTTTGCATGGGCCGAGGATGGCCCGATCGCCACCGGCGCCGCCGCGATCGCGAAGACCGCACCCGTCGAACTGCCGTCGTGGCTACATATACCGGCGCCGCCCGAGGCCGCAGCGGATGTCCCGTTGCGCCCCTCCGGCCCTGCCGAAGATGAAGGCCGCCAATTCCGATCCGGCGAGTCCGTTCAGTCCCGCGCCAAGGCCTTACGCCGCGGCACGCTGGTGCACCGGCTGCTGCAATCGTTGCCCGATGTCGCAGCCGAGCGCCGCCGCGACGCGGCGCTCAACTATCTCGGTCGCAATGCGGCCGAGTGGAGCAACAACGAGCTTAATGCGCTCACGGGGCACGTGCTGGCCCTGATCGCGGATACGCGCTTCGCGCCGGTTTTCGCCACCGGCAGCCGCGCCGAGGTCTCGATCGTGGGTCGCCTGGAGCGGCCGGGACAGCCATCTGCCCTGGTTTCCGGACAGATCGACCGGCTGGTGGTGACCCCTCACGAGGTTCTGATCGTGGATTTCAAGACCAACCAGGCCCCGCCGGCCGCGGCCGCCGAGGCGCCTTTGGCCTATGTCCGCCAGCTTTCGCTCTACCGGGCGGTGCTGCAGAAGCTTTATCCCCAAAGGGCTCTCCGCGCAGCGTTACTTTGGACCGAAACCCCTGAATTGATGGAGATTTCTGCTCCCGCGCTGGACGCTGCACTGGCATCCATCGTCCGCGCGAGCTCTGAGCTTGACCCGGCAACGGCGCGTTCATAGTTTGAATTCATCATCCAGGCGGCGATTCTCGAAAGCCGCATCCTTCCAAACTGACGAGGTATCCTGATGGCCGTTGGCAAGGTTTCTGACGCCGATTTCGAAGCCGAAGTGCTCAAAGCGCAAGGCCCGGTCGTGGTCGACTTCTGGGCTGAATGGTGCGGCCCCTGCCGCATGATCGCGCCCGCGCTCGACGAGATTGCAGGCACGATGGGCGACAAGGTCAAGATCGTGAAGCTCAACGTCGACGAGAGCCCGAAGACGGCTTCGAAATACGGCGTGATGTCGATCCCGACCCTGATGATCTTCAAGGGCGGCGAGATGGCCTCGCGCCAGGTCGGCGCCGCGCCGAAGGCGAAGCTGCAGCAGTGGATCACGGCTGCGGTCTGATCGCTTCGCTCGAATAAATTCGACGAAGGCGGCCGGCATAAGCCGGCCGTTTGCGTTTGGGCAGCCCAGACGAAATTCGTCAAATATTAGACAGACAAATAGAGAGGAGCGACTGGTATTTATTTAACGCTTTCGTATATTGTACGTGCACGTCGTTCCTGAGCGGAGATAGGCTATGTCGATGAAGGGAACCGTCAAATGGTTCAACGCTTCCAAGGGATTCGGGTTCATTCAACCATCTGATGGTGGGAAGGACGTGTTCGTTCATATCTCTGCCGTGGAAAGGGCGGGACTATCCGCCTTGCGAGAAGGCCAGCAAGTTTCCTATGACCTGACTGAAAGGCGCGGGGAACAGGCCGAGCATGTCAGAAAGATCGGCTGAAACTGACCCTCCAAAAACCGAGCGATTATCGAATCTATCGTTCGATAGACCCATACCGAAAGCCGTTAGGACCTTCGGTAAGGCTCTGGACCCCAAAATCCTTCTACCCGGCGACCTACTTTTGGTTGCGCATAAGAAGCCATCCTGGCGATCGAGCAGCATTGTAACTCAGCAGAGTCATCAGTTCGCTGACGAGCATGCCAAATGGCATCACGCCGTCGTTTGCGGCGGCGGATTTGAAATATGCGAGGCGACGACAAGTGGTGGCGTTAGGGCCCGCGAATATTGGGACTATATGAGCCCCGATTATGATCTTAAGCTGCGACGATTAAAGGGCGCTACACCGGCAGAGCGCTCCCTAGTTGCTTACTATGCCGCGACAAATGTTCGCGTCGGCTATGGATTTCTCAGCCTCGTCGGCTTGGCGCTGTCCCTTTCTGGCGGGAATCCGTGGGGCCGCGGCATGTCAATTTCATCTGGTGTAATTTGTTCGCAGCTATATTTTGAAGCCTGCTTGAGAATAGGATTCGTGTTAGCCAGCGCGCCGCCAGAACACGTGTGTCCGGCCCACCTAAGTATCTCGCCCCAGATGGTCGATATCCAACTTGCATGGGTGCCTGTTTAGAGTCGATTCTTCGACTAGTCGGTTTTCTCTACTGGGCCGGTTAAAAGGGCTGCTGTCGGATATTCCAGCAAGGTAGTTTCCGCGTCGGCAATGCCGTCTCCATCATAGCTTGGATTACTTCAGCTTCCGGAGCGCCAGCCCCCGCCTATCCCGGCAGCGTGCCGTTGGCCGACAACACATGGCCGGCAAGGTACAGCGAGCCGGTGATGAGAATGCGCGGCGGCACCTCATAGGCGAGCCGCGCCAGCGAGCGCAGCGCCGCCTCCACACTCGCCGAACTCTCCACGCGCATGCCGAGCGAGCGCGCGGCATCCGCGAGCCGGTCCTGCGGCATGGCATTGTCGCGATCGGGAATCTTCACCGCGACGATATGGCGGGTAAGGCCGGCGAAATTGGCAAGAAACGCACTTGCGTCCTTGTTGGCCATCATGCCGACAATGACCACAAGCGGACGCGACACCCGCTCCTCGAGATCACCCAGGGCAGCCGCGGCGACCCGCCCGCCTTCCGCATTATGGCCACCATCGAGCCAGATCTCGCACCCCTGCGGTCCCTGATCCACCAAAGGGCCCGACGCCAGACGCTGCATTCGCGCCGGCCATTCCGCGTTGACAATACCGGCCTCGAACGCCGATGGCTCGATCCTGAAGGCGTCGAGCGCACGCAGCGTGGCAATGGCAAGCCCGGCATTGTCAAACTGATGTCGGCCGAACAGCTTTGGCGCCGCCAGATCCATCAAGCCGCGGTCGTCCTGATAGACCAGCCGTCCACGCTCGATATTGACTTGCCACTCCTGCCCGGCCTGATGCAGCGGCGCACGCAGGCGTCTGGCGCACTGCTCGATCACGCCGGTCGCCTCGGGCGACTGCTCGGCGCAAATCACCGGCACGCCGGGCTTGATGATGCCGGCTTTTTCGCACGCAATCTTTGTCAGCGTTTCCCCGAGAAATTCGGTGTGATCCATGCCGATCGGCGAGATCACGCTCGCCAAGGGCTTGTCGATCACGTTGGTGGCATCGAGGCGGCCACCCAGACCGACTTCGAGCAGCACCACATCGGCGGGATGGCGCGCGAACAGCTCAAAGGCCGCCGCGGTTTCGATTTCGAAAAGGGTGATCGGCGCTCCCGTATTGGCGCGCTCGCAGTGTTCGAGGGCGCCGCGCAATTCGTCATCGCCCACCAGAACTCCGCCGCCGTGACCGCCGAGCCGATAGCATTCGTTGACCCTCACCAGATACGGCGAGGTGTAGACGTGGACGCGCAAGGACGCGGCCTCCAGAATCGCGCGAAAGTAGGCGATCGTGGAACCCTTGCCGTTGGTGCCGGCGACGTGGATCACCGGTGGCAGCTTGCGTTCGGGATGATCAAGCCGCTCCAGCAGCCGCTGCATTCGTGCCAGGTCGAGATCGATCCGCTCCGGGTGCAGGGCGGACAGCCGCGCGATCAACTCGCCGAGCGGCGGTGGCTTTGCCGCGGACGCGCTCACGCGTGGGGCGCTACCGGCGCCAAGCCTGCGCCTGACGCGATCGGCGCCGGAATGGCGGCCTGCGGCGCAGGCTTCGCGGCCTCCAGCGCGGGGGATTTGGTCAGCAGGCGGCAGAGCCGCGCCAGCGTCGGGCGGAGATCGTGGCGGTGCACGACCATATCGACCATGCCGTGATCTTTCAGGTATTCGGCACGCTGAAATCCGTCCGGCAATTTCTCGCGGATGGTCTGTTCGATGACGCGCGCGCCGGCAAAGCCGATCAGCGCGCCGGGCTCGGCGATTTGCACGTCGCCGAGCATGGCATAGGAGGCGGTGACGCCGCCGGTGGTCGGATTGGTCAGCACGACGATATAGGGCAGTTTCGCCTCACGCAGCATCTGCACGGCCACCGTGGTACGCGGCATCTGCATCAGCGACAAAATACCTTCCTGCATGCGCGCGCCGCCGGAAGCCGCAAAGACGATGAAAGGCGATTTCTTTTCCAGCGCGAGTTCAAGCCCGCGCACGATGGCCTCCCCGGCCGCCATGCCGAGCGAGCCGCCCATGAAATCGAAATCCTGCACCGCCACCACCACGGCCGCGCCCTCAAGCTTGCCGTAGCCGACCTTGATGGCGTCATTCAGCCCGGTGCGGGCGCGCGCGTCCTTGACGCGATCGGCATATCTGCGTTCATCGCGGAATTTCAGCGGGTCGGCGGAAACCTCGGGCAGCGCCACGTCGAACCAGGTCTCATTGTCGAAGATCGATTTGAGCCGCGCCACCGCGCCCATACGCATGTGATAGTTCGAGCCGGGAATGACGAATTGATTGGCCTCGACGTCCTTGTAGAACACCAGTTGCCCCGAATCGGGGCATTTGATCCACAGATTCTCCGGCGTCTCGCGACGCAAGATGTTGCGGATTTTCGGCCGGACCACGTTGGTGAGCCAATTCATTTTTCGCTCCGAATTGGAATCACGATAAACCGGATCGTGATCTCATTTCTTTGTTGAGCATGATCTTTTCGGAAAACCGATTCCCACTTTTCCGGATCATGCTCCCGCAGCATTCCCTTTGGATATATGGCGCCTCGAACGGTGCCCGGCAAGCCGCCGCCTCAAGCGTCTATTTCGCCCGCGATTATGGCTTATTCCGCAGCCTGCCTGGCCCCGCGGACGCCCTGCGCCAGCGAGGCCGCGAGATCAGCCACCGCATCGACGGTGTTGGCGGTTGCCCGGCCGCCGGAATCCAGGCTGGCGCGCAAGGCATCGACCAGCGCAGTGCCGACCACCGCGCCGTCGGCACTCGCCGCAATCCCGCGCGCGGCCTCGGGCGTGCGGATGCCGAAGCCGACACAGACAGGCAGTTTGGTGTGCCGCTTGATGCGGGCGACGGCCTCACCGACAGCGCCCGAATCGGCGCTCGCGCTGCCGGTGATGCCGGTGATGGAGACGTAATAGACAAAGCCGGAGGTGTTGGCGAGCACCGCGGGCAGGCGTTTGTCGTCGGTCGTCGGCGTCGCTAACCGGATGAAATTCAACCCGGCCTTCAGCGCCGGCAGGCACAATTCCGAATCTTCCTCCGGCGGCAGATCGACAACGATCAGACCGTCGACGCCAGCGGATTTTGCGTCGACGAGGAATTTATCGACGCCGTAAATATAGATCGGATTGTAGTAACCCATCAGTACCAGCGGCGTGGCGCTATCCGCTTTACGAAACTCGCGCACCATCGCCAGCGTTTTCTTCAGCGTCATTCCGGCCTTCAGCGCGCGCAGACCCGCCGCCTGTATCGCCGGACCATCCGCCATCGGATCGGTGAAGGGCATGCCGACCTCGATGATGTCGCTGCC
>Ga0210390_10005539_pt1 | contig 10580 bp, 9 predicted proteins | sample IncBWH11OmetaG_FD_161050 | JGI IMG/M metagenome (GOLD analysis project Ga0210390, IMG submission 161050) | Forest soil microbial communities from Barre Woods Harvard Forest LTER site, Petersham, Massachusetts, United States - Inc-BW-H-11-O ... | reverse complement strand
GCGCGTTTGCAAAAAGCAGAAAACCTGCTGCAGGCAGATCAAGACCGCGTGAAGCAACTCACAGACCAGGTGGCCAAAGCGCCCGAATCCAAAAAGGACGCGCTGCAAGCGGATCTGATTCAGGCCCAGGCCGACGTGGAACTTGCGGAAGACGAAGTGGACGATGCGAAAGAGGACTTGATCCGCGCCGGCGGCGACATCATCGACCGCATCCAGGCGCTGAAGAAACAACACGAAGAAACGGCCCATGGCACGCCGAACGCAATTCCCACCGGGCCAGAACCAGTGGACCATCCAGGCGTGGTCTATCGAATCGCGCAATGGCGGCAGCTGCACCAGAAGCAATTGCAATTGTGGAGCGCGAAAACGGATACGGATACGGCGATCGCCACGCTGGCCGCCAAGCACACCGCGCTAGACGCCGAGGTAGAAGCGGAAAAAGCAGCCGCCCCGGAACTCGCTCATCACGCGAAGGGCGCGAAGGCCGCCACCACGGGCACGCAAGTATCCGCGGCCAACAAAAGCCAGGACGATACGGCGGCATTGCTAAAGAAAACGCAGCAACTGGCGATGAATCAGAGAATTCTTTCGGCGTACGACATGCGCATTGAGACGAAGAAAGATCTTTCTTCGGTCTACGGCCAATGGATCGATGTGGTGGCCGCGCGCCAGCACGAAATTCTGCACCGCGCGCTGTTCGGAATTGCCATCATCCTCGCGATCGCGTTATTCGGACTCGCCGTCAGCATCTGGATGGAATCCCTGGTGAAGCGCTTGCCGATGGATCGCCGCCAGGTTGACTCGCTGCGAACCGTCACGCGCATGTCGCTGCAGATCCTCTCGCTTTGTTTCATCTTGCTCATGCTTTTTGGTCCACCGAGTCAGCTCGGAACATTCCTCGGGCTTGCCGGCGCGGGCTTAACCGTCGCGCTGAAGGATTTCATCGTCGGCTTCCTTGGCTGGTTCGTGCTCATGGGAAAACACGGCATGCGCCTCGGCGATTGGGTGGAAATAAATGGGGTCACCGGCGAAGTGGCGGAGATTGGGCCATTCCACACGGTTTTGCTGGAGACTGGCAACTGGACCGACTCAGGCCATCCGACGGGCCGGCGCGTAACCTTCACGAACAGCTTTGCCATCGAAGGCCATTACTTCAACTTTTCCACCACAGGCCAGTGGCTGTGGGATGAACTGCAAGTGGTGCTTCCGGCCGGCAAAGATCCGTATCCGCTGGTGGACGCGCTTCACAAGAAAGTGGTGGAAGCCACGCACGAAACCGTGCAGCAAGCCGAACAGGAATGGCGCAGCACCACCACCTCACGCGAACTCGGCGGCTTATCGGCCGATCCAGCTATTAGTGTGAAACCCGTCGTGGGCGGCATTGAAGTTGCCGTGCGCTATGTGACTCGCGCGAACGACCGCTACGCGCTGCGCAATAAACTCAACCAAGCCGCGGTGGAATTGCTTGGCGGAAAAGCCCAGCCTTCCGAGCCGGTGGTCACCTAACACTTACCGCGGCGCGCACTTCAGCGTGCCCTACGTTGCCGAAGCTTGCAGCAGCCTGCGCGCCCGGCTGGCAGTCACCGTCGCGCCTGCGTACATGGCCGCAAGCAGAAAAAATCCGATAGCAATACTGAACCTTTCCGCGATCCAGCCGAGCGAAAAGCTCATCGCCAGTTGCAGCACAGTGGCAAAAATCGCAAACGCGGATTGCGTTCGCCCCATAAATTGCTTCGGCACAATAGCCATCAGCGAAGATTGCGCCACAATCCCGGCCAGCGCTCGGAAAAATCCGAAGCATCCTTGCAAAATCGTCGCGCCCAGCAGCAGCACGACGAAGGGCACAGCCACGTGTCCCAACGCCATTCCCGCCACCGCCATCACATAAAGCGGCAGGCGCAAGCGCTGCGGCAACTGGCTGGTGATCAAGCCGCCGATGATGGCGCCAATCGCCCAGCCCGCCTCGATAAAGCCGAATCCACGCGCGCCGGAATGCAAAATTTCGTTGGCGAGCGCCACGACCACCACGTTGGAGCTGACAATGCTGGCCATCAGCATCGCGTGCGTGATTCCCAACGCCAGCACCACCGGCTGATCGCTAAGGTACGCCCAACCGGCTTTCATATCCGTGTATACCGCGAGAGATAAACCCGCCTCCGCCACTTCCGGATTCTCGCCACTTTCGAGCGCTTGCACCGTTGCCTGCGTGGATTCCGAAAATTCGCGAGGATACTGCCGGTGCGAAAGCGGCGAAACGTAACCCTTGCGCAGTGAATACAGGCAATAAGCAGATACAAAATAAGTCAGGCCGTCGATAAACAGAATGCCGGCGATGCCAATGTGATCGTAGATGAAGCCGACGAACGTTCCGGCAAGCAGCATGCCGGTCTGCACTCCCACGAGCACGGTGGCATTGGCGCCGGTGAACTGGCTCGGCGGAATCACCTCTTGCACGAGCGCGTTCACATTGGCCCAATACATCGCGGAGCCGGTGCCCGTGATCAGCGTCATGATGTACAAGTGCCACAGATGCAGATCGCGGCGCCATGCGATGTACGCGATGGCCAGCACCGCGAAGCCGCGCGCCAGATCGAGCAGCACCCCAAGGTAGCGGCGGTCGTAGCGGTCAATCAGCACGCCGCCGAGAAATGGCACCACCAGGCCCGGCAGCGTCACCACGATCACTTGCCAGCTCACCGCGACGGTCGAATGCGTGGCGGACATGATGTACCAGCTCACGCCGATGAAATTCATTCCGCTGCCGAATAGCGAGATGAACATCGCCGTGAAGAAAAACCGGAACGCCCGCTGCCCCAGCAGGAGCGACCAGTCCACACGGTGAGTCGTAGTGGTAGCCATCGAGCTCTACATTTTACTATCGGAAGTGGACGCTCCACTACGCACAGTTGCGCGAAGTGAAACATTTGCCACGCAATGTGCGGTCGCGCAAAATCCGGCGTTACGAAAAGGCCTAGCGGACTGTCAGCGCCGGAAGCGCGGCAAAAATTAGCCCAGCCCGCAAGGCCTGGGTGCGCGGTATCAAAACACAAGCGCCGTAGGTGCGGCACAAAGGTGGCAAAACTCAGCCTTCACTGAAACGTGTTGACGACCATCAGGTAGCTGGCGCAGGCCGCCACGTTCTTTGACGGGTCAAGGGAATCATAAAAAACCGGAATGGTCATATCCTCGAACACCAAGCCGCTCAGATCGCGGCAGGAATTGCGCACAACTTGGCCCGTGTTCGGCTTGAATTCGTAGTTTATCCGGCTATAACTGGCCTTGCCCTGCTGCACCATTTGCTGCGATACAACGTGGCCAAACGCCAATTCGCCATTAACCATAAGCGGCAAATAGCGTTTTTCGCGCAGAAGCGGAATGCCTATGATAAGGGCGATTACGAAGAGCGTCAGCAGGAGCGGAAGCGCCATCGTCAAAGTGTCGTTATTGCGACTGAAATTTCCCCCCTGTGCTCCCACCAAAAAAAACACCGTCAACCCAAGGAAAGCGGCGAGCACGGCAACAAACGCCCCGGCACTTCCTTGAATCCGAAAGCGCACCCGGCGAGGGCGCGGCAACGACTGAAGCATCTGCAACGCTGGATCAACAGGCGGTTGAGCAAGCGCAAAGCTGGGGTTCGCAGCGGACCTAGCCGCCGCGATGGCGTTGCGAGCGGAGTGGTAGCCCCAAAGAGGAATCATCGCGATCACCCCAAACACCACGAAGGGAATAGCAATGCCGGTCGCACGTCCCGGAGACACGCCAAACGCTACGAACAAAGCCAAGGCTCCAATTGCCAGAGGGATAAATTTGATTATTGTGCTATTCCCGGCAAGTGCAGCTTCCGCGCGGTCCAAATTCCAGCCACAACGTGCGCAGAACGGCCTGTTTCCGGGATCAAGGAAGCGCAGTGGAACCTGCGAGCCGCAGCGAGGGCAAGTGATGCTGGCCATAATTCGTATTCTAATCGAGCCATTCGTGCCCCGGCGAGCAGACTGTGACCCATTTGCGCTAATCGAAAACAGTTTCGGATTTGTAGAACGCCAGCGCTTTCTTTGGTGAGCGCAAGCAATCAAGCTCGTATGATAACGGTATGTCCGCATTGCTCGAGTTGCGATCGCTCACCGTGGAACTTCCCACCGCGGCGGGATGGGTGAAGCCGGTAAACGACGTTTCGTTGCGAATTGCGGCGGGAGAAACGCTCGGCCTCGTCGGCGAATCGGGCAGCGGGAAGACCATGCTTTCTCTGGCGCTGATGGGATTGTTGCCGGCCGGCGCGCGCGTCACGGGAGAGGCGCGGCTTGCGTCGCAAAACGGCAGCGCTAAATCTCTGGCGGCTCTGAGCGAAGAAGAATGGCGCGCGGTGCGCGGGCGGGAAATCGCCATGATTTTTCAGGAGCCGATGACGTCCCTGAACCCGGTGATGCGAGTCGGCGCGCAAATTGAAGAAGCGATTCTTGCGCACGAGCCAAAACTGGGCCGCGAAGAGTTGCACCGCCGCCTGCTCACCGCGATGCAGCATGCCGCTATGCCGGAGCCGGAAACGCGCGCGCAACAATATCCGCATCAACTTTCGGGCGGTCTGCGCCAGCGCGCAATGATCGCCATGGCGCTGGCACCCGCGCCAAAATTGCTCATCGCCGACGAACCGACCACCGCGCTGGACGTGACTGTACAAAAACAAATCCTGGACCTGCTCGATCGTCTGCGGCACGAATTGCAGTTGGCGCTTCTTTTCATCACGCACGATCTGGCCGTCGTGGCAAATGTGGCGGATCGCGTCGCCGTGATGTATGCCGGACGCATCGTCGAAGAAGGTCCGGTGCAAACGGTGCTCACCGCGCCGCTGCATCCGTACACGCAAGGATTGCTCAACGCTTCGCCAACTCTGGAGCGGCGCGAGCTTACGCCAATTCTCGGCACCGTGCCGCAACTAACTGAATTGCCCCCAGGTTGTGCCTTCGCGACGCGTTGCTCTTACCGTCGAACCGAATGCGAGCAACGCGTGCCTGAATTTCGCTACGCCGATGTCACACACGGCGCGCGGTGCGTGCTCGTATGAGTGCGTTGCTGCAAGTGCGCAATCTGCGCAAGAGCTTCGAGCGCGGCGGAGGCGTTTTCGGCGGCAACGGCGAGGCGGAGCGCTTCGTTGCGGTGAACGACGTCAGTTTCGAAGTAGCTGCGGGCGAGACCTTCGCGGTGGTCGGCGAAAGTGGCTGCGGGAAAACCACGCTGGCGCGCATGGTCCTGCGGCTAGTCGAACCGGACCACGGCGTGCTTTTCTTCGCAGGCCGCGATCTGCTGAAGCTGCGCGGCGAAGAGTTGCGCGCGCAACGCCGCCAGATGCAGATGATTTTTCAGGATCCATTCGCGTCGCTGAATCCGCGAATGCGCGTGGGAGAAATCGTAGCCGAGCCACTGGCCATCCACGAGCCGCAGCGCTCCGCCGCCGAACGAGCGGCGCGCGCCACAGACATGTTGCGGCGCGTGGGCCTCGAGGAAGCCTCCCTGAAGCGCTACCCGCACGAATTTTCCGGCGGCCAGCGCCAGCGCATCGGAATCGCGCGCGCACTCATTCTGCGTCCAAAGCTGGTCGTCGCCGATGAACCGGTCTCCGCGCTGGATGTTTCCGTGGGCGCGCAAGTGCTGCTCCTGCTGCAAGAGCTGCAACGCGAATTCCAGCTCACCTACCTTTTCATTTCTCACAGCCTGCCGGTGGTCGCGCAGTTGGCCAGCCACATCGCCGTTATGCGCGCGGGAAAGCTCGTTGAACAGGGCCCCGCTAGCCAAGTCTTGCAGCAGCCCAGCGAGTCCTATACGCGTGATCTTCTCGCCGCCGTACCAGAACTACCCACCCAACGCGGGGTGTGATACTTTCCCTCCAGCTTTTGCGTAACAACTCCAGAAGCAAGACCCAGCAATCCTGTGGTGGAGGAGTCCTCAATGTCGACCGACCCTATGGCAATTCCTGCGTCAACACCCGAACCCGCGCCTATAGCCCAAATCTCGCCGTTCGGCCGTATCATCGGCATGTTTTTTTCACCGAAGCCAACCTTTGAAGACATCGTCCGCAAGCCGTCCTGGATTTTGCCGACGATATTGATTCTGGTTATGGCGTGCTCGAGCGTGGTCGCGCTCAATCTGCATTTTGACTGGAAGGGCTACGTGGCGCAGCAGATGGAAAAAAGTCCGCGTACAGCGTCATTAAGCGCCGATCAAAAGCAACAGCAAATTGACGCGGGCGCGAAATACGCTCCGATGTTTTCTTATATCTTCGGCTTGCCCGCCCCACTGCTGGCCCTTCTCATCATTTCGCTGGTGCTTATGGGCATTTATAACGTCATCGGCGGTGCCGGAGCCAATTTCAAGACATCCTTTGCCATAGTCTCCCACGCCTTCGTGCCTGCGACCGTTATTGGCACGCTCTTATTCCTGCTCGTCTTGTTTTTGAAACCGGTGGGCACGTTTGACCTGGATAATCCGGTGGCGACGAATCTTGCGGTATTGTTCCCCGAAGACTCGGCCAAATGGCTGATGGCGCTCGGCAAAAATATTGATCTGCTGGAATTCTGGAAGCTGATCCTGCTGGGAATCGGTTTCGGCGCAGTAAATCCGCGAAAGCTGAAGGGTGCAAAGCCTTTCATTATCGCGTTCGGCGCCTTCCTCGTGTACATCATCGTGCGCGTGGGATTGGCCTTTATCTTCTCCTGATACACTGCAGGGATGAGTTTTGCTTTTGAGGTGCTGCATAGCGATGCGGCCACAGGAGCGCGGCGCGGCAAGCTGACCACGCCGCACGGCGTAATCGAAACGCCAGTGTTCATGCCGGTGGGCACCGCCGCCACCGTCAAGGGACTTACGCAGGACGCGCTAGAAGAACTGGGCGCGGGCATCATTCTCGCCAATACGTATCATCTTTATTTGCGGCCGGGCCACGAACTGATTCGCAAGCTCGGCGGGCTCCATACCTTCATGTCCTGGCGCAATGCGATTCTCACCGATTCCGGCGGCTATCAAGTTTTCAGCCTGTCCGCGCTGCGCAAAATCACCGATGGAGGCGTGCGATTTCGTTCACATCTCGACGGTTCCGAGCATTTGCTCACGCCGGAAAAAGCCGCGGAGATCCAGCTCGCGCTTGGCTCGGACATTGCGATGGTGCTGGACGAATGCATTGAAACGCCTGCGCCGCGCTCTGTCGCGGAGTCCGCGCTGAAGCGCACCACGGCCTGGGCGCGAAGAGCGCGCCAGTATTTCCTCGACAATGCAAGCCACAACGGAAATCCACCGCAATGGCAATTCGGCATTGTGCAGGGAGCCACTTTCGCGGATCTGCGGCGGGAAAGCGCGCGGCAACTTCTGGAACTGGATTTCGCCGGATACGCTGTTGGAGGTTTGGCCGTAGGAGAACCGCATGAAGTCACCTGCGAAATGGCCGCGGAAGTGACGGCGCTTCTACCGCAAGAACGGCCGCGTTACCTGATGGGCGTGGGCCGCCCCGAACAATTGGCGGATTATGTGGCGCGTGGCATCGACATGATGGATTGCGTGTTGCCAACACGCGCGGCGCGGCACGCGTGCTTGTACACAAGCGAAGGCCGCGTGCTCATCAAGAACGCGCGCTACATCGAGGACCAGCGCCCTATCGATCCCAACTGCAAATGCAGTGTCTGCCGGCGCTACACGCGTGCGTATCTTCGGCATCTGTTCGCCGCCGGAGAGATCACTGCGGCGATCCTGGCCACCCATCACAATGTGAGCTTTTACCTTGACATAATGAGGCAAATTCGAGAGGCTATAACTTTTGGATATCTGGTGAATTTCGCAACAGAGCTGCGTGCCCGCTATCTGGCGGGACCGGCTTGAGGCGAAAGGCCGGGCTCGCGTTTCAGGTCTGCGCCGCCGTGGCAACCCGCGAATCAGTCGACTCTCCTTGCGAGAATCGTGCGGGCAGGGCAAGCGGGAAATTCCCGCTATTGGCGCGCTTTCTCCGGTCTCAAGCATGCCGGCCGCTTTTGGCCTATGATTTAGGATGACTCAGATATCCGAAAGGGTACGGTAAGAAATCACGGCTATGAATTTGGTGGCGTTCTTGTTGTTGCAGGCTGGCGGCCTCGGGGGAGGGCTTGGCGGTTTTCTCCTGCCGCTCTTGTTGATGTTCGGCATCATGTATTTTTTGGTGATCATGCCGCAGTCCCGGCAGCGGAAGAAAACGCAGGAGATGCTCGGTGCCGTGAAAAACGGCGACAAGGTCATCACCACCTCGGGCATCTACGGCACGATCAATGGTATCGACGGCGATACGTTTATTCTCAAGGTTGCCGATAACGTAAAAATTCGCATTGCGCGAGCGGCTATAGCCCAGGTGGAGACTACCGAAGATGCAAAGTAACTCCGCCCCTGCTTGTCCGCTGCTGCGCCAAATTTTCTAACATGAATCCCAATCTGAAGTGGAAAGTCATATTCATCCTTGCAGTCGTAATTTTTTGTTTGTATTCGATTATCGGTTTGCCAACCTTTCCGACGTCCTTCGCGCAGCTCAAGGAGAATTTCGCGCGACAGATCAAGCTTGGCCTTGACCTGCAGGGCGGCACACACCTGATCCTCCAGGTACAGGTGCAGGAAGCGGTATCGCAACTAACCGACCAGACCGTGGATAGCCTCACCACCCTGCTTCGCGACAAAAATGTTCATTACGACGAAGTCCGCCGCGTGGATGACGAACACATCATCGTACGCGGCATTCCTTCCGACCAATACACGACATTCAGCGACCTGCTGCACGACAACCAGTATGACAACAACTGGACCTTTGGCACCGCGCCGGGCGAAACCAATGCGACGCTGCTGACCATGCGTCCCACCACGAAGGCGCAGGTCGAAGAAACCACCATGTCTCAGACGCTCGAGACCCTCGAGCGCCGCATCAACGCCCTCGGCCTCACCGAGCCAACCATTCAGCCGCACGGCCGCGTGGGCCAGGACAATGAAATCCTCGTGCAGCTCCCTGGTGAAGGCGATCCCGCCGCGGCCAAGCGCGTCATCCAGGCTGGCGGTCAACTGGAATTGAAGCTCGTCGAAGATCCGCAAACGTTTCCTTCGGAAGCTGCCGCGCTTGCATCCAAAGGCGGTGTCTTGCCGCCGGGCACGGAACTTGTACAGGGCAGCAGCGAATCACGCTCGCCCACCGGACAGAATTCTGGCGACGTGTGGTATCTGTTGCAGCGCACTCCTGCCGTGACCGGGCGTGACCTGCGCAGCGCCACCGAAAGCCGCAACACCGAAATGCCGGGCCAGTGGCAGATTAATTTCGTTCTCTCTAGCGATGCCGGGCGCAATTTTGGCCGCTTTACGGAACAGAACATGGGCCGGCAAATGGCCATCGTCCTCGACAAGAAGGTTTATTCCGCGCCAACCATCCAGGGCAAAATTGAGGACACTGGCCGCATTGACGGCAATTTCAGCCAGGAAAGCGCGCACGAACTCGCGCAAGTCCTTCGCGCCGGCGCTCTGCCCGCCTCGATCAAGTATCTCGAGGAGCGCACCGTCGGCCCGTCCCTAGGCGCAGACTCCATCCGTCATGGCGTGCAAGCTTCCGTGATCAGCTTGGTCGTTGTGATGATCTTCATGGTGTTCTACTACCGCTTGTCCGGGGTGAACGCGGTTTTAGCGTTGATCTTGAACCTGATCATCCTACTGGCAGCGCTGGCTATGTTTGGCGCGGTGCTCACATTGCCGGGCATTGCCGGCGTCATCTTGACCATCGGTATGGGCGTAGACTCCAACGTTCTGGTGTTCGAGCGCATCCGGGAAGAAATTCGCAATGGCAAGTCCGCATCGGCAGCCGTGGAGGCAGGATTCGATAAGGCGTTCTTAACCATTATCGACACGCACGTTACCACCGTGGTATCCGCGATATTCCTGTTCATCTTCGGCACAGGCCCGATCCGGGGATTCGCCATCACGTTGACCATCGGCTTGATTGCCAACGTGTTTACAGCGATCTATGTATCGAAAACGATCTTCCAGTATCACTTGGCGAAGATGGACCGTCAGGCGGAACTGAGCATTTAGCTGGATCCAGGGTCTTGCTATCGGGTAAATCCATTAGCCGGGAACAAACAGAAACCCCCTGGAGTCTAAAGAAGGGAAGCGCAAAACGGCATGATTGAGCTTTTTAAACAGCCCAATATCGACTGGATGGGCAAGGCCAAGTATTTCTTCGCTTTGAGCGGATTGCTGCTGATTATCGGCTGGTCCGCAATCTTGTTTAAGGGCGGCATCAAGTACGGCATCGACTTCAAGGGCGGCACCAACGTGGACGTGCGCTTTGCTCAGCCGCCGAATATCGATAAGTTGCGTTCCGGTCTAAGTGCCCAAGGTCTCGGCAACAGTGAGATTCAGCCAATTCATGACATCGGCAGTTCCAGCGCCAGCGAAGTGCTGATCTTCGTGGAAGGCGCCGGCCAAAGCGACCAGGCTTTGGACGAGAGCAAGACCAAGGTGCTCAATGCGCTGGCGGCCACCTATGGCGTGGCGAACTCCTCCAAGCCAGATTTCAACTCCGTGAACGAGGCAACGCTCGC
>Ga0210390_10005538_pt1 | contig 10580 bp, 8 predicted proteins | sample IncBWH11OmetaG_FD_161050 | JGI IMG/M metagenome (GOLD analysis project Ga0210390, IMG submission 161050) | Forest soil microbial communities from Barre Woods Harvard Forest LTER site, Petersham, Massachusetts, United States - Inc-BW-H-11-O ... | reverse complement strand
ACCGGCGCCGGCGAGATCTGGGTCACGCACGGACAGGAAGATGCGCTGGTGCATTGGTGCGCCACGCAGGGCCTCAAGGCGCGTCCGCTCGATATCGTCGGCTACGGCGATGAGGATGACGAAAATCCCTCCCCACAAGGGGAAGGGGAGGGCAGCGGCGAGGCGGAGCAATGAATCGCTTCGCCGAATTGCTCGATCGCCTCACCTATGAGCCCGCGCGCAATGCCAAGCTTCGTCTGATGACGGATTATTTTCGCTCGACGCCCGATCCCGAGCGCGGCTGGGCGCTGGCGGCGCTGACCGGCGCGCTGACGTTTGCGCACGCCAAGCCCGGATTGCTTCGCAACCTGATCGCCGAGCGGACCGATCCGGTGCTGTTCGAACTCTCCTACGATTATGTCGGCGATCTTTCCGAGACGATCGCGCTGATGTGGCCAAAGCCCGACCTTTCCTCCCCCGCGCGCGGGGGAGGCGGCGAGCCAACGGGTCCGGCCCGAAGTGGCCGGCCCGATGACAGGCTCCGCGAGCCGGCGGGGGGAAGTGTCGCAGCGTTCGAGCAAGCCAGCCCCCTCCACCATGCCTTGCCAAAGCCGACGCTTCGCGTCGGCGTTGTGTCTTCCGAGGACGGCGGCCAAAGGCCGCCTATGCCCCCTCCCTCGCTTCGCGGGGGAGGAAAAGTGGAGGAATTGTCCCTCACGGCCGTCATCGAAACGCTGGCCACTTTGGGCAAGGCCGAATTGCCGGCCCAATTGGCGCGCTGGCTCGATGCGCTCGACGAGACCGGACGCTGGGCGCTCATCAAGCTTGTCACCGGCGGCTTGCGCATCGGTGTCTCGGCGCGGCTTGCGAAAGCTGCGGTCGCGGCGCTCGGCGCTTCCGATGCGGAGGACATCGAATTGCTGTGGCCCGGCTTGGCGCCGCCTTATGTCGAGCTGTTCGCCTGGCTCGAGGGACGCGGGGAAAAACCGGCGAGCCGCAATCCGGTGACATTTCGGCCCGCGATGCTGGCGCATGCGCTTGAGGAAACGAGCCTCGCCGCCCTCGATGCGAACGATTTTTTGGCCGAGTGGAAATGGGATGGCATCCGCGTGCAGGCGGTCGCCGCCGCTCGCGAGGGCCATAGGGTCGGGCGGCTTTATTCGCGCACCGGCGAGGATATTTCCAGGAGCTTTCCGGATTTGCTCGAAGCCTTGCATCTGCCGGGGGCGATCGACGGCGAGCTTCTGATCATGCGCGAAGGGCGGGTGCAGTCATTCAACGTGCTGCAGCAGCGGCTCAATCGAAAGGCCGTTACCGGCAAGCTGATCGCCGAATTCCCTGCGCATCTGCGGGCCTACGATCTGCTTGCCGACGGCGACGAGGATTTGCGCGAATTGCCTTTCGTCGCCCGCCGTGCGCGCCTCGAAGTTTTCATTGCGCGCCTTGGCGACCCGCGCATCGATCTCTCGCCGCTTGTTGATTTTGCCACCTGGGACGATCTCACTGCCGCGCGCAAAGATCCGGCGGCGGCGGGCGCCGGCCTCGATGCAGATGCGGTCGAAGGCATCATGCTCAAGCGCCGCGATTCGCTTTACGTGCCCGGCCGGCCCAAGGGCCCGTGGTGGAAATGGAAGCGCGATCCGTTCATCGTCGACGCTGTGCTCATGTATGCGCAGCGCGGCCACGGCAAGCGTTCGTCGTTTTACTCGGACTACACGTTCGGTGTTTGGACGCGCGGGGAAAGCGGCGACGAGCTGGTGCCGGTCGGCAAGGCGTATTTCGGCTTCACCGATGAGGAACTGCTGCAGATCGATCGCTTCGTACGCCGGAACACCATCGATCGGTTCGGCCCGGTGCGCGAAGTCGTGCATCAGCCGAACGAGGGTTTGGTGCTGGAGGTCGCGTTCGAAGGCTTGCAGCGCTCGACCCGGCACAAATCCGGACTGGCCATGCGCTTCCCCCGCATCAGTCGTCTGCGCTGGGACAAGCCGCCCGGCGAGGCTGACCGGCTTGAACGTCTGGAAGCGATCCTCACGCAAATCGATGCGGGCCGGACGTGAAAGCTATCGCCTGTAACCGACTCTATTCCAACGGCGATGGCGAATCCTCGACAGGCGCAGGAACGTCTTCCGGAGCCGCCGGCTGACTTTCCGCGGCCTTGGTGACTTCGCTGAGCGGCCAGCGCGCGCGCGGTGCGACGTCAAGCGAATCGGTCAGCCCCAGCGCCAATCGTTCGGCGCCGGCCCAGGCGATCATGGCGCCGTTGTCGGTGCACAAAGCCGGCGGCGGCGCCACCAGCGACACGCCGATCTCGAAAGCGACCCGGTGCAGCACCTTGCGGATCGCCTGATTGGCGGCGACGCCGCCCGCGCAGACCAGCGCCGTCGGCGCGCCGATCTGCTCGCGGAATATCCGCAAGCCGTTGCGCAGCCGATCCATCACCACTTCGCCGACCGCCTGCTGAAATGATGCGCACTGATCGGCGACGTCGTCGTCGCTGAGCGGCGCGATTTTCTCGGCTTCGAGGCGCAACGCCGTCTTGAGCCCGGAAAGGGAGAAATTGGCGTCCTGACGTCCGGCCATCGGCCGCGGCAGTGCGAAGCGCTCCGGGTCGCCACGCGCCGCCTCCTTCTCCACCAGCGGCCCGCCCGGATAACCAAGACCAAGAAGCTTTGCGGTCTTGTCGAAGGCTTCGCCGATGGCGTCGTCGACGGTGCCGCCGATGCGGAAATAATCGCCCACGCCGCGCACGCCGAGAATTTGCGTATGACCGCCAGACGCCAGAAACAGGCAATACGGAAACGTCGCTCCGTCGGTCAACCGCGCCGTGAGCGCATGCGCTTCGAGATGATTGACGGCGATCAACGGCTTATCGTGCACAAGCGCGATCGCTTTTGCCGTGGTCAGTCCGACGATCACGCCGCCGATCAGGCCCGGTCCGGCGGCGGCGGCGATTCCGTCGAGCGCACTGAACGGCAGCTGCGCTTCGCTCATCGCGTTGGCGATGATGGAATCGAGGAGCTCGACATGCGCGCGCGCGGCGATCTCCGGCACCACGCCGCCGAATGCCGCATGCTCGTTGATCTGCGATAGAACCACATTCGCTAAAATGCGGCCCTGTCCTTCCGCATTCCGCTCCACCACGGCGGCTGCGGTTTCGTCGCAAGTCGTTTCAATGCCGAGAACGATCATCAGTCTATTGTATGGTTCCAGTCAGTCGCGGTCGTGCGGGGACGCGACGCGAATCCTTAACCGCGATTGTTGCTGCATGCGTTTGTTGATGCATGTGTTGTCGTCTAAGGCACGCCTTATCTGACGCGGGTTCTATCTGATACATGCCTTATCTAATACATATCCTATCTAATACATCTGATCCCAGCCGCGTTATGGTTTCCGCGCGGCGGTTTCGGCGATGGTGGACGTTCGCGTAGCATTTGAAGGCCACATGATACAATCGGCAAACACGGCTCCCTTCTTGCGTATCGGTTCGCGCGGTTCCCCGCTGGCGCTGGTGCAGGCGAGCGAGGTGCAAAGCCGAATCGCCGCAGCTCATGGTGTCGACGCGGCGGCGATCGAGATCAAGATCATTCGCACCACGGGCGATGTGGTGCAGGACCGGCCGCTTGCGGACGCAGGCGGCAAGGGCCTCTTCGCCAAGGAGATCGAGGAAGCGCTCCTTGCCGGCAGCATCGATCTGGCGGTGCATTCGTCCAAGGACCTGCCGACCGTGTTGCCGGCAGGGCTCGTGCTGGCCGGCTTTTTGGCGCGCGAGGATGTGCGCGACGCGTTCATCAGCCGCAAGGCAAAGAGCCTGCGGGATCTTGCGCCCGGCGCCATGGTCGGCACTGCCTCGCCGCGGCGCGCGGCCTTAGTCAAAAGACTGCGGCCGGACCTGCAGGTGGCCATGTTGCGGGGCAACGTGGAAACGCGGCTGCGCAAACTTGACGCGGGCGAGGTCGACGCGACGCTGCTCGCGGTCGCCGGGTTGAAGCGGCTCGGGCTCTTGTCAGCGGCGACGGCGATCCTCGATCCCGACGAATTCGTCCCGGCCGTCGGGCAGGGCGCTATCGGCATCGAAACGCGCGCGGACGACGGCAGGATCCGCGCACTGGTTGCCGCGATCGACGACCCCGATACCGGTGCGGCGCTCACTGCCGAACGCGCGTTTCTTGCAGTGCTCGACGGTTCTTGCCGCACGCCGATTGGCGGCCACGCCAAGCTCGAGCACGGGGAGCTGCGTTTCCGCGGTATTGTGATCAAGCCGGACGGCAGTGAAGCGTTCGAAACTTTGCGCCAAGGTTCGCGCGCGGCCGCGGAGGCGCTTGGTGCCGATGCTGGCCACGAGCTGCGCGCACGCGCGGGCGCCGACTTTTTCGTCGGGGTCTGAGCCATGCGGCTTCTGGTCACACGGCCGGAGCCGGATGCCGAACGGACGGCGGCGGCGTTGCGCGCACGTGGCCATGAGGTCTTGGTTTCACCATTGCTCCGCATTGAGCCGGTGCCAGACGCCGTGATCGGTCCAGGGCCGTTCGCGGCGCTGCTCGTGACCAGCGCCAATGTGGCGCCGGCGATTGCCGCTCACGCGCGCTTCGCGCAACTGCGTTCACTGCCTCTATTCGCGGTGGGGGATCGCAGCACAGAAGCCCTGCGGGCGGCCGGCTTCGCCGACGTGACGTCGGCACAGGGCGACGTTGGTGATCTGGCGGCGCTTGCGGCGTCGCGCATCGCGCCGGGCGCGGCGCTTCTCTATCTCGCCGGCGCCGACCGCTCGGGCGACCTCGCCGGCGTTCTATCGAGGCGCGGCTTTACGGTCAGCACCGTCGTCATTTACCGTGCCGCACCCGTTGCGGCGCTTCCGCCTATTGCGGCTGCGGCTATCGAGGTCATCGATGGGGTACTCCATTTTTCCCGGCGCAGCGCGGAAATGTACCTCAAGGCCGCGCGCGCTGGCGGCGTTTACGACGATGCGGTCAGACCCATGATTCATTTCTGCATGTCGGCGCAAGTTGCGGAGCCGTTGATCCGGGCCGGAGCCACCGACATCCGCGTGGCGCGGGAGCCGAGCGAAACGACGCTGTTGTCGTTAATCCCGCAGCCTTAAGGTCTGATTTTCTATTCGCGCGACCGTTTTGCGGGCCGTGTTGCCGCCATCGTGTCTCCGTACTATGCCGGGAGCGTGCACGCAGCCGGTGCGACGAATCGGGTTCCGGTCCGGCCTGGAGAGATCATGAGCGAGGCTGACAGCACGTCCCGCCGCCGGCCGCCGACCATCGACCTGACGGCGAAGGAAGTCGAAACCGCCGCTGCGGATACCGGCACGGCCGCGAAAGCGGCTGCGGACGTCGCGGACCTTGGCGCGGCTCCCGAACAGGCCGGAAAACCCGGCCCCGCTCCCGAACCGGCCGCGGACGCCGGCGCCGCGTCGGTTGGCGGTTCTGCGGCGGCCGCGGGTGCGAGCGCGGCCCCCGGACCGGCAACAAGCTCGCAGCAAGATGCTCCCGCCGGTCAGGTCCGCAACTCGTCCGGGCGGGCGTTGCCTTATGTCGTTGGGATTGTTGCCGGAGCCGTCGGCGCCGCCGCGGTCGCCGCCGCATTTTGGTTCGCGGGTCTCGTACCGCCGGGCACGGCGGTGACGTCGCCCGCGGCCGCTCCGCAAAGCGCCGCGTCCTTGCCGCCCCCGCAAGCGAGCGTCTCGCCGGAGATTTCGTCGCGGCTTGAGCGGATCGAGCAAGCGCTGCAAGGCCCACCGCGCACTGATGCGGCGCTGGCCAGCCAGGTTGCCACTGCGGAAGCGCAATCCAAAGCACTCGCCGGCTCCTTCGCGGCTCTGACGCGCCGTGTCGACGACGTCGCTGCCGCGGCGCAAACGGCGCTTGCAGACGCGAAAGGCGCAACGGCCGCGGCTGATGCGGCGAAAAATGCTGCGCAATCGACGACGCAAGCTTCGGTGCAGCGGAGCGACATCGACACCCTCGAAGGCCGCGTCGCCGCGCTTCAGAGCGCCATCAAGACACTCGATGCCGATCTGGCCAAGCGGACCTCTTCTTCCAACGCGGATGACCGCACGACCCGGCTTGCCATTGCGGCCGAGGCGTTGCGCGCGGTGGTAGAGCGCGGCGCGCCGTTTACGGCCGAGCTCGCAGCGGCCAAAGCGCTCGGCGCCGATCCGGAGGCAACCGCACGGCTCGAGCCGCTTGCCGCGCAAGGGTTGACCAGCGCCGCGGAGCTTGGACGTGAGCTTGCGGCGCTAATGCCGGCGCTCCAGGGCGCGCTTGCGCCGGAGCGGAATGACAATTCGATCCTCGCAAAGATTGAAAGCCAGGCGCAAAAGCTCGTCCGCATCACGCCGGTGGGTACATCCGGAGCTCCCGTGGGAGACGATCCGGCGGCTTTGATCGCGCGGCTCAACGCCGATGCCGCGCGCGGCGATATCGACGCGGCGCTTGCCGACATCGCCAAATTGCCCGATCCGGCACGGGCGCTCGCGCAAGCGTGGAGTAACAAGGCCGCCGCCCGACAGGCGGCGCTTGCAGACAGCCGTCACATCGCCGCCGCGGCCCTCGCCAGCCTGGCCAAGCCGGAACCACAATGATCCGCATCGCCATCTTTCTCATCCTCGTCGGCGCGCTGGCACTCGGCGCAGCATGGCTCGCCGATCGGCCGGGCGAGGTCGTCATCACTTGGCAGGGTATGCGGCTTGAGACCTCGGTGATGGTTCTCGCGGCGTCGTTGCTGGCGGCCGTCGCGGCGCTGATGATCCTGTGGACCTTGCTGAGCGCTCTGGTGCGCTCGCCGTTCATGATGCGGCGGCGTTGGCGTCGCCGCCGCGGCGAGCGTGCTTACGAGGCGATCTCGCGCGGGCTGATTGCCATCGGCGCCGGTGACCTAGTTGCCGCGCGCAAGCACGCCACGGAAGCCAAGCGCATTGCGCCCGCCGAGCCGCTGGCACTGCTTTTGGACGCCCAGCATGCGCAACTCGCTGGCGACCGGGCGTCCGCCGACAGCGCCTTCCGCGCCATGGCGGGCCGTGCCGATACTAAGGCGCTCGGCCTGCACGGCCTTTTCGTCGAAGCTCATCGCCGCGGCGATCGCGCCAGCGCGCATGCTTTCGCGGAGGAAGCGGCGCGGGAAAATCCCGGGCTCGGCTGGGCCGGCAAGGCGGTGCTTGAATTTCGTTGCATCACCGGCGACTGGGCCGGTGCGCTGGCGCTCCTCGAGGCCAACAGGCATGCTCTCGACAAAGATAGTTATCGGCGGCAGCGGGCGGTGATGCTGACGGCGCGTGCGCTCGCCAGCGAAGACAGCGACCGCGATCAAGCTAAAGCGCTGGCGCTCGAAGCCACAAAGCTTGAACCGACTTTCGTGCCGGCCGCCACGCTTGCCGGCCGGATGCTGGCCGAAGGCGGCGATTTGCGCAAAGCGGCCCGCGTTCTGCACGCGGCCTGGGAAGCGCATCCGCATCCCGATCTGGCGCAGGTCTTCTCCGACCTGCGCTTCGGCGACGCGGCGCGCGATCGGCTCAAGCGCATCGAGGCGCTGGCCAAGCAGGCGCCGGGCCATATCGAGAGCGGTCTCGCCGTGGCGCGTGCCGCCATCGATGCGCGGGAATTCGCCAAAGCGCGCGATGCGCTCGCGTCGTTTCTGGCGGCACCGACAAAACGCGTGGCGCTGCTGATGGCCGAGCTGGAGCGGGCCGAGCACAATGACGAGGGTCGCGCTCGCGAGTGGATCGCGCGCGCGCTCCACGCCGCGCCGGATCCGGCCTGGACGGCCGAGGGCCACGTTTCCGATCGCTGGCGGCCGCTATCGCCGAGCGGCAAGCTCGACGCGTTCGAGTGGCGCATTCCGCTCACCGGATTGACTCCCGTGGCGCCGTCGATCGAGCCGGTCGCCGCCCCGGTCGCAGCCGTGACGGCCGCACCGGCGGTCGCGATTGAAAACAACAGCGCCGACAAGGCACCGGCCGCCCTGGAGCCGCCGGCCGCGCCAGAAGCGCCGGTCGCTCAAGACGAAAACCGGGAAAAGTCGGAGGCTCAGGCGCCCGCGGCGGCAAGCACGCCGAACCGGGGCGTCACGCGCGCCACGGCGGTGCCGCCGAAGCCGGAGGCCGTGATCCCGTTGGTGCATGCGCCGGACGATCCGGGTCCCGATTCCGTGGACGAAACGACGCCGCGCCCCGAAGCCCCCAATGGCGGGTGGCGGCGGATCTTCGAATAGCTCTGGGCTCCGGCGTTTCCCGCCCGCCTTGCGAATCCCGACCGAACGTGCATTATCTCGCATGAATTATAATGCATAAGGATAAGCGCGCGGTGGCCGAACCGAAGGCTCAGAAACCGCTCCTGCCCGAGGCTGCAGCCGCGTTGCCGGCCGACCAGGCGCCGCAAACCGCGGCATTCCTCGCCGCGGTCGGGCGCGAAGTCCGGAAAAACCGCGCCAAACGCGGCATGACGCGGCGGCAATTGGCCCAAGCGTCGGAAACCTCGGAACGGTATCTGGCACAAATCGAGAGCGGGGCCGGCAATCCCTCGGTCAGCGTGCTGCGGGCGATCGCCCAGGCGCTTGATCTGCCGGCCGCGGCACTGTTGCCGCAACAGGGCACGCGCACTGCCGGACTCGGTGCGATCCTGGACTTGCTGGCGCAGGTGCCGGAGAAAGAGCTCCCGGCGCTGATCAAAGACATTGAAGCGCGCGTCGTCTTCCGCGGCGCCGCCGATCGGGCGCGCCGCATCGCGCTGGTTGGGCTGCGTGGCGCCGGCAAATCGACGCTCGGGCGCATGCTGGCACAGCATCTCGGCTGGCCCTTCATCGAGCTCGACCGCCGCGTCGAAGAGGATTACGGCGCCAGCATTCCGGACCTGATCGAAATGGCCGGCATGGCGACGTTCCGACGCCAGGAGCGGAGCGCGCTGGAGCGCGTGCTGCGCGAACACGAGGCGGCGGTGATCACCACCGCCGGCGGCATCGTCGCCAATCTGGAAACGTACGCGCTGCTGCTCGGCCACGCCCACACGGTTTGGATCAAAGCGCGGCCGCAGGAGCATATGAGCCGGGTGATGGCGCAAGGCGATTTTCGTCCGATGGCGCAAAATCGCCAAGCCATGGCCGATCTGGTGGCGATCCTGGAAGCGCGCCGCGCGGATTATGCGCGTGCCGAAGCCGAGATCGACACCTCCGGCGATGCGGTCGAGCAGAGCTTTGCCAAGCTTCTGCGCATCGTCACCCGATTGCTTGGGGAGCAAGGCGCGTGACCCTCGCCGGCGAGGGCTTTCTCGAGCTTGCGCCGCTGCGGCTTGAATACCGCATGATCGGACCGCGGCCCGACTCGGCGCCAACCATCGTAATGTTGCATGAGGGGCTCGGCAGCGTCGGGCTTTGGGGCGCGTTCCCCGAAGCGCTTGCCACCGCAACTGGCGCCGGCGTGTTTGTCTATTCCCGCACCAATTACGGCCGATCGAGCCCCGGCAAGCTGCCCCGCACAGTCCGTTTCATGCACGAAGAGGCGCTCGAAGTGTTGCCGCGAGTGTTGGCGGCGATCGGCTTTGAGCGTGGGATTCTTCTCGGCCACAGCGACGGCGCGTCGATCGCCACCATCTACGCCGGCAGCGTGCAGGACCATCGCGTGCGCGGCTTGGTGCTCATGGCGCCGCATTTCTTTACCGAGGACATGGGTCTCGCCCAGATCCGCAGTACCAACGAGGACTATCAGTCCGGCAATTTGCGCGAGAAGCTCGAACGCTGGCATGCCGATGTCGACAGTGCTTATCAGTCTTGGAGCGGGCCGTGGCTCGCTCCGGAATTTCGCGCCTGGGACATCACCGAAACGCTTGGCTATATCCGCGTCCCCATCCTCATCATCCAAGGTGCGGACGACCAATACGGCACGCTCAAGCAGATCGAGGTGGCGCAGCAGGAATGCTACTGCCCGGTGGAAGCCGCGATCCTGCCGGGCGTCCGCCACTCGCCACACCGCGACGCCCCGGCTCTGACCCGCGACACGGCGGCAGCCTTCATCAATCGGCTTTTGCGCGATCACCACGAAGGCGACCGGATCGTCGATTCCGGGGTTGCGGTCTGATGCATTATAGTGCATAAGGGCTTCAGCGCCTTTTGTGAATTATAATACATATCAGGAAACGCTGTGATGGCTGACGCCCATGCCCCCGAGCGTCCGCTGGCGAACGGCCAGACCCGCATCGACTTCCAGACCGAACCGTCGCGTTACCGGCATTGGAAGCTGCAGATCGACGGCGACGTCGCCACGTTGCTGTTGGACGTCGACGAGAAGGGCGCGTTGTTCGAGGGCTATGAGCTCAAGCTCAATTCCTACGATCTCGGCGTCGATATCGAGTTGGCCGACGCGATCGAGCGGCTGCGCTTCGAGCATCCGCAGGTGCGCGCCGTGGTGCTGCGCTCCGCCAAACCGCGGGTGTTCTGCGCCGGCGCCAATATCCGCATGCTGGCGGGCGCAAGCCACGCCCACAAAGTCAATTTCTGCAAATTCACAAATGAAACCCGCAACGGCCTCGAAGACCTCAGCGCGCACTCGGGCCTGCAAACCATCTGCGCGATCAACGGCACGGCCGCCGGCGGCGGCTATGAGC
>Ga0210390_10005537_pt1 | contig 10580 bp, 10 predicted proteins | sample IncBWH11OmetaG_FD_161050 | JGI IMG/M metagenome (GOLD analysis project Ga0210390, IMG submission 161050) | Forest soil microbial communities from Barre Woods Harvard Forest LTER site, Petersham, Massachusetts, United States - Inc-BW-H-11-O ... | reverse complement strand
ATCACTCTGATGCGATACATCCGCAAGGCGCGTGCGGATGGAACGTTTGTGCGAGGGACGTGACTCGATTGTTGAGGATCTTCGCCATCACTGTTGGAGAGGTTCGGCAAGTGGCAAGCCGATCGCGTTTGAAGCGGGAGGTGCCTTTGGGACTTGCGCGTTCGACTCGCGTCCTCTCCGCCAAATGTGGGTGTGTTGGGGCGACTGGTTGCCCCACCGGGCCGTAACCCCGGGGCTCTTTGGAGTATTGAGGGTTCGAATCCTTCCACACCCACCAAGACTTTGTGCACCCGCGGCTGTAGCTTAAGTGGCGAAAGCTCTCGATTGTCGATCGAGCAGATGCCGGTTCGAATCCGGTCGGCCGCGCCAGCAATTTATCACGCCGTCGGCTAACGGTTAGGCCAGCGTCCCTTCAAGGCGCGAATGCCAGTTCAACTCTGGTCGGCGTGACCAAAGATTCCGGGACGCTGTGCGCACTTCCGCGTTCACGCCGTGCTCGATTGTAAGAAATGGTAGTACCCAAGATCCTGAGTGACTAATAGATGTAGCGTTTGCATTTGACTTTTGAAACTAAGTCGGGTTAAAGTACAAACGTCATGATGCTCCGAGTCAATCACGGATTTATACCCACCGCGTGGGCGCAACCGACGCGGCAGGGTATTACCGTGTTCTGGCCGGACTAGCGAGATGTAGCTCCAATTCAGGAGACTCGAGCCCCCGGCCATCAACAAGGTCGGGGGCTTTTAGTTTCTGGGCAACATTGCGCGGTATCTCAACTGGCAGAGAACCTGACTGTTAATCAGGGTTATGCGGGTTCGACTCCCGCCTGCGCAGCCAGATTTGATGGCGAGTAGTGTAACTAGGCAACACGCCGCGCTCTGAACGCGGAAGTCAAGGTTCGAAGCCTTGCTCGCCAGCCAGTTAGTAACTATGTCGGTGGAGTAACTGACATGGATAAGTGACGTGTGTCCAGGCGAAGGCGAAAGGAGAATGTTCCGGGATCGTCTAATGGCAGGACAGTGGTCTTTGGAACCACGGATGGTTTGGGTTCGAATCCCCCTCCCGGAGCCAGAGGATGAGCGGCTGTAGTCGAGCGGTAAGACGCTGCGTTGCCAGCGCGGAGAGCGCCGGTTCAACTCCGGCCAGCCGCTCCATGATTCTGATTCAAGAGTACGTGTTTGCTGGCGTGGCAGAGAGGCAATGCACCTCATTCGTAACGAGGACGAAGCCGGTTCGATTCCGGCCGCCAGCTCCAAGATGCAAGAGAGGCTATATGACGAGTGCAATGACGATGCCGGTATTAGTGCTCAATGCGAGCTATGAGCCCGTGAACATTACGCGGGCTCGCCGCGCCCTCGTGTTGCTCATCAAGGGTGTTGCCGTCATCGAAGAGGCACACGATCGGTTTGTGCATGTCGGCGTGCAGTTGCCATGTGTCATTCGCCTTCGCCAGTATCGGCGTTTGCCGCTACGGCTCCAGACGCTGTCGAGGAAGAACATCCTCATTCGCGACGGACACATTTGCCAGTATTGCGGCGAGAAGTTCTTGAGCAGCGAATTGGAACTGGAGCATGTAGTTCCGCGCGCTCGTGGCGGACTGAGCACGTGGGAGAACCTGGTAGCCGCATGTCGCGACTGCAACGGGCGCAAGGCAGATCGGACGCCGACGGAAGCAGGGATGAAATTGCTTCGTCAGCCGCGCCGCGTGACGATTCACACCTCTCGTGCTTTCATGCGCCAGACGGGAATCGGCGAGGAGAAGTGGAGGAAGTATCTGTACTGCTGAAGTCGGGCCGGCATAGCTCAACGCCAGAGTGTCGCCTCGGTATGGCGAAGGATGCGGGTTAAAGCCCTGCTGCCGGCTCCAACAAGATTGCACCTGTAGCTCAAGTGGAAGAGCGGCTGACCTGTAATCAGCAGAATGGGTTTTCGAGTAGCCCCAGGTGCTCCAACTGTGGCCGTGCCGACTATCGGAATGTCGGGCATGACTGTGACTCATGTCTCTTGTGGGTTCAACTCCCACCGGCCACCCCAATCGCCGGGGTGAAATTCCCCGGCACAGTTTCGGGCCTATAGCTCATTCAGGGAGAGCGCCGCACTTGCAATGCGGAGGCGGTCGGGGCAGAGCCGACTAGGTCCTCCGTTCCTCGGCCTTGCGTTCCTGCTCTTGCTCATGCTCCTTTCTGAGCCGTTCAGCTTCCTGCTGGCGCTCGGCAGTTTTCTCTTCGGTCTCGGCTTCTTCGTCGGTCTCGTCCTCCGTATTGCTTACTGGGGCAGGTGCTACAGTCGGGGCGGGAACGGGAGCAATCTGCTTCGCCGCGTCCGGGGTATGCACGGGGCAATCGTCCTCGGTGCACACGCTGACGGTGGTGCCGACGTGTTTGCCGTAGACGATCAGGGCGGTGCGGGTGAAGGGGCAGGGCGGCTCGGCGTCGGGGTTCTCGGGAGTGTCGAGAATCAGGTACTCGCCACGCTCAAGGATGCCGGGGCGCTGTTCGTTGCGGTTGCGCCATGAGGTCTCGATCTGGACGAACTGGGGATGGGCGGCAATCTCGCGGTCTAGGTGCGCGGAGACCTTCGCCCGGTAGCAATTCCCGTCAAGGCACTCATCCGAGAGCACGTCCGAAAAAAGTGCGGTGTTGTACCCGCTGCGGCGGGGGCAGGTGGTGCAAGCTCCGGCGGCGGGGTTGAGGGTCGCGTCCTCGCGGTCGAAAGGTGCATCGGCAAGGGCGAGATAGAGATTGTTTTGTATCCAAGAGGAGAGGAACTTGGAGGGTAGCAGGTGGGCTTCCGAGTCCTTCCAATCCTTGCGCCAGCACTGCTCGAAGGCTTTCGCTTGAACGTCCTGCGGCAGACGGGCAATAAGGTTGGCATGGCTGGCGGTGATGCGCTCCTGGGTGAACGCCTCCGCCACTTCAGGAATGAGCTGCAAGAGAGACAGACGAGCATAGATATGGCTTGCGCTCTTGCCGGACTTCTCGACTAGAGTCGCCACATCGTAACCGGGCATGTCAAGCAAGCGCTGGAAGCCCTGCGCCTCCTCGTAAGGGTGAACATCAACCCTCTGAGAATTTTCAACTTATCTTTAGTCCTTCAGAAGCTGTCAATGACGTCTACGACAATGGAATTCTGCATGTCGTGGAATTGTTATCTGTAGTTGTCTATGACGTAGATCAGCCAGCATGGGCGCGGTGAGCGTAGCGAACTGCGCCCATGCTGGCTCGTGCCTGGCACTGGAGGCAGGACATGGTGAGAGTGCAGAAGATCAGGGTTCCGGACACGGGACATCTGAGTTGGATCGTCGTCGATGGGGAGCATCTTCCGGTCACAGAGTTGAACGAGTATCTTCTCTATCTTCATCGGTTAGGGAGATCGCCGAATACGGTCAGAGCGTATGCGCACCATCTGCAAGCCTTCTGGGAGTTTCTGGTTGAGCACGGTCATGACTGGCAATGCCTCAAGCTGACGCAACTGGCGGAGTTCGTGAGCTGGGTACGGCATGTAACGCGCGTTGGTCGGGGCCATCGATCCGATGCCACGATCAATCTGATCCTCGCGGCCATCGGTTCGTTCTACGAGTACCAGGACAGGCTGGGGGTGGAGACTGCGATCAGTCGCTCGCGCCGCTATGGAGCGAAGAGTCCGTACAAGCCGTTCCTGCACCACATCAGCCGGACACAATCACTTCGTCATGCGGTCATTCGTGTTCGTGCGATCAAGCGCCTACCTCGCGTGTTCTCGCCGGTCGAAGTTCAATCTCTGCTGGATGCGTGCACACGGTTGAGGGATCGTCTGCTGTTGTGTCTTCTCCATGAGAGCGGAATGCGAATCGGGCAGGCTCTGGGGCTTCGCCATGCAGACATCCGCTCTTACGACGGCGCAATCGACATCGTCCCCCGCGCCAACAGCAACGGCGCTCTTGCAAAGTCTCGGTCGCCCTATGTGGTCCATGTCTCGAAACAGGCGATGGCGCTGTACGCAGACTACTTGGTCCATGAGTACGGCGAGGCTGCGCACGACTATGTCTTCGCGAACTGGTGGGGCGGCGAAGTCGGAGCTCCGATGCGGTATGCGACTGTGATCGATCTGTTCCGTCAGCTCTCGAAGAGAGCCGGGCTGAAGGCGACGCCACACATGTTCCGTCACACGCATGCAACCGATCTTCTCCGGGCCGGATGGGATGCGGCCTATGTGCAGCGGCGGCTCGGCCACGCTCATATCCAGACGACCGTCAGCACCTATGCCCATCTGTCGCCTGAAGACATGGGCGAGATGTTCGAGCAGTATCAGAAGGAGCGTGCCCGATGAGCGCCAATGCTAACTGGAATCGCGTAACTCAAGTGAAGCTTATCGCGGAGCTTCAAGGCTTCTGGGCCGAAGACCTGTGGGACATGCATCACAGTCCCGCTGGAACGCTCTCCCCGAATGCCAGTCAGCGCCGGCTGAGGTTCGGCTGCAAATCGGCGGCAATCAATGGTGAGCTGAAGTATGTGTGCTGGAAGAAGTTCTCCGGGGGCGAGTGGCGGGGCACACAGGAACTGACGAAGGTTCATCTGATGATCCGCTGGCTGAACAGTCTGAATGACTTGCCAGCGTCTCTGATGTGCCTCAGCTTCCCGGAGTGGCAGGCACTCTATCGCAAATATCTAATGGGCCTGGGGATGTATAAACCGGGTACCACCAACAGGATGAATGGGAACCAGCAGCCAAGCATCACTCTTCGCGACAGCGGCTACATCAGCTTGTTGCGGCAGGCTTCGATCATGCTCGCCCAGGCTTACGATCTGCGGCCGGCGCACGAGAAAGATATCTGGGATCTGAAGCTGATGGGCGCAACGACAAACCCGTCGCGAACCAACGTCCGGCTAGGCTTCCTTATCGTCCGGCAGGAGTGGCTGCGTGACGCGGCGAAACTCTATCTGAAGTACTGTCTGCCGCTCTACTCGGCGAGTACCTGCCGGACACGAGTGCAGTCGCTTGCATGCTTCTCGGACTTCCTTGCAGAGGTGAAGCCTCAAGCCACCGCAAAAGACATCACGCGCAGACTGCTGCTCGACTATCTCAACTATCTGCAGAAAAGAATGCGCACGGGATGCGCCAAGAACAACGTGCTCAATCTGAGAAACTTCCTGGAGATGTCGCACCGTGAGGCCTGGCTCCCAGTCGGACCCGAACGACTGATCTATGACGAGGAGGTGCCTCAGCCTCCCAAGCCTCAGCCACGCTATCTACCCTCGGCAGTTCTGGATCAACTCAATCGCCATCTTGACGATCTCAGGGCTCCGTGGCGGCGGATGATCCTGATCCTTCAGGAGTGCGGCATGAGAATCAGCGAACTCCTGGAGCTTCCTATTGACTGTCTCACGCAGGATGCGCGCGGCGTTCACTATCTGCGTTACCTGCAAGGAAAAGTTCGACGGGAGAACGCGATCCCGGTGTCGACGGTAATCGCAAGCCTGGTGCAAGAACAGCAGGCCACAGTGCGCGCCGGAAGGATAGAGTCGGCGCTACTCTTCCCAAACTCGAAAGGAGGGGTTCTCAAGCAGGCCAGCTTCGCTCACAGGATCAATCGCCTTGCCTACGATCACGACATACGCGGAGCGGACGGCAAGCTGTTCCGCTTCCAGGCGCATCAGTTCCGTCACACCGTTGGAACCCGTATGGTCAATCTCGGAGTTCCTCACCACATCATCCAGCGTTATCTCGGCCACAAGGGTCCGGAGATGACCAGCCGCTACGCCCATATCCACGACGCCACGATGAAGGACAAACTGTCGGAGTATCTGAAAGGCACGCTGATCGATGTCTCCGGCAAAGTGGTTGCAGAGGATGGGGTCAACGACACGGCCGATCTGCAGTGGTTCACCCGCAGCGTCCTGGCTCAAGCTCTGACGAACGGCTACTGCGCGATCCCAATCGTGGCTGGTCCGTGTCCTCACCCGAACGCCTGTCTCAACTGCGCTCACTTCAGGACGGATGCCACGTTCCTCGAAGTGCATCGCGCCGAACTGCACGAGACCGAGAGGGTCATCGCCAAGGCAGACGCGAACGGTTGGGTGCGACAGAGCGAAATGAACGCGCGAAAACGAACAAGCCTCATCAACATCGTCACAACCCTGGAGGCCAACCATGGTTAGGAATACGGATGGACTAAAGCGCAGCGCCCGGTCTCGCAGCGAGGATGCGACGCAGCGTGCCACGGCAGCGATTCTGCTGATGCAGGCTGAAGAAGTGGAGATCAACTTCCGCAGCGTCGCCGCGCGTGCGAAGGTATCGACCGCCTGGCTCTACGGAACGAAGTCCCTCCGGGGCAAGATCATGAAGATTCGTACTACCTCGCCGGCTCCTGCGGGCGAGAATCTGCAACATCGGCAGCGGCTCTCGCACGAACGAGTCGTGGCGACTCTCCGACTCCGCATTCAGACGTTGGAGGAAATCAATCGCGAGCTGAAAGACCAACTCGAAGCCGCCTACGGCAGACTTGCGGTGGTACAGACGAAGCTGGGTTCTTGCACCGAACGTCAAAATGGTGCGTTAATCACTTGCGATCGATGCTCCGAGGCATTTCGGGGTACGTAGTTGCCGCAAATGACTTCCGGGGAGTTTCGCTCAACGAGGTCAGTAGTTCCACGGGAGAGTGGCTAGAGGTTTGGACAAGATGTCGCCACAATGGCGGAGATTCAATCTTTTTGCGCTACGGGTCCCCAGGACTCCAATCGCGTAATGTGCGTCAGTGAACCACTGAACATTCCCATATGGCCGTGTCCCCTAGCGTTGAAGGTTCCTTCGCAGATGACGTACTTTTTATCGACCTCAGCCGTCTGCTTCTTGGAGAGATCTTTGGGACGGTCTACCCATATAGCGTTCTTAGAAATTGCGTGCTCGAAATCCTCGCGGTGCAGGTAGAGCGCGTCGCCCTCAAACTCAAGCCGAAGGAATCCGATGATCTGCACCTGCTTCCCGTCGTACGTAAGCGGATTGGCAAGAAGCTCGACTATGCTGACTTCCTGAGCGTGCGAGTCAACCTTCTGTTCGAAGCTCTGCACAGCCTCAAGCGTCAGCGCTGCTTGCTCACGCAACGGCATGTCCGACGACGAAGATAAGGGCTCTATCGATGCAGCCGACTGTCTGGCTCTGCTACCGAGAGCGCCGATAGCTCGCAGTGCCGCCAGTCGCTTCGTTAGGGGTTCTCCAGGGTCGTTCGCAATTTGGCTCCAGCTCGATTGAAGAGGAGCCGCAGAATCACCCATCAATTTGATTACTCGAATAGCGGATGGGGAGGTATTCTCATTTTCGAGAAGAGGCATCAGGGCAGGGATCGCTCTAGGCCCCAGCTTTTGTAACGCGAAGTCTGTCTGATTCTCGCTCCCTTTCGGCAAGTCTTCAACCAGGGCCTCAATGGCTGCGGGAGTACCGATGGTCCTGAGTGGCCCCGCCATCCAGCCACCTGGATCCAGTCGCAGAGCAGCTCGAAGCTCGGGAACATCCGACGGCGACCACGTTTTCCAGTTCGCCAGAATGGCTCCAGACAGGTTTCGCCATTTGGCGTCAGTCCCTGCTGCGCGTCGCAACAATTCATGCTTCGCTGGTTCTCCAAAAGTGGAGAGCTTTTTTGCAACCGCCTCTTCATCCGGGCCAATTGAGCCGTCAGCGGTCGAGGCTTCCGAATCAAGGCTTCGTAGACAGACGTCGAGGGATCGACATGCGCTGAAGCTCGGAGGGATTGAATACGCTTCTAGACGCTGTGTCCCTGAGAACCAGAATGCGAACAAGAGCACGAAACTGAGAAGAGCCTGTTTTGTAATGAGCTTCATAGGATGACGTCTTCATCATAGACAGCGGCGAAGCTTGCTCGGTTCCCAGAGCGCGTCGGATGCTCAGGTTTGTTCCCTGAAAACCCGGATTTGCGGCAACTTTCGTTTCTTCAGATGCTTTCCTAGTCATGAAAGCTCAGCGCCAGCACCGACGGATCGCCCATCTCAAGTCGCCGCCAGTTCACAAAAGCCGCGCACTCGATGACGGCGCTGTACTGTTCCGGGCAGCGGTTCGCGAAAGCCTTGACGTTCGCAAGTTCGAGAGTTACCACAGAACCGGGCTCACAGTGGACAGAGGACATGCCATCCTCCGGTGCGTCCAACGACGTCAAGCAGTCGATCCACGCATTCATGTTTCTGCCATAGAAATCTGGGAAACCAAAGACTCGCGCGAACTCCTCATGGAAAGAGTCCCAGTCCCTGATGTTATTGCAATCTAACGACACCTTCGCAGTCATCATGTCTAAGCATAAAACGCTTCGGCGTTCACGAATGAAGAACGGGGTTTGCCGCAAGTTCACCCGGCTGGAAGACGCGCCGAGGCCTGGTGCGCCAATCCTCGGCCCGGCACGTCGTTTACATATAAACAACGTACCGGCCCGCATGAATACAAAGAAAACTCTTGCCAACTATAGATAATTCGATCAACTGCCACTCTTGGGCTTGTGCGTCCGTGAGTTCGACGATACGGGCGGGAACGGAGAAAAGCTCCGCCAGTTGTGCGGCGCGGAAACGCCTCGCCCCTGCAACGATCTCGAAGCCTTGGTTGTTCGGCCTGACGGTGATGGGCTGAATCAGGCCGTTGTGCTTGATGGACTCGGCATTTTGTGGCGCTGATCGTTTTGTTCCCGATGAAGAAGGGAGCCGCATGGAAACAGGCGGTTCCCCTGGTGATAGGCACATAACGATTACAGCGAACTAAGCCATTTCAACAGCTGTTGATCGTCACGCCATGCTTTCGTTGGGTGAGGTGATTCCGAAGTTCCGGTTGGAGGGAGGCAAGCCTCCACAACAGCCTGCTTAGTTCTTAAGGTGATTTCGACATATCGGTTGGTGGTCTCCAAGCTGACATGTCCCAGCCAGGCTCGGATGACATTGACGTCTACGCCTTGCTCCAGCAGACCAACCGCCGTGGAGTGGCGGAAAACGTGTGGAGAGACGCTCCGGCGCTTCTTATCCGGAGTGGTGGGAGACAAGTTGGAGGTGTGCCGCTTGACGATTTTGTAAATGCCGAACCGCGTCAGAGGCTTTCGCTGCCGAGACATGAACAAGGGAGCGGCCTGATTTCCACGCATATCGGCTGTGAGCTTCTTCAACAGATCAGCAGTTTCAGACCAGAGCGGACAACTTCGCCACTTATCGCCCTTCCCGTGGAGGCGTATGCGCAGTGGCCCGTCGAGATCAACATCTTCGACTCTCAGGTCGGCCACTTCCTGCGCCCGCGCGCCGGTGTTGTAAAGCACCATGAAGAGAGCCCGATCGCGCAGGGCAAAGATGCCGTTGCGTGGCAAGCTCCGGAAAAGGGATTCGATTTCGTCGTGTTCCAGGAACAGCGTGTGAGGCGGCGCGGTGCGTTTGACAGGAATCGCCTCCACTTGGTGGGCTTCAGCCAGGATCTCAGGATGCCGGAGCGCGAGGAAGCGATAGAAGGTATGCAAGGCGGCAAGCCGCTGATTGCGTGTGCTTACACGATTGCCGCGCGTGACTTCCATGGTGCTGAGGAAGTCACGCACTCGCTGTGCCGACAGGTCCGCAAGTTGTAATCGCGTGATCGGCCGACGGCGACTGGTCGCGACATAGGCGAGGAAGAGCTTCATTGTGTCCCGATAGCTTCCAACCGAACCGGGCCGAAGCCCTTTCTGAGTCTTGAGGTAGTCTTCGAAAAATGCGAACAGCACTTGCCCCACTCCGATCATTGCGCACCTCCTTTCGGGGCGAGCACCTGGAAGCGTTGGGCGGCCAGGTTGAGAAGCTCTTCGGTGATCGTCAGGTATACAGAGGTAGATGTGGGATCGACGTGGCCGAGGAAGGTGGCGAGATGCATCAACCGGCAGTTGGGATCGATGCCTTCCCGGTACCATCGAAGCAGCGTGGCGACAGCAAACGAGTGGCGCAGATCATGGAGTCGCGGTGGCGACACGCCCGGCGGGATATGCAGCTCCAACTTGGGCAAGAGGGCATGAAAAGTCATGCTGATTGTCCCTTCATCGACGCTGCCGCGCTTGGAGTTGAAGGTGAACATTGGCAGTTCGGAAGCTGGCGTGCGTCCATACCGTTCTGCCACGTAATCTTTCAGGCGCTGTGCCAGACGAGGTCCCATCGGAACATATCGGCTTTTGGCGAACTTCGTCTCCCGGATGAACAGCAGATTGCGTGTGAAATCGGCATCGTCCATCTTCAGTCGTGACACTTCGCCTACCCGCAACCCCAGACCGTAAAGCAGTGCAAAAATCGTCTCGTACACAAGGCCTCGATAAGGCGCACGAGATTTCTCCGGCAGTTTTCGAGCTTCAGCCAGTAGACGCCTTGCGGTATCGAGATCGAACAAGTATGGAATTCGCTTGCCCGTAACGCGCCGCGGGCTAGCGGTCACAGGATTTCGCTGCGTCCACTGCTGCATAATTGCAAAGGCAAAGAACCGCCGCACCGCGTACAGAATGAGGTTGTATCTCTTTGGCCCGACTTCAGGACGGGACGCCAGGAAATCATCGACCACGGTGCTATCGACTGAGTGCCAGTCGGCGATGTTGTGGTTGCAGAGATACC
>Ga0210390_10005536_pt1 | contig 10581 bp, 15 predicted proteins | sample IncBWH11OmetaG_FD_161050 | JGI IMG/M metagenome (GOLD analysis project Ga0210390, IMG submission 161050) | Forest soil microbial communities from Barre Woods Harvard Forest LTER site, Petersham, Massachusetts, United States - Inc-BW-H-11-O ... | reverse complement strand
TCGTTGCGGTGGTCGTGCGTCGATTCGGGGCGCTCCAGGTCGGCGCAGCAGGATTCGTGCTGGCGTCGATCCCAAAGCTGTTGCTCGGGATTCCTCTGCCCGCGTTAGGGGTCGCCGCTGTGCTGACCTTGCAGGGGTTCATCGCGCCTTTGACGGGAGCGCCGATCTTCACCGTCATCACGACGCGCACACCCGGGGCGCTCCGCGCCAAGGTGCTGTCCGCTGCAGTCGGGCTGATGTTTCTCACGGGGCCCATAGGCCTGGTTGCCGCCGGTCCAATGATCAGTGCGGTCGGGGCAAGAATGGTCTTGGTCATCGCCGGGGCCGGATACTTGGTGGGGTCCGCGCCGTTCGCCATCTACGTCGCCCGAAACCGGAGCCTGGGCGGTCCCGTTGCGCTTGAGTCCGACGCCGAAGTCCATGACGCGTCGAACAGCGTGTAGCGGCGTCTCACAAGTGCCGTTAGGGGTCACCTGATCACCGCCCCCCTCTCGGCGATCTGGGCAGCCTCCTCCCAGGCAGTTCGTCTCTCGCCTTAGGTTCGCAACGACTAAAGTTCCGAGGCGTGCGTGTGCGCAGCGCGACAAGGGGAATCGTCGTGACTGACGGTCATGAGGCCGAAGCCATGGCGGCGCAGGCGCTTAAGCGCCCGAACCGGGTTGGACTCCTCTTCCTCCGCGTTCTGGGTTTCCGAGGTGAAGTTGCTCCGCTGTCAGGTCAGGTGGGCCCCACAGGAGGGTCCCACGAGCACTGCGCGCACCACGAGCACAAGACACCCGGCAGATAACGCTGAGCGATCATCTTCGTTGAGCCGAAACGTCTACCGCTGATCCGGCGCCGGGTGACCCCAGCCCGGCGTTCTGGGTCACTTATCGCAAGGTCAGACTTAGAAAGTCGATGTGTCTGTTTGCGTGATCCGATCGAAGTATCCCAATTTCATCAGTTGGTCCCAGACAAATGCGATTTGGCCCGGTCTGATCCCCCTGGTAAGTGAGTAGCTCAGCGACGTTGCTGATTGAGTCCTCGGATTCGCGCAACCTCCAGCAGGAATCGTTGTCCCGATGAAATGCGACCCATGAGTCGCCGCAGCCGCGACCCCCTTTGGGTTCAGGTACGCCACGAGCGCAGTACCTGACAGAGCTGGCTGACCGACAAAGCCGGGTGCCAGACAGGGCCGGGAACTCTGCTGGACCGATGGGGGCCGGGACTGGCCTTCCGGCGAAGTGCTGTCGCCAGTGCCGAAGAGCGCGACTAGCCCAAGTACGAGCACAGCGATGGTGACCCCACATACGGCAACCCACGACCGACCCACGCGAACCATTCTGGATCAGGCCGAGGGTCCAAACACAGTCGGGGCCGCGTCCGCAATCCGGCGTTACGTGATACTGGAGTTGACCCATCGTCCTGGCGTACGGGGCTACCGCAATGCCGACCGCGCCCGTCCGCCCTTGGTTGTCCAGTATGAGTAGTTGCGGTCCGGTTGATGGCATCAGCCTCTCGCCTTATTGTGTGGAGAACCTGGGGACCGCGCGGGCGGACTGTGCGGTGGGTCTCGGGAGCGGGAGGTGCCCGAGGATGGTGGGCGAAAGTGGGCGGCGGCTGACGGTTGCATTGACCGGAGCAATCGCAGCCGTGGGCGGGATCTTGATTCCGTTGTCGTTAGCGGCCACGACACCGGCCGGGGCGAGCAGCGTGGCACCAGCAGTCAGTGGCTTTGGCACCTCGAGCCTCGGCTCGATCGTCTCTGATCTCGAATACGACATCGAAAACATTCCCTACACGCTGGGGTCGTATATCCAAGGGACCACCCAGTGCCCCGTGAGCGAGGTCGGTTACATAATCGCTGGCGAGCCGGGTCCCCCACCCTGCTCCCCTGGACAGGTCGGAGGCTGAGGTGGGCATCCCGAGGCCGAATCGGCGCAGCCCCGTGCGGCAGACACGAACGGGAATACTGGCGCTTGCCCTGACGACAGCTATGGCCGTCCAGTGCCTCGTGGCGTCGGATGCCGGCGCAGCTACGACGGGGTCGTCGAGTTCGTTAAACCCGCTTGCTTCGGTTCTTTCCGAGGTGCAGGGCCAGGTGGCCTTCGTCATAGACGCCGTGGATAACCTCGGACCGTTTCTCCAGTGTCTCGACTCGTACACTGGCACCCCCGAGCCCGGATGTTACGAGGGTCCTCCCTGACCTGGATCAGAGAACCTCATTTTGACTAGCGCGAAAGTGCCGAAGTGTCTCACCGGCCCGAAATGTCTCACCGTCCCGAAGTGTCCATAACTACCCTCCGAACCGGTGGCGTTATGGGACGCTCCGGTCAAACTGCCCGGGAGCAGAAGAGTGGAAGCGGTTGCATCGACAATGGGCTGATGAACTGGCAGCCAAAAAGCGCCAGGCTCAGGGAGACACATAGCGCGCACGTATCCGGCGTACTGGGGCAGGCCAGCTTGTGAGCACTTGACGTTTTCTTCCGTTACCTCATGGCTCGCCAGGAACGGCTGGCGGTAGCCTGATATTCGTGCACCGAGGGCGGATCTTGGCGTGGGGATCTGTCGGAGCATTGGCCCTCCTTGTCGCCGGAGCCGCCTTGCTCGGAGTTCTCACCCAATCCCCATCCCAATCCGCCTCAGCCAGCGCTCAGCTCACCGAAGCGTATTCAGCAACGAACAACGCCTCCAGCCTCATAGTGACCACGAACAGCGATCCAAGCGAGCAGTCGGTGTTCAGTGGTCCGAATCTCTATGAGACCATCGTTGACGGGAGGGTTACGAGCATCTGGGTAGGTCATACCATCTACCAAGCCGTTCCCGCTTCATGTCGTACGAAGGTCAAGTTCATCGAAACACATCCGCAGGGCTTCGCGACGGCAAAGTTCGTCGGGTTCGCGGGCGATTCTGTGACTGAGTCTGGCGAGGAGTTTACCGTCAGAAGTCACGGCAGAGAGATCGGTCGATATCTGGTGCGAGGCGGATATGTCGTCAAGATGACTCAAATGTTCAACACTGGACCCGAATCGCAGGTGCTGACTGAAACCGAATCGTATAGCGACATCGGTCATGCGCCTCGGATCGTTGTTCCGACTGCCAGCGAGTCGATTGCTTCACCACAGTTCTACTTACGTGGTTGTCCGTTGTAACCATGTGATTCTCGGGGACGAATCTGGCGGATTGATCGCGAACCCATGCCTACATCCGGCGAAGTGGGGCACCCCAGCCCGGCCGTAGGGCCGTAGCCTTGATCAGTCCGATTGGGATCTAAGACCCGCGGGATGATCGTCTGGCTATGGAGGAGGCATGGTTCACAATGACGACAGAGGGTTTGTGGCAGATCGTGGCTGATGCACGCAACGGGATCCTGGCCACGATCAGCGAGGACGGCACACCACAGCTGTCGAACATTTACTACCTGTGCGATCCGTCCAATCAGCTCGTCCGATTCTCGACTACAACTGTCCGGGTCAAGGGCCGAAACCTCATGCGGGACCCTCGGGGGGCGCTCCATGTTCCCGGTCCCGACTTTTTCAACTTCGCCGTCGTTGCAGGGTCGGTCTCCCTGACCGTAGTCCAAGAACCTAATGACGCTGCCGTCGAGAAGCTGTTCGAAATCCACGCCGGGTTGGGAGCGACATCGGGACGAGATGGCTTTGGAGAGGAGATGCTGGCCGACCACCGAATGGCTGTCGAACTTCACGTCGAACGCATATACGGGCAGATGCTCGATCGCTGACCGGTGGGCAGCCGCCGGGTATACGCGGCGCGCCAGTGGGTTGCACCCCTACCCGGCGATAGGGGATACGCCGTCCCCGTCTGTCTCCTCGGCGCTATCCGACGCGGACGGGTAGCTCGCTCATAAAGCACAGGATGGGGTTGAAGATCCCTAGTGAAGTGTAAGAGGGGCGTCCGACGATCTCGATGCCTCGGGTGCGATCGAAGAGCACCTCAAAGAATGTCGCGAGTTCGCGTCGTGCCAGGTTCGCCCCGAGGCAGAAATGCACGCCACCGCCGCCGAACGTGACGTGAGGGTTCGGAGTGCGACCAATGTCGAAGCGGAATGGGGTCTCGAAGACATCGTCATCGCGATTGGCCGAGGGGAACCACATAGTGACCCGATCTCCCTTTGATATGCGGACACCGCGGATCTCGGTGTCGCGAGTTGCTCGACGAGCGAAGTAAAAGATCGGGGAAGACCAACGCAGCACTTCTTCCACAGCAAGGGGAATGGCCTCGGGATCCTGCCGTAGCCGGTCAAGCTGGTCCGGGTGATTGAGCAACGCAACAACACCCTGTGTGACCGCGTTGCGGGTTGTCTCGCTTCCTGCCGCAACGAGTAACATGAAGAAGAGATCAAGTTCGGTCTGGTTAAGGGCGGTCATTTCGCCGCCGTTGGTTTTGATCTCAACATTCGACAAGATCGTCCAAACGTCGTCTTGAGGATTGTCCCGCTTTTCCTGACCCAGCCTGTGGGCATACTCGAACATTTGGACTTGCCCTTGCTGTCGCTGTTCGATGGAGCGCTCGTCGTCGTCGAATCCGGCGAGAAGCATGTCGTTTGTGAGCCGGAACAGCCACTCGCGGTCCTCTGATGGGATCCCGACAATGTCGGCAATGACGTGCATCGGCAGCTTGTATGCGATGTCTGCGACCAGGTCGCATTCGCCCCGCTCTAGTGCGCCGTCGATGATCGACTCAGCCCACCCGCGAATCTGATGCTCTAGTTGCTTCACCATGCGAGGCGTAAACCCGGCACTGATCAAGCGTCGAAGTCGGTGGTGATCGTCGCCATCCATGCTCACCAGCATCGATCCTGCGATCTCTGGGTGATAGCCGAGCATGGGACCGTCAAATGAGGAGTAAAGATCAGGATTCCGGCTTACCTCCTGCACATCGTCATGTTTGGACAGCACCCAGAAGCCAGTGTCCTGAACGCCGGGGAAATCCTCAGGGAAGGGCTGCCACTTGACCGGCTGCGAATGGCGCAGCTCGGTGAAGACTTGGTGCGGAAAGCCGTCCGCATAGAGGGTGCTGTCGGTGAGATCGATTTCAAGACCCCGATTGACGGCCTTTGGCATAGGTCCTCCCGCTGGACATTCGGCACTCACCGTAACCCGAACGTTTGTCCCGCGCCCCAGGGTCGATGAACCCCGATCAGGTGGTCCTAGTTCCGGCGTACGGAGGCAGGCAGGAAGTGGGCTAGAAGCCACCAGGGACGCAGGAGAATCCTCCCAGCGACCACGCCTCATATTGCGGGTGTGGCGGGACGTTGAGTCTCGTTCCGCTTGCGAAGGTCATACCGAGGTCACCGTTACGAGCCATCAGAATGTCGGCAGCGGTATCGGGATAGAGAGCGGTGAAGGGTCCGAGTCCGGCTCGGTCATTGGGGTCAAGTCGATTCGACCGGCCCCTCACGGTGAGAGTGAAGGGCGTCTCAATGACGAGTTCGGCCTGTCCGAACTGGATTCGGGCCTGATAGTCGATCCGGAGCCAACTGATCTGGGGGTCCGTTAGCGAGAACCTGATAGTGCCATCGGCCAGTCTCTCGATCACGCAGCCGGGCGAAGAAGTCATTTTCCAATCATGACTGAGGCGGGCCGCCTGCCTCACCGAACCGGCGTTCGGGGGCATGCGTTGTAAGTCAGCGAGATCGCCGGTCTGCTGGACTAGAGCGGTGAGCTTTCTCGACCGCTTCCGTGGACCTGATGGACTGCCCGTAATCCGGTTCGCACCCGATTACAGCGTGGATGTTCCGCTTTTTCCACAGTCCGATGAGGTAGAAGCTCTCGTACCGGCTGACCTACTCGCTCGTCTGGTGGAATGGCAGCACGATTTCGACCGGAACTTTCGCTGGGATACCGGCTGGCGGTCGGATGAGGCAAAGAGAGATTGGGCGGCGGAAGCCGTTGTCCTGGAATCGGAGCTGAAGGAGGCTCTGGCTGGACGAGCCACGTTGGACGTTGACCTTTGGCCCCTCAATCAGACCGACTTAGACCTTCCTGATACACACTGACCCAGGCCCGGCGGAATGGGCGACCCTCGATCGGTTCCATGGAACGGTAGTTTCGGGTTAGGGAGGCCTATTTGGGTGTCAGCGCCGTACTGCGTAGAGCCTCCAAGTGCCAGGCACGCCTTTCAGCTCGTGTCCACCCCTGTCTTCGAACTCGATCCCAGACCCGGCCACTAGCGGGGGAACAGATCCCGACACCAGGACCTCGCCAGTTGACGCCAAGGCGCCCACGCGCGCGCCGATGTGCACCGCCATTCCCGCGATGTCGTCACCCCGGAGCTCGACCTCGCCCGTGTGGAGTCCAGACCGCACCTCGATACCGAGCATGGAAAGGGCTTCTCGAATGGCGCAGGCACACGCGATCGCCCGGCCGGGACCGTCGAAGGTGGCCACAAACCCATCGCCAACCGTCTTGACTTCCCGTCCGCCGAATCGATCCAGCTGACGCCGCACGCTCTCGTCGTGACGGTTGAGGAGGTCCTTCCAGCGCTCGTCGCCGAGCTCAGCTGCTCGAGAGGTCGAACCAACGATGTCAGTGAACAAGACAGTGGCAAGCACTCGATCTATTGCTGGAGCCGGACGCGCCCCAGTCAGGAACTCCTGGACCTCATCGAGGAGGGCCTCGGCGTCACCAAGGAAGGGAATGTGGTCGGTGCCCTTCAGTTCGACGAACTGGGCGCCGCGGATTTGTTCGGCAATCGCTCGACCCTGGCCAACTTGAACGATGTGATCACCATTACGGTGCAGCACAAGTGTCGGTGTCTGGATGTGAGGGAGCACGGATCGGACGTCGAGGGAGCCAAGGATTTCCTGCAGCTCGCGCCACGAGCCAGGTGAGGCGCCGAGACGTTCGAATCGAGCCCACCACTTCGTGAACGAGGGATCGGCATTTGGGGCCTGAAGATCGAGGTTCTTCGCTGTGCCCATCTCGGCGGTAAAGCGGTCGAAGAACAGCTGCTGTTCCTGCTCGGTTCGACCGAAGGGCCAGTCCAGCGCCCGCAAGGATCTGGCGATCGGGGCATAGAGCACGAGCGCCTGGGTCCGCTCGGGATGGCTGGCGGCAAAGAGCATCGTCATGGCCGCAGACCGAGCCCCGCCGAAAATGGCCGCCGTCTCCGAGCCAGCGGCGTCCATGACGGTCCCAACGTCGTCCATCTGGCGTTCGAGTGTGGGTGGTTCTGGGCCTCGATCAGAAAGTCCGACCCCCCGCATATCAAAGAGGATGAGGCGCGAGAAGGCCGCTAGGCGCTCCAGGTAGCGAGCCCAGGCGGGCCATTCCCACATCACGTCGAGGTTCGACCAGATCCCGGGCGAATAGACGAGATCGATCGGTCCTTCCCCGACGATTTGATAGGCAATGTGCACTCCGCCATTCACTGCGTAGCGGGGTTCGGTTGGCTTCATTGCCACGGAGGTTACGACAGAGGCAAGCCATCAGCTGAGTCTCGCCAGGTCTTCCTCAAACCGATCACGCGCACCTCCCTGTTGGGCCCTCCATCGAATTTGGAGGCGGTCGAGCGGGTGTGGGTCGATCACATAGCCGGCGATCGGGGACACTGCCCGGACTGGGCAGATCGAAGAACCACGCCGCCGATCTGGAACGAGGTCGCCGTCTCAGATGTTCATTCGAGTCCGAGCGTCACTCGGAGCGGTGGGCCGACGATGACAGTGCCATGCTGTTTGGTTGCTGCTTTGAGGCCGTCGAGGTGATCTGGACCATCAGGGACACGAGCCATGTCCTCGATCGTTGCGAACAGACCCCCTGGCGTCATGACGTTGATGGTCAAGACGACGTCCTGCCCGTTTCGGACGTTGTCGAACGTATGGGCCACTCCGGGTGGGATGCTGAGAAAGTCGCCTGGTTCGAGGTCGATGATCTCCTCGCCGGCCTGCACCGTGAGCACACCTTCCAAGACGTAAAAGGTGTCGTCCTGTTCCTCGTGGTAGTGCAACGGTGGTCCGGTCCTCGGCGCCATTGCCATGGTGAGGAAATCGAAGCGCCCCGCTGTATCGTGCGCAGCGACCTTGAACAGGTGTGGACTACCGACCGCCAACTGACCCTTATTCGCCCTCACAAGGATGTGTTCGGCGCCGCCAGGTGCCGGGGTCTTCGTCGTGGAATCCGCCATGACCCACCTTTCGTCTGGCTGAATCTGATGCGGTGGCGCCAGCATACGGGCCACTCCTAAATTGCGACATCTGTCCGGCGGTTCGGTGACAGGTGCCCACCCGTTCATGGCGACTGCAACTATCGTGCTTCGCTAATCGACCCAAATGCCCCGAATCGGTGTGAGGTGGACGCCCATGTCCAAGAGGCCCATCTCTGCATTGGGCGTCATGACCTTTTCGATCGCCCTGGCGTGGATGCCTATGCTTTCGCAAGCAACGAGCGCGGCAACGCCTTCGGGAGGCACGGACCCGAAGAGCCCACTCTGCAAGGCAGACTCCGCGGCTCGCCGAAATGGGTTCGGAGCCAAGAATCAAGCTGTGGCCGCGAAAGCGCAAAAGGCCATCAACGCCGGAAACTGGCCTGTCGCAAAGAGTGATCTCCTAACTGCATTGCATGGACAGTCCGGCGGTTTCCGGATTCCCCAATGGAGGACTGCGCCGCGCCAAGAGCAGGCCGAACTCTCCGTAGTCGTCAAGTTCTTGACCAAAGACAAGAGCCTTATTCAACGGGCCACCAGCGTCACTGCCTATGCATCATCTCTCAGTTCCCTGAACTTCAAGGCAGCCCTCGCTGCAGAGACTGCACTTGCTAAATACGAAAATGATTTGTGTGGCACCTATCCCGGACAGCAGACTGCGCCAGCCAGCTGACCCGAGCGTGACTTGACGCATGGTGAGGGTGTCCCAGTCGTGCCGGACCGTCCCCACTACCCGGCGAAATGAGGCAGCGTGGACCGGGCAAGTGAGCGCACACGCCGACGGTCTTTCCGAGCCCTGCAACGGGCCCGTCGTCTGCTGAACTGCTGGACATGAATGACGTCCGATATCGCTCAGCAGCGCCTGAGGACTTCATTTTTCTGGCAACGATGCTCGGCGAGGCCGCAGTCTGGCGACCTGACAAGCCGACACCGACCGCCGAACAGGCGCTCGCCGATCCGCGTTATTCGATGTATCTCGCTGGATGGCCGAGGCTGGGCGATTATGGACTGATTGCAGAACAAGAGGCACCAGTGGGCGCGGCTTGGTTTCGGACGTACACCGAGACGAGCCACGCCATCGGCTTTGTCGCCGAAGATGTCCCCGAACTGTCGATCGCAGTCATCGCGTCGCGTCGGTACGAAGGGATTGGTCGTCGGCTCCTGGTCGGCCTCATCGACGCCAGTCATCGCCAGGGATATCAGGCGCTCAGTCTCGCCGTGGCAGAAGCGAATCCAGCGCGCCGTCTCTATGAGTCAATGGGCTTCGTCCCCGTCGAGAAGCGCGGATCTTCCTGGACGATGGTCCGATACGCCCTTTGATCACGCAACCCACGACCGGCGATAGCGGTCACCCCTCAACGCGTGGAGGTACCCGTGAGACGGGTTCGAGCCAGGCGAGCCGCCTGACGGTGGCTGTGGAGTTGACGCTTTACTTGGAGACGTGACGCGATCCCACGAAGATGTGGATCTCGTCGTCGAACTATCAGCGCTCGGTGCGGTGTTTGAGTGCCTCTCCATCCTTGGCATCTCCGTCACCAACGACCTATCACCGGTCCGAGTTGTCATGACATCACCAGAGGGTCCGCAGGTCGACCTACATCCCGTCACTTTCGACGAAGACGGAACGGGTTGGCAGGTTGGGGCGGCTCCGGACGGTTCGGATTGTTCTTATCCCGCCGATGGGTTCACGGTTGGAAAGATCCTGGATGTGGCAATTCCATGCCTAAGCGCTGCACTGCAGCTTGAGCACCACAGCGGCTACACACCTCGGGATCGTGATCGTGAAGACATGGCTCGCTTGACAGTTCGTTTCGGTCTCGAGCCGCCTCCGTCACTCTGATCGCCTGTCTCATTCCCTGCGATGATCGGGGATATGGCGTCTGCCTTACCTCGAGGCGAGCGCACAAATTTGCACTACGCGATTATGGAGGCCTCATGTCTGCCTCAGACAGTGACGACAGCAAAAGGGCGGGCTATTTTCGCCAGCTCCACCTCGAATTGCTGGCGGTTCTGTTGATCGTCTTCGTCGTTCTGGTGATAGTCGGCTGGCACCTGCGGCCACAGTCGGGAGGATTCCCTCCGGTAGACGACGGTCTCCAGCTGAACTACTTGGGGCCCATGCTGGGCGACGGCGTGAGCGAGAGCATCACGCTCACGCCAGGCGGAGGATCCATCTTGGTGCTGAGCGGAGAGTACGCCACGGCCGCAAGCGGTATCTTCAATCCGCACCCATGGCAGATGCAAATCTCGGACCTTGCCGGCGGAAGGTTCTGTGGCACCGACGTGGGCGAGCGGACCCACGTGACAGCCTTTCGCCCGAACGGGTCCACGACGGGAATCGACGTTCATGGAAAGGCACCACCCGCCGGCTTTGTCTACCTGAAACTGTGCTGGGCCACGGCAGGCGTGGCGAACCTGGACGGGGCCTACCTGAGCGCC
>Ga0210390_10005532_pt1 | contig 10587 bp, 8 predicted proteins | sample IncBWH11OmetaG_FD_161050 | JGI IMG/M metagenome (GOLD analysis project Ga0210390, IMG submission 161050) | Forest soil microbial communities from Barre Woods Harvard Forest LTER site, Petersham, Massachusetts, United States - Inc-BW-H-11-O ... | reverse complement strand
TGATGATAGCTGCGCTCCGGGTCATAAAGGATTCCGGCGCCGACGACGACGCAGGTGCTCATGCCGAAGAATGCAATAAGGCCGGCCAAAATCCCCAGCATAGTAGCCTCCCGTAGTTTTGTTTTTTCAAATGTTTCTCAATGCTGAGATTGTAAGCATCGAGCCGCTCCAGTGTGCACCGCTTGTCAGCCTTTGGCGATGGAGTTTTTGCGTATTACCGCGAATTAAGTTGTCGACGGACGGACGGCGGAGTACCCGCATGTTCGAGGCGTCTAAACCGCGCTTCGGGGTCCCGGCGCCGGCAGACGCCCGGCAAGCTGGCGTCGGGACTCGCGAAGTCGTTACCGCCGTTTCGACGGAGCCATTGCACCCTGGGGCCCGCGCCCGCAGCGGCTGCATATTGCCAAGGGGCGGCAATTTGCGCTTCAATCATCAGTGAAATCGAAAGGCGCGACAAAGCCCCTGGGAGATTGCGATGATCCACCTGCAACGGCGTGAAATGATGTTCGGTCTGGCCGGCGTGGCGCTGGCACAAACCCTGCTTGGACGTGTCGGCATGGCACTGGCCGCAGACAAGATCAAACCGGGGCCGTCGAGCGCGTTGATCGTGGTCGACGTGCAGAACTGCTTCCTGCCGGGCGGGAGCCTTGCGGTGAAGGACGGCGATCAGGTGATCCCGGTGATCAACCGCATCGCCAAGAGCTTCGAGAATGTGGTGCTGACGCAGGATTGGCACACCGCGCACCACGTCTCCTTCGCCTCCACCCACGAAGGCAAGAAGCCGTTCGAGGTGATCAAGCTCCCTTACGGCAATCAGGTGCTCTGGCCCGACCATTGCGTGCAGGGCACCGAGGGCGCTTCGGTCGCCAAGGGCATCGACATCCCGCACGCGCAGCTCATTATCCGCAAGGGATTCCACAACGACGTCGACAGTTATTCGGCTTTCCTCGAAGCCGACAAGGAGACGCGCACCGGCCTGGCCAGCTACCTCAAGGAACGCAAGATCGATACCGTGTTCGTGACCGGTCTCGCCACCGACTTCTGCGTCGCCTGGACGGCGATGGACGCCCGCAACGCCGGCCTCAACGTCTATGTGGTGGACGACGCCTGCCGCGGCATCGACATCAACGGGTCAGTTGCCAAGGCCTGGGAGGACATGACCAAGCTCGGCGTCAAGAAGATCGAATCGAGCGACATCGCCTAGGCCGACTCGTCATTCCGGAGCGCCGCGACGGCGGCAGTCCGAAACCACACTTCCCTGGTGGTGCAGAACACGCTCCGCCGGCGGTTAAGGATTTCCGGGCTCGCGTGTGGATGTGCGCCCGGGTTGACGGAACACGTGGCTTAGCGATTCTTGTCGCGGAAGCGGTCCATCAACGGCTTGTCCTGTCCGCCGTCGATTTCGATCATGGTGCCGTTGACCATGTGGGTGAGCGGCGAGGCGAGCATCACCACCAGGTTGGCTACCTCCTCGACCTCGGCGATGCGCCCGAGCGGGATCGACGCCGGCGCCAGCGTGTCTGCCTCCTCGTAGGAAATTTTCATGTCGCGCGACATGGCTTTGACCAGCCCAGTCCAGCGCTCGGTGCGCACCGGCCCGGGATTGACGGCGACAAAGCTTATGCCCTGCTTGCCGTATTGGCCGGCGAGCGAGATTGTGAGGTTCTGGCCGGCCGCATTGGCCGCGCCCGGGCAGATTTCCCAGTAGGACGGCTTCACGCCATCGTTGCCGATCAGGTTGACGACGCGGCCGCCGCCTTCCCGGACCATGATCGGCAGCACGTAGCGCAGGCAGCGGACGTAGCCCATGAATTTGAGCTGCAGGCCCTTTTCCCAATCGTCCTCGGTGAGATGCTCGATCACGCCGCCGGCAGCTGAGCCCGCATTGTTGACCATGATGTCGATACGGCCGAGCGCCTTGTGACCCTGCTCGACGAAGTTCCTGGCATCGCCGTCCTTTCGCAAATCGGCGGCAATCGCTACGATCTTGCGGCCGGTGGCCTTGGCGATCTCTTTGGCGGCTGCGTCCAGCGGCTCCTTGCGGCGCGCGCAGATGGCGACATCGACGCCTTCCTTGGCGAGCGCCAAGGTAATGCCCTTGCCGATGCCTTCACTGCCGCCCGTCACCAGGGCGGTCTTGCCCTGCAACTTGAGATCCATCGTGTCCTCCCCTGCCAATGTCAGTTGTCTGCGGTCCGGAAACTCCATCCGCTTTTTGCTTGCGCATGATCTCTTCGGAAAACCAGTACCCACTTTTGCGGATCATGCATTGCCGAAACACTCATGCTCTACGATTTGCGCTCGCTCCGCAGCAGGCGCTTGAGCCGCTGCGGCGTGATCGGAAGCTCGGTCACCGCGCCGCTGACTTCGAGCGCGTCGTCGATGGCCGCGGCGATCGCCGCGCCGACCGCATTGGCGCCGCCTTCGCCGGCGCCTTTCAGCCCCATCGGATTGAGCGGGCTCGGCGCATCTTCGCAGATCAGCACATCGACCGGCGGCATTTCGCGCACCGTCGGCATCAGATAGTCGGCGAAGGTCACCGACAGCGGCTCTCCGCGCTCGTCGTACAAGAATTCTTCCAGCAGCGAGCCGCCGATGCCCTGCGCGCAGCCGCCGACGATCTGTCCCTCGATGAGCATGGGATTGACGGCCTTGCCGACGTCATAGGCAACCAGATAGCGCTCGACGGCGACTGCGCCGGTGTCGTTATCGATGCGCGTGACTGCGATATGCACGCCGTAAGGATAGTTCATGTGGTTCGAGTGAAACCAGCCCTCAGCGGAAAGACCCGGCGGCCGGCCGTGGCGCAGCGGCGAACCCGGTGCCAGCGCGCGCGCGATCGCGCCCAGACTCATGGAAGGGCCGGCCGCCGCATCGCTGCGCACCACTTCGCCGTCAATCACGTCGAGCAGTTCCGCCGGCGTCTGCAGCAATTCGGCGGCGACTTCGATCGCCTTGACTTTCAGGGCGCTGGCCGCTATCCGTGTCGCCTCGCCGGTCATGACGGTGACGCGGGAGGCAAATGCGCCGAGGCCATACTCGATGCGGTCGGTGCGGCCATGGGTGACGCGGATTTTGCGATAGTCGACGCCGAGCGCATCGGCGCAGATTTGCGCGATGACGGTCTCGATGCCTTGCCCCACCGAAGCGGCGCCGGAAATGACTTCCACTTTGCCGTCGGTATCGACGCCGATTTTCACCTGATCGAACGGGCCGAGCCCGCTCTTCTCCACGAACAGCGCGACGCCGGCGCCGACGCGTTCGCCTGCGGCCTTGCGCACCGCCAGGCTCTTGCGTAGCTCCGGCCAGGCGACCGCGGCCAGCGCCTTGTCGAGCAGGCCGGCATAATCGCCGGAATCGAGCACGATGTCGGTGCCGAGCGTGTCGAGCCGTCGCGCATAGGGCATTTCCTGGCTGGCGATCAGATTGCGCCGCCGCACCTCGATTGGGTCGAGATCGAGCCGCGCCGCAATCGCGTCCATCAGCCGCTCGCGCACAAAAGTGCTCTCGAAGCGGCCCGGCGCCCGATAGGTGCCGCACGGCGTCTTGTTGGTCAGGCGCACATACGCGTTGGCCCGATAGGCCGGAATGCGATACGGCCCCGGCAGCATGGCGGCGGCGAGATCGGGCACCGTCACCGCGTGGGTGCGCATATAGGCGCCCTGATCGTGAAAGATCTCGTCGTCGATCGCCAGAATGCGTCCATCGCGATCGACCGCGGCACGCACGCGATGCTGTTGCTGGCGCGAATGGTTGGCGGCGATCAGGTGCTCGCGGCGATCCTCGATCCATTTGATCGGCCGCTGCAGGCGGAGTGCGGCGGCGCAGACCAGCACATCCTCCGGATATATTTCTCCGCGAATGCCAAAGCCGCCGCCCACATGGCCCTCGAACAGATGCACCGACCAGGAGCTGCGCCCGAGCATGCGCGCGATCTGGTCTCTGTTCCAATGCGGCACCTTGGCGGCGCCGTGCAATTCCAGCATGTCGCGGGCGGCGTCGTAGCGCGCGATCGCGCCGCGGGTCTCGAGCGGCACGCCCGAATGCCGCCCGATCGACAGCGTCGCCTCGACTACTGTGTGCGCCGCGCGAAACCCCGCGTCCACCTCGCCATAGCCCTTGCGCACGACCGCAGGCTCGGTCGATCGGCCGGGCTCGAATTCGCCGGGCGGTTCGCCGGCCCGCAAAATCGCCGGCAACTCCTCGATGTCGAGCGTCACCAGCTCGGCGGCATCTTCGGCGAGATAGGGGTCGTCGGCAAACACCGCGGCCACCGGCTCGCCGACATAGCGCACAAATCCGGTCGCGAAGAGTCGCTGCCGGTAAGGCTCCAGGCCCTCGATGCGGCTCAAGCGGAAATCGATCGGCGGAATGTCAGCGACATCCGCGGCCGTCCATACCGCCTGCACGCCGGGCAGCGCCAGCGCTGCGGCGGCATCGATGCCGCGCAGCTTGCCGTGCGCAAAATTCGAGCGCACGACCCGCATATGCAGTTGTTGCGGGAACGAAATGTCCGCAGCAAAGCGGCCGCGGCCGGTGAGGAGCGGTCGGTCCTCCAACCGCCGCAGCGACTGCCCGACGTGCTTTGTTCTCGTTCGTGCGGATGCTGGCGCCATCGCTGGGCTTTTAGTTTCCGTCTGCTTTCATTTCCGTCTGCACTCAGTTTCGGTCCGCTCTCAGTTTCCGCTTTGGGCCGTCCGTTGCCGGCGCATGTCGCCGGCCACGGCGCGCGCGGCTTTGACGATGTTTTGGTAGCCGGTGCAGCGGCAGAGATTGGACGAGAGCACGTCGATCAGCTCGGCATCGGAGATGTCCGGTTCGCGCTCCAGCACGCCGGTGATCAGCATCAGAAAGCCGGGCGTACAGAAGCCGCATTGCAGGCCGTGATGGTCCATGAATGCGCGCTGCAACGTGTTGAGCTCGTCGCCCTTGGCCAAACCTTCGACAGTGCGAATCTCTTTGCCGTCAGCCTGCACGGCGAACATCAGACACGAACGGACCGGCGCGCCGTCGAGAAGCACCGTGCAGGCGCCGCAGACACCGTGTTCGCAGCCGATATGGGTGCCGGTTTGCCCGCAATCCTCGCGGATGGCGTCGACTAGCGTGCGGCGCGGCTCGACCCGAATGGCATGGCGCCGGCCGTTGATGGTCAGCGTGATCTCATCTCGCTCACTCATGCCGGGCTCTTTCTTGCCTGCCGCAGCGCCGCGCGGATGCGCTGCGGCGTCGCCGGGATTTCGTTGATGCTCACGCCGAATGGCGTGAGCGCGTCGTTGATCGCGTTGAGGACCGCGGCCGGCGCACCGATGGCTCCGCCTTCGCCGAGGCCTTTCGCTCTGGTGAGGGTTGCGTCGCTCAGCGTCTCGAGGTGGAAGAGCTCGATTGGCGGAATTTCACGGCAAGTGGGTGGAAGAAAATCGGCAAGCGTCGCCGTGAGCATGTTGCCGGTATCGTCATAGACGATCTCTTCCAGCAGCGCATTGCCGATGCCTTGCGCGACGCCGCCAATGACCTGGCCGTCGGCGATCATGGGGTTGACTAGGCGGCCGGCATCTTCGGCGATGACAAAGCGCTCGATCGTCACCCGCCCGGTCTCGGCATCGACCTCGACAATGGCGGCGTGACAGGCGTTGGAGAAGGTGCCCGCCGGGTCGTAGGTGGCGCTCTCCGAGAGGCCGGCGTCGATCTCGCCTTTGAACAGATGCGATTGATGATAGGCGGCGCGCGCCAGCGTTGCGATCGGCACGGCGCGGTCGGTACCAGCGACGCGCGCAGCGCCGTCTTCCAGCACGATGTCGTCGGCGGCGGCTTCAAGCAGCCGGCTCGCGATGGTTTTGAGCTTGGCGTGCACCTTTCGGGCGGCGAGTACGCTGGCGCCGCCGGCGATCACCAGCGAGCGGCTGGCGAACGTGCCCCACCCGTAGGGCGTGCGGTCGGTGTCGCCGGAGACGACCTTGATCCGCTCGGGTGCGACGCCGAGCTCGTCGGCCACAAGCTGGGCGAGCGTGGTGCGCAATCCCTGGCCGTGCGGGCTCGCGCCGATGCGCAATTCGAGATAGCCCGATGGGTCCATGGTCAGTTCGACCGTCTCCCAGCCGAGCGTAATCCCCATGCCGCGCGCGGCGAACGCCGGCGTGCCATAGCCGGTGCGCTCGGAAAAGGCGGCGAAGCCGATGCCGAGATGGCGCCCGAGCGCTCTCGCCTGTTGCTGGCGCTTGCGGAACGCCGGCACATCGAGCGCCTGGCTCGCCATCTCCAGCGTCTGTCGATAGGAGCCTTCGTCGAACACGAGACCGGTGGCCGACGTGTAGGGGAATTTCCCGATCAGATTTCGCCGGCGGATGTCGAGCGGATCGAGGCCGAACGCTGCCGCCGCCGCATCCATCAAGCGCTCGAGTGCGAGCGTGATGACCGGCCGCGAAACGCCCCGATAGGGCGCCATCGGGCAAGTATTCGTGAGCACGCCGCGCGCTACGCACGCATAGGCCCGCAGGTCGTAGGGGCCCGGCAATTCCGCCATCGCCATCAAGGGTTCGACTGCGCACGTGGTCGGATAGCAGGAATAGGCGCCCACATTGGCGATCACCTCGGCCGACAGCGCCACGAATTTCGCGTCGGCGTCGAAGGCGCCCTCGAGCCGGATGTATTGGTCGCGACTGTGAAACGCCGCCATCAGGTTTTCCCGCCGGTCTTCGGTCCAGGCCACCGAGCTGCGCAGTCTGCGCGCTAGCCAAACCAGCACCACGTATTCCGGCACGAGCGACATTTTCTGGCCAAAGCCGCCGCCGACGTCCGGCGCAATCACGCGCAGATCGCTTTCCGGCATGTTGAGGAGATCGGCAATCGCGGTGCGCATCAGATGCGGCATTTGCGTGGCGCAGGTGAGCGTCACCCGCTGCGAACCCGGATCGAATACCGCATGTCCGGCGCGCGCCTCGAGCGGGGTCGCGTTCTGCCGGCGCGAGCGCAGTTCGACGGCCACACGCCGATGGGCGCCCGCTTGCGCGGCGGCGAAGCCCGGCGTCTCTACCTTGCCTTCGACGCAAAGGTTGCGCGCGGCCTGCTCATGAACTTGCGCGGCGCCGTCGCCGAGCGCCGCGCGCGCGTCGATGACGGCCGGCGCTTCGCGGATCGTGACCGTGATTCCATCGGCGATGTCTTCGGCCTCGGCCTCGGTTGCGGCGACGACTGCGACGATCGGCTCGCCGACAAATCGCACAACGTTTGCCGCCAGCACCGGCTGCGCCACAGGCACATAGCCGAACTTGTGCAGAGCCGGCACGATCGGCTTTACCGCCGCGAGATCGGCGGCGGTGAACACGACAGCGCCATCCGGCAGCGCGACGTTGTCGATGCGGCCGGCGGCGACCGTGCTGCGCACGAAGCGCACGCGGTGGACGGCCGGCAGATCGGCGGTGAAGCGGCCGCGGCCGGTCAAGAGCGCGGGGTCTTCCACGCGCCGGATCGAGCGGCCGACCCAGGTCAGGCCGGATCCTTTGGTCGGCGCGGTCATGCGGCCGCGCGCACGAGCGCCCGCCGCGTCACCGCGCGCACCAGATCGCGGCGGAATTCGGCGTCGGCATGCACGTCTTCCAGCGGTTCGATGGCGGCTGCGGCGGCTTCGCCCGCGGCACGAAAAAGCTGCGCACCGGGCCTCTGCCCGTCCAGCACGGCTTCCGCTTCCGCGATGCGGCGCGGCCGGTCCTCGGCGCCGCCGAGGCCGAGGCGCGGCTCGACGATGACGCCGTCACGCAGACGATAGGTCGCGAGCGCCATCGCGATGGCGTAATCGCCGGCGCGGCGGCTGAATTCATAAAAGCCGAAGCGCGCGTCGTCGGGCAGCAGCGGCAGACGCACCTCGCGCAGCAATTCATCCTCGGCGAGCGTGGTCATCATCATGCCTTCAAAATAATCGTCGGCGGCGATGACGCGCGGGCCGCGTTTATTGAGCGCTACGATATCGGCACCGAGCGTCACCGCGGTCAGGCACCATTCGGAAGCCGGATCGGCGTGCGCGAGGCTGCCGCAGAAGGTGCCGCGCAAGCGGATCGGATAGTGCGCGATGTGCGCCACGACGCTTGCGAGCAGCGCGCCGGTCGGCCCCGGCGCCGCCGGCCGATGAAAGGCGGCGTGCCGCACGCAAGGCGCGATCGAAAGCGTATCGCCCTCGACCGCGAGCCGGTCGAAGCCCGCCACATTGTTGATGTCGATCAGATGCGCGGGCCTTGCCATGCGAAACGCCATCATCGGCACCAGGCTTTTCCCGCCGGCCAGAATGCGGCCGTCGTGCTCGCTCAACGCGGCGAGCATCGTCACCGCTTCGTCGGATGTTTTCAGCGCGTGATAGGCGAACGGCGCGGGTTTCACGGCGACGCATCCGGTTTGCGATGATGCCGGTGAGCGCTCATGTCAGCGTCCGCCCGCAGTTTTCAGGTAGTGGCGACAGACGTGCGCCAGCATCGCTGGCGGTGTCCGCCAGCAGCGCAACGGATCGATTCCTTCATGCAAGAAACAGATGTTGCAGGAGACGCAATCGACCGGGCCGCGGCGTCCGGCGGCGATTTTGTTGACCAGATCGGGCTCGCGCACGAACGGGCGCGCCATCGCCAGGAAATCCGCATCGCCCGCGCGTACGATCTCGTCCATCGTGTCGGTCGATCGCAGGCCGCCGACCAGAATGACCGGAATATCGACCGCCGCCTTGGCAGCGCGCGCAAACGGCCGGTAATAGGCTTCAGGCACCGGCGCCGCGAGCGCGCGATGCACCATGCCGTCGGCAATCGCGCGCCAGCGTGTGGTCCCGGCATAGGGGCGGATGTTCTCTCGATAGGATGTCATGACGCCATAAGTGACTTCGAGCGCGGCGAGCCCGCGCGCCGCAAGCTGCCGCGCGATTGCCAGGCCGTCCTCCAGGGTGAGGCCGTTGCCGACCGCGTCGGCGAGGCCGAGCCGGGCCGTGACCGGAAAGTCAGCCCCGGTCGCCTCGCGCACCGCGTCGTACACATCGAGAATGAACTGCGCGCGCCGCGGCCCGTCGCCGCCCCAGCGGTCGTCTCGCCGGTTGGTGTGCGGCGAGTTGAATTGCGCGAGCAGGTAGCCATTGCCTGAATGCAAGTGAATGCCGTCGAAGCCGGCGCGCTTGGCGCGCGCGGCGGCAATGCCAAAATCGCCGACTATTTTCCGGATATCGGCGTCGGTCATTTCCATCGGCGGCCGGGCGAAAATGGCATTCGGCACGATAGAGGGCGCGAGCGGCTCGATCTGCGCCAGCAAAGACTGACTGCCGGCGTGGCTGAGTTCGGCGAAGATCACGCCGCCGTGGCGATGCACCGCTTCAGCCACGCGCTTGAGCGGCGCGACGCGGTCCTCGCGATCGAGCCCGAGCTGCCGCGGCTCGTATTGGCCGCGCGGCTCCACATAGATGTGGCCGGTGATGATCAGCCCGGCGCCGCCGCGCGCCAGGTTCGCATAGAGCTCGACCCGTGCGTCGGTTGCAGCGCCGTCATCCGTCGCCATCGTCTCCGAGGTTGCCGCGCGAATGATACGGTTTTTCAGAACGAGGCGGCCGATCGCGCCGGGCCGCATGAAGGACAACTCGGAGGCGGGCGCTTGCGTGGTCGAAGCATAGCCACCGGCACCGCGGGTTTGTTCAGCGATGACTCTGTTGATTGCGTCCATCGAGTCCTGCCGCTTCACCCGGTGCGCAAATTGATCCACAACGCCCGCGCCGTTTTCGGCCCGCGATTCACGATGCGGTGCGGCTTGGAGGACCAGTAGGAAATCAGATCGCCCGGACGCAGACGGTGGGTTTCGCCGTCGACCGTGACTTCAAGCTCGCCGTCGAGCAGCAGGCCGTATTCAAAGCCTGCGTGCGTAATCGGCTCGGCGCTGTTGGCGCTGCCGCGCGAATATTGATTCAACGTCATTTGCAGGCCGCGCGCCTCGTCGTCGGCAATGACCCGATGGGTCACGCCACGCAGCGGCTTGATCACAGTCTGTTTGGCGACCGGCGTCACCAGCTCCTGATTACCGGTGGCGGTGCCGAGAAGTTCGGGAATGTGAAGATTGAGCAGCGAGTTGATGGCGACAAGCGTTCCCACCGACGGCGTCGCCTTGCCGCGCTCGACGAGGCTGAGCATGGCAGCGCTGACGCCAGTGCGCCTCGACACCGCCTCGAGCGTCAAGCCGCGCTCAAGCCGCCGCAGCCGCAGCTTCTTGCCGACGGCGCGCAGGACTTCCGTCGCCCCGTTGCGTCCGCCGTTCTTTGCGCCTGCCCGAGCCATCCGGTCCTTGCCTGCTCCGTGGCGATACCCGGTTCGATGATTCCGCGTGCCCCGCTCAGGCAACATCGGCGACAGCTTGCCATCCCGAGCTGCGGCTCTTCAACGAGATTAATATCATTAAAAATATTTGAATACTTTGAAATGGCAAGCTAATCTTGCGACGGCAACGCGCAAGGGTTCCTGCAAGGGTCTCCGCATGAAAATCGTCGATCTCAGTCATTTGATGAACGTGCACACGCCCGGCTGGGTCGGTTATGCCGGCAACCAGATGTACTACGCGCAAAACCTGCAGACCAAGATGATC
>Ga0210390_10005531_pt1 | contig 10588 bp, 9 predicted proteins | sample IncBWH11OmetaG_FD_161050 | JGI IMG/M metagenome (GOLD analysis project Ga0210390, IMG submission 161050) | Forest soil microbial communities from Barre Woods Harvard Forest LTER site, Petersham, Massachusetts, United States - Inc-BW-H-11-O ... | reverse complement strand
CCACTGCCGATGCTGGAGGTCGAGATCCGTGGCGAGGACGACGCGGTCGTGGCGTCTGGCGAGAAGGGCGAGATCTGGGTGCGGGGTGAACAGGTGTCGGGCGAGTACGTCGGCCGCTCCGTCCTCGATGCCGACGGGTGGTTCCGCACCCGCGACGCCGGCTGGTTCGATACCGAGGGGTTCTTGTACGTAGACGGGCGTCTGGACGACGTGATCGTGCGGGGGGGCGAGAACATCTCGCCGGGGGAGATCGAGACGGTCCTGCACGCCCATCCGGCAGTGGCCGACGTCGCCGTGCTCGGCGTCCCCGACGCCGAGTGGGGCGAGACCGTGGCCGCGGTGGTCGTGCTCCATGCGGGGTCGGCGGCGGATGCGGACAGCGTGTCCGAGGCGACGCTGCAGGCGTGGGTCCAGGAACGGTTGCGCTCGACGAAGACACCGACGCTCATCGAATTCCGCTCGGAGTTGCCGTACTCGCCGACGGGCAAGCTCCTGCGACGCGTGCTGCGCGACGAGCTGTCGGCGTCGGATCAGTAGTTCAGCGGCGCGGTCGTTCAGTTCTTCAGTAGTCGGTTCCCGTTCCGTTGCCGCCCATGGCGCGGCGGTACGCGTCGGGATCCTCGGACGCCGCCCAGCCGCTCACCGACTTCACGTTGAAGACGAGGAGGTCCGCAAACTCGGTCCCCCGGTACTGGAAGTACTTGTGCCGGAGCTCCTCTTCGCATTCCTCGCGCAGCGTCGCCGAGAGATCGTGACCTGACCGTCGGGCCAGTTGCGCTTTCACCCACCACAGGCGCGACCAGTCGTGGCGCACCCATTGCTCGCACAGCAACGTGGCGGTCGCGTCAGCCTCGAGGTTCTTGAGCCGACCCAGCTCGGTCGTGTCCTTGGCCTTGACGGTGTCGATGGGCGAGGCGATCGCCTTGCCGACGACCACGAAGCAGACGGGCACCGCATCGATGGACCCCCGTGCGCCGTTGGTGCACAAGACGCCGTGGTCGGCAGCGGCGAGGTTGGCCCAGCATTGGTCGTTCGTCAACCGCACGACGCCGAGTATTCCAGGCCGAAGTGGACGCGCCGTGCCCGCAACGCCTCGCCCGCTGAAGGGTTACTCCTCGGCGGCGAAGCGCTCCCATGCCGACTGGCGCGTGATGCCGAGGGCGTCGCCGATCTGCGCCCAGGTCGCGCCGAGCTGTCGGGCACGCCGTACCCAGCCCAAGAGGCTCTCGTCCACCTGCCTCTGTGCCCGGGCCACATTGGGCAGATGGGCGAGTGCCGCCTCCCTCGTCCCGGCATGTTCCCAAGGCATCAGCAAGGCCCCCGTCGCCGGACCTTCCGGGGTGGCATCGATGACGTCGCGGCACAGCCCTACGCACTCGTTGCAGACATAGACCGCCGGGCCCGCCACGAGACGCTCCACCTGGGTGTTGAGCTTGAAGCAGAAGGAGCAGCAAGCGATCACCGGTTCGGTGCCCGTGGCTGAAGTGGTGGTTGGCGTGGTCGTTCTCCTCCGTGACCCCGTTCTTGGCGTCAGGTCCCACCTTACACCCGTCAGGTATCTCCTGACAACGGGGGGATCAGTCGCGCAGGTCCTTGCCGGTCAGGCGAAGGAAGACGTCCTCGAGGTTCGGAGAGTGCACTTCGACGCCCGTGAGCTCGACTCGGTGCCGTGCCGCCGTTGCGACGACGGCGGGTAGGACGGCGGGACCGTGATCGGTGGTGAGCTCGAGCCGGTCCTCGAACTCGGCGACCTCGTAGACCGTGTCGAGCTCCCGGCAGGCGGCCGCCAGTTCGCCGACATCGGCGTCCGCTTCGCAGCTCAGTTGTACACGGTCGCGTCCCCCGTGTCGGGCGATCAGCGCGTCGTTGGTCCCCTCGGCGATGAGCCGCCCGTCGTCGATGATGCCCACCCGGTCGCAGAGCTTTGCCGCCTCCTCCATGTAGTGGGTCGTGTAGAGGACGGCGATGCCGAGACGCCCGACCGTCTCGAGGATGGCGTTGCGGCTCTGCGGATCGACCCCGACCGTCGGCTCGTCGAGGACGAGGAGCTGGGGCCGGTGCAAGAGGCCCGCGGCCATGTTGGCCCGCCGCTTCATGCCCCCCGAATAGGTCCCGATGCGGTCTTTGCCGCGGTCCGCCAGCCCGACCAACTCGAGGGTCTCCGCAATGCGGCCGTGGAGGTCCTTGCCCGTCAGCCCGTAGAGCTCGCCGAAGAAGGTGAGGTTCTCCGCCGCGGAGAGATCCGGGTACAGGGCGAGGTCCTGGGGGACGTAGCCGACGGCCGCCCTTGCTTCGAGGGTGCCGCCCGCATGGCCGTCGATCGTGATGTCACCCTCGTCCGGGGGCACGAGGCCGCAGAGCATCGAGATCGTGGTCGTCTTGCCGGCGCCGTTGGGGCCGAGAAGGCCGTAGCACTCCCCCGCCGCGATCGAAAAGGAGACGCCGTCGACCGCGAGCCGCTCGCCGTATCGCTTGCGGAGTCCCGAGCACGCGAGCATCGGCGTCCGTTGGCTAGGCGAGCAAGAGAGGGTACGACGCGGCGGCGATCGCCAGTATCTCGTCCCGGTCGTCGCGCCGAACGAAGCCGGCCTCGATCGTCGCGTCGAGGCTGCCCTCGAACCGCTCGAGGTATTCGGCCTTACCCCCCGGATAGAGACCGACCAGGGTCGCTTCGTCGAACGGCGTGGTCCGGCCGAAGAGGAAGGCGAAGGAGTCGCCGCTCTGCCCGAGACCGGACAACGTCGCGACGGGCACGTCGACCCAGGGTGTGCGGATACCGCCAAGGACGTTCCCGTTCGCATCCTTGTGAAAGTCCGACTCGGTGTCGTCGACTTCGAGGCGCGCGGTGGTGGGCGGCGCCACGCCCTCGAGGACCCATCGCACGAGGTGGTCGAGGGCGGCTTGGGCTACATAGTGCTGTTGCGGTCCGGAGTTGACCGGTGTCTCGGTCTGACCGATCAGGAGGTTGGTCGTCGGCCGCAGGAGTTCGGCAAATCTTTCACCGCTGAGCGTGCCGTTGTCGTGGCGGCCCGCGCTGACCGTGTAGGTGTCGGCGTGCGCCGCACCTGCCATCTCCCAGAGGCGCACGCGATCGTTGTCGGGCTGCCGCGCCTTCTGTCCGCCGAGGATGATCACATCGGTCTCGCTCTGCAACACGAGGACTGGCACCCGGACGTCGTCACGGATCCGTTCGCCCTTCGACAGGACGGCCTCCGGGATTGCCGGGACACCGTTGGCGGGGCGAGCAGACAGGATGAAGACCCCGTCGAGGGTGAGGCCGGCAGCCGGACGCCCGTGTACGAAGTACCCGTCGAATACACCTGCGTGTGGATCGATGGCATTGATGTAAGTCACGAGGCAGGCGGCCGATTGGGACTCGCCCGCCGCGATGAGTCGCTGCGCGGTGAGACCCCCGAGCGGGCCTTCGCCGGCAGGAAGGCGAAGCAGCCTCCCCACTTGCGTGAAGATGTCGAAGCTCCAGGCATCTCCCGGGTGCTCAAGCATTTCGTACCGGCCGGGGTCCAACAGCTTGAGGTGGAGGCCATCCGTAATACCTCCGCCGTCGATGCCGGCCTTCTGCGCCGAGACCCCGACAAACACGTGGCCGGCCGCGGTTGCGGCGCGATGGAAGAAGCCCCAATCGGGCGCCGCATCGATCCCGGCGGAAACGTTGTGCCACTCCACGATGACGACACCGCTGAAGCGGCTCGGATCGCTCGGCTTGCGGACGATGATCCGCGTCTTGAACGGAGCCTCCGCGGACTCCGTCACGTCCCAGCGCCCGTCTTCGCCCCGCTCGCCCCGGAGCTCGTAGGAGCGGGCCGTGCCGGTCACGAGGTACTCGGCTTCCTCGTAGCCGAGTACCTCGATGTCGTAATCCCGCATCAGGTCGAGCGGTGTGCCGGGCACCTTCTCGAACGCCGCGGTGGCCGTGCTGCCCATCTGGTCCTCCCGTTTGCTTGCGATCCCTTGCCGCCAAAAGCCGCGTTAGCGGTACTGCGTCTCCTTCTTGCTGCGCGACGCCCTCGTCACCTCGTCCGGCGGCGGATTCCCGATCTGGGTGTAGGAGAGCCCGTTGTTGATCGCGATGTTGCGCGGCATTTCCAGCGACTCCCAGATGGCGCGCACAGTCCCCTGGACCGCCTTGGTGTCACGCCCGGCGATCGAGACCGCGATCTCGCGGGCCCGGTCCCGGAGCTCGGCGCGGGAGACCACCTCGGTCACCAGACCGATGCGGAGCGCGGTCGCCGCCGTGATCCGTTCTTCCGTCCCCATCAACGCCCAGCGCAGCACGTCGCCGAGCGGCACGCCGCGATGGAGCATCCCGATGGGCTCGAGCGCGCTGACGATCCCGACGTTGGCGTGCGGGTCGAAGAACACGGCGTCGTCCGAACAGATGATGATGTCGGACTCGTTCAGGAAGTACTGCGCACCACCGGCGCACAGGCCGTGCACCGCGGTGATGACCGGCTTCCACAAGCGGTGACGGAACTTTGGTGCGATAGCGATCCCCGGGTCGAAGCTGTTCCACGGGTTGTCGAAGGTGAACCAGGCACCGCCGGCGCCGCCCTCGGTGACGTCCATGCCCGTGCAGAAGGCGCGATCCCCACTGCCCTGGAGCACGGCGCAATGGATGTCGTCGGTGTCGCGGATGGTCTCCCAGGCCCACTTCAGATCGAGCGCCATCGCCTCGTTGAAGGAGTTCAGGTGGTCGGGCCGATTCAACGTGACGGTGGCCACGTGGTCGGCAACGTCGAATTCGATGGTCTCCCGTTCCATGCATCCTCTCTTGGTCCGAACCCGGGTTTGCGGCCTGGGCGCAGGCCAGACAGCATCACACACGACATAAAGGACAGAGAAAAGGACAACACGATGGACATCCGCCGGAAGAAGGCCGTCATCTGCGGCGGCGCCTCGGGCATGGCCAAGGCCACAGCGCAGCTGCTGCACCAGAAGGGCGCCAGCATCGCCATCCTCGACCTGCCTACCTCGGCGGGTGCGGAGGTGGCAAAGGAGCTCGAGGGCACCTTCCACGAGGTCGACGTGCTCGACGAGAACCAGGTCGAGTCCGCCCTGGGCGATGCGGTGAGCGCCCTCGGCGGCTTGCACATCGCCGTGAACACGGCGGGCGGCGGCATCGGGAAGCGGACACTGTCCAAGGATGGGCCCCACCCGCTGGCCGACTTCCGCAAGACGATCGAGCTGAACCTCATCGGCACGTTCAACTTGAACCGGCTGCAGGCGTGGCACATGTCGTCCAACGAGCCCGAGGACGAGGAGCGCGGCGTCATCATCGACACTGCGTCCATCGCGGCGTTCGAGGGCCAGATCGGCCAGGTTGCCTACACGGCCGCCAAGGCCGGCATCGCCGGCATGATGCTCACGATGGCGCGCGACCTCGGGAGTCTCGGCATCCGCTCGGTCGCCATCGCCCCCAGCCTCTTCAGCACCGGGCTCACCGAGGGCATCCCCGACGAGTTCGCCGGTGTCCTCACCAAGGACGCCGCCTTCCCGAAGCGGATGGGGCGGCCCGAGGAGTACGCCAAGCTCGCGGTGGCGATCGTGGAAAACCCGATGCTGAATGGCCTGTGCATCCGCCTCGACGGCGGACAACGTTTCGCTCCGAAATAGGAAAGACGATGGGGGTGCGCTCCATCGACCTGCAGGTCGACGTCACCGAGGCGGTCGGTCTCGGCGAGCCGGCCCACGTCGCACTGACGGTGACAATCCCGGCTGACGACGTGTCGATGGGAGCAGGCGTTGAGGAGCCCATCGTCTGCTTCGCCAAGCCCGGAGCCGGCTACTCGCGCGGCTACTACACGACCGACCTGCCCGGACCCGGACCGGGGCGGGGGGCGCAGGCGGACTGGCATGCCGAGCGCGGCTGGATCTTCGTGTCCGTTGACCACCTCGGTGTTGGCGAGAGCTCCTTGCACGGGTCCGATGCGCTGGGATTCGGTCCGGTGGCGGCGGCCAGTGAGGCCGCTGAGGTCGAGGTGCTGCGGAAGTTGGCCGCGGGCACGCTGATCGACGGGCTCGGCAAGGTCGAGCACCCGGTGAAGATCGGGATCGGCCAATCGATGGGCGGGTGCCTGACCGTCGTGCAACAGGGCCGCTTCCACAGTTACGACGGCGTGGGCGTGCTCGGGTATGGGGTGCTCGCCACGCTGCCGCCGACCGCGCCGGGGACGCCGGATCTCGTGCTGCCGTGGATGCCGCGCAATGCGGCGGTGGCAGAGGCGGTCATGACGAACGCACCGGCGTTAGCGGCCTCCGCCGGGGTGAACGTGAGCACCGATGCCATGGCGTGGGGTTTCCACTTCGACGACATCGACCCGGCGGTGGTGGCGCGGGACATGGAGGACTACCCGGCGCGGAAGGGCGAGATGCCGCCGTGGGGGTCGGTGACCATCCCGAGCCCGCTCGTGCTGTGGTGCGTGGCGCCAGGCGCAGTGCTGGCGGAGGCGGCGGCGATCACGGCGCCGGTGCTGGTGGCGCTGGGCGAGCGGGACGTGCTGTCGGACCCCCGGGGCGAAGTGCGGGCGTATGCGTCGTCGCCCAGCGTCGACTTCTTCGTGTGCCCCCGGATGGCGCATATGCACAACTTTGCGGGGACGCGGGAGGAGTTCTGGGCCCGTATCGAGACTTGGGCCGGATGGGTGCGGGCGTTGCGGGACATGCGGGCGTCGAGCGGATCGAGTGAGTGAGCCGGTGAACGAGCTCGAGCTGGCAAACGACCTGGCGTCGTTGCTGGACCTCGAGCGGGTCGACCGTGACCTGTTCCGAGGCCGGAACGCCAACTTCGGGCCCCGGCGGACCCTGTACGGCGGGCAGGTGGCGGCGCAATGCTTGATCGCGGCCGCAGCGACGGTCGATCACGGCCGCCTCCCCCACTCGCTCCACGGTTACTTCCTACGGGCCGGGCGAAGCGACCTGCCCGTGATCCTGGAGGTGGACCGCGATCGCGACGGGCGGTCGTTCTCAGCCCGCCACGTCAACGCGGTACAGGAGGGCGAGGTCATCTTCTCCATGGTCACGTCCTTTCACGCTGAGTCCGAGGAGGACAGCGACGGCACGTTCGACGGCGCGGTGCGACGTGAAGTGCCGGCACCCGCCGATACGCCGCGGGGTGGCTGGAATCCGCTTCTCGAGGTGCGCGAGGTGACCCAGACGGACTTCCTCAAGGGCGTCTTCACAGACTGCGCGTGGGTGCGCTCGCTGGCGCGTTTGCCGGACGACCCTTTGGTGCATCGAGCGGGGCTCACCTACCTCTCTGACATCGGCACCGGGTTCGGCCAGAAGCCGGCCGAACTGGTCGGGCGCGGCGGACCATCCATCGACCACTCCATGTGGTTCCAGGAGCACATCCGCGCCGACGACTGGGTCCTCGTCGACCTGAAGCCGGTGAAGGCCCGCAGTGCACGGGGTTGCTACGAAGGATCGCTACGCGGGCCCGACGGCGCGCTGGGGGCGACGCTGTATCAGGAACATCTGTTGCTGCCGGGGGCGATGTCCGAGCTCGTCGAGGGTGTCCTGCGGCTGGAGGCCGAGTCGGCTGCCCAGGAGGGCCGGGAGCCGCGGGATCTCGAAGCACTGCAGCAGGCGCACCGGGAGCACCCGGCTGGGCGCTGAGTCGGGGCCCCCGAACGGTCGGCGTTTTCTCTTTGGCGGTGTATATGCGCAGAAATGGCGCTCGCGCGCGGGTGTATATGCGATCGGAACGACGCGTATACAGCCACGCGGATGCTTCGTTTCGTCGCGTACACAGCCATGCGCGGCTAACCGGGTGCGCCGCATATGCCGCCCCGCGCGGATCATCCTGCTCGCCGCGTATACCGCCACGCAAGAACCTCGGGGCAGCGTCGGGGTAGCGACTTGGCCCCCCGAACAGGAGCGGGCGTACTGTTTGCAAATGGCAATCGCAATCACCGACGACCACCGCGCCCTGGGCCAAACGGCCTCGGACTTCCTCGCCAAGCACGACTCCCGCGGGGCGGCCAGGGCCCTCCTCGAAGCCGAGAAGGAGGGACTCCCACCCTTTTGGGGCGACCTGGCGGCGTTGGGCTGGCTCGGGCTGCACCTACCCGAGTCCGTGGGCGGGTCCGGGTACGGACTGCCCGAGCTCGTGATCGTCGTCGAGGAGCTGGGCCGCGCCGTGGCGCCTGGGCCCTTCGTGCCGACCGCTGTTGCGAGCGCGGTGATCGACGCCGCCGGATCGGACGATCTGAAACGGAAGTGGCTCCCGGGACTGGCCGACGGCTCTGTGTGCGGTGGCGTCGCGCTATCCGCCGACATCACCGTGTCGGGAGGCAAGGCCGCCGGGACGGCGAAGGCGGTGCTGGGCGGTGGCCTCGCCAACGTGCTCGTCCTGCCTGCGGACGACGATGCCATCGTGATCGACGCGTCGGCCGGTGGGGTGAAGGTCGAGGTGCCGAAAAACCTCGACCCGACGCGGCGGTGCGCGCGGGTGACGCTTGACGGCGCGGATGCCGAGGTCATTCCGGGCGGGCGACGGGTGCTCATCGATCTGGGACGAGTGCTCGTCGCGGCCGAGGCCGTAGGCGTCGCCACCGAATGCACCGAGCAGGCCGCGGAGTACGCCAAGGCGCGGGTGCAGTTCGGCCGGCCCATCGCCACGTTCCAGGCGGTCAAGCATCACTGCGCCAACATGGCAGTGGCGGCCGAACTGGCGACCGCCGCCGTCTGGGACGCAGCGCGGGCGGCGGACGAGGGCGGCGCACAGCTGTCGTACGCCGCTGCGGTGGCCGCTGCGCTGGCGATCGCAGCCGGGGACGAGTGCGCCAATCTCAACACGCAGGTGCACGGCGGCATCGCGATCACGTGGGAGCACGATGCGCACCTCTACATGCGCCGGGCAACGGCGCTCGAGGCCGTTGTCGACGCCGAGGAGGCGGCGCGGGAGGTGACGGATCTCGTGCGGGAGGGGGTGCGGCGGGTGCGCACCATCGACCTGCCGCCCGAGGCCGAGCCGATGCGCGACGAGGTGCGGGCGTTCGCGGCGCGGGTGAAGGACCTGGACGAGGCGGCGCGGCGTGAAGCGCTGATCGAGTCGGGCTACGTGATGCCGCACTGGCCCAAGCCGTGGGGGCGGGACGCGGGGGCGGTGGAGCAGCTCGTCATCGAGCAGGAGTTCCGGGCGGCCGGCGTGTCGAAGCCGCAGTACTCCATCACGGGGTGGGTGATCCTGACGCTGATCCAGCACGCGACCGAGGACCAGGTGTCCCGCTGGGTCCTGCCGGCGTTGCGCCAGGAGGTCATCTGGTGCCAACTCTTCAGCGAGCCCGACGCCGGGAGCGACGCGGCCGGCGTGAAGACACGGGGTACCCGCGTCGACGGTGGCTGGCTGGTGAACGGCCAGAAGGTGTGGACGAGCGGCGCCCACTATGCGTCGTTCGGCCTCGCCACCATCCGCACGGACCCCGACGCCCCCAAGCACAAGGGCATCACGACGATGGTCATCGACATGCACGCGGACGGCGTCGAGGTGCGGCCGTTGAAGATGACGACGGGTCAGTCGGAGTTCAACGAGGTCTTCTTCAACGACGTGTTCGTGCCCGACGACGACGTCATCGGGCCGGTCAACGGGGGCTGGACCGTGGCGCGCGCGACGCTCGGCAACGAGAGCGTCTCCATCGGCGGCGGCCAGGGCGGAGGCGGTGGGGGCGGCGGCATGCAGGCCGAGTCGCTGATCGCCGGGCTCGACGCGCATCCCGAGCGGCTGAGCGGCGGGGCGGGGCGCATCGGCCGGTACGTGTCGACGACCGACGCCCTGGCCGTGCTCAACATGCGGAGCGCGCACCGCGCCGTCGTCGGTGGCGGCCCGGGGCCCGAAGGCAACGTCGCCAAGCTCGTGCTTTCGGAGCTGGGCCACGAGGGTGCCGCCATCCGCGTCGCACTGGGTGGGCCGGAGACGGCCTACGCCGAGGGCGAGGGGATGCTCACCTCGTGGTCGGTGCTGATGCATCGAGGGATGTCGATCGCCGGTGGGACCTCGGAGATCAAGCGCAACCAGATCGGCGAGCGCATCCTGGGTCTGCCGCGGGACCCGCTGATCAACTGAGCCGGCGGTACGTCAGGATTTGGACTCGTCCGCCGCGACCACGTTCGGGTAGGCGCCGACGAGGCCGGTGAGGCCAACGGAAGAGGCATCGAAGCCGAAGACGTGCCGGAGCTGAGCGATGGTCGCCTGGCGCGTGACCGGCCACCCCTGCGTCGGCGGCAGGTCCGGCGGGTCACAGCCGTCGGTTGCGAGCGGCTTGAGCGAGGCGGGGATCGGCACCTTGAGGGCGTTGGCAATCGCGAGGAGGCCGCCCTGGCCCGAACCGACCTCGCAGATGTCGGCGAACACGAGATGGCCGGCGCCCTTGATCAGGATCAGCCGCTTGGGGGCGTGCATCTTGCCGTAGGCCGTGATCATCCCGGAGGTCGGCACGACGGTGTCGGCGGTGCCGGACATGAGCAACCCCGGCTGGTGCGGCACGATGCTGTCCGGCCCCTTCTTGGCGTCGCCGGGCAACCCGACCGTGGCCCCGGCGAGACCGATGAACGTCGCGACCTTGGGGTCCGC
>Ga0210390_10005530_pt1 | contig 10588 bp, 9 predicted proteins | sample IncBWH11OmetaG_FD_161050 | JGI IMG/M metagenome (GOLD analysis project Ga0210390, IMG submission 161050) | Forest soil microbial communities from Barre Woods Harvard Forest LTER site, Petersham, Massachusetts, United States - Inc-BW-H-11-O ... | reverse complement strand
CCGCGGGCTATGCGCCGTTGTACTCCAGCGCGCCGCTCAGCAGCCCGCTACTCAAGCGGGTCGAGCAGGCGCTCACGTCGATGCTCGATCAGCATGAGCCGTTCCCGGCCGTGGTGCTCGACCGCGGGTTGAAGCCAATCGCCGTGCTCGAGCTGAAACTGACCGGTGACGAGGCCGCCGCCCTCGAAAAGCCCTACAGCAACCACGGGCCGTCCTGTTACTGACCAGCGGTCCTCCGCTCGCATCCACCGGGTGGGCGCCCGGCGTCCCGTTTCACCGAGACATTGAAATCAACTCCGGGGCAGCCGGCGCGCTATCCGTTGAGGATTTGCTCCCTCAGGATGTCTGCATGCCCGCCGTGCTGGGCGAGTTCGCGCAGGACGTGGAGGCCTGCAGTTCTTCGATCGCGCCACCGGATAGGCGATCTGGGCTGCTTTACTCTCGACTGAGCGCGCCGAACGGACAGTCTTCTCTAGCCAGGCGACTAGCCGGTCAGGAGGCCGCTGCAGCGGGGTGGTGAAGATGGGCAGCTCCGGTGGCGAAGCGCTTGCGGTAGGTGGTGGCATTGAGCCCGTAGTGGGCCTTGAAGCGGCGGGCGAAGTAGTTCTGGTCCGGCCAGCCGACGGCTCTGCCTATGCCAGTGATGGGCTCGTCAGAGTGCAAGAGCAGGACAGCGGCGTGCTCGGCGCGGACCTGAGCCAGGTAGGCCATGGGCGGCAGGCCGGTCGCGTCGTTGAACAACCGCACGAGGTGGCCACCGGTCAGGTGGAGTTCGCCGGCCAGCCCGGTCAGCGTCCAGCCGCGAGCGAGGTCGGCTTCGAGCAGGCGTATGGCCTGCGTCACCGCGGGATGTGCCGCACCGGTTTTTCCGGACGGCGTACCGCGGGCCTGCGCGACAGCCTGGCCGAGCTGGCCGAACAGGAGCGACAGGCGGCCGATGACGTCGGGCCGGTGCAGGGCAGGCGGGCGGTGCCGCAGCGCGGCGAGCGCGTCGAGGTGAATCAGGCATTCGCCGAGGGCGGCCGGCTGCAGGCTCATGGTCAGCATGCCGCGGCCCGGAGATGAGTACGGGCCGGCCCACAGCAAGTACCCGAGCAGCGGGTCCTCTCGGGTCCAGGCCAGCTCGCGGCGCAGCAACTCGCTGCTGAAGCAGCAGTTGTACACCTCGACCGGTCGGCAGTCCTCGTACCCGTGCCAGACGCCCGGTCGCAGCAAGATGACGTCACCTGTCCGCACGTACTGCCTTCCGGCCAGGCTATGGTGTGTGGCCGAGCCGCGAACTGCGAAGGCGATCTCCACGAAGCTGTGCGTGTGCACCGGACTGTCGTGCTCGTGCAGGTAAGGACCGGCGTAGGCAAGCACGCCCTCGGTAAAGTGGAACAGGCCCCGGCTGGTTCCCAGCGGCGGGTCATCGTCCATCTTCTCGCCGATACCTCATTGTTACGCCAATGCTAATTTTGTGCTAATAGTTGCACATCAGATCCTAGCGTTGACTAGCTGATCAGGCGAATGATCGGCGCCATGGACGTGACGTTCATGGGCCGCGAGGGCCGGCTTGACGCGCGCCGGTCTCGGTGGCGTTACCGCTACCGGCCCGTGATGGCGGTGCTGCTGCTGCCGAGCCTGCTACTGATCGGCGTCTTCAGTTACTACCCGGCGGTCCGCAGCCTGATCGGCGGCTTCTACCAGTGGAACGGCTTTTCTCCGCCCACCTACGCCGGGGTGTCGCAGTTCAAGGAGTACCTGGACTCGCCAACGTTCGGGACCGAGGCGAAGAACCTCGCCATCCTAGTCGGCGGCAGCATCCTGATCACGCTGGTCTCGCAGTTCACCGCCGCGGAAATCGTGATGCACCTGCCGAAGCGGGCTGGGACGGTCGCGAAGTACCTGCTGGTGCTGCCGATCGTGCTGCCGCCGCTGGTGCTCATCGAAGTGTGGGCCTACCTCTTGCAGCCGTCGACGGGACTGGTCGACCAGATTCTCGGTGGCCTCGGCCTGCCCCGGTTCAGCTGGTTCGCCGACCCGCACCTGGCGCTGGTTTCGATCCTGCTGATCGGCTTCCCGTGGATCGCCAACCTGGGGTTCTTGATCTTCCTCGGCGGACTGCAGAACCTGCCGAAGGACGTACTGGATGCCGCCCGGCTGGATGGCGTCAGCGCCGTCCGGCGTGTCTTCGCGGTTGATATCCCGCTGCTGATGCCGCAGTTCCGGATCGTGGTGATCTTGTCCGGCATCTTCGCGGTGCAGAACTTCATTCCCATCCTGCTGCTCACCAACGGCGGCCCGGGCACGGCCACTCTCGTCCCCGGCCTGGACATGTACCAGTCGGCGTTCTCCAACGACCAGTACGGCTACGGCATGGTCATCGGCACCCTGCTGTTCGCCGCGATGCTCATCTTCACGCTCGTGGCCATGAGGGTGCTCCGGCCACGGACCACCTGACGCTGCGGGGCCCCTTTCGACAACTACATAACTCACCGTTACTAAACCGTATCAATTCTCACCAGGAGGTGAGGCCTCGATGTACAGAAGACCCATCCGCGCGGCAGTGCCTTTCGCGGCTCTGGCCGTCGCCGTCGTCGTGGCGGGCTGCACATCGGGCGGCTCGTCGAGCTCGTCCGCCGCGGGCGGCAGCAGCGCCCCGGTCACCATCAAGGCGGTGCTGCCGCCCAATACCGGCGCGATCACCTCCGCCGAGAACGCCGGCCTGAAGCTACTGACCGATCAGTACGAGGCGGCGCACAAGAACGTCACCGTGGACTGGCTGCCGAACAGCAGCTCATCCATCACCCAGACCAACGCGCAGGTGGAGTCCCAGGCGTCCGGCGGCGCCGCCCCGGACCTGGTCTGGGAGCAGTACGGCCCGGTGACGTCCGGCAGCATTCCGGCCGGGCTGCTGCAGAACATCAAGCCCTACCTGGGCAAGCCCAACCCGTACGTGCCGGGCAACACCAGCTGGCTCAGCCTGTTCTCCCCGTCCACCATCCCCTACATGACCTCGCCCAACGGCGACATCGACATCATCTTGGGCTCCAGCGTCGAGACTGGCATGTTTTACAGCAAGGCCGCGTTCGCCAAGGCCGGGATCGCCGCCGCCCCCACCACGTGGGCGGATTTCATTACCGATCTCGGCAAGCTCAAGGCGGCCGGGGTCACGCCGATCATGTTCGCCGACGGCGGGCTGTGCAACCCGTCGTGGTTCGAGCGGCTGGCCACCTCCTCGCTGCTGGCCGGCCAGGTCAGCCAGTTCGACGTCAACCACGCCCAGGTGACCACTGGCCTCGACGTCGCGGTCGGCATCAAAAAGGGCATCATCTCCATGAACAACCCCCACTACGCGGAGGTATGGAAGCTGCTCGGCCAGCTCGTGAGCTACTCGGGCGGCGGGCAGAGCAGCTATGACGCCTGCTCCCCGCCCACTCAGACCACGCCGCCGCTGACGACCGAGACACTGCTCGTCCAGGGCAAGGTCGGCATCCTGTGGGGCGGCAGCTGGTACTTCCCGCAGCTGGACTCGCTTGGCTTCACCGGCAAGTACGGCGTCTTCCCCGAGCCGCCCATCACCTCCGCCACCTCCCCGCTCGCGCTCGGCACCTCGACCGTCGGCATGATCGGCGGCCCGAACGGCAACGGCCAGTGGGGCGTGACATCGCAGCAGGCCGACAGCTCCATGACCCCGGCTAAGACCGCTACCGTCATGAACTTCCTGGCCTGGCTGTTCACCCCCCAGCACCTGGGCTACTGGATCACGATCAACCAGTCGGGCGCCGACATCCCGACAGCGACCGGGGCGCCGACGCTGAACATCCCCGGACTGAGCAGCCTGGTCCCGAGCAGCAAGGTCGGCACCGTGGTCGACGTGGTGCTCGACGACGTGCTGTCCACCGCGACGACCAACTCGGGGCTGCGGCTCGTCCAGGGGTACATCGACGGCCAGCTGAACTACTCCTCCTTCGCCAGCCAGTGGCAGTCGCTGCTGACCAGCGCCGCCCAGCAGTGGGCGACGACCAACCATGTCGACCTGAGCAAGTACTGATCGCCAGGTGAAACACGCGTGCGTTCGGTATCCGTGATCGAAGCCCCGGCCGGCCGCCTGCCCGCAGCCGCGCGCAGGCGGCCGGGCCGGGGCGGGCGCCGTCGGCTGCGGTACACCTGGCTCGCCGCCGCCGCGGGCGCGGTCCTCGTCGTGATGACCTACTTCCCGACGATCTTCGTGCTGTCCAACTCGCTCAAGAGCGGGCAGCGCATCTACAGCAGCAACGTGTTCTCGCTGTTCACGCAGTTCGACTACCACAACTACCTCACCGCCTGGTCGGGCGTGTCGCATCAGCTGCTCAACACGATCATCGTCGCGGCGGCGGCCATCGCGATCGGGGTAACGGCGGCGGCGCTCAGCGCCTACGCGTTCTCCCAGCTGCGGTTTCGCGGCAAGGAACTGTTGTTCCTGGCCTACATCGGGCTGCTGCTCATACCGTGGACGCTCACCTTGATCCCGCTGTTCCTCACCATCCAGAAACTGCACTTCTTCAACACGTGGTGGGCGCTGATCCTGCCGTACTCGGCCACCGCCCAGCCGCTGCTCGTGCTGATCTTCCGCGGCTTCTTCGAGCAGATCCCGCGCGAGCTGCTGGAAAGCGCCCGGGTGGACGGGTGCAGCGAAGGCCAGGTGCTGGCGCGGATCGTGGTGCCGCTGACCCGGCCGGTGCTGTTGACCGGCGCGATCTTGGTGATGATCAACGTCTGGGGCGACTACCTGTGGGTCACGATCGTGATCCAGGACCCGTCCAAGGTCACGATCTCGGCGGGCGTCCAGGAGTTCGTCGGCAGCTTCGGCACCAACCTGTCCCAAGGCGGCGCCGTGTTCGCCGCCTTCATCCTCGCGACCGCGCCCATGTTCTTGCTCGTCGGCTTCACCATGCGCTATTTCGTTGCCGGCCTTACCGAAGGAGCGACCAAACTGTGAGCACACCGCCGCTGACCCCCGCTGGCTTGCGCTGCGCACACCGGGTCAATCCGCTTGGCGTCGCACCGGACCGGGTCCGGCTGGGCTGGGTGCTGGAAGGCCCGGGCACCGGCCGGGCCCAGCGCGCCTACCAGGTTCTGGTGGCCCCGGACGAGGCGCGGCTGCGCACCGGCGAGGACCTGTCGTGGGACAGCGGCCGGGTCGAGTCCTCATGCTCGGCGGACATCGCCTACGCGGGCATCCCGCTGGCTCCCGGCGGCCGGTACACCTGGATGGTGCGGGCCTGGGACGAGAACGGGCTGGTCTCCGAGTGGAGCGAACCGGCCGCCTTCGAGGTCGAATTGGACCGAACGGACGGCTGGCACGCTTCCTGGATCGGCCAGGGGCGGGCCGGGGAGAGAGCCACCCCGCCCGACTGGCCGGGCCCGGTCGACCCGGTGGCTCGTACCCTGACCCCGGCTCCCTACCTGCGGCGGGCCTTCACGGTGGACAAACCGGTGGTGTCCGCCCGGCTGTACGTGACCGCGCTCGGCTTGTACGAGGCACGGCTGAACGGTCACCGGGTCGGTGACGGGTTCCTGACCCCGGGATGGACCGACTACACACGCCGCATCCTGTACCAGACGTACGACGTGACCGGCCTGCTGGCCGGGGGTGAAACCGTCCTTGCGGCGATCCTCGCCCACGGCTGGTACGCCGGTTTCGTCGGCTTCGACGCCAAGCGGGCCGGCGCCCACTACGGCGCCGCTCCGGAACTGCTGGCCCAGCTCCTGATCACCTATCCTGACGGCAGCCGCGAGTGGATCGTCACCGACGAGCAGTGGAAGTCGTCGGCCGGGGCGATCCGGCACGCCGACCTGCTGATGGGCGAGCGCCACGACCTCACGCTCGAGCCGCACGGCTGGGACCTCCCCGGTTTCGACGCCTCCAGCTGGCGGCCGGTCCAGTGCCGTGGGCGCGACGGCACGCCGCTGGCCGCTGACCCGGGCCCGCCGGTCCGGGTGACCGAGGAGATCACGCCGCGCAGCACTACCACCTACGACCACGGACGGCACATCCTCGACTTCGGCCAGAACCTGACCGGCTGGCTGCGGATCAGCACCCACGGGCCGGGCGGAGCGCGCATCCGGATCCGGCACGGTGAGGCGCTGGCTGCGGACGGCAGCTTGTACACCGAGAACCTGCGCACTGCCCGCCAGACCGACGAGTTCACCACCGGCGGCCGCGCCGTGGTGCTCGAGCCGCGGTTCACGCTGCACGGGTTCCGCTACGCGGAGGTCTCCGGCTTCCCCGGCGACATTGGCCTAGCTAACGTCACCGCCCGGGTGGTGCACTCTGATATCCCGGCCGCCGGGACGTTCGAGTCCTCGCAGCCGTGGCTCGACCGGCTGTTCCGGAACATTGACTGGGGGCAGCGCGGCAACTTCATCAGCGTGCCGACCGACTGCCCGCAGCGGGACGAGCGGCTCGGCTGGCTGGGCGATGCCCAGGTCTTCGCCCGGACCGCCTGCTACAACCGGGATGTCGCGGCGTTCTTTGCCAAGTGGCTCGACGACGTGGCCGACGCCCAGCTGGATTCGGGCGCCTTCGCCGACTTCGCCCCGCGCCTGGACCTCCGCAACGTGCGCGGAGCCGGAGCGCCGGCGTGGGGGGACGCCGGGGTGATCGTCCCGTGGACGGTGTGGAAGATGTACGGCGATACCGGCATCCTGCACCGGCATTTCGGCGCCATGACCGCGTGGATGGACTTCCTTGAACGGACCAACCCCGACTACCTGCGGACCCGGGAACTCGGGAACAGTTACAACGACTGGCTGGCACCAGGCGATGACGAAACCCCGCCCGAACTGCTCGCCACGGCCTACTGGGCCTATGACGCCGCGCTGATGGCCGAGATCGCCGAGGCGACCGGGCGGGCGGACGACGCCGCCGGGTACCGGGCGCTGTGGTCCAAGGTCAGGTCCGCGTTCGCCGACGCCTTCGTGGCCGCCGACGGCCAGGTCGCCTCCGGAACCCAGACCGCCTACGTGCTCGCCTTGCACATGAACCTGGTCCCCGACGAACTACGCGCCGCGGCGGCGGATCGTCTCGTGGCGGCGATCCAGACCGCGGGCTGGCACCTGGCCACCGGGTACGGCGGCGTGGGGCACCTGCTCCCGGTACTCAGCTCCACCGGTCACACCGAGGTTGCCTACCGGCTGCTCGAGCAGGAATCCATGCCGTCCTGGCGGTACATGGTCGAAGCGGGCGCGACCACGATCTGGGAGCGCTGGGACGGCTGGACCGCCGAGCGGGGCTTCCAGTCCCCTTGGATGAACTCCTTGAACCACTACGCGTTCGGCTCGGTCGGCGAGTGGCTGTACCGTTTCCTCCTCGGGATCGACCAGGAACCCGGCACCGCCGGCTTCGGCCAGCTACTGCTCCGGCCGCACCCCGGCGGGTCACTGACCTGGGCCCGCGGCACCTACCGGTCCGTCCGGGGGCCGATCAGCATCAGCTGGAGACGGTCTCCCGACCGGTTCACGTTCTGGGTGGAGCTCCCGCCGAACGTGTCGGCCAGCGTCCGCATCCCCAGCGGCCAGGCCGCCGAGATCCGCGACAACGCTGGCCGCCCGCCCGAGTCGCTCGGTAGCTTCCCCGGTGCCCGAGACGTTCAGGAGGCCGTCTTCCACGTCGGCTCGGGAGCCCACGAGTTCACCGGCCCTGCACCGCATGACTGAGTCCGCTCGCGGCGAGCAGCTAGACCACGAGGAACTACTCGCCAAGCTCAGCCTCGAGGGATTCGACGGCGTGGTCGTCTCGGACTGGAGCGCCGCCCGGACCATCACGGCCGCCAACGCCGGCCTGGACCTGGTGATGCCGGGCCCGTCAGGACCATGGGGTCACGCCCTCGCCCACGCGGTAGGGCAGGGCGTGGTCAGCGAGGCGCTGATCGATGACAAGTGCTCCGGCTGCTCCGGCTGGCGGCCCGCGTTGAAGCCCTCAGCCCTGACGCACCTGGCGGGCTCACCGAGCTGTGGACCGACGACCGCGCCCGCGAGACGTTGCGCTCCACCGCAGCCGCCGGTTTCGTGCTCGCCCGCAATCAGGGCTTCCTGCTTCACCCCGAGCACCAGCAGCTCGCCGTGTACCCGGCGATACCCCCACCCGGGATTGTCACGGACCAGCCGCAGCACCAGGGCGCGGACCGAGCGCACGGTCCGCGGTCGGCCCGGGCGCCGGGGCCGGGACCGGCAGGCATGCCGGCGCGCGAGTATGTCGCGGTGCCAGCGGAGCACGGTATCCGGGTGCACCACCCAGGTGCAGGCGCTTGAGCACGCTCCTCGGGAGCCGGTGCAGCAGCGCAGCTAGCAATGCCCGGTCAGCCGGGGTGAACCGCGCCCTGTCCGGGCCGAGCTGCCGCTGCAGGACCAGGAGCTGGTGGCGCAGCGCGAGGATCTCCGTGTCCTTGTCCCGGCTGCTCACCGGCAGCAGCCGCAGTAGCGCGAACACGTTCGTCACACCGAGGTAGGCCAGTCGCAGCAGCACGGTCCATCACCCTGCCACAGGCTTCCCGTCACATGAGCGCGCCGTCGGCCGCTGCGGCGTACGCCATCGTCCCACCCGTACAACGGCTCCAACCAGCATGGATGAGGTTTTCGGCAGGAGCAAGGTCAGCGGCTATGAAACGAGTTTTGGCACGGTGCAGGCTGCGACGATCAAGTCACAGGGTTATACCCAGAACGTACAAGATCCCAATAAAATTAATGACTGCAACGACTGCAAACAGCATATAAAGTATCGTTTGCATCTTGCCGAGCCGACGAGGAAGCGCGCCGCGCATACCGGGCGTAGTCGTTACGGCGGCTTCGCCGAGTTCTAACTGGTTGGCCAGCAGCCGCATATGATCCCGAGCAGCCCGATAATAGCCGTGTTGCATGTAGGTTGCCGACATGGACATCAACGCTGCCACCAGACCGACCACAAAGATCCCTGCGATGAGCGGATCAGCCTTCTTTGAACTGTTCAGTTTGATCAGCGCGGCGCCGGCAGCGATCACCGCGGTGTTGAATCCGAGCAGGTACTGCGCTCGGTTCCAGTTCAGCTGAACTTGAAACCGGTATTCTTCCACGGCGATCTCATATAGCCGGATTAGTTCAGTCCGGCTTGCTTGGCGCTGCCTCCCGTGACGGCTGGCTTGCCACGCTCTAAAGACGTCAGTCATTATATTCTTCCCAGAACCTAAACACATGCCGGAAGGTATCAGTAAAGTCAGCCGGATGAGTAGTAACGGCTTTCTGGATATCAGGAAGACGCCAGAATTTCAGCTCGGCGATCTGGCGAGGAGCCATGTTCCGAGGACGGTCAGCCGTCGCGGTGAACACTCCTACGAACTTGACGACCCCATCATCGTTCATGCGCGTCACGCCGATCTCCACAAGTGGCGCAGAGATGCCAAGTTCTTCGTCCAACCGCCGCTGCGCAGCCTCGGCATACTTCTCGCCTGCATGAAGATACCCCGCCACAGAGGACCCCCACAGTCCCGGATGTCGCACGCCATGGGGCGCTAGCCGCTGGAGCAATAGCTCATTTCGGCTGTTAAACAACAACACGTGGACCGTACGGAAGCTGACTTTCAACCGGAAGACGTCCCGCCGTCTGGCCCTGCCGACGGTCTGGTCATGCTCGTCCACAATGTCGATCAAGCTGGTAGGAGCGGGGGCGGCCACTTCAGGCGGCCCACCAAGCCACATGGCGACACCGGCCTTGGGCGTTGCGCAGCACGTTCGTCCCCATGAAGTAACGGTAGTACCACTCCGCCAGTGAACGACGGTGCAACGCCGTAACCGGTCGCTGGGCTGGGTGCCGCCCGGCTTGGCGCGTCATGGCTGCTTGCAAGCTGACGGCCGCGCCACTGCAGCGGTGAACTCTGAACCGCGTGGGCGCCGTAAACCCTGTCAGGGCCGCTGACCTGCTGTCTTACGGGACAAGGGGCGGTCAGGTAAGCCATCTGGCTGCGCGCGTCTCGCCGTCGGACACTGCCAGTGCTTCGGCGCTGCTCCGGGGCGTGAGGTCAACTGTCATTGTGACCAGGGCATTCATTCCTCGGGGGCGTCGGCTTTGCCGTGTCAGCCAAACGCACAGCAGCCGAGAACCTCCTGGTTATGACCGCGGCGCGCACACCTGCAGGGTGAGAGTCACTCTCAGATGGAGGGGTTCCAGGGCGAGGACCGACACAACCCATTGCCCCATATAGGCCCATCTGCCACAGCGCTGAATTGAGCATATGGGAAGACGGCTCCCCTGTCCACGCATCTGGTCACTGAGCTGCGGTAACTTCAGGTGCCGGGCGGGCTGGAATGGCAGCCGCCCCAGGCAGTCTCAGGTCACTTCAGCGCGCCGCGGAATTGCACGAAGTGTGTTACCGGGTAAAGGCAGTAGCCCGCCTGCCTGAGATGACCAGCGAATTGCTGCGAGCACCTGATATGACGCTGCGGAATGCGGGTAATCATGTCTCCGGGCGCGAGGCGCCAGCCGGGGTCGGCCATGGGGATGGCGGAGGGCCTGGCTGTGGCCGGCTGCCGTGCCTGGTGCACCGTCGTCTTCCCCGGCCCCCGCCCTTATCTCCCGGCCGGGTCCCTGACC
>Ga0210390_10005529_pt1 | contig 10589 bp, 5 predicted proteins | sample IncBWH11OmetaG_FD_161050 | JGI IMG/M metagenome (GOLD analysis project Ga0210390, IMG submission 161050) | Forest soil microbial communities from Barre Woods Harvard Forest LTER site, Petersham, Massachusetts, United States - Inc-BW-H-11-O ... | reverse complement strand
TGCGCGCCTCTGTATTCTTGCCGCAGATGGGCCGCTCTCTGCGATTTGACGGAAACCGCCTTCTGCTCGGGCTGCAGATCATTCTCCTCGGCGTCACCAAGAAAATCGTGATCGCAGATCGTCTGGCACCCTTCGCCGATCACGTCTTTGCCGCGCCCGGTTCATTTGACGGAATGACCAACGCACTCGCCGTCGTCGCCTATTCACTGCAGATCTACTGCGATTTTTCGGGCTACTCGGACATTGCGATCGGAATCTCCAAGATCATCGGATACGACTTGCCCGAAAACTTCAACATGCCGTACCTCGCCGCGAACTTGACTGATTTCTGGAGAAGGTGGCACATCACGCTCTCTTCGTGGCTTCGCGACTACCTCTATATCCCTCTGGGCGGAAACCGAAAGGGAAAAACGCGGACGAATATCAACTTGATCCTGACCATGCTGTTGGGCGGACTGTGGCACGGGGCAAGTTGGACTTTTGTTTTTTGGGGTTTGCTGCATGGAATCGGACTGATGTTCCACAAATATCTTGGCACAAGGAAGCCCACCAGTCGCTTATCCCAACTGGCGGGCTGGGCCATGACTTATGGGTACGTTTGCCTGGCGTGGATATTTTTTCGCGCCAGCAGCTTCCCCCTGGCGCTCACCATGCTCCGTAAGATTGTCACCCTCGATGCCACAGGCGTGAGATGGGTGTTCACTCCCCTGCTGATCATTATTCCCTTGGTCGTTGCTGCGCATTTCATCGGCGTGCATGCGGCCCGCCTCTACGCCACGGCACGGCGAGGAGCTCGCAAGGTCACCGCTCCCGCGTTGTTTGAGCCGCTCTACGGAACATCCGGCACCATAGTTCGCAAGCCGAGCGCTGCCGCTGGTATCTATGTGCTGTTGCCAATCCAGCCATTCTGGAATGGGTTTGTTGTTGCCGCATGGGTCTTAGCCGTATTTTCTTTCTCCGCGACCAGCTCGAATCCATTCATTTATTTCCAATTCTGACCTCCACAACTCCACGATTAGAACCTTGCCCTTCCGTTCCTGCCCACAGCGGTACTCCAGCGTCTCTCGATCCATCCCCTTAATGCACAACTTCGGCTTATCGAGCGCAAGTTTCATTCGCCGTTAGCAAGTTGCCCGCCAAGCCTTCTTTCCCATCCATCCTGTGCACTGTGTTGCCGTCTGACTTGCTTTCTCCCCGCGTTGTCGAGGCTCCGCCTACTTTGTCATTTTCCGTACTTCGCATTTGAGAATCATGATGGCGGGGACACATAGGGCGGAGCTTGCCCACAAATTTGCTCTCCAAGCACTTGGCAATTACGTCTAAAGCAGCGTAAAGTATCGTTTCTTCCAGAATCCGGCTGCTTCCACCACATAGGAGCACACTGCATGCGTTACTGGGTGGTTCTCTTGCTCGCAGTTTTTTGCTGTAGCCTTTCTGCCAGCTCTCAAACGGCAGAAGAGTTGGTCAACAAGAATATCGAGGCCAAGGGGGGCAAGGACAAGATCAAAGCCGCCAACAGCCGGCGCATGACCGGAAAGCTTATTGGCGGTGGCATCGTGGCCACCACGAGTCAGGAGAATATGCGCCCCAACCTGGTGCGGGAAACATTTTCACTCCAGGGCATGACCGCGGTACAAGCCTACGACGGCTCTACGGGCTGGCAGATTCAGCCGTTTGGCGGCAGGAAGGATCCCGAGTTGATGGGAGAAGACGATATGCGGGATCTTGTGATCGATTCCGATTTCGACGGGCCTCTGGTGGATTACCAGGCTAAGGGAAACGTGATCGAATATCTCGGCCATGACACCGTCGATGGCGACGATGCCCTCCGCCTCAAGGTCACACTGAAAGATGGCGACATTATTTATTACTACCTCGACCCAGATACCTATCTGGAAATTCGCAGGGAGACGCAGGAATTTATTCGCGGCTCAGTGCGGGAGAACATTACCGACCTCGGCTCCTACAAACCGATCGGCGGTGTGATGTATCCATTTTCTATCGCATCAGGACCCAAGAACGATCCCACTTCCTGGCAGACGGTGACGGTCGACAAGATTGAAGTAAACGTGCCCCTGGATGCCTCCGAGTTTGCACTGCCCGCTTCTCTCAAGAAAGAAGCGCCGAAGAAGCAGTGAGCGAATGAGAATCGGCCGGCGTTCTTATCGTAGAGATTCGCGGCACACTAATTTTCGTAAATGACATTCGCATCAGAAGAGGACCTCACAGATGATTGCTCGCGCCAAATGCTTCCATACCCTGCTCCGAGCTGCTATTGGATTTTTGTCTCTGTCTCTGGCGGCTTCCGCCCAGCAGGCGGCTAAGTTCGATGCAGCCACCATCTCCGGGTTACCGGTTCGCAACATCGGTTCTGCCACCATGAGCGGACGCATTGCAGCGGTGGCGGCGGTGAACGAAAACGGCCGCCTCACATTATTCGTGGGCGCAGCCAGCGGCGGAGTGTGGAAGTCGGTGAATGGCGGAACGACCTTTAAGCCGGTGTTCGATCGTCAATCCGTGCAATCGATCGGAGCGATTGCGATTGATCCTTCCAATCCCAAGATTGTCTGGGTGGGCTCAGGCGAAGCGTGGACCCGCAACAGCGTCTCCATTGGCGACGGGATTTACAAGTCCACTGATGGCGGCGAAAACTGGACCAACATGGGTTTGAAAGACACCGAACATATCGCGAAGATCCTCGTCGATCCCAAGGACAGCAACAACGTCCTTGCCTGTGCCACCGGCCACATTTGGAACGATAATGATGAGCGCGGAGTTTTCAAAACCTCGGATGGCGGCAATACCTGGAAAAAAGTCTTGGCCGGAGCCAACGGCTCCACCGGTTGCGGCATGCTCGCAACCAGTCCCCTTGAACCGAAAACTATCTTCGCCTCGATGTGGGACTTTCGGCGGCAAGGTTGGACATTCCGTTCCGGCGGCCCGGGCAGCGGACTCTACCAATCCATCGACGGCGGCGAGCATTGGACCGAACTGAACGACGGAAACAGCAAAGGCCTGCCCGAGAAACCTTGGGGACGCATTGCGCTGGCAGTCGCGCCCTCGAAGCCGCAGGTCGTCTACGCCATGATCGAGTCGAAAAAGAGCGCGCTGTTTCGCTCCGACGACGGTGGCAAAACATGGAATCGCCTCGACGCCAGCCGGTTCATGATCTGGCGTCCTTTTTATTTCGCCAACTTGATCGTGGATCCCAAAGATGAGAACAAAGTTTTCAAACCAGATGGCCCGCTGCTACTAAGCGTAAACGGCGGACAAAGTTTCAGTTCCGTGGGTACCGCCGCGCATGGCGACTTCCATGACGTCTGGATCGATCCCAGCAATCCCAATATCGTGTACACCGGCGATGATGGCGGACTGTGGCGCAGTGAAGATGGTGGCACCCGCTGGAAGCACCAGATCAATCTGCCGATTTCGCAGTTCTACCACGTGAGCGTCGACAACGACAATCCCTACCATGTTTACGGGGGCTTGCAGGACAACAGCAGTTGGATCGGAGATTCGTCGTATCCCGGCGGGGTTACGAATTCGCGTTGGGAAAACATTTACGGCGGCGACGGCTTCTGGGTTTTTCAGGACACCTCCGACCCTGATTACATCTACGCCGAATATCAGGGCGGCACCATTGGCCGGGTCAATCGACACACGCTGGAAAATAGGCCGATCCAACCGCTTCCCAACTACAACGAAAGGAAGTTGCGCTTCAACTGGAACACGCCCATTCACATGAGTGCCAATGAAAAAGGGACGATCTACATCGGAGCGCAGTTCTTGTTCCGTTCTCGTGATCATGGGCAATCTTGGGAAAGAATTTCGCCCGACCTCACCACCAACGATCCCGGGAAGCAGAAGCAGGAAGAGTCGGGCGGAGTCACGGTCGACAATTCTTCGGCCGAAATGCATACCTCGATCTATTCCATTTCGGAGTCACCGAAAAACGGGCAGATCATCTGGGTCGGAACCGATGACGGCAACCTGCAAATCACGCGCGATGGCGCCAAGACCTGGGCCAACGTTGTCGCCAACGTTCCCGGCCTGGCAAAAAACTCCTGGGTTTCGACCATCGAGGCCAGCCGCTTCGACGAAGCCACCGCCTACGCCACTTTCGATCGCCATACTTTTGGCGAGATGCAGCCCTACGCATACAAAACCACAGATTACGGCAAGACGTGGACTTCGCTGAACCCGCAAGAAAACGGCGTTCTCGGCTACGCGCACGTAATCAAGGAAGACACAGTCGATCCCAACCTGCTGTTTCTGGGAACGGAATTCGGCCTTTGGATCTCCGTCGATGGCGGCCAGCATTGGGCGCAGTACAAGGCTAGCAATTTTCCTTCGGTCGCGGTGCGCGACCTGGTGGTGCACGCGCGCGAGTCCGATCTGGTGCTCGCCACCCACGGACGCGGCATTTGGATCATCGACGACATTTCTCCACTGCGCGCTCTCACGCGCGATCTGATGGCGAAGGACGCAACTTTAATCGAGGGTCCGCCGGCAATTCAATACTTCAATGCCAACGGAGGTTGGCCCGAGGGTGACGAGAGCTTCAACGGGCCCAGCCGGCCCACCGACGCCTTTATTGATTATTACCAGAAGCATCGTCACATCTTCGGCGACTTGAAGATCGAAATCCTTGATCAAGACGGCAAGTTGGTGGACACGATCCCGGGCAGCAAGCATCGAGGTCTCAACCGTGCCACCTGGTCGATGAGGCTCAAGCCGCCGGTCGTTCCTCCGGCTGCCAGCGCGCTGTTCGCCGCGACCCAGGGTCCGCGGGTGCTGCCTGGTACATACACGATCAAGATGACTAAAGGGGATCAAGTTTATAGCGGACCCCTGAAAGTGGTTCTTGATCCCCGCGCCAAGTACACCGTCGACGATCGAAAGGTGCAGTTCGACCTGGTCATGAAGTTAGACAAAATGCTAGGGCACATGAGCTATGCCGTGAGCGCCATCGAAGGAGTGCGCACCGGCGCAACCGCTCGCTCGGCCAAGTTGGCGGAGAAAGATCCGCTGCGGGGACGCCTGCAGCAACTTTTCACTGGCTTGGATAACCTCCGTTCCAAGATCGTAGCTACCAAGGAAGGCGGAGCGATTACCGGCGAAGAGCGTATCCGCGAACATCTCGGCCAGTTGTACGGAGACGTGAACGGATACGAGGGCCGGCCCACCGATTACCAGGTCGCTCGCGCCGAGTCCCTTGGCCATGAACTCGAGGACGTCATCAGCGATTTCCGCAAAATGACAGATAAGGACCTATCCGAAATCAATGCTGCTCTGAAGAAGAAAAAGTTGGAGGCAATCTCAGTGCTGAGCGAGGCGGACTGGGAGAAGCAGCAGGCGGAATCCTCGGCAAAATGAGATGGGTGAAGAGTCGGCGAACCGGCCCATACTTTCACCAACACAAAAGCCGGTGTCCCCGGGTTCGCGTACGTAAGTTCGCGTCCGTACGACGATCGCCATGTCGTCCGCTCAGCGGCTCCCCGATTCCCGAGGTGCTGAAAACGTATTCCCCTGTCACGTTTCGTGCATCCGGAATCGGACTTCTCCGTTGCTGCCGTCGCCCACCCAGAGGCAAATCAGAAATGTGTCTACTGTGCAAAATGGAACAGCAGCGCTAGGCACTAATCATGACAATCGTAAAGGGTGAAGCCCATGACCAACGAGCTGCAATCGGTAATTGATGGCCTCAAGAAAGAAGAAGAGAGGCTGGGGAAAATCGCCGCACGTTTCAAGAAATCGCATTCTGTTCATCACGACACCGTTCAGAAGATTATTAAATCGATAGAGGAGCACCTCAGAATGCTGGAATCAGGTCGCGCAAACGCTGCCTAGCAGGTACACGGTCACGCCCACTTCTTAGGTTGCCTTGGATGTTGGCTCTAGTTTGCGCGGGTGTTCGGCGCAATCATGCGATGCAAATGCTTCGTCTCGACGTGACTCAAAGTTCTGCATCATTGCGTCGAAAGTTTTGCCGATAGGCGGGCCGGGAGGGTTGAAGACCCATGCGCATCGGGAGCAGCCCCAACCACGAAAGCGCGGCTGGTCTATCCACATCATCTTGCGCATTGCCGCATTATCAGGGGGCATCAGTTAAGACCGGCGCCCCGCCTTCGCTAGCAAGCCTCCGCATTTCCCGAAGGAGATGTCGCCCAGCCTCTCTATCGCGGATTGTCTTGAGTTTGGAGATTGTCTCCTCAAGTTCCCTTCGTAGGCCAGCGAATTCGGAGTCGCGGGGTGCAGTGGCGGGCACGGAGTGTACGATATCGAACACATAGGTTCGCCGATATCAGGTAAACCCTGTAGGGAAAGATTGCTTAGTCAGCCCTTGGGACGTTCCCGGGAGAGCCTTTCCGCAGGCTTGATGCCGTGTCCTGCCTGGGACCGGACTGATGAAGCAACACCTTAAGCCATCTTGGACGCTTGGGCGGCGGTGCTCAGTCCTTTTAATTCTCCCAGCGGCAATTCCACGGTGACGCGGGAGCCACGAGGCTGTAGATTCGAGAGCCGGATTTCGCCGTCGTGCTCTTTGATAATTCCGTAGCAGATGCTGAGTCCCAACCCGGTGCCTTTGCCCACCGGTTTGGTGGTATAGAAAGGATCGAGGGCGCGGTTCAAATCCTTGAAGCCGGGTCCGGTGTCTTCCACTTCCACGATGGCGCGGTTTCCACGAGCGAAGGCGCGCACGGTGATTCGTTTCGGACCCTCCATATTTTCGACGGCATCGATGGAGTTGTTGATCAGGTTCAGCAGAATCTGTTTGAACTGGTCTTCATCCACGGCTACGCGCGGCAGGTTGGAGCGGATATCGGAGAGAATCTCGAGACCGCGAGTGTGGGCGTAGTATTCGCGCAAAGTGAGCACATCTTTTACGACGGGAGCCAGATCGACCGACTGACGATCCATGGTGCTTTGCCGCGAAAAGCGCAGCAGGTTTTCGACAATCTTCTTCATGCGGCGGCTTTCGTTGACCAGCTTATCCAGTTTGTCGCGGGCAGAGCCGGCGGGCACATCGTCGCCGAGCAGGTCGCCATAGCCCATTACGGCGGTGAGCGGGTTGTTGAGTTCGTGAGCGACGCCAGCCACGAGCTGCCCCAGAGCCGCAAGCTTCTCGGAGCGGATCAGCTGGCTTTGCAGCGACTTCAGTTCAAGAGCCACGGCAAGATCAGCCGCCAGCAACTCGATGCGAGCCAACTCCGGGGCCGTAACCGCTTCTACTTCGCGCGGATCATCGAGGCCGATGCATCCGAGGTAGCCTCCGCGCGCGGAACACAAAGGAATCAGAAGTTCGTCTCCCGTATTCCAGTAAGGATTTGGAGCGTAACAGAGCGAGCTCTTAAGAGGATCGTATTTCGCAGCTTCGGCCGCGGAAAGCAGAAATGAATTCTGACCGATCTGGCTACCGCGGGAACAGAAATCTTTGATATCGTCCGCGGACCAGCGCCGAGCTTTCTTTTCCAATTCGGCCAGCGCGGCGGGAGAGAGTCCGCTGGCACCCGCCACCCGCAAACCATGGTTTCCACTATCGAGATGGATCACCGCCAGACGGAAGTTGCTGACGTCGGTGATGGCGGAAGCAATCTCATTGCACAGTAAATCCACAGTCGCGCCACTCAGCAGTTGCGAGGTGATGGTCGAGAACCGTTCCAATTGATGGTTCACCGCGCGTTGCTTGCGCTGCATGGCCTCGATGGACTCGGACTTATCTTCGACGATGGCCAGAATCATGCCGAAGGCCACAAACAGCTTGGGAGTGTTCCATAGCTCGGCCGGGATGTTGGCATGCGGAGCAATGTGATCGATCAGCATTCCAAGTGGGAAGACCGCGCCCCAGCAGAAAAATCCTCCCGCGGCAGTGAGAATGCCGGGGGAGGCACGCCAGTAGTTGCGGCAAAGAAAAACTCCCGGCAGAGCAAAGCCAAGCCCCAGCAGGACGGTCAAACCTTCATCAAAGGAACCACGCAGCGCCGCCCGGACACCCCAAAGAGCCGCAGCCGAACTCACCACCGCGAGGACCACCGCAAAGGGTGAGAATTCCCGCACCCACAAGAGAAATAAAATCCCGCCAACGAAACACGTTGCCAGGGAGAGGACATAAGGCCAAGGCGCATGCACATCGTAGCTATCCACAATGGTGTAAGCAACCGAAGGTATGCCGGTCACCAGAAGCAGCAGGGTTCGCTTGAACTTATCTTCGGCGATCGCTGAGACCGAGACCACGAAGGCCACGGCCGCAGCTTGCAGCGAACCTAGATCGATCGCCAGAAGATATGCACTGACGTCGCCGGTTGCCGGTTCCAGCATCTGCGCCACGAAGTGTGTAAAGATGAGGAACCAAGCCACCATCCAAAGTTGTAGACGCGCGGAATGGCTATGCCGCTTCAGTGCCAGGAAAATGCCGACCAGCACCGCTACCGTTACCACTGTGGGGATCTTCTCAAGCACCGTCATAAGTAATAAGGAGGCTCGGACCCACAGTATGTCAAAACAGGAAAAGAACCAAGTGCTTCGAGGTTACCTAGGTAACCAAGGTCATAACCGCGTAGGACGCGATGCCTGCACAACTTTTATCAGGCTTAGGGGTTTGCATTTGGTTATGATTTGTTGTTCCTTACAAATCTTGACCTTTCTTTGCTTTACACGGCGCACATGCCGACAGATGATTGAATAAACTACCAGACTTGGAGACGACTCTGAAATCGCAGTGTATTCTGGACCGTAGCCGGAATCCAACTCAAGAGTCGCGATTTACATCCAAAACCTTATCCAGTCTTCGGAGAAAAACTTGAAAAAGCTGACATTAATTGCCGCTCTGTTTACATTCTGCCTTCTTCATAGCAACGCTCACGGCCAACAGTTCGACGCAGCCTTTGGCTTGGGCACGCTCTCTTCAGGTGCACCCACTACCTCGAACGGGCTCTTTTACCCCTCTGACAGAGGCGGCGTGTACCCGAGCATCAGCGCAGATTTCCTCGTAACGCACCGCGTGGGGATCGAAGGAGAGTTCGCCTGGAGGGCGAGCCAGGCACTGTACGGAGGCGCCGAGCCCTATCGGCCGATCTTTTACGCGATCAACGCAATCTGGGCCCCGAAACTGGGCAAATCGTTCACAGCTGAGTTACTGGCTGGCATCGGCGGCGAGGATCTCAGATTCTACAACGGGGTCAACTATAATCCACTGGCAGGCTATACCAATTACACCAGCAGCAATCACTTCATGGGAGACATTGGCGGCGGCATTCGCGCCTACTTCTGGCACAATGCCTTCATTCGGCCGGAAGTGCGGCTCTACCTGATTCACAACAACGCCGAATTCAGCTCAGGCTATGCTGAGCGCTATGGCGCCTCGATTGGTTACAGTTTCGGTGGGCGGTAGCGGGCGCACATAAGAGCCTGGGGTGGTCATTTCGCCGTCGACCATCCCGCAGATGTGCATGATTAGTTGCGTTAACTCGCCCGGGAAAATCCTGGCTGACCACAAGGCAAGCCGCACGGTCGGCGTAACCGCGCCATTGCGGCTCACTCATCGCAAATAAACCAAATCGACAGTTGCGCTGGCTCCACGGCTCCGCGCTAGGCCGAATTCAATATGCAGTATAGTTAGACCGTGCTGGGAGGATGGTCCGCGCTTTTCAGGTGAAGCGAGTTGCTTCCTCCATTGCTTGAACTCGGCAGGAGACGTATCACAGGGCGATGATTCTGGCAGGCGATGTTGGCGGAACAAAATGCAGTCTTGGCCTGTTCACAAAGAACGGGCCTGCGCTCCGTTCCGTCTTTCAGCGCCGCCTTGCCACCCGCGACTATTCGGGATTCGAGGATTTGATTGGAGATTTCCTGGAACGAGCGGGTGGGCCCGATCGCGGCGAACGCGGGCAGGAAATTGAGGCGGCAGGATTCGGATTAGCCGGAGTCGTAGTCGATGGTTCGCTGCACGCTGGGAATTTACCCTGGGTGCTCAACGGGTCGGCGCTGGCGCAGAAGCTGCATCTGAATAAGGTCGTGTTGCTCAACGATCTCACTGCGACCGCTCTAAGTCTGGATCGGCTCGCTTCCAACGACTTCGCAATCTTGAATCAAGGCACCCCTGAGCCTAGGACGACCAAGGCAGTGATTGCCGCCGGAACCGGTTTAGGCGAAGCCATTCTCTTCTGGGATGGCCAGCAGTATCGGGTGGCAGCATCGGAGGGGGGACAAGCAGATTTTGCCCCGCGTAGCGAACTCGAGATTCAGCTGCTGACACACTTGAACAAGCAGTTGCCGCATGTGTCATGCGAGGAGATTATTTCTGGCCGCGGCTTTCGGAGAATCCACGAATTCTTGAGCCCTTCTCTGCGCCATCCGTCGTTCGATGCCCCGGAGGGAGATGCTGCCAGAGAAATCACGGAGCAAGCGTTAGCGCAGTCTTGCCCGGTCTGCGTCGAGACCCTCACACTGTGGACGGAAGCATATGGTGCGGAGGCTGGAAATTTGGCATTGCGAACCCTGGCTCTCGGCGGAGTCTATGTGGCCGGCGGGATCGCTCCAAAAATTCTGGCGAAGCTTCGCGATGGCGAATTTCTGCGCGCTTTCTGCGG
>Ga0210390_10005527_pt1 | contig 10592 bp, 6 predicted proteins | sample IncBWH11OmetaG_FD_161050 | JGI IMG/M metagenome (GOLD analysis project Ga0210390, IMG submission 161050) | Forest soil microbial communities from Barre Woods Harvard Forest LTER site, Petersham, Massachusetts, United States - Inc-BW-H-11-O ... | reverse complement strand
CGTCAAGGTTTTCAAGCCCGTCAACGAAGGAAGCAGGAGGTCCACTGTGATTGGGCAATCGGGCGGCGGCATCGTCGCCGTCAAAATGAACGCGCCCTGCACGCTGATGTCGCGTGTGATTCCCTCCCCTTGAAAGCGCCGGTGACGCGCGCCCGCCCAGGAAAAAACTGCTGGAGCGTCCAAGCGATACCGAATATCTTTTCTCATTTCCATTGGCACTCTCTCCTTGCGGCCCGATGATCGGATCCATGGGCGCGCTTGAAGTCGTGTCCCAAACGCGGGGCGGACGATAGCCGTTTCCATGGGCTTGCGCTAGAGGCAAGGCATCACGGCTGTGCTTGCGTTACAATCCTAATGTCACGATACGTGACATTTGTACCCTGCCGCCGGTATACTCCCGGTAAAATAAATGCAATTAGGAATACCAGTACGCGCCGGCATCATCTCGGTGATTGGCACGAATAATGACAAAAAATACTTGCTTCATAAAAAGATTCGGTATAGTCTGCGCCTCCTAGCCCTCTCCCAGCGAGGCGAGAATTGAGTCAGTTATCCCAACCTCTTGGCGCAAGCATCAGCGTCCTCATCGCGGAAGCAGACCGCATGAGCGCGCATTTGATCGCCGAGGGACTTATGCGCGGCCGGCATGATTTCGATGTGGTTGCCATCGCCAACAGCTTTGGCGAAACGATTCGCGAAATAGAAAAAAACCAGCCGGATATCGCGTTGATCAGCGCCCATCTCCAGGACGGCCGGATGAGGGGTTATCACGTCCTGCAATATCTGCAGATGCTATCCCCTAAGACGATTGCGATCATGTTGATTCCTGATTCGGAGCGGGACCTTGTGGTGGATGCCTTTCGAGGCGGCGCAAAGGGGGTTTTTTGCAGGCTGCAATCCATCAAGTTGTTGCCGAAATGCATTCGAACCGTGCACGGTGGCCAGATCTGGGCCGACAATCGGAACCTGGCCTTCGTCCTGGAATTCCTCACCCAGCTCAAGCCCCTTCGTCTCGTCAAGCCGGGAGGCGGCATGGCGCGACTGACTCCACGCGAAGCACAGGTTGTCCAGCTGCTCGCGGATGGGCTGAGTACTCGGGACATCAGCCAAAACCTCGCTCTCACCGAACATACGATCCGAAATTACTTGAGTGCGATCTATGAAAAGCTCGGCGTCTCCAGCCGCGTCGAATTGGCCCTCTACGCCGTCGCGCGCGAGGACCTCAGTCGCCCCGCGGATGAATAGGATGGTTCAGATTGGAAGCTTCTAATGGAATGAATCTCCCGGTCAGATGCATTAGTATTTCATCGCCTGCGCATTCCCTGAGCGGACCGCTCGCGGGCTTCGCCAAATCGCCACTGCCATTCGTCTCCTCATCTTTTGACCTGCGTCTAACTGCATACCGGGTAGAAAGTTAGGTGGCACAGGGCCTGGCAGCACCACACCCGCGCACCGATCGGGACTGATTAGCCCTCCCGCTAAAGCGAATCCGCCATTTGGACGATGAACTGCATGTGGGTCCCGTAATGTTGATTCAATCAGAAGGCTACCTGGAAGGGCGAAGTCACTCGCCGCCTAGTATCCTACCGCGCTCCAATGCAATTCTCATCCGCCTCGGATACAACGTCCCCTATAGGGAGATGCGATGGACGATCTCATCAAGGAATTCCTGATCGAAAGCACCGAGAATCTGGACCGCCTGGACAGCGAACTCGTGAAACTTGAAACCGACCCATCTTCACAGGAACTTCTGTCCAGTATTTTCCGCACTATACACACGATCAAGGGAAGCTGCGGCTTCCTCGGATTCGGCAAGCTCGAAAAAGTGGCCCATGTTGGAGAAAGTCTTTTGTCGCGCCTTCGCGACGGAAAACTTTCGCTGACACCGGAATTTACGAGCGGGCTTCTGGCCATGGTGGACGCTATTCGCACCATGCTGGGGGAAATCCAGACGACTGGGCAAGATGGAAATGAACCCTACCCCGAACTCATTGCAACTCTAAATAAGCTGCAAGACCAGGGCCAAGGGCTGGCTCCCAAAGCGGAAAGCGCGGCGCTTTCAAACGCCGCGGCCAAGAAAAATCCTGCGAAAAAAAGCGATGGGGCCAACTTTGAGGAGAGCCCCGCAAACCCAGCTCAGCAAGGCGCGGATTTGAACCGCAAAAACGCAGTCTCCGCATCCCGTCCGGATGCACCTGCAACACCTCCCGCAGCGGCCGGGGAAACCCAATCTTCTCAGCAGCCATCCGACGATTCCCGTTCGCGGAGCGCCGCGGCGGAAACGATTCGCGTGGATGTCCACCTTCTGGACCGGCTGATGAACCTGGTGGGCGAGTTGGTGCTGACACGGAATCAAATCACGCAATTTTCCGCGCGCCAGAGCGATCCCAACCTGATCAGTCCCTCACAGCAGCTGAATATGCTCACCAGCGAATTGCAGGAAGAAGTCATGAAGACGCGTATGCAGCCCATCAGTAACGTTTTTGACAAGTTCCCGAGGGTCGTGCGCGATGTGGCCACGGCCCGCGGTAAGCAAGTGCTGATTGAGATGGAAGGAAAGGAAACCGAACTGGACCGAAGCCTTCTCGAAGCCATCAAGGATCCTCTCACCCATATCGTCCGCAATTCGGTGGATCATGGAATTGAAATGCCGGAACTGCGAACGGCGAGCGGCAAGCGAGCCGAGGGGCACATCAAACTCGTCGCGCGCCACGAGGGCGGGCAGGTCTTGATCGAAATCTCGGACGACGGCGCCGGAATCGATATGGCCCGCGTGAAAAGCAAAGCCCTCGAACGCGGAGTGATTACCGCGCAGCAGGCCGGACGCATGACTGAACAAGAACTGCTCAATCTCGTTTTCCTACCGGGCTTTTCCACGGCGGAAAAAGTGACGAATCTTTCCGGGCGCGGCGTGGGCATGGATGTGGTCAAGACGAACATCGACCGGGTCAATGGCAGCGTGGACCTACAGAGCTATCCGGGAAAAGGCACCACCATCAGGATTAAGATTCCGCTGACGCTGGCGATTGTCCGCGCGGTCATGATTCAAAGCAATGGAAAGCGCTTCGCCATCCCCCAGGTAAACATTCAGGAATTGGTCCGGCTGGACGCGGATCGAGTCCGGACGGAAATCGAATCGGTACACGGCGTTCCGGTCTATCGCATCCGCGGGCGGCTCTTGCCGCTGGTTTATCTCAGCAAGGAACTTCGCCTGTCGAGAAAGGCCGGCGAATCCGCACAGGACGAGGCGGCGAACATCGTCGTGCTTCAGGCCAACGACCATCCCTTCGGTCTGGTCGTGGATGCGATCAACGATTCGGAAGAAATCGTGGTCAAACCGCTCAGCAGGCAATTGCGCGCACTCAAAATTTTTGCCGGCGCAACGATTATGGGCGACGGCAAAGTGGCTCTCATTCTGGACGTTGTTGGTCTAGCGCAGAATGCAAACATTCTTTCGGAAGCGAGTGACCGCGCTCTTGCGGAAAAGAGCTCGGAACTTCTCGCCGACAAGAAACAAAGCCTGGCCGAAAAACAGACGTTTCTGCTTTTTGCGGGCCCGGACGACGGCCGCATGGCGCTACCTCTCAGCGCCGTCGCGCGCCTCGAAGAATTCCGCGCCGCGGATATTGAAAAATCCGGCGGCGAATGGGTGATTCAGTATCGTCAAAAAATCCTGCCGCTGATCCGCCTTGACGTAGTCCTGGAAGAGCGAAGGACGCGAAGGCGGCACGGCGGCAAAAACGTGGAGCCTGATCCGCTGCAAGTGCTCGTTTGCAATGACGAAGGGCGAACCATCGGAATCATCGTGGAGCAAATCCTGGACATCGTGGAAGACCGGGCCGCCGTGAGAACCGAAGCCACGCGTGAGGGCATCCAGTGCGCGGTGGTGATTAACGATCGTGTAACGGAGCTCATCGATATTCCCGCCATTCAGCGGATTGCCGAGGCCAATCGCACTCTTTCCGGCGAACACGCGGAGGTCATTGACTGATCCATGGCGCAAACTCACCAGTTCTGTACGTTTTATCTCGACAAGCTTATGTTCGGGTTGGAACTCCAGAAAGTCCAGGAAGTCATCCGCTTCCTCGAAATTACGGAAATACCACTGGCGCCGCACGTCGTGGGCGGGCTGATGAATCTACGCGGGCAAATCGTCACGGGGATCGATTTAAGAAGGCGCCTGGGCCTGGCGGACCGGACAGATGGCGCCCACCCGATGAACGTCGTGATTCGCAGCGCCGACGGTGCGGTGAGCCTGCTGGTCGACGAAATCGGCGACGTCGTCGAAGTCACCGAGGAATCCTTCGAGCGTCCTCCGGAGACGCTGCAAGGGAAAGTGCGCGAGGTCATTCTCGGAGTTCACAAGCTCGAAAAACACTTGTTGCACGTCCTGGATACGGAAAAGGCGTGCGAAACGGCGGAGGCTGGAGCGCCGGGCGCGGAGCGATAGGCCGGCACTGGACCCGCCGCAGAGCACAAATTGTTCGGCGGAGAGAAGCTAAAGACTCGATTCGTTCTCGTCCGGAAGCACCACGTGTTCGGGTCCGAGTCACAATTCGAAAATTGAGACGGAAGAGGAGAAGGAAATGAAACTCAATATCGCCAAGAAACTCGGGCTGGGATTCGGGACGCTGCTCGGATTAATGGTCATCAGCTCGGGGCTTGCCTTCCTCAGGTCACGCGCCATTCGAGCCAACGAAACGAAAATGATTGATGTTCGTTTCCCCACGATAGCCGGGATCCTCGGAGTGCAACGGGACTTGAATCAGACGCAGAGCAAAGGACGTCAGGCGGTTCTCGCCGGCACAGATCAGCAGCGAAGAGAAGCCGCGCAAAAGTTGTTTGATTCGGCGTGGGACGATGTCACAAGGGACTTTGCCCAGCTTGATAAATTGGCTCCCATGTGGACGCTCCAGGAAAATCGCGATCGCCTGGCTCGCGCCGAAAGTGTGCTTCCAAAGCTTCGTGAAGCTCAGGAAGCTGCAATGAACGCCGCGGTCAGTACGAACGCTGCGTCCGTGATAAAGGGAGGGAACGATTTTGCCGATAAAGCCACGTCGCTTAATGAGCCCATCAAGCAATCATTGCAGGATCTAGCCGACTCGAATCTCACCCTGCTTCAGAACAACGAGGGAGATATAGCGAAGGCAAATTCTTCAATGAATTGGACGATGTTAATTGCAGTATTGATGGGCCTGGCCATTGGCATCAGTGTCGCTATGGCCCTGAGCCGCCGAATTGTCGCCGCCACTTCCGCGGTCCTGAACAAAGCGGAAGCCATTGCCGGCGGCGACCTTACTGGCAAAGAAGTAGATGTAAAGAGTAACGACGAACTCGGCGATCTGGCCACGGCCATTAACAAGATGCAAAATAATCTCGTAAAAATGATCGTTGCGGTCGCCGAAAACGCTCAGCAAGTGGCCAACGCCAGCGAGGAATTCTCGGCCGTGAGCCAGCAGATCAGTTCCAATTCCGAAGAAACCACGGCCCAGGCCAACATCGTTTCCACAACCACGGAACAGGTCAACCGCAACCTGCAGACCGTCGCGACCGGCGCCGAGGAAATGAGTTCCACCATCGCGGACATCGCCAAGAACGCCACCGAATCCGCTCGCGTCTCCAGTGAAGCCGTCAAGACCGCCGAATCCACGAATGCAACCATCTCAAAGCTGGGCGCCTCCAGCGCGGAGATCGGCCAGGTCATTAAGGTCATCACCTCGATCGCGCAACAGACCAACCTGCTCGCATTGAACGCGACCATCGAGGCAGCCCGCGCCGGAGAAGCGGGCAAGGGATTCGCCGTCGTTGCCAACGAAGTCAAGGAGCTGGCAAAGCAAACGGCCAAGGCCACGGAAGACATCAGCCAGAAAATCGCGGCAATCCAAAATGACACAAAGGGCGCCGTTGACGCCATCGCCACCATCGGCGCGGTCATCAATCAGATCAGCGATATTTCCAGCACGATTGCGACCGCCGTCGAGGAACAGAGCGCAACGACGAACGAAATGTCGAGAAACGTCACCGAAGCCGCGAAGGGCTCGACCGAGATCACGCAGAATATCGCTGGGGTTTCGCAGGCCGCGCAAGGCACGTCCTCGAGCGCGCACGAGTCAATGAGGGCGGCGCACCAGCTGGCGGAGATGTCAACCCAACTGCGCGGCCTGGTCGAGCAGTTCAAAGTCGACGGCGGCGCGGGCGGCAACGGCAATAGCAGGCTCCGCGCCGCTTAGAGGCGGCTGTTCGAGCCCTCGGAAGCCGAGACACACGCATACTCGCGGGCCAATTTCCGGAAAGATGCATCGAGCGGGAACCGCCAACCATGCCGCAAATTCAAGTCATGATCGTTGACGATTCCGTCGTCGTCAGGAAAGTTCTCACCGATGTGCTTTCCAGCGATCCTGACCTCACGATCGCAGGTTGGGCCAGCAACGGCCGCCTGGCTCTTGCTAAGCTTCAGACCCTGCGCCCCGATATCATTTTGCTGGACATTGAAATGCCCGAGATGAACGGCCTGGAGTCGATCCCAGGAATTCGCAAGATTCTTCCGCATACGCCCATCATTATGTTCAGCACGCTCACGGAACGCGGCGCGGAGGCAACTCTTGATGCCCTCGCGCTGGGCGCATCCGACTACCTCGCGAAACCCAGCAACCAGAATATGGCCGCAACATCAGAAGCCATCCTGCGAGACCTGGTTCCGAAGATCAAAGCCCTGTGCCACCTCCCCGCACGCGCGCCGGCCCCCTCCATGTCAGCCAAACTTCCTGTTGCTCTTCCCACGCGACCGGAGTTTCGCACACACGTTGCTTCCACGCGGTCCTCGCGGATCGGCATTGTCGCGATTGGGGTGTCAACAGGAGGGCCCGACGCCCTCGCCAAGCTGCTGCCCTCTTTACCGGCGAATTTTCCTGTGCCCTTGGTGATCGCCCAGCATATGCCTCCCATCTTTACGACCCTGTTGGCCAAGCGCCTGGCGAGCAAATGCGCGCTGCCGGTGCGGGAGGGCCAGCCGGGCGATTTGCTCGGCCCCTCGGGTATATGGATAGCGCCCGGTGACTTTCACATGGTGGTCGAACAGGAGGATCATCAGATGCGCTTGCGGACTCACCAGGGACCGAGAGAGAATTTCTGCCGGCCATCGGTGGACGTGCTCTTCCGTTCCGTAGCCGCCGTTTACGGAGCAAATTCGCTGGGCGTGATCCTCACCGGAATGGGACAAGACGGACTGAAAGGATGCGAATCGCTTTGCGCGGCGGGCGCATCCGTGATTGTTCAGGATGAAGCCAGCAGCGTCGTTTGGGGGATGCCCGGATTCGTCGCGCGCGCCGGACTGGCAGAAAAAATACTACCGCTCGACCAAATTGGCGGAGAAATCTTGCGCCGCCTGGCAACCCAGCCCCTGCTTCAACTCACTCATTAGATTTCGATACAGAATATTCGATCCTCGGCCTGAGCCGCAGTCGCCCCTTTTCCACTTGGAGGCATTGGGATCCAAAGAGAAAAATGGCATTTCGCCCCCTCCGTTGTTAATATCCACTGTCTGGAGTGGACCATGGGAGGCATGTCCCAATTGAGCAAATCCGGGGGCGCGAGCCACGTTCCACGAGGAGCAGCAGTTCTCTTAATGCTGGGCTTCGTGTTTTCTATCCTTGCCCCGCCTGTCGCGGCTCAAAAGCAAAAACAGAAGCCGCAAAAGCTTGAAAAAAGCTACCAGGAATGGCTGGACCGGGATGTTGTATATATTATTACGAAGGAAGAGCGCAACGCTTTTCTGAAGCTGACGACCGACGACGACCGCGACCAGTACATTCAGGAATTCTGGGAACTGCGCAACCCCATTCCCGGCTCGCCCGAAAACACCTACAAAGACGAGATCTATAAGCGCATTGCTTACGCCAATGCCACTTTCGGTTCGGGAGCTAATGTGGAGGGATGGAGAACCGATCGCGGCCGCACCTACATCACCCTCGGCCCTCCTCAACAGAAAGAAGTTCACTATAACGCGGCGAATATGTTTCCGCTGGAGGTCTGGTTCTATTCCTACACCCACCCGTCCCTTCCGCCGTTCTTCTACGTCATGTTCTATAAGCACGAAGGGTTTGGCGATTTTCGCTTCTATAGTCCCTTTATTGACGGGCCCGACAAACTAATGGCGGGAACTGAATACATAAACGACTACCAGGGCTCAATCCAGGCGATTCAGGATTCGGTGGGGCCTCTGATCGCACGCCTCTCGCAAAGCCTCATTCCAAACGAGCCGATCGATTCAAGCCAGGGCCGTCCGAGCCTGCAGTCAGACGCGATGCTGGCCACGATCAAGGGTCTCGCAGACAATCCTTTCACGAAAGACGAGTTGAACCGCCGCCGCGCTTTAGTAGGGAGCGTCACGGCCCGCATCATGATTCCCGGGCAGAATCTGGATGTCGCGACTTTTCCGGCGCGAGACTCGCGCGGCATGACGCGTCTCGACTATGCCATGCGCTTCCGGCAATCCTCTGATCTTGCGATCGAGCCGGCGTCCGATGGGAGTTATTCCTATAATATGCAGGCTCAAGTTCGCGTGTACGATTCGGGGAAGGCCGACAGGCTGATTTTCACTCAAGAACAAAATGTCGCCGAGACGCTCGACAAGCTTAAGTTCAACGACATTACAAGCAAGCGCGTCGGTTACGAGGGGTCCCTACCCCTGCCCCCGGGCAAATATCATCTCGAATTCATTCTCACCGACTGGAAGAAAAAGCGCGCCTTCCAGGCCACAAAAGATGTCGTGGTTCCGGAAATTGACCCCTCGGGTGTTACGATTGCCGGCCTGCTCCCGTTTTCCTCGGTTGTGCCATACGATTCCGACAATCCTGACATCACCCCATTCACTTTCGCCGGACTCAGGTTTTTGCCGTTGGGAACGAACCCACTTACGCTACCCTCGGATGAAGCGATTCAGTTCGCGTACGAAATCTGGGCACCCCCTCAAGATCCTGCTGGCTACGCCGACCAAAAGATGACCGTGGAATATGCGGTAGGCCGGCCAGGCGCAGAGGGAGGCGCCAAAGGCCTCAGCGATGAGATCGCAAAGAATCAGTTTGACCCTATGGGGACTTTGGTGAGCGGCAAGAAGGTCCCTCTCTTAAACCAATTTCCAGGCTCCTATTTGCTGAGCGTCACGATCGATCAACCAGGCTCGAGCAAGCGCGCCTTTTCGACTCTGAACTTCTCCGTTGTCCCCGGTTTTACGAGGCCCGATGTCTGGGATGTCACCGATCCTTCGTTGGCGAAAGAAGCCGCGGACGGGTCATGGGACCGGGAACGCGCCCTGTGCCTGGTCGCCCAGGGCAGATTGGACGAGGCGAGGCCCTGGCTCCGGCGCGCCCTCGCCCGAAATCACTCCGATGAAATTGCGCGCTCGCGGCTTGTGGAAGCCTATTCCGCGCGGAAGGATTTTGCCGCAATTCAGAGCCTCTACAAGGATGCCGGCATTAGCGATGAGACGGACGGAGGCACCATCCTGCAAATAGCGGAAGGCCTGGACCAAACAGGCGGGGTCAAGGATGCAATTTCATTCCTCGAATCTACCTTGCGCACTCGCGAAGAGAATGGCGCGCTCTACCTCGCTCTCGCTGGTTACTACCGTGACGCCGGCGATTCCAAGAAAGCCGCTGAAGCCGAATCCAAAGGCAAACCTTTCCTGACCCCTCCTGCTTCACGCTGATTTGCTCTCTTTCGACTCGATTTTCCCGACCGATCAACCTCGCTGCACGCCTGTGAACGCGAGCGCTGTCTGAACCAACACTGAGTTCCCGCTCAGACTCTTTGGCACGCTTTCGGCTCCCCGGTTTTCAAATTAATAGTTGTTGACATCTTCTAAACTTGACTACTAGAATCCCGCCAAAGTGGCGCCATGTGTCCTGGCGATTCACAGGGGGTTTCGGACTTCACCGCTTTTGCCTTTTGATTTGCGACACATGGCATGGGAAATAAATGGAAGCCTGTCGTTTTACTACGATGGCTGTTGGGAGAATTTTTTCCCAGAAATCGGCTGCGAGTTTCATTGGGCTCGCGACCGCGTACACCCGGCTGAGTTCCCACGGGCTTATTGAAAAGAATGATCGGCCCGATTCAAAAGTTTCACTGTATTTGGATAACGTTCAGGGATACGGTCGCAGAACCACTCGCCTGGCCTCGAAGCTTCGGCAAAAAAAGGGGGATGTGTATGAAGGGAAAATTCGTTGCTTTATTTTTGATGCTGATCTTGTCCGGCTTCGCTTCATTCTCGGTTTGCGCCCAGGACCAGGGCAGCGTCCGGGGAACATTGGGTGGCGTAGTCACTGATCCCACCGGCGCGATTATACAAGGCGCCTCAGTCGAGATTCTCGGGCCCACGGGCACGGTCCAAAGGACAACGAATGACCAGGGGGAGTTCACCGTTCCTGGATTGGTTCCGGGGTTCTACGACGTAAAGGTCTCGAAAGACGGATTCAAGGGAACGACCGTGCAGAAGGTCGAAGTGCTGATTAATAGGACCAGCGAAATTAAAGTGGCATTGGAGTTGGGCGCCGTCACTCAGACGGTTGAGGTTGTTGCAGCCGCCGTCTCCG
>Ga0210390_10005526_pt1 | contig 10592 bp, 8 predicted proteins | sample IncBWH11OmetaG_FD_161050 | JGI IMG/M metagenome (GOLD analysis project Ga0210390, IMG submission 161050) | Forest soil microbial communities from Barre Woods Harvard Forest LTER site, Petersham, Massachusetts, United States - Inc-BW-H-11-O ... | reverse complement strand
GCGGCTTCGCGCTGCTGCTGGCGGGCACGCTGCGGGCCGAGGCCACGCTGGCCGCCGCGAACCTCGTCTACGTCGTGCTGCTTGGGATCGGCGGCGTCGTGTTCCCGCTGACCAAGTTCCCCGCCGCGGCCCGGCCGGTCCTTGAGCTGCTGCCCACCGGCGCGCTGTCCACCGGCCTGCGTAACGTGCTGCAGCACGGGGCGACGTTCCCGGCCGCGAACCTCGTCACGCTCGTGGTCTGGGCCGTCGTGGCGATCACCCTCGCCGCCCGGTTGTTCCGCTGGGAATGAGGGACACCGTACGGGACGAGGCGGCGCCGGGTCAGGACCGGACGTCCCCGTCCGGGATCGCCCGATCCCGGACACCACCGTCCCGGATAGTCCATTTCCGGATTATCCAGTTGCGGAAAGTCCAGTCGGGGAGAGTCCAGTCGGGGATAGTCAGGTCCCGGATAGCGCTGCCGGCCGCCATGATCATGACTGGGATCGTCTCGGTGCAGTTCGGGGCGGGGCTCGCCGACAAGCTGTTCGGGACGATCCCGCCCGCCGCGGTGACCGGGCTGCGGCTCTGGGTCTCCGCGCTGGCCATGCTCGCGCTCTCCGGGCGCGGGGTCGCCCGCTCGGTCCGTGACCTGAAGGAACGCCGGGCGTTCGCGGATGCCGCCGTGGCCGGGGCGTTCGGCCTCTGCCTCGCGGTCATGAACTTCTCCATCTACCAGTCGTTTTCCCGCATTCCGCTGGGCGTGGCCGTCACCATCGAATTCCTCGGCCCGCTGGCCGTCGCGGTAGCCGGCTCGCGCCACCCGCGTGACCTCGGCTGGGTGGCCCTGGCGGCGATCGGGGTCGTGCTGCTGACCAGGGGCGGGCACGGGCACCTGGACGTGACCGGGGTGCTGTTCGCCGGGCTGGCCGGGGCGTGCTGGGCCGCCTACATCCTGCTGAGCTCGGCGACCGGGCGCCGGTTTCCCGGCTCGGCCGGCCTGGCCATCGCGATGGTCATCGCCGCTGTCCTGATCGCGCCGCCCGCGCTGGTCGCCGGGGGTCGTGCGATGTTCAGGCCCGCCGTCCTGGCCATCGGGGCCGCGATCGGGATCCTGTCCTCGGTCATCCCCTACCGGCTCGAGCTCGAGTCGCTGCGCCGGATGCCGACGCGGCTGTTCGGCGTGTGGATGAGCCTGGAGCCCGCGGTGGCGGCGCTGATCGGGCTCATCATGCTCGGCCAGCGGCTGAGCGTCGTGGAGTGGGCCGCGATCGGCTGCGTGATGATCGCCTGCGCGGGAGCGGCGCAGGCCGCTCTACCATAAGGGCGTGCCCGCCGATCTCCGCGCGCGGATCTCCCGCGGTATGACGAGAATGGAGGCCTGGCCGATCGCCAGGCCCGTCCTGTCGCCGACGCCGCGGTCGATGAGGCAGATCGCGCTGGCCGGGGTCATCGCCGACACGGTGATCATGTCCACCGGTGCGGCGGTCAGGCTGAGCTCGTCGGGCCTCGGCTGCCCCGACTGGCCCCGGTGCAGCGCGGCCGACATCGTCGCCAGCAAGAACAGCGGGCAGACACTGCTCAACACCTGGATCGAGTTCAGCAACAGGCTGCTCAACTTCCCGCTGGTCGCGATCACCGTCATCGTGTTCATCGCGGCCTGGCGTTTCCGGCCCCAGGGAACCAGGCGGCGGGACCTGGTCTGGCTGGCCGCGATCCAGCCGGCCGGGGTGTTCGCGCAGGCGGCGATCGGCGGGATCGTCGTGCTGACCAAGCTCAATCCGACGGCGGTCTCCATACACTTCCTGGTGTCCGCGGCAATCGTGGCCGCCGCCGTGGTCCTGCACGTCCGGTGCACCGAGGGTGACGACCCGCCGACCGCCGTGGTGCGCAGCGACCTGCGGGTTCTGTCCGCGGCCCTGGTCGCGGTCACCGGGGTCATGCTCGCGGCGGGCACGGTGGTGACGGGGACGGGCCCGCTGGCGGGCAACGCGGCGGCGCCCAGGTACAAGCTGCCGCTGGAGGGGGTCACCCAGCTGCACGCCGATATCGGGTGGCTCATGGCGGGGCTCGCGGTCGCGCTCGTCGTGGGGCTGCGGATGTCCGGCGCGCCGCCGCGGGCGGTGCGGGCCAGCCTGATCATGGTCGGGTCGCTGGGCCTGCAGGGAGTGATCGGCTACGTCCAGTACTTCACCCACCTGCCCGCCGGGCTGGTGTGGGTCCACGTGACCGGCTCGGTCCTGGTCTGGATCGCGGTGCTGCGGCTGTTCTTCGCCATGCGGGACCGCGGCCCGCTCACCATCGGTCAGCCGGGGCCTGAGGCGGCCGCCCCCTATAGACAGCCGGAACCGCTCGACCGATAGGCTCCTAGCGTGAGCAATCAGTCCCAGCTTGACTGGACGACCACAGACGAACGCGCCGTCGATCTCGTCCGAGTCCTCGCGATGGATTCAGTCCAGAAGGTCGGCAACGGGCACCCCGGCACGGCGATGAGCCTGGCCCCTGCGGCCTATCTGCTCTACCAGCGGATGCTCCGGCACGACCCGGCGGATCCCCACTGGCCGGGCCGCGACCGCTTCGTGCTGTCCTGCGGGCACTCCAGCCTGACCCTGTACATCCAGCTGTACCTGTCCGGGTACGGGCTGACCCTGGATGACCTGAAGGCCTACCGGACCTGGGGCAGCATCACGCCCGGCCACCCCGAGCACGGGCTCACGCCGGGGGTCGAGACGACCACCGGCCCGCTCGGCGCCGGCATCAGCAATGCGGTCGGCATGGCGATGGCCGCCCGGCGCGAGCGCGGCCTGTATGACCCGGACGCCGAGCCCGGCACTAGCGTGTTCGACCACTACATCTACTCCATCGTCTCCGACGGCGACATGGAAGAGGGCATCAGCCACGAAGTGGCTGCGCTCGCGGGCCACCACCGGCTCGGCAACCTCATCGTCCTGTACGACGACAACCTGATCTCCATCGAGGACAACACAAACATCGCCAAGTCCGAGGACGTCGCCGCCCGTTACGAGGCCTACGGCTGGCACGTGCAGCGGCTGAGCTGGCGCAACCCGAACGGGTATGTCGAGGACGTCCAGGCGCTCTACCAGGCGCTGCTCACCGCCAGGGAACACACCGAGGCGCCGTCCTTCATCGACCTGCGCACGATCATCGGCTGGCCGGCGCCGCACAAGCAGAACACCGGCGCCGCTCACGGGTCCGCGCTCGGCGCGGACGAGGTGGCGGCGACCAAGGAAGTCCTCGGCTTCGATCCCGCGGTTGATTTCCCGGTCGAGGACGAGGCGCTCGCCCGGGCGCGCCAGGTCGCGGAGCGCGGCAAGCACCTGCACGCCGAGTGGGAGGAGCGGTTCGCCGCGTGGGGCGCCGCCAACCCCGAGCGCCGCGCGCTATTCGACCGGCTGGCCTCCCGCGCGCTGCCGGACGGATGGGCCGAGGTACTCCCCTCGTTCCCGCCCGACAGCAAGGGCATGGCCACGCGCAAGGCCTCCGGCACGGTCCTGTCCGCCCTGGCACCGGTGCTGCCCGAGCTGTGGGGCGGGTCGGCCGACCTGGCGGAGAGCAACCTCACCACGATGGAGGGCCAGCCGTCCTTCATCCCCGCCGATCACCAGACCGCCATGTGGCCGGGCAACCCGTACGGGCGGACGATGCACTTCGGCATCCGCGAGCACGGGATGGGCGGGATCCTGAACGGCATCGCCCTGCACGGCGGCACCCGCCCCTACGGCGGGACGTTCCTGGTGTTCAGCGACTACATGCGTCCCGCGGTCCGGCTCGCCTCGCTGATGGAACTGCCGGTGACCTACGTGTGGACGCACGACTCGATCGGCCTGGGCGAGGACGGCCCCACCCACCAGCCGATCGAGCACCTGTGGGCGCTGCGCGCCATCCCGCACCTGGAGGTGGTCCGGCCGGGAGACGCGAACGAGACCGTCGTGGCCTGGCGGACGGCCCTGGAGCGGGCCCGGCCGACAGCGATGTGCCTGACCAGGCAGAACCTGCCGGTGTTCGACCGTTCGCCCGGCGACCAGGGTCTGGCCAGTGCCGAGGGCGTCGCCCGCGGCGCGTACGTGCTCGCTGCCGGCAGCGACGTCATCCTGATCGCCACCGGCAGCGAGGTCGCCATCGCACTCGACGCTCGCAACCTGCTGGCCGCCGAGAGCGTCTCGGCCCGGGTGGTATCCATGCCGTGCGTGGAGTGGTTCAACGAGCAGGACGAGTCCTACCGGAGCGAGGTACTGCCTCCGGCCATCCGCGCCCGGGTGTCGGTGGAGGCTGGCATTACCGAACCCTGGCGGTTGTTCGTAGGCGACGCGGGCGCTTCAATCGGAGTAGACCACTTCGGCGCTTCGGCCGCTTACCAGAAGATCTACCAGGAATTCGGCATCACCGCGGAGCATGTTGCCGCCGCCGCACGCGACAGTCTGGCCCGGGCCGGGGACTGAACCCGGCCCGCGACCCGCAGGGAAGGGAAAGTAACGGTGTCAGTTGACGTTCTCGGGCAGCTATCCGAGGCCGGAGTGTCGGTGTGGCTGGATGACATCAGCCGCGACCGCCTGCGCACCGGCAACCTGCAGGCGCTGATCGACGACTTGCACGTCGTCGGCGTGACCTCTAACCCCACGATCTTCGCCAAGTCGCTCTCGGCCGGGTCCTCGTACGACGACCAGATCGCCGACCTGAAGCTCCGCGGCGTATCGGTGGACGAAGCGGCCCGGATGATAACCACGTACGACATCCGGTGGGCCTGCGACGTATTCCGCCCGACCTACGAGGCCACAGGCGGCCTCGACGGGCGCGTGTCGCTCGAGGTCGACCCCAGGCTGGCCGAAGACACGGCCAGGACCATCGCCGAAGCGCGGGCGCTCTGGTGGATGGTGAACCGGCCGAACCTGCTCATCAAGATCCCCGCCACCCCGGCCGGGCTCCCCGCGATCACGCAGTGCCTGTCGGAGGGGATCAGCGTCAACGTCACGCTGATCTTCGCGCTCGAGCGGTACGGCGAGGTCATCGACGCGTTCATGGCGGGCCTCGAGGGGGCCGCCGCGGCCGGGCACGACCTGTCCTCGCTCCGCTCGGTGGCGTCCTTCTTCGTCAGCCGGGTAGACACCGAGGTCGACGCCCGGCTGGACAAGCTAGGCACGCCCGAGGCCCACGCGCTGCGCGGCAAGGCGGCCCTGGCCAACGCCCGCCTGGCCTACGAGCTGTTCGAGCAGCGGTTCGCCACCGAGCGCTGGGCCGCGCTGCGGGCCGCCGGCGCGAACCTCCAGCGGCCGCTGTGGGCCTCCACGTCCGTCAAGGACCCGTCGTTCGGCGACACCATGTACGTCGTCGAGCTGGTCGTGGCCGACACGGTGAACACCATGCCCGAGGCCACGATCCGCGCCACCGCGGACCACGGCAAGCTGCTCGGCGACACCGTGCACGGCACCTACGACGCCTCGCGGCAGGTCTTCGCCGACCTGGAAGAACTCGGGATCGGCTATGACGACGTGGTACAGGTGCTCGAGAACGAGGGCGTCGCGAAGTTCGAGGCCTCGTGGAACGAGCTGCTCGACACGATCAGGACCAAGATGGGTACGGCGTGACGACGGAGCTGGAGGGGCTGGCCCCGGCCAGCCCCGGCGTGATCGCGGACCTGGCCGAGGCGTCCGCTCGGCGCAACCCGCTGCGCGACCCGCGGGACCGGCGCATCCCCCGGGTCGCCGGGCCGTGCGTGCTCGTCATGTTCGGGGTCACCGGGGACCTGGCCAGGAAGAAGCTGATGCCGGCCATCTACGACCTGGCCAACCGCGGCCTGCTGCCGCCGGGCTTCTCGTTTGTCGGCTTCGCCCGCCGGGACTGGCAAGACGAGGACTTCGCGCAGGTCACCTACCAGGCGGTGAAGGAGTACGCGCGGACCCCGTTCCGCGATTCGGTGTGGGAGCAGCTCAGCGAGGGGGTCAGGTTCGTCCCCGGCGAATTCAATGACGACGAGGCGTTCGACCGCCTGGCCGCGACGGTCAAGGATCTCGACGCCGAGCGGGGCACCGGCGGGAACTACGCGTTCTACCTGTCGATCCCGCCGAAGTCCTTCCCCACCGTCGTGGAGCAGCTCAAGCGCAGCGGGCTGTCTGACTCCGGCGGCCACGGGTGGCGCCGGGTGGTCATCGAGAAGCCGTTCGGCCATGACCTGGCCAGCGCGCGGGAGCTGAACGCCACCCTGGACGGCGTCTTCCCGCCGTCTTCGGTGTTCCGCATCGACCACTACCTCGGCAAGGAGACGGTGCAGAACATCCTCGCGCTGCGGTTCGCCAACGAGATGTACGAGCCGATCTGGAACCGCGGCTACGTGGACCACATCCAGATCACGATGGCCGAGGACATCGGCATCGGCGGGCGCGCCGGCTACTACGACGGCATCGGGGCCGCGCGCGACGTGATCCAGAACCACCTGCTCCAGTTGCTGGCGCTGACCGCGATGGAAGAGCCCGTGGCCTTCGACGCGGACTCGCTGCGCATGGAGAAGGAGAAGGTGCTGTCGGCGGTCACGCTGCCCGCGGACCTGGCGACGGGTACCGCGCGCGGGCAGTACGCGGCCGGCTGGCAGGGCGGACGCCAGGTCCACGGATTCCTCCAGGAGGACGGCATCCCCCCGGATTCCATGACCGAGACGTACGCCGCGCTGCGCCTCGGCGTCGACACCAGGCGCTGGGCCGGGGTCCCGTTTTACCTGCGGGCGGGTAAGCGGCTACCGCGCCGGATGACCGAGATCGCGCTGATCTTCCAGCGCGCGCCGCACCTGCCCTTCTCCGTCACCGATACCGAGGAACTCGGCCAGAACGCCCTGGTGATCAGGATCCAGCCGGACGAGGGCATCACAGTCAGGTTCGGCTCGAAGGTGCCGGGCACGGCCATGGAGGTCCGGGACGTGAACATGGACTTCGCCTACGGCGAGTCGTTCACCGAGTCGAGCCCCGAGGCGTACGAGCGGCTGCTCCTGGACGTGCTGATCGGCGACCCGCCGCTCTTCCCCAGGCAGCAGGAGGTCGAGGCCGGCTGGCGGATCCTCGACCCGGTGGAGGACTTCTGGGCGGCTCACCTCAAGCCGGACCAGTATCCGGCGGGTTCGGCGGGACCGGCTTCCGCCGACGCGCTGATGGCCAGGGACGGGCGCGCATGGCGCCGCCTGTAAGGAGGCTGCGATGACGATAGACCTGGCCGATACGACCACCGGCTCGATCCACGAGGCGCTGACCCAGGCCCGACGGCGTATGGGCGGCCCGACCTCCGGCATGGTGCTGACGCTCATCATCGTCACCGACGAGTCCGAGCAGTACGACGCCGTCCGCGCGGCCAACCAGGCGGGGCGGGAGCATCCCAGCCGCGTGCTGGCCGTCATCACCCGCAAGGCCAGGGCGGAATCCCGGCTCGATGCCGAGATCCGGGTGGGCGAGACGGGGCCCGGCGAGACCATCGTGCTGCGGATGTACGGCGCGCTCGGCCAGCACGCAGACTCGGTGGTCGCGCCGCTGCTCGCCCCCGACGTCCCCGTGGTCACCTGGTGGCCGGACGAGGCACCGCCCGCGCCGGGCACCGACCCGCTCGGCGCGGTCGCGCAGCGCCGCGTGACGGACGCGGCCTCGAGCGACACGCCCAGGGACATGCTGGTGACCCTGGCCAAGGCCTACCAGCCGGGTGACACCGACCTGAGCTGGACCCGGTCGACGCCCTGGCGTTCCCTGCTGGCCGCCACCCTCGACCAGCCGTACCCCGAGCTACTCAGCGGTGAGGTCCTGGCCGAACCCGCCAACCCCACCGCGGACCTGATCGCGGCCTGGCTCGGGCTGCGCCTGGGCATCGAGGTGCGGCGCAGCGAGTCCGCCGGCCCCGGGATCACCGGCGTCAGTTTCGAGACACCGGAGGGCAAGGTCACGATCTCCCGGCCGGACGGCCGGATGGCCACCCTGTCCTGGCCGGGCCACCCGGAACGCCGGGTGGCGCTGCACCGGCGCGAAACCGCCGACCTGATCGCCGAGGAACTGCGCAGGCTTGAACCTGACGAGGTCTACGCGGAAACGCTCCGCGCCCTCGCCGCAGGCCCTGGCCGGTGACCGTCCCGGAGGTGCTCGTGCACCGGGACGCGGAGCTGCTGGCTAAGGCCGTGGCCGCGCGCCTGGTCACCCGGCTGGTCGACTCCGTGGCCGCGCGCGGGACCGCGTCGGTAGTGCTCACCGGAGGCGGGATCGGCACCGCAGTGCTCGCCGAACTGGGCGCCGCGCCGGCGCGGGACGCCGTCGACTGGCGGCACCTGGACATCTGGTGGGGGGATGAGCGGTTCGTCCCCGTGGGCGACCCGGACCGGAACGACACAGGCGCGCGCTCGGCGCTGCTCGACCACGTGGACACCGACCCGGCCCGCGTTCACCCGATGCCGGGACCCGACGGACCGGACGGCGATGATCCCGAGGCGGCCGCCGCCAGGTACGCCTCGTGGCTGGCCGCCGCGACCAACCCGGAGGATCACGGACCCGTCCCGGCCTTCGACGTGCTGATGCTCGGCATCGGCCCCGAGGCGCACGTCGCGTCCCTGTTTCCCGGCATGCCCGCGCTCTACGACGAGCGGCCCGTCGTCGCAGTCCGCGGCTCGCCCAAGCCGCCGCCGACCCGGCTGACCCTCACCCTGCCGTCGATCCAGGCCGCACGGGAAGTCTGGATCCTCGCGTCGGGACCGGACAAGGCGCAAGCCATCGCGATGGCGTTGTCGGACGCGGGCCCGGTGCAGGTGCCTGCCGCCGGGGCCCGCGGCAGGCAGCGGACGCTATTCCTGCTCGACTCCGCCGCCGCCGCCAAAGTGCCGCCGCAGATCGGCCGCCAGGGCAGTCACTGAGCGGGGAGGTCTGGGGGGATCGTCCCCCCGGGGCAGCACTGACTTCTCCCCCGGCAGGCGGGCGAAGGCCAGCCCGGCGGCCAGGCAGGCGGCGGGCACCGCGGCCAGCACGTACCGGTAGCTGAACCCGGCGGTCATCGGCGGCAGCACGATCAGCAGCGCCCCGACCACCCACGGCAGCAGGCCGGGGCCGCCCCAGCGGCGCCACCGGGCCACGACCCCCGCGGCGCCGATCAGCACGATGATCGCGAGCAGGGTGCCGCGCAGGTATACGTAGCGCGCGTAGATCTGGACTAGCCGGTCCCAGGGCTGGACCGCGCGGGTGTTTCCGAGGCCAGCTCCGCCGAAATCCTGCCGGGCCGCGTACATCAGGTTGGCCTGCGGGTCGTCCTTGTCGGGACTGGCCCACCAGGGGATCATCCTGTTCAACGTGGCGCCGTCCACGAACCGGAACGCCGGGCCGTTCCCCTCGTAGTCATTCGGGTCGGGCTGCCGGTTCCAGCCGAAGGTGTGCAGCGTGTCGTCTATCACCACGCGCAGGTAATCGGCCGGCTGGGCCAGGATGGCGTCCTTGGCGAACTGCTCGGTCTCGGCGCTGATGGCCGGCTTGAACCGGAGCGAGGTGTCCCTCGAATTCTTATACCTGTACAACGGGGTGGTCTTTTGCGCATCGCGCCCTAGCTCGTTGTCCGCCCATACGTACTCCCCGGCGACGGGCCGCAGGCTCGGCGGCGTCGTGTCACAGAGGAACTGCAGGCGGGCGGGCGGGTCGATCCGCGAGCACAGGGCGAACGAGCTGACCCGGCTGTACAGGAAGGCGCCCGAATCGGACAGCGCGTACTGGCCGTACCACGTATGGAACCAGATCAGGTAGCCCGCGATCGGCATGGCGCCGACCACCACCAGGGAACCCAGCCGGAGCCAGCCCACGCGCCGGGCCAGCATGACCACGAACACGACCGCGAGCAGCGGCTCGCCGACGGACCTGGTGATGCCCGCGTACCCGATCATCGCCCCGGCGAGGGCCATGGCCAGGACCGAGGGCCGGTCGCTCCAGCACAGGAAGACCACGGCCATGGTCACCAGGAAGATGAACAGCGGATCGGCGGTGATCATGTGCTCGAGGTGCAGCTCGTAGGCGTCGAACAGGACGGGCAGCGCGGGCAGCGTCGCACCCCACCAGGGCAGGCCGCGGTGGCGGAGCAGCGCGTAGATGGCCACCCCCATGCCCACGCCCATGGCCGCCTGCAGCAGCGCGATCGGAGACACGCTGTGCAGCGGCAGCAGCAGGTCGAGGAAGAGCGGGTAGCCGTTCGGCCGGACCTGGTCCGGTATGTGATAGACGGCGTCGTAGATGTAGTTGTAGGAGTCGTTGAACCACAGGATGGGCGGGTAGGCGACCATCACGAGGATCCGCACCACGATCGCGGCGATCGCCACGATGGTGAACTGCCAGTGCGTCACGGCCGGACGGGTGAGCCGCACGAGCAGCGGGCTCCGCGCCTGCTCTGCCGGCTCCTGACCGGGAACGATGCGCTCGCTACCGGTGGTCGCGTTGGTCAACGACCGCCTCCCGACTCCTCGAGCCTGACGGATTCCTCTCCGACCCTTCGCTGATTCCGCAGGCCCCGGATGATCCAGCGCACCGGGCGTTCTTCGTCCGCGCCGGGTGACTAATGGTAGCTGCGGCTGGCGGGTGAGGTGAGCGTAACGGGCTAATGACACGTAC
>Ga0210390_10005525_pt1 | contig 10592 bp, 7 predicted proteins | sample IncBWH11OmetaG_FD_161050 | JGI IMG/M metagenome (GOLD analysis project Ga0210390, IMG submission 161050) | Forest soil microbial communities from Barre Woods Harvard Forest LTER site, Petersham, Massachusetts, United States - Inc-BW-H-11-O ... | reverse complement strand
GAAACGCCTTAATTCCGTATTTGCCATATTCGCGGCCGACGCCGGAGTACTTAAATCCGCCCCAGGGTGCCTGGGGATCGTCGGTCATGGTATTGATCACGACGCGGCCGGCTCGCAGCTGGGAGGCCACTCGCCGTGCGCGATCGAGGTCGGTCCCCAGGACAGCAGAGTGGAGACCATATTTGGAGTCGTTGGCAATGCGGATCGCTTCATCCTCGGAGTCGTAGGCAATCACGCTGAGCACGGGGCCGAAAATCTCTTCCTGAGCAATCGTCATGTCGTTCTTCACATTGACAAACACCGTGGGCTTCACGAAGAAGCCTGCTTCAAGACCCTTGGGATGGCCTTCTCCACCGACCAGCACCTCCGCACCTTCGTCAATGCCTTTGCGAATGTAGGATTCCACGCGTTCATACTGTTTCTGCGACACCATCGGTCCGACCGTGATCGTGGGATCGGCCGGATCGCCGACTGTGTAGTTACGCATCTCGTTTTTGATCGCCTGCTTGACCTCGTCGAGCCGGCTTTTGGGCACGAGAAGCCGCGTTCCGGCGGCACAGGCTTGACCACTGTTCATAAAGGCTAAAATGAGCGCCGATGGGATGGCCTTGTCGAGCGCGGCGTCATCCAGCAGGATTGTCGGCGACTTGCCGCCCAGTTCGAGCGTCACCCTCTTCATCGTCGCGGCGCCGTCGCGCATGATCTGTTGTCCGACAGCAACCGAACCCGTGAACGAGATTTTCGCCACATCGGGATTGCGCACGAGCTCAGCCCCGACGACGGTGCCGAGACCAGTCACCACGTTGAACACACCTTTTGGCAGCCCAGCCGCATCAATCGCCTCGGCCATTGTGCGCGTTTGAAGCGCGCTCATTTCGCTCGGTTTGAGGACGACCGTACAACCCGCGCCTATGGCCGATGCGAGCTTCAAGCAAATAAACAACGCGTTCGCATTCCAAGCTGTAATCAGGCCAGCGACGCCGACCGGCTCCATGGTGACTGTTGTCTTTCCCCAGCTTTCTTTCAAAGGCATCTCATGGAGTGCCTTCTCCGCAGCTGCGAAAGCGGCGATACCCCCTTCGACAAGTAGCCGGGCGAATTGGGCAACCCCGCCGTACTCTTCAATCATGATGGCGGTTAGATCGTCCACTCGGGCCGAGACAGCCTTGTGCAGCTGGCGCAAATAACGCGCACGCTCTTCCTTTGTCGTCTTGCCAAAAGTGGCGAATGCGCGCTTGGCGGCGGCGATTGCACGTCGCGTGTCTTCTTCATCTCCTAAAGTGGCCCGGCCGATCAGCTTTCCATTGGTCGGTTTGATAATGTCCATGACCTCGCGGCCATGGGATTCCACGAACGCCCCGTCGATGTAGTGAGTGGTGAGTGTCTTGACCGCGTCATTCTCCGTAATTGTCGGCATCGTGTTTCTCCTTAATCTTCTGTTCGCAGTTAGAACGAAGTAACCACAACTCGCGTCAGCGAGCCGTCCTTTAGCGCCGCATATCCCTCATTAACCTCACGCAGCGATATTTTTCTTGAAACAAGATCATCCAGGTTCATTCGGCCTTGCAGGTACAGTTCCGCGTAGATCGGGATATCGCGTTTGGCATTGGTTGAGCCGTAATTGACGCCCTGGACACGCTTTTGCCCGCCGATCGCGCTAAAGATGTTTACGTCAAACCCAACTTCCGGTGTGTCGACACCTACCAGGTAAAGTCCACCACCGGCAGCAAGCATCGCGAGCCCTTGTTCGGCAACTGACTTCTGCCCCACGAAGTCAAAGACATGATCAGCTCCATCTTGAAGGAGCTCGCGGACGGCCTCGACAGGCTTGGTTGTCGTGGAGTCGATGACATCGGTCGCGCCGAATCGTTTGGCCTCATCCAGTCGTTTCGTCTTGATATCAATAACAATGATCCTCGTCGCACCAGCGAGGCGGGCCCCGCTGACGGCATTGAGTCCGACACCTCCCGCACCGAAGATGACGACCGTATCGCCGGCGCTCACCTTCGCGGTGTTCAATACCGAGCCAGCGCCCGTTACACCACCGCAGCCGAGCAGCGCAGCCTGCGGGAACGGAATATCCTTCGGAACGACAGCCAGTTGGTTTTCGTGGATTAGCGCGCGCTCGGCGAAGCCGCCCAGTCCAAAGCCCTGGAACAGGGCAACGCCGTTACGGCTCAGGCGCGGAGCATCTTTGGGGTGCCGCAACGTCGACTCCGGATGTTTGCACTGGAACGAGCGACCGGATAGACATCTGCCGCAAACTCCGCACGCCTGGGTTAGAGAACCAACAACGTGGTCTCCGGCGCGGAGCTGTGTAACATCAGACCCAACTGCAGCTACTATTCCCGCAACTTCGTGGCCTAGTACCGCTGGAAAAGGAACGATATCGATAGTAGCGAATAACACGTCGGTGTGACACAACCCGGATGCCTGCACATTGACGAGAACTTCGCGTCCGATCGGTTCCGCGATCTGAATGTCCTCTAAGGCGAATCCTTGATTGAGTGCGTTCACCACAAGTGCTTTCATTTCTGGCATCCCTTCACGCGTTTAAACACTGTCCACCAAATGCGGAACATACCGCGGAACTCCTAATTCTTTTTGACCGCTGCGGAACGGTTCATCTCATCGGGCAACGGGGTGAGCAAATCCTGCATGGCACGGTCCATCGTGTTGCTCATTGCCGAAACAACGGCAGATACATCTCGCTTCTCGACCGCTCCGACCTTCGAAACGGATTTACTCCAAACCGTTGCGCCGGTATCAAAGCGGGTCATCTGCGCGAAAATTTCGACCTCGACTTTCGCGCCACCGTCGTAGTCAATTTCTTCCAGCTTCTCCAGTCGTCCGCTCACCAGATATTCAGCGTCGGAGCGGCCGTCGTATCGCTTCACGTGGGCAAAGAGCCCGGAGGCGCCGAGACGGTCTCGCATCGAATCTGTGACAAACTCGCAGGGATCAACCGCCCAGCGGTGGTATGCGTAGAAGCCGACCGCTTCCGGCGATGTCTTGAACACAATCTCTCCGCGGCGAAGGTAGGCGGGCGCGGTGAACATGCGAATCGCCACTGTTGCCTTGGCGCTTTCGACCGCCGGCGGATCAGGCGGAGCCGGAAGATTGAGCGTGTAATAACTCGGATAGCGCATCCTGCCGGAACACCCGGCGAGGATGAACAGACTGAAAAGCGCAAACACGGTCGTGACACGAATTCGCTTCATATTATTAGGCTCCGCCGCACGGTGCTTTTTCCTCATTCGAACAGTTCATTTAGGCAACTTCCGGTCTTCCGGCTGTTTGATCCGTATCAGGCTCCACGGCTGCTGTTTGACCGATTCGGTCAGCTGGCCGAGGTTTTCCGTTGCCGTCCGCAGGTTCTCGATGGTGTCATCGATCTTGTAATCATTTGCCCGCACTAGTACTTGCATCTCAGACAGCAGTTGTTTTGTCTGGAGCAACGTGCTCTGCAATTGAGCGAGATCCTCACGGACCGGCTGGCGCACATCGCTGACCGTGCCATTCACGTTTTGAATGGTTTCGTCGGCGTGCCGACTCAGAGCGTTCAATTGATCGGTGAGGCGGTCAATCTTCGGCCGTTCGGTCGCGAGCATCGCGTTGACGTTATCCAAAGCCGCCTGGACCTTCTGCTGATTGGCCTTGCCGGCCACGGTATTCAGATTGGCCAGCAGCGTCCGCGCATCTCCGCTAATTCCGCCGAGTTCTCCCCGCACCTCAGTGATCAGGCGATTGGCGTTGTCCGCAACACCCGCCATTTTGTCGGTGATCGCATCCAGGCTCGCGGCCTCCTGCGACGGAATGACCGAATTGGGCGGGAGGCGTCTGGCCTCGTTGCTGCCGGTCGTGACAGACAATGCGGCGCCACTCATGACACTGATAAAGCCCAGCTTGGCTATGGACTTCTCGTTCAGCGGAATGTTTTCCTTCACATCGAGTTGAATCTCAATCTTTGTTGGGTCCGCAGCAGCGGGCCGCACAGCCGTCACTCTTCCCACTTCGATTCCGCCGAAGAGGACTGCAGCGCCCGGCTCCAGACCGCCCGCGTACTGAAGGTAGGTGTGGTATGGAACGACATGTCCACTGAGTTGTGCGCCGAGCAGGCGGATGATCGTAAAAGCGAGGACCGCAACTGATCCCAGGACGAACGCTCCCACTTTGGCTTCTGTGCTCACTGATTTGCCTCCGGCGAGTTCAGGTATTTGGCGAAGTGTTCAGTGACTGGAGTTCTCGCAATGTCCTCGGGAACCCGGTCAAGGAACTGGCGAACACGCGGATTCTGGCTCGCCTTGAGCTGCTCTTTGGTGCCGACTGAACTGAAGGCACCTTGATAGAGCATGGCAATGCGGTCGGCGATCAAGAATGCGCTTGGCAATTCGTGCGTAACCACAATGATGGTCATGTGGAAGGTGTGCTTAAGTAGCAGAATCAGTTCGTCGAGTTCCGCCGCGACGATTGGGTCAAGCCCGGCTGATGGTTCGTCGAGAACCAGAATTTCGGGCCCAAGCGCGATTGCGCGCGCGACTGCTGCACGCTTCTTCATCCCTCCGGAAAGCTCCGAAGGTAGCAATTTCCCACGGTCCGCGAGGCCAACTGCCGCGAGCTTCATCCAAACCACGAGTTCAATGATGGAAGGCGCGAGACGGGTATGTTCACGCAAAGGCAGAGCGACGTTATCTTCTATATTTAACGAGTTGAACAACGCGGCACTCTGGAAGGCGACGCCTATCGATTTGCGTACCTTCTTGAGCTCGACTTTTGAACAACGCGTGATATCAACGTCTTTCACGAACACGCTGCCAGACTTGGGTTTCTCCAAGCCGATGATCTGACGCAACAAGGTGCTCTTTCCGGAGCCGCTCCCACCCAATAACACCATCGTCTCTCCGTGCTCAATGTCGAGATTGAGCCCATTGAGTATTCGGCGGCCGTCGTACTCCACCACCAGATCGCGAACTGAAATGATGGCCATCAGTGTTTCGCCGTAAAATAAAAAATCGCCGTGAACATTGCGTCCGCAATGATGACCAGGAAAGTCGATTTCACGACAGCATTGGTCGTTGAGCGACCGACAGAATCAGGACCTCCGTGGACCCGCATCCCTTCAAGGCAACCGACCTGGGCAATGATGGTCCCGAAGACCACGCTCTTGATCATTCCCATAACCACGTCGCGCAATTCGATTGAATTGAACACATAGCGAAGGTAAAGGCTTGGCATCAGGTGAATGCTGAAGAACATGAACAGTCCGCCGGCCAGGATGCCGCACAGGTTTGAAATAACACTCAGGCAGGGGACCGCAATCAAGGCGGCGAGGTACTTAGGCGCGAGCACAAATTCGAGCGGCTCAAGCGCCATGACACGGAGAGAATCGAGTTCTTCGGTCACTTTCATGGTGCCAATCTCCGCCGCAAAGGCGGAGCCGGACCGGCCGCTTACGGCAATTGCCGTCATCAGGGGCCCGAGTTCACGCGTGAAGCCGACTGCAACCAAGTCGACGACGTAACGAAGCGCGCCAAAACGGCGCAGTTCAGACGCGCCCTGCATGGCGAAGATGAATCCGGTGCAAACTGCCATCAACGAAACCATCGGGATTGCATCGACTCCGATTTCCAGCATTTGCCTTACAGTTGTCTTCCAGCGATAACGGTTGCCAACAAACGGAAGCGCCTGTGCCATTGCGCGAACAGTCGCCCACCACTGAATGTTGAGACTTCCGACATAGTCGAGGTGCTCGATTGTCCCCTCACCGACGCTTTCGAGAATGTTCGCCATCACTACGCTCCTTTTCCGTCCTGGTCTTTATCGAACAGCGCTAGAAACCCGGTAGATTCGAATAGCTGGAGCACGGAACCCTGCGCCCGCAAATGGAATCGAATCTTGCGATGCCTTGCCACCTTGAGCGATTCAACCAGGGTCGCGATCCCGGATGCTTCGATCGATGTGACCTCCGCTAAATCCACCGTGACCGCCTGCGGAGGTGGATCTTTCAAGAGAATGGTCCGCAAGCAGTCCCGTAGGTCGGGTGAGGACTCCACGTCAATGCGGCCCCGCAAGCGGACCACGGCATCCGCCGCGGTGCGGTCGACGGCGATTTCGATGCTGCTGGCTAAGTCGCCTCCACTGCGTTTCAAGCGGTGCCCTCCCTGTTCTGTGCGATCCTGGTTGCAAGATTCATCGATCACGTTCATTCCGTTTCAATCTCATTCCCCAAACGAGCAAACGTAGCAAGCCTCTATGTCTGCCACCCTCCTCCAAGCGCTTCGTACAGCTGAACCAGCGCCAGTAATTCGTTCTCGCGTGCCTGCACAAGCGCAAGTTCTGCAGAAAAAGCGTTCGTTTCGTTGGTCAGAACTTCCAGATAACCGGTGGCGCCGCCGGCATAGCGCATGTGGGAGAGACGGGCCGCGTCCTGCGCCGACTGGAACAGAAATTCTTCCTGTACGCGGAATTCTCGGGTCTTGCGGTATGCGACCAGGGCGTCGGAGACACTGCGAAACGCCGCCTGAACGGATTGTTGGTAAACAAGCAGCGCGGTTTGTTGACGCGCTTCGGCCAGACGAACCCCCGAACGAAGCCTGCCCGCTGTAAATATAGGTTGAGCCAGCGACGCGCCGAAGTTCCACGCGCCCGCAGGTCCGGTGAACAAATTGCTCAAAGCGGAACTCTGAAATCCACTTGCGCCGCTGAGCGAGATTTGAGGAAAGTAAGCCGCACGCGCTACGCCGATCTCGGCGTTTGCGCCAATCAACTGTTCCTCCGCTTGGCGAATATCAGGGCGGCGCTCAAGCAATGCCGAGGGAAGACCCGGAGGAACTTCGGGAGGCTGGCGTTGCTCCGTGAGAGACTGACCTCGCGGGACGTCACCGGGATTCTGTCCGAGGAGTATGCTCAGGAAGTTTTCCTGTTGCTCAATCTGTTGTTCAAGAGCGGGGACTTCCGCGCTCGCCGTGAAAACCAACTGCTCCGCCTGGCGCACATCGAGGAGAGAGGTCGCGCCGCCATTCGCAAGCACCTGCGTCAGTCGCAGCGATTCCTGCCTCGAATCGAGTGTGCGCTTTGAGATTTCCAGCTGCAGGTCGAGTGCCCGGAGCTGAAAGTATGAGGACGCAACATTCGCCACGAGAGTTGAGGCAACTTCCTGACGGGCCCATTCACTGGCAAGGAGATTGGCTCGCGCGGCTTCTGTCGCGCGGCGGAACTTGCCCCAGAAATCAAGCTCCCAAGCTGCGGAAACATTCACCTGACCCGTGCTGGTTTCAAATTCTGGAACCAACTTGGACTGGGGCGAACGCACATCGGCAATCGCCCCTCCCCCGCTCAGCGTTGGAAATTGATCGGCTCGCGTGATTCCGAGTTGCGCCTGCGCTTCGAGAATGCGCGATGCCGCTATGCGCAAATCGTAGTTCTGTTGGAGTGAAGTGCGGATCAGGGAGCGCAGCTGTTCATCCTGGAATACCTCCCACCACTTTTGCTCGCCAAGCGGGACGGCTTGTGCCGTTGCGGTCTGCGGCGGCGCGCTCGGTTCCGAAACCGTCCCGCGATAGGTGCCAGGCACCGCGACAGCAGGCCTCTTGTACCGCGGGCCCACTGTGCACCCAGCAGTCAAAAGGACGGCGCCCAGCAAAATAATGTGGTATCGCACGTTAATCTCCCTCCGCTGGTGCGATTTGGGAAACGGAGGCTGCTTGGCGCTCCGAGCCCGCGCCCGACCACTTTTCCACCTGGTAGAACATGGCGGGAATGAAAAAAATACCGATAAGGCTCGCAGCCAACATCCCCCCAATGACAGCTGTGCCCATGATCTGGCGGGCCACGGCTCCGGCACCCGATGCCGTCCATAGCGGGACCGCTCCCAGGATGAAGGCGAACGAAGTCATCAGGATCGGGCGAAGCCGGAGGCGGGCCCCTTCAAGCGCCGCATCCACCAGTGGCTTGCCGTGCTCGTATTGTTCTTTCGCAAACTCCACAATGAGGATGGCGTTCTTGGCCGCAAGTCCGATCAACATCACGAGACCAATCTGCGCGTAGACGTCACTTTCGATCTGCACCATGTAAGTGGGCAGAAAAGCGGACAGGATCGTGCGCCTCAACCACAAAACGGAAAACGCTCCAAAAATCGCGACCGGTGTGCTGAGAAGAACACTGAACGGGAGAGACCAGCTTTCATATAGCGCGGCGAGAATCAAGAAAACGAACAGAAGAGAGAAACCGAAAATAGCCGCGGGCGGAATTCCTTCCTGGGCTTTCTTTTCCTGAAAGGACATGCCCAGATAGTCGAAACCCATCTCGCGCGGCATTGTCTTCCGAAAAACATCTTCGAGGGCGGCCATGGCCTGATCTGCGCTATAGCCGGGAGCTGCGGCGCCATTGATTTGGGCGGCACGATATTCATTAAAGCGCATGGTGAATTCCGGACCGTCGCGCGGCTCGAAGCGTGTGACGGACGAAAGAGGCACCATCGCACCCTTGTTGTTTCGAACATAGAACTGGCCGACATTTTCCGCCTGGGTGCGGTAATCACCCTCCGCCTCGATGTAGACCTGCCACTGCCGGCCAAAGCGGTTGAAGTAGTTAATAAAGTAGCCGCCCATGAAAGCCTGCAGTGTCTGATACACATCTCTAACGGACGCGCCCTGTTTCATGACTTTTTCGCGGTCCACGTCTGCGTACAACTGGGGCACGCTCGAAAGAGAAGTGGTGCTGAGCCCTGCAAGTTCCGGGCGTTTTCGCGCCTCGGCGAGAAAGGTCTGGAGATTTAACGAAAGAAATTCGAGGTCCTTGCCGGCGCGATCCTCAAGCACGAACGTGAATCCGCCGGATGTTCCAATGCCGGGAATGGCTGGCGGAGAAAAGGAGAACGCTATCCCTTCGGGCAGCGATGACAGATCCGTATTGATTCGCTGCTTAATCGCCTGGAGTTGCTCGGAACGTGACTTCCGGTCGTCCCAGGGCTTCAGCGTCACGAAGAAGAAGGCGTTGTAGCTGGTGCGCACGAAGCTGAGTAGGCTGAATCCAACAACGGTCGTCGTATGCTCGACACCTGGAGTGTTGGCCAGTATGTTTTCGACTTTCGCGGCAACATCGTCTGTGCGCTGAAGAGACGCCGCGGTCGGAAGCTGAAGGTTCACGTAGAGGTAACCCTGATCCTCATCGGGGAGAAAACTTGACGGGACTCTACTGCCGAACGAGGCGGCAGCGCCAGCAAAAGCTGCGAGGAGAATCAGCGCGATTGCAGTCTTGCGGATAAGGAAGCCACACGTCCGGACATACCATTCCGTAGCATTCGCGAACACACGATTGAACCAGCCGAAAAATGCCGCGAGCGGTCCGTGGGAAGAAGTCTTTGGACGCAGCAACAACGCGGCCAGCGCCGGGCTCAACGATAGCGCATTGAATGCCGACAGAATTACGGAGAAGGCGATGGTCACGGCGAATTGCTGGTAGAGTCGTCCGGTGATTCCGGGGATGAACGCAGTAGGAATAAAGACTGCGGAAAGAACCAGGGCGATGCCGATGACCGGACCGGAGATTTCCTCCATCGCCTTGAGCGCAGCGGCGTTTGGCGCGAGGCCCTCGTCGATATGCCGCTCCACTGCCTCAACAACGACGATCGCGTCGTCGACAACCAATCCAATAGCCAGCACTAACCCAAACAAAGAAAGCGTGTTGATCGAGAATCCAAACAACGGGAAGAACATGAAAGTACCGACGAGGGATACGGGCACAGCGAGCAGCGGAATCAGCGTCGCGCGCCAGCCTTGCAGAAACAGGAAGACGACGATGAGGACCAGGAGGATGGCGATGACGAGCGTCAGCACGATTTCCTTCATCCCTGCGCTGACGGCTTCCGTCGTGTCCAGCGAGATGGCATAGTCCATGTCCTGCGGCAGCCGGGACTTGAGCTCTGCCATCAGTTTCCTGACCGTGTTTGCCGCCTGGACGGCGTTCGATCCCGGAAGTTGGTATGCCGCAACGAGGGCAGCGCCTCTGCCGTCCAGGCGGCTCACCGTGTTGTAGGTCTGGGCGCCAAGCTCCACCCGTGCGACATCCTTTACGCGAACCGCCGCCCCGGTGGCCGATTCGCGTACGACAATATTTTCGAACTCCTCGGGCGATGTCATGCGGCCCTGTGCCCGCACGGTATAGGTGAACGCCTGACCTTTCGGAACCGGTTCACTCCCCACCTGACCTGCGGGATTGACGGTATTTTGTGACTGGATTGCCGAGACAATCTCGGGAACTGTGATCGCCAATTTCGCGAGCCGGTCGGGCTTCACCCACAGACGCATCGCGTATTGGCCGGCGCCAAATACCTGGACGCTCCCGATTCCGTAAGAGCGATCGATCTGGTCAGCGAGATTGATATAAGCGTAGTTCGCAAGAAAACGAGCATCGTAGGTACCGTGGGGAGAATAGAGCGTGATCAGCATCAGCGGAGCGGTCACGCTCTTTTGCACGGTGACGCCGTAGTTGGTGACATCGGAGGGCAATTGCGAGGCGGCCTGTGTCTGTCGCATTTGCGTCAGCATCAGGTCGGTGTTCGGATCGGTCTTTACGTCGTAGTCCACGATGAG
>Ga0210390_10005524_pt1 | contig 10592 bp, 11 predicted proteins | sample IncBWH11OmetaG_FD_161050 | JGI IMG/M metagenome (GOLD analysis project Ga0210390, IMG submission 161050) | Forest soil microbial communities from Barre Woods Harvard Forest LTER site, Petersham, Massachusetts, United States - Inc-BW-H-11-O ... | reverse complement strand
TCCCTTCTGCATTCTTCTGGTGGTTCTCCATTTCCGGTCCCTGGATATTGCGGTCCGGAGAACAATAGGTCGCCGCTACCTGAGGCGAGCTGTAGGACTGCATCCCAAATTCGGAGAAAAAAGGCGTAGCCTGCTTCTCATAATATTTGGCTGGTTGCCGGAGATGCCAAACGTCCCAGAGATGGGAGTCGCCGTAGATCCCTCCGCCCCAGACGCGGAGCATGTTCATTCCAACAGTCGCGGCAGATTGATCAAACCCTTGTACATCTCAGGGCCCGCTTCGGTGAGAAAACAATGCGCCGGAATCCAATTGGCTCCTTTGGCAAAGATAGGCCGCTGGTTCACTTACGCGAACGATAGACCGCGGATCGTTCCGCATATTCCAGGAGTCAATGATGAGTAGACTGAGACATCCGCACGTAGTCATTGTTGGCGGCAGATTCGCCGGATTGTACGCTGCCCGCGGTTGAGATCTCTTTCGTTCGCTCGTTTTGTTGCAGCGTCTATACTGGCCGTATGCCTGCACAACCATCAGTTTGCGTGATGAAAAAGGAGCCTGACGTTTACGAAGTCGAAGTAACCGCTGCGCAGCCTACCTTCCACTGCATCACGGCCGGAGTGGGCGATGTCGAGTACCTCACCGGCGGCAAAGCAAATGCAGAACGCCTGATCGAAGAGAGCTTCCGCTTTTTGCTCGAACGCGAGTCGAACACTTCGATCCTCCGGTCATTCCGCATCACCGACATCAGCCGCTATTTTCCCGAATACGAGCGCGAAATCCGCCGCCGTCTGGCCAGATGAGCTGAGAAGATGCATTAGTGCACCAAGTCAGTGACTGGTGCACTAGTCGCAGGCGTCCAGCCGGGCAGAGCAATAGACAAATTCGAACGACTTTTGGCATTACGCAGGTTATCATGGGGAAACAGTGCGAGTGCCCTTCGACCACTTAAAGCGATAGGAATTGAGCGGCGGCCGCAATGACAATCGCTCTCTCCGCACTGAATCACATCAACGGCAGCCTATAACATCCACTTGTAAGTATGAATGCCACCCAACAGCTCCACAACCTCGGCCAGAGCCTCTGGCTCGATAACATCACCCGTGATTTGCTGAACAGCGGCACACTCGGCCGTTACATTGAGCAACTATCGGTGACCGGCCTGACCTCTAACCCTACGATCTTTGATCACGCCATCAAGAACAGCGCGGCCTACGATGGTGCGATCCGCGAGCTTCTTGCGAAGGGGAAAACCGGCGAGAGCCTTTTTTTCGATCTGGCGCTGGACGATCTCACCCGGGCCGCCGACTTGTTCCTGCCAATTTACAATCGCACGAACGGCGTAGACGGATGGGTATCCCTGGAGGTTTCGCCACTGTTGGCTTACGACACCGAACGTACCATCGCTGCCGCGAAAGAACTTTCAGCGCGGGCGGGACGACCTAATCTCTTCATTAAAATCCCTGGCACAAAAGAAGGCCTGCCAGCGATCGAGGAGGCGATCTTCGCGGGTGTGCCGGTTAATGTGACACTTCTGTTTTCGCGCGAACAGTACCTGGCCGCAGCCGAGGCATATCTGCGAGGGATCGAACGACGCATCGCGGCCGGGCTCAATCCAAAAGTTGGTTCGGTGGCATCGGTCTTCGTCAGTCGCTGGGACGCGGCGGTAGCGGGCAAGTATTCGGAGGGGCTGAACAACCGACTCGGCATCGCCATCGCCGGCCGGATTTATAAAGCGTACCTTGAACTCTTGAATAACCCACTCTCGCACCGCACCTACAATGCCGGCGCCCAACCGCAACGACTTCTGTGGGCCAGCACCGGCACCAAGGATCCGAAGGCGTCTGACACTCTCTACATCAAAGCGCTAGCCACTCCATTCACGGTGAACACGATGCCGGAGGGAACGTTGAAGGCTCTCTCCGATCACGGCGAAATCGGACCAATCATGGCCGCGGATGGCGGTGATAGCGAAACAGTTTTAGAGCAATTCGCCCAAGACGGTGTGGACGTGAACATCCTGGCCGCTCGCCTCCAGGACGAAGGAGCAAAATCATTTGTAAAATCGTGGAACGAATTGATGGAAGTGATCACGTCCAAGGGCGAAGCGCTCAAAAAGGCTGCCTGATCCAGCTTCGGTGACCCTGACGGGGGGTCGTGGAGCTTGCCGCGGGTGATTTTCAGACATCGCTCCACACTCCGGAGAGTTAGTGTAGCATAGGCTGTATAATGTCCACCGAGTAAGCCTCTTTTTGCACGCGAGATTCACGTAGATCACCCCTCGCGTCCGACACAGGCTGGAAGCCTATGCTATGCTACATTAGCCCGTCGCGTGGTTGCCTTGCCACTGCGGTAGGCGTCGGTCTCCGCCGGTTTCCGTTTGTGCGACTAGTGCACCAAGTCAGTGACTGGTGTAGTGTCGTTGCGATCAAAATGGGCCGCCGACAAGGCGGCCCGAGCCGGACTGGCCCTATGAAGGAGCACATCTGGATCGATACGACTGAGGAGCAACGCAGCCGCCGGCCCATTTTCATCGCAACCCTCCGGGCTGCGCGCCTTTTGACCGGCTGCTTTGTCGCTCATCGGTCAAAGACCACAGCGGGTATTCTCCCTCTTCGCTTCGCGCATCCAGTCAAAATTCGCAGCAGCGCCACTACACCAGTCACTGACTTGGCGCACCAGCGTCGACGGCGACGCTACTCGCGTCCTTCACTGATCCATTTTCTCTTTTCCACCAATTCGGCGTCGATGATCGCCATTTGTCCGCGCGTTTCGAAGCTTTTTTGTACGCGGAGGACTGGAAATGCCGCTCCGTGCAATCCTGGCAATGGTGGCTCCAATCCGGTCGGGCATCTGATCGTCGTCGAGTTGTCCGGTTATCAACCGGAAGAGCGAATAGCCGTACAAGAGATCCATCAACAACTTGACGTCGGTTTCCTGGGGAATTTCTCCGCGATCCTTTGCCGCTTGAAACGCGACCGCGGTGAAAGCCTGACGTCTCGGAATAAAGACCTCGCGCAAATAACGGGCCCCTTCTTTTTCGAGCATCATTTCGGATAAAATCAGGCGATAAAGTGAGCCCATCGAATCCTGCCGCCAGAGTCGCCAGACTTGTCGTAACATGACGGCGAGATCCTTCGCCAGATCCATTCCTTCGGGTGGCAGCAGTTCATGTTCGATAGCCTGATCGTAGACCTCTAATAGCAAAGCAGGTCGTGAGGGCCACCATCGATAGATGGTGGGTTTGCCGCATCCGGCCAATTTTGCCACCGCCTCAATCGTAAAACGAGTCGGCCCCTCCTTAGACAGTACCTCAGTTGCCGCCGCGATAATCGCCTCGTGCAGCACTGGATTGCGTTGATTTCCAGTTCTGGGGCGAGCAGAAGCCGACTTTTTTCCAACCATGGCAAAAGGTCGATTCTGCGAAACTTAATGGCAAGCAAACAAAAACGGATTTGGAATGCCGATCAGGAGGGATGCTGTCTGGTGAGGAATGATCAAAGGAGTTGACGTTTCCTTGAAGTTACGTTACGTAACGTTAGATCATGATTGGCCAACCGCGCAAAACTTATGCTAGTCCAAGAAAACTCCATTTCTCCCAACCACGTCGCAGCTCGACCGTCTGCGGGTGGCGCCACTGAAAAAGTTGAGGCCAGACAAAAAGGGAAACCAAGGAGCGGTCCACCCCTCCGTTTTCTCCTCATCGGCGCTGTCATAGCCGTTCTGGCAATCTTTTTCGGAATCCGGTACTGGTTGTATGCTTCCACCCACGAAGATACTGACGATGCTTATGTCACTGGTTACACCCACCAGATCAGCTCGCGGATTACTGGCACTGTCGAACAGGTACTGGTCGACGACAACTGGCATGTCACTGCCGGCCAACCGCTCTTAAAATTAGACCCGCGCGACTACCAAGTGGCGCTGGAAAGAGACCGCGCCAGCTACGCGCAAGCCAGAGCCCAACTGCTGCAGGCGAGCGCGCAGATACCCCTGGTGGAGGCTCAGTTAGCGCAGGCGCAAGCTCAGGCAGATTCGTCCAAAGCAACTTCTAGTTATCTGCAGCGGACCTTTGAACGGAACGGCCAACTGTTTTACCAAGGTAGAGGAGTCATTTCGAAGCAGGACCTCGACACGGCTCAATCTCAGGCCGAAACCAGCGTTGCCACCTACAAAGCGAACCTGGCAGCGCTGAATGTCGCCAGCGAAAACGTGAAGGTCACCCACGCTCAAGAAGAAGCTGCGCGCGCCCAAGCCGCAGCTGCCCTGGCCCAACTGAAGAACTCGGAACTCCAACTTTCCTACTGTACCATCGTCGCTCCCGTTTCCGGGCGCATCGCCGAAAAAACAGTGCAAACCGGAAACCGCGTTTCAGTGGGACAGGCTTTAATGGCGGTGGTCGAGGATAATGTCTGGATCCTGGCGAATCTCAAAGAAACCCAGTTGGAAAGAGTCCAGGTCGGGCAACCGGTCGAGATCAAAATCGACGCACTCCCACACTACCGGTTCACGGGTCGGGTCGACAGTCTGCAACCGGGTACCGGCTCGAATTTCGCCTTGCTTCCCCCTGACAATGCCACCGGCAATTTCATCAAGATCGTTCAACGGGTACCTGTGAAAATCCTTTTCGATCCGGAAAGCATCAAAGCGGTTCGCGACAAGATTGCACCGGGGCTTTCGGCAGTTCCGAGCATCGTTGTCACCCAACCCGTGATCGACAAACCGTATCCGGAAGCGCCCGAAAAGGAAAAACCGTCACGCCAACCTGCGAGTCAGCCGATCACTCAAATTCGTGACCTTCCAGCAACCGGGGTGATGCAATGAAGAAAAGTAATCACTAACAAACTTTTCAAGTTATGGCTGGATCATCGGAAGAAAAAGTCAGCTTACGCACCTGGGCCGCTGTCCTTGGTACGGTCCTGGGAGCCTTTATGGCCGTGCTGGATATCCAGATTACCAATGCCTCCCTGCGAGAGATCACCGGCGGCATCGGCTCCACGGCGGTCGAAGCTTCCTGGGTTTCTACTAGTTACTTGATCGGGGAAATTATCACGATTCCGCTGACCGCATGGCTGGGACGTGTTTTCGGAGTACGCCTCTACCTTCTAGTGAATGTCTCTTTGTTCCTGGTCTTTTCCGGGCTTTGCGGGACGGCCAGCGAACTCACGCAGATGATCATCTATCGAGCGCTGCAAGGATTTACCGGAGGAGTCATGATTCCCATGTCATTCACGGTCATTAACACCCAGTTGCCGCCTTCAAGACGTCCGGTCGGGTTGGTCCTCTTCGGGATAAGCGCCACCCTGGCGCCTGCCATCGGACCTTACATCGGAGGTCTGCTGACAGACAGTTATGGCTGGCCGATGGTCTTCTACGTCAATTTCATCCCAGGCATAGTCATGCTGGCCACGGTCTTTTTCGCTATCGATCCACAAGAACTGAATATTCCGTTACTATGGAAAGGCGATTGGTTGGGAACGGTTTTCATGGCCATCGGCCTTGGGTCCCTGATCGCGTTTCTGGAGGAAGGGCAAAACCAGGATTGGTTTACCAGCGTTTTCATTCAACGCTGTTTTACGCTCGCGGTGATTTTCATTCCTCTTTTTATTATCTGCGAGCTGGTCAGCAAAACGCCGGTTGTCAATCTCCGCTTATTACGGATCCGCAATTTAGGCCTGGCTTCTGCAGTGAATTTCTTGCTGGGGGCAAGCTTATACGGTTCGGTATTTCTTTTGCCGGAATATCTTGAACAAGTCCAAAATTACAGCGCCAGCCAAACGGGCGAAGCCATGGTACTGATCGGGCTCCCACAACTTCTGATCTTCCCGTTTGTCCCTCGTCTGATGAAAGCGTTCGACCTGCGTTTGATCGTCTTTGCCGGAGCACTGATTTTCGGTGGCAGCTGTTTGTTGAATGTTCATATGAATCCCGCTTTTGGCGGACCGCAATTTCAAATCGCCAATGTTATCCGCGCTCTGGGGCAACCGTTCACCATCGTGCCTCTATCCGCGCTTGCGACCGCTGGGCTACTGAGAGAACAACAGGCGGATGGATCAGCTCTTTTCAATATCATGAGAAATCTGGGTGGCAGCGTCGGCACGGCGCTCTTGAGCACCATGATCACTCAACGTGAACAATTTCATGATTTCCGGATTGGAGAACGAGTCACCCCTTATGATCCTTATGTGCAACAGTTTCTATCGAACCAATCCGTACAGAACCTGCAACATTCGGGAGATCCAGCTGGCGCGTTGCAACAAGCCTATCGAATGCTCCAAGCTTCGGTTCAAACAAACTCATTTGTCATGGCGTATAACGAATGCTTTTTGGCGCTTGGCGTCATCCTCTTAATCGGGTCTGTCAGCATTTGGCTTTGTAAGAAAACAAAAGCAGCCGGCTCCGCTGCGGCTCACTGATGGAGAGTGAGAAGTGAAACGCATATACCTTGACACGTATATACTCTATCAGGTATATTGGTAGAGTGGAATCTGTTTTCGAAATCATTGCGGAGCCGAACCGCCGTGCGATACTGAGCCTTCTGGTCTCGTCAAAGCAGTCGGTTGGAGAGATCGAGCGTCAACTTCGTCTACCGCAGCCGACTGTGTCAAAGCACCTGCGAGTGCTGCGAGAGGCCGGTTTCGTAGAATCCACGGTGGACGCACAGCGCCGTCTCTACCGGCTGAAACCTGAACCACTTCAAGACGTGGATGCCTGGCTGGCTCCGTTCCGTCGGTTCTGGTCTGCTCATGTAGACGCTCTTGAACGACACCTGGACCGCATGGATCAATCAACACCAACGAAAAGAAAGACAAGGAGAAAAGGATGACCGATCGCGATCAGTACACACCAGGTCCCGCCACCGGCGCGGAGGTGCAAAAGGACGGAGAGAAGTGGACGCTAATCCTGGTCAGAGAACTGCGCCACTCGCCGGAAAAAGTCTGGCAGGCGCTTACCGACCCAGCGCATCTGCGCGAGTGGGCTCCCTTTGAAGCCGATCGAAGCCTGGGTACGGTTGGAACCACTGTGAAGCTCACCACGGTGGGAGCGCCCACGCCGCAGGTTTCCGAAACGACAGTGACACGAGCCGAAGCTCCCAAAGTGCTTGAGTACAACTGGGGTGGCAGCGCTATCCGGTGGGAACTCGAAGCCTTTGGTGACGGCACACGCTTAACGCTGTGGCACAATATCGATCGACGTTTCATTTCGATGGGTGCTGCCGGATGGCACATTTCTTTGGATGTTCTGGTTCGGCTTCTGAACGGAACTCCCATCGGCCGGATCGTTGGTGGTGAGGCGATGAAGTTCGGCTGGCAGCTGCTGAACGCGGAGTACGCCAAGCAGTTCGGTATTGAAACGCCGAAATGGCCGCCTCAGGCGGCTCAAAAGTCGTGAATCAAGCGTATTGTCAGTGAAACGACCGGGAGCTAACCACACGGCTCCGCCGCCTTCCAGAAGGTTGGTGATCCATTTCGTGCTTTCCAGGTCTCTGAGAAACCCGGTGAGTGCACTCGGTGCGAACTAAGGTATTGCATGTCATTGATAAAGCTTCGCCATGGGACAGCCAGATGTCGCCCGACAGTCTAAGCAATCTCACGATTGTTGTTGTGGAAGATCATGACGATGCGCGCAGGTATTTGGGCCTGTTCCTGGATCGCTTGGGTGCGAACGTGGTACTGGCGAGCAACGGATTTGAAGGCCTTGAGGCAACAAAAAACAGCCGTCCGAATTTGGTGGTGTCCGACATTCAAATGCCGGGAATGAACGGCTTCGAGCTGTTGCGGGAAATTCGTGCCTTTGGATCCGAGGCTGGCGGCAGTGTACCGGTTATCGCTATGACCGCCTTCGTCACGTCCGCAGATCGAGGGCGCATACTCAATGCTGGCTTCCAGGCATGCCTGCCGAAGCCGTTCACTCCGGACAAGTTGGCGGAGGCGATTCTGACTGTGCTCAACGGTTAAGTTGATCGCCCAGCGGTCGCCTGTGGAGAGAAAAACTGGACGAAGGCAAGTACGCGACTTTGCACTCCCGGATGTGTTTAACCAGGAACGGCACGTGACGTCTTCGACGATGTTGTGCGCATTCGACGAATCTGGCAACCTGCCCAGCGCAGTAGAATCATTGATGGACATTACCGACCGCAAGAGAGCGGAAGAGGAACTCCGCCAGGCACACCATAAATTGCAAAGCGTGCTCAGTGGCATCAACTTTCGCGACATCACCGACCGCAAGCGGGCCGAAGAGGCGCTCCGAGTGATTGCGGAAAGATACGAACGCCAATCCCGCGTCTTCGATACCACGCTTTCGGCCATCACCGATTTCGCATACATTTTTGACCGTGACGGACGGTTCGTCTACGCAAACAAGGCACTTCTGGATCTCTGGGGATTGACACTCGAAGAGGCAGTCGGAAAAAACTTCTTCGACCTGAAATATCCTGACGATTTGGCGGCGAGACTTCAGCGCCAGATTCAACAAGTGTTCAGGAACCGAGAAGGGCTGTCCGATGAAACGCCCTACACCAGTCCAACTGGAGTAACTGGGCACTACGAATACATTTTCAGCCCTGTAATCGCGGCGGACGGCACGGTTGAAGCTGTTGCGGGGTCTACCCGGGACATCACGGAACGTAAACGCACCGAGGCAGCCTTGATCGAGGCAAGGCAGGCCGCTGAAGCCGCGAATCAAACCAAAGATCGCTTCCTCGCCGTGCTCAGCCATGAACTGCGCTCGCCGCTCACGCCTATGCTACTGGGAGTGGCCGCGCTGGAGCTCGATTCCGACCTGCGGCCGGCGGTGCGGGAACACCTCGCGATGATAAAGCGCAACATCCAGCTTGAAACGAAGCTCATCGACGACTTGCTCGATCTTAGCCGCATCACCAGCGGTAAGGTCGAACTGGACATCGAACCAGTCGATCTCAATGAAAGCGTGCGTCACGTCTGCGGGAGTTGCCGCTCGCAAATGAGTGAAAAAGGCATTTGCTTGAAAACCGAACTTTGCGATGCAGCTGCGTTGATCGCCGCCGATTCGGCCCGGCTCCAGCAGGTGCTTGGTAATGTGCTGATAAATGCGATCAAATTCACCCCTGAGAACGGCACGATCCGGGTAACGACTGCACGGCGGGTAGGCGGACGGTTGGAAGTGCGAGTGCAAGACAGCGGCATCGGCATCTCGGTGGAAGCGTTGCCGCGAATCTTCGATGCCTTCGAGCAAGGAGGAGTGAAAGTTACCCGGCAGTTTGGAGGCCTTGGGCTCGGGCTGGCGATTTCCAAGTCCCTGGTCGAATTGCATCGGGGGTCGATTCGCGCGGAGAGCGCCGGTCTGGGTCAGGGGTCCACATTCATCGTCGAACTGCCCGAAGCCGAGACCGATCTGGTCGGCAAAGCACCGCACTTCGCGCCTGCGGAAAACGGAAAGCAGCCCAAAATGCGCCTTTTGCTCGTCGAAGATCACCACGACACCGCGCGTACCATTAGCCGGCTTCTGCGTTCTGCTGGATTTGCGGTGACCACGGCTGCTGATGCTGCCAGCGCAAGCGCGGCGGTCGATCGAGAGCCGTTCGATGTTATTGTGAGCGATCTTGGTCTGCCCGATGGCGATGGCTACGAGCTCATGCGCCGCATTCGCGCAATCGGCAGCATGCCTGGCATCGCGATGAGCGGTTACGGCATGAATGAGGATAGGCGTCGTAGCCACGAAGCCGGCTTTAGCGAGCACCTTGTGAAGCCCATCGACCTGGCGCAGCTCATCGCCGCCATTCGCCGGGTAACTGATAACCGCAGCTAGCTTGGGCAAGGCCAGGCGGGAAGCCCCGGTTCGGGCGGAGCCTCACCCTACCCGGAGCTTCGCCTGAGGCCGATACGAAGGACATTCACGTTCCACTTGATTGCTCTTGCAAGGCGACTCGAACGAGTGCTAGTTGTGCGGTGACTTAGCCTTGGCTGCACAACCCCCGGGTGCCCGATTTCAAAGTGCCCGCCAAGGCTTTTTCGGAATGTGATGTTGTTGACAGAGAAGGAGCGAGCGCGATGCCTATATATGAGTATCGATGCGATCAACATGGCGTGTCCGAGTTAACTCGACCGCTCGGTACGGCACCAAAGTCGGTCACATGTTTGGTGTGTGGCAGCCAGGCGCAGCGAGTCTTTTCGGTAGGTGCGGTTAGGAGCGGGTCACGTGGTGCTTTGCTTGCTGCAATGGATCACGCGGAGAAGAGCCGCCATGAACCGGACGTGGTCACCTCGGTGCCTTCGACCGGCGCCAAAAGGCCAACGCCTGTGCTCCCGCTGAACCCCGCCTTCCGCCGCCTTCCCAGGCCATGACGATGACTGCTGAGGTCACAATCGCCACTCGAAATCGCCGGTTCTCCCTCTACATCACTTCCTTCTGACAGTGAAAAGCAACTAACGAACGAGAGGTCTTGATATATGCCGAAAAATCTGTTCCCGCTGGATAACGCCAAGAAGTTCAAAGACCAGAAAATTGTTGGGCACAATAGGTGGCACCCAGACATTCCTGCGGCCGTAACCATCAAGCCGGGGGAAGTCTTTCGCGCGGATGTCCGTGAGTGGTTCGACGGCGCCATTCGTAACGA
>Ga0210390_10005521_pt1 | contig 10595 bp, 9 predicted proteins | sample IncBWH11OmetaG_FD_161050 | JGI IMG/M metagenome (GOLD analysis project Ga0210390, IMG submission 161050) | Forest soil microbial communities from Barre Woods Harvard Forest LTER site, Petersham, Massachusetts, United States - Inc-BW-H-11-O ... | reverse complement strand
AACAATGAACCGCGGCAGTCGGCCTCGCTCGAGTACAACCGGCGATTGTCAGGCGGAAAGCTAGGCAACGGGAACTGGGCAACTTCGTTGATCTGGGGACGCAAACACAAGGAATTGGTCGACACGACCCAGAACAGCTACCTGCTGGAATCAACACTGAACTTTTTCGCGCGGAATTACGCTTACACCCGTCTCGAGCTGGTCGACAAAGACGAATTGTTTCCTGCTGCGCCCATCCATCCCGCATACCGCATTGGCGCCTACACTTTCGGCGGCGTGCGCGATCTCCGGCACAACCCGCATTGGCAAATCGGATTGGGTGGAGACGTAACTTTCTACTCGAAGCCCGCAGTGCTCGATCCCATTTATGGAAACAACCCGGTGTCCTTTCACCTGTTCGTGCGAGTGCGTCCGGGATCGATGGAGCACAACTAGCTGCGGTTATGCTTTGATGTGACAGCTGGCGAGGCCCTTCTTTTCCAGATACTGCTGATGGTAATCTTCCGCCTCGAAGAAAGTCACCGCCGGCACAATCTGCGTGACCACGGGCTTGCTGAAGCGATGCGATTTTTCCAGCTGCTCTTTCGAAGCTTTGGCCGCGGCTTCCTGCTCGGGCGTATGAAAGAAGATCGCCGAGCGATACTGCTTGCCCCAATCCGGCCCTTGCCGGTTGAGTTGCGTGGGATCGTGGTTCTCCCAGAAAACTTCGAGCAGCTTGTCGTAGGAAAGCTTGGCCGGATCGTAATCGATTTCCACCGCCTCGGCGTGTCCAGTCGTATCCGTGCAAACCTGTTTATAGGTCGGGTTGGGAGCGTTCCCGCCCGTGTAGCCGACCCGGGTCGAGATCACGCCCGGCAGCCGCCGAAACGTAGCTTCAACTCCCCAAAAACAGCCTGCGGCAAAAGTAGCTTTAGCCATATCGATGACTCCATTTTAAAGCGTAGCGATTGTATTGGATGCCGCAAGCCAGGGAAAGTGGCACGATGCGCATGTCAGCGGTCATCGCCCCCTGTCGTTCCCGGTTGACGCGCCCCGCTTTTCCGCGCTAAATTGCTGTAGCGGCTTTTGCCCCCCAGCCTGCCTGAGGTTTGGTGATCTTGCTTTTCCATCGCGCCACTAATCGTCTCCGGCTGACCTTCGCGATCGTGCTTGCCTGCCTGATCGTGCCCGCCGCCTTTGCCGCGAAAGCCGGGTTTACCCCACAAGCCCGGGTCGGCTTCACCGTGGGCGATCAGTGGGAGCCCGCCGTAGCCAGCGATGGCTTCGGTCACACTTACATCCTTTATCCGCAGTATGGGCGGGTGCCGGGATGCCCGACTTGCCCGCTTCCCTCGATGATTCTGCAGGTCAGCCACAACAATGGCACTACCTGGCAGCCGCCGCGCGAGATCACTCCGCCCGGAACTGGGCAGTATGATCCGCAGATCGTAGTCGACTCCCTTGATCACCGGACGGTCTATGCGGCCTGGCTGCAAAGCAAGCGGCTCGATATGGTGGTGGCCAAGTCGGTCGACTTCGGGCAAAGCTGGTCGATTGTGGTTGCCGACCGCGGGCTTACCGACGCCGATAAACCGGTGCTTGCGGTGCGCGGTCAGGATGTCTATGTCGGTTTCAACCGGGCGCGCAAGATGTGGGTAGCCTCGTCCCATGACGGCGGGATCACCTTCACTTCAGCGGATGTGGGTCCACGCCTGATGCTGGTGCGATCCCTGGCCGGGGGCGCGACCGTCGATCCGCGCGGCAACGTCTATCTGGCCTGGGCGGGCTACACCCGGCACGATGGCGCCAAAGGACGCGAGAATTTGTATATCAGCAAGTCGCTCGATGGCGGCGGCAGCTGGGCTACGCGGCTCATGGACGTCTCCGGCGCGCCCCCCGATTGCGGCGCTTACCGCTGCGAGTGGGGCTATCTGGGGGCGCAGATTACCATGACTTCGGACGCCGCCGGCACTCTGTACGCGCTGTGGAATTCGGGCGCGGCGGATGAGAGTCCCCAGCGAATTTATTTTGCTTCCTCCACCACGGCTGGCGATACCTGGTCGCCCCGGCTGAACGTTTCGACTGCGCTCTCGAGCGTGGAGCATGCTTTCCCGGCGCTCGCCGCCGGAGACGCGGGCGATGTCCGCATCGCGTGGATGGATACCCGCCTTGTGGACACGCGCAACAATCCGCTATGGAACACGTTTTACCGCAGTTCCACTAACGGCGGCGCAACCTGGTCAAGGGAGTCGAGGATCTCGAGCTACGCCCCCGGCTACCGCTACATCCGCCCCCAAGGCTTCAGCTTCCCCTTCGGCGACTACTTCGCCATCAGCATCGATAACCAGGGCCAGACGCAAGCCGTATGGGGCGAAGGCCTAAACTTCCGGTCACCTGGCTCGATCTGGTACAGCAATGGCCGTTAGGTTCACTAGCCCGCACCTTCGTTACGCCTTAGCCCAAGAATTTCTCTATGCGGCTTATTAGCTGTCGCGATTGCTTCAATTCGCATTCCCACAGCACAAGACATTTCCATCCATCTGCTCGCAAACGTCCGACGTGTTCAAGGTCGCGTGCGCGATTCCGCTTGAGCTTTGGTGTCCAGTAAGACGCATTGGACTTTGGAAGGTGTGATAAAAAACAGTCGTGTTGATGCCAGAAACAGCCGTGGACAAAAATTACTTTTCGTCTTCTAGAAAATACCAAGTCTGGTTTTCCGGGAAGGTCGGGCTGATGGAGCCGATAGCGGTATCCCATGCGGTGAACAAGTCGACGAACAAGCAGCTCCGGCTTCGTGTCCTTTGATCGGACAGCAGCCATCATTTCGCTTCTGTTCATATCTCAAGCTCTTGACGTTCCCATGGGCGGCGCGCTTTCTGCGATCGCCAAGATTCGGCGACCGATAAATTCAGCGATGGGGGGAGCTACGGCGTTGCCAATGAGTCTCCCTCGCCTACCGTCCAGCCTTCCGGGAAGCCCATTAGTTTCTCGCACTCGTTCCAGGTCAAGTTTCTGGCCACATAGTATCGGCCTGTCGGAGTGGCCGCCTTGATGCTTGCCAGTTTGGGCGCGTATCGTGGGGCAATAGCTCGTTGCTTTGGTGTACCCAAAGCCTCCGCGACGTTGAACCAAAAGCGGAGCGTCTGAGATAAACTCTCCGCGAACAACGGGTCGAGACTCCGGCCGGCTCTCTTTTCGCGGCGAATCATCCCTAAGCAATTTGCCGCCGTCAGTATAGAACTGATAGGAAAGTTCCGATCTATAAGAGCCGACAAGGAATATTCTTTCGCGGTTGTGAGGAAGGCCCGCGCTGAGAGTGTTACACGTAAACCATACCCCCACATACCCGATCTCTTCGAGCTCGTTGATGACTGACTCAAAGGCGCTTCCCCCGTCTGAGCTGAGGAGTCCCGAGACATTTTCCAAGACAATCCATCTCGGTCGAACCTGTCGAGCAAGTTCAGTAAACGTGAAGAACAGTCCGCTCCGGTTTCCGTGGATGCCCTTCCGTTCGTAGTTCGCGTGGCTAAGGTCTTGGCAAGGCCATCCTCCGGCCCAAAGTTCAGCCTCAGGGATTTCTCTCGCTTTGAGCGTCGTAATGTCGTCATGAAGTGGAACCTCCGGCCAGTGCCGTTTCAGAATGCGTTGGCAAAAAGGATCGATTTCGCAATGAAATGCTGGTATCATTCCCGCGCGCTGGAATCCAAGGTCGAACCCGCCTATTCCAGCGAAAAAAGAGGCGAATCGCATCTAGAGCCACCCTCTAATATGGCCAAATCCCGCGCCAGCAAAGGCCTGCTTGTCACTCCCAGGGCCGCGCCAAGCGAATCCGAAGCGCGAAGAGAAACCTGGCTCGCTGACGCCGCAGCTTGCTTGTTAATCCGACCCCGGCGAACAAGGTTTACTACAGCGTTATCTTGGAGGCGCTTTGGCCCGTAGGGCACGGCATTCCCGGCCCGGTGCTGACGGAGACGCAAGTCCGCGCCGCCGTGGACGCATTCCGCGCCTCGAGCGGCAAGCCTCCTTATAAGGACGTCTTCCGTCGGCTGCGGGAACTGCAAGGGGAAGAAGGTTTCACCTCGATCAGAAAGGAGGGTAACCGCTACCAGTTGCAGAGCCTGGAAACAAGCCAGAAACGCGAGCCTCGAGCGAAGCTTCGCGGTGCCGACTGGAAAAAACTCAAGGAGCAATACGGATATAAGTGCGCGTCCTGCGGCGGCCAGGAGCCGGACGTAAAGCTGAGCCCGGACCATAAGGTTCCGCGCACCCGACACGGCTCGAACGACTTGGAAAACTTTCAGCCACTCTGCGAGCAGTGCAACAACCGCAAGAGTGCCGCTTGCGCTGGGTGCAATTTGATCTGCCAGGTATGCTCTTGGGCATACCCAGCAGAATACAAGGCGATCGTCATCGGGGACGACAACAAGGAACTCGTCAAGCGAGCGGCTGACAAACATAAAATCCCGCAGTCTGATCTCGTAAACAAGATTCTGCGCGACTACTTCAACACAGATAAGACATGAATATCTTGTGGAGCTTGGCACGCAGCTCATGATTTGGTGTTAACGCGATTCATAGTTGGCGGACCAAATAGTCCGGGTTGCTGTTGCGACTGCATGTACTCTTCCGCTCTTGCTATGAACCAGTCCTTTAGTGACGTGTGCTCCAACTGTAGGACCGAATACAGCCGCCGTTTCAGCAGCGGCTCTACCTCCAGCACTATTCTCCCTGACTCTCCAATCGCCATAACTACGATGTAATATAACCTACATCACATACATTACATATACATAAATATCGCTTATAAATCAATAACTTAAGACTTTGTTAATAACGTGGCATTAACTTATCCTCAGTTGAGGCTTTTTGGGGGCCCTGTCCGGTGCCCAAGTTCGCGTCGGTTCTTTGAACGCTAACCTGGGTCTCAATGTGTTCCTTTCAGAGAAGTTGTAGAGTTTTCCATGCCTACGACTCGCGTTCTCCGTCCCAATTTGGGAACCTGCTTCGCCGCCCGCTCACTTTCCTCTTGAACTCTGCCTATCATTTCCGATAACATATGAACGTATATGTTATCTGTAAGATAACCACCGATCTTTGACAACCGGCCAGTCCATGGTGAAGATGAGCACTCCCGTCCGGCCTCACTGCCGTCCCAAAACAGAACCGCAGACAGTCGGAGATCCCGATAACTCCAATGTTTCCAAGATTTTGCCTGTAACTACCTTAAGAACCATAGATCTAGGAGGCAAGAAAATTTCCGGTCCTTTGTTTTCTAGATTTTGCGCCAAAATGAGAGTTTTTTTTGAGGTAAATTATGCACCAGGATTTGTGCATCAATGGTGACGGCCCCGGAAAGTCTTAATTTCAATGATCGCGTAGGCCGCTAAGAGAATGATAACGGGATCGATGGGGTGACGATAAGTGGAAAAGGTGTGCGTCACATAATAAATGGGAGGAAATGCAAGCAAAGGGATAGTCGACAGAACTGCGATCCCCTTTCTTCTCCAGGCGAGCACTGCTCCGGCCCACCCCAGAACCGATATCAGAATCCATGGTGGCGAATAGGGGACGTACCAAAACTCAACCGAACGGCGCAGGCAGCGCTGAAAGAAGGAAATTGGATCGCTGGCGATAAACTCTTTCGCTTCCTGGAACTTAGCGTCCATAAAGCGCAACTCCCCGAGCCGTGCGTAAGTGCTGGGATCGTGATCGGGGAAATCGCCGTGGTAATCCACCGTGCCCTGCATCCCCGGCCGGTTTCCTAGCCACAGTTCCAGCCCGAAGTTATCGCGGATCGGGACAAGCCGGCCTAATTGCACGTAGTTCCTGATCGTCCAGGGAACAAGCATGACAAATAGCCCGGCAATCGCCATCAGCATCCTCGGGGAACGTGCTTTCGACAGAGCGAGCCAGATTCCATAGCACGCCACCACGGCGAGAAATGTTGCCTGCAGGAGAACCAGAAGTCCGGCGTAGATTCCTAACCAGAACCAACCTCGGCCTGCCTTCAGGACTTTGGGCAGCAGTAGAAGCAAACCCGTCAGACCCAGAGCGGCGAGGTAGGGGCTCGAGAGACTCGCAGAGAAGGCCGGCGCCCGGTACATCCATGGCAGCGCCCAAGCCCACGCGGCCACGAGTCCCACGGTCTCACTGAAGTAGAGATTTCCCACGTGGTAAAGCAGAACCGCCGTCAGCGCGCCGGCCAAAATGTTTATCGCGACGGCGGCCCACGCGGATGCTATGGTGCAGGTTCCAAACAGTCTGAAAATTCCTGCCAGGATGAGGGGGTACAGAGGAGGCTGCTGGGCTGTCGCGGCAGTGGGTACGTTCGCGTATGGAGAAGAGAACCCCGAACCGGCAACCAAAGCACTGGCAATATGAGACGACTCATTTTGTACAAACAGCAACTGAGGTCCAAAATAGTTTCTGAAAATGAACACCGTTGCTGCCAAGCGCGTTGTCAGTGCGGCGACGAATACCACGGCGGGCGAAGTCACACCCCGTCTGGTTTGTCTAATTTCCATACGTCACGCAACGAAAAGAAGATAGAAGACTCCAGTGATATTCGCGGTTCGTTTTGAGATCGACCCAATGAGGCCCGCGCCGAGATTTGGATGCGAAAACCTTTCTGGGGCTGGCCCACCCGAGGACTGCTATTTTACTCTCGAGCGTGGCCGTTCAAGCTTCCGCTCGGGCGGGGTGGTTCGTCGGTCGCTAGCGCAAAACGGTGAAGCTTAAGAAAAGAAGAAAAACTACGGAGTGAGTTCGAAGATTACGCAATTACTATCATCGCTCCCCAGCACTGGGGCAACCGCACCTCTGCAAAAACGCAAAAGTAGATGGGGCCAGCCCACCCTATTCGCACAGAACGCGAATAAGGGTGGGGCACCCCGCATTATTTCCGTGAAGACTTGACCACCTCAATTCTCGTCGGCATCGTTGTCAGGATCCGTCGGGTAGGACGGGAAGCATCCTGTTGCCTTAGGGTTGTGGAAACAACTGGGCGGATATTTTGCTCCAGTGATGGCCTTAAACGATCGCGCGCTGCTGAAGTCGAAGAAGTCAGAGAGCGAGTAAGTACAGGTTGAACAAGTGGGTGGGGCATCCATGGCGAGGGCGTCGGCGTAAGGATAGTTCGCCGTACCGATGCTCCCCAGGGATTGTCCGTTCTGTCCGAAGGCATACTCGATAAAGTTCAAAATGCTGCCGAAGTCGTGACAATAACTGTTGCCGGCGCATTGCGGGTTGGAGGGAGGTCCGGAAATGTATCCTCCCTGAGGCGTCACCTGTTTGGTATAGGCTGAAATCACGATCAAGGGTACGCGGAAACCATAAATATATTGCTGGCCGGTGTTGTTCGAGTATCCCGTGCAACCGCCGGGGCCAGGGCAGTCCGGGGGCGCGATATCGTCGTAGAGGCCTCCCCAATCGTCCCAGGTGAGCAGGATGGTAGTGTCGGACCAGTAGCCGTTTCCGCCTTCGCAGGTCTTGTCCTGACCAATGGCGTTGACGATAGCCGCAGCCCATGAGGGTCCGCCGTCGCCATTCGCGTTGCCGTTGTGGTCCGACCAGTTTCCGTCGGGAATCACCCAACTCACCCGTGGCAGGTGGCAGTTGGCGATGTCCGTCAGGATGGGAGCGGCGTCGTTGGCGTAGTTGCCCTGATCGGGCAGAACCGCGCCGACATTCGCCTGCCAGGCGGTACCGGTACAGGTTCCGCCACTTCCGCCTCCGTTGGTCACACAGATGTGGTTGATCGCGCTGGGCGCCGTCCACAACTGCGCGGGCGAGCGCGCATAGTATTTCCAAACATTGGTGGCCGCGTTGGTTGCGAACAGGTCGGATAGAGCAGGATGATCGTAGCAGGGATATCCGTTGGGAAATCCGAGCGGATTTGTGGGTTTGCTTTCCGTCGAGGTGGGATCGATCTGCCAGGCGGTAACTCCCGCGTCGGCGATACACCCGTTCGTCTTGCCACTGGTATTCTCGGCGTCAAACCACTCCCAACAGGGATAGGTGCCGCAGGGGTCGTTGGCATCGTTGTATTGGATGGGTGCGGAGGTCCCACTAAACAGGAATTGATGCGCGGGAAAGCTCGGCCCCTGATTGGTTTGAAACATGTAGTTGGCCCAGCCGTATTGGTTGGCCAGTTGGAAGTACGGGTCCAGAATGCGGGTGGTGCCGGTAGAATTGATCAGGCTGTTCTGGGTGAAGGTCATGGCTGCGCAATACTTGCCGATGGTTTGGTCGGGGCATAGAGGTGGCGCCGGAGTACAGGGGTTTTTGACGTTGTCGACGCCGTAGGTGAAAATCTGACAGGCCCCGTTCATGTTGCCATTGGCCCACATCCCGGTCCAGGACGGGTGGGGCTGGGAATGAGAGTGGTCGGTATCCCAGCAGGTTCCGAGCATCGCCGGCTGTAGGGTAATGGTAGTGTCGCCGCACATCCCTTGCGACACGATGTGGGCGCCGTTGGTGATGAGAGTTTGATCCTTTTGAAAAAGATTGTCGGGCGTGCGGTTTTCCTGGATGACGATGATCACATGTTGAACATTCTTGAGGTTGTTGGTTTGGGCGTAGGTAAAGGTTGCCGCTAGAAAGAATAACCACAGGCTCATGGCCGTGAATTTCATGGAAAGGCCTCCCCTCGATCTTGAAGTTAATTTTCGGGACGGACCGGCTCGGCATTGCTTATGATCCGGCGTTAGACTTCGGTGGCGGTTGGGCGAAACTATCCTCCAACAGGTTTTGCTTGTCAAGAAATTTCAGGAGTTCCTGGCGAGAAAATCTGGTTTCTGGACAACGAATGGTTTTCGATTAAGAGGAAGATTCGATTACGAGGAAGAAGATGGAACCCTCGGCTTAATGCTTGGGCCATCGTCAGGCTGCAATACTACTATTCGAGGACGAGGCCGCCGGTCAGGCTGGCCAGGCGTTCGACTCCGTGTTCTACGCACCAGTCCTGGAGTTCGTCGACGATTTTTTCGGTGGCGCGGGGGTCCCAGTAGCTGGCGGTTCCGATTTGCACGGCGGTGGCTCCAGCCAGCATGAACTCGATGATATCCGCGGCGGTGGAGATGCCGCCCATGCCGATGACCGGGATCTTTACTGCTTTGGCTGCGTCGTAAACCATGCGCAGCGCGATCGGCTTGATGGCTGGGCCGGAGAGCCCGGCGGTTACGTTGGCGATGCGTGGCTTGCGGGTTTCGGCGTCGATAGCCATGGCGACGAAAGTGTTGACCAGAGAGACCGCGTCGGCACCGGCTTCCTGGGCCACGTAGGCCATTTGCGCGATGCTAGTTACGTTGGGGGAGAGTTTCACGATCAGCGGCCGCTTTGAGTAATGGCGGGCGGTAGCAACGACTTCGTCGAGCGCACGGGGATCGCTGCCGAACTGCATTCCTCCGGCAGCGGTGTTGGGGCAGGAGACGTTCAACTCGTAGGCGGCAATGCCTTCGCCTTCATTCAGGATTTCGAGGGTGAGCTCATAATCCTCGCGGGTGTAGCCGAAGACATTAGCGATGACTACGATATTTTTTTTCTCGCGCAGCTTTGGAAGCTTCTCGTCGACGAAGGCGCGGGCGCCGATGTTCTGGAGCCCGATGGCGTTGAGCATGCCGGCGGCGGTCTCGTACAGGCGTGGCGGGGGATTCCCAGCCATGGGTTCTTTCGACAAGCCCTTGACCACAAAGCCGCCAATCTTATCGAGATGCACTACATCTTCGAACTCGATGCCGTAGCCGAAGGTGCCGCTGGCGGCAATTACCGGATTCTTAAATGCGATGCCGGCGAGGTTGACGGCGAGGTCGGGAGCGCGTCTGGCTGCGGGGGATGCGGTCATCGCGATTGTAGTGTACAGCGTGCCGCTTCGACTCCAAAACGGTTATCGAACGTCCTGCCTTTTTCGAACTATGGGTTTCGAGCTATGGGATAGTCCCGTACACAGCGAACGCGGCCAAGTTGTCGTGGTAAGGCAGCCACTTGTCTTGGGTGTTGCCATTCAAAAAAGCGACTTTGCCTTGCGCGTCGTTCCAAACGAAGTTCCATTGGTATTGCGCCGCTGCCGAGTGCGGGCCAGTGTGGGCCACGATCCAATATTGAGTGCCGCCCTGCAGCGGAACGCCACTGGAATCTTTAAGCGCTACCAGTTTGCAGCATTGACCTTCATGTGGAAAGTTGCCAGTGGCCCAAGTCCGGAGGGGCTTTCCGGGAACGCCGTGGGCATCGGTGAAAATGCTGATGGAGCCCTTGTTGAATCCGCCGGTAACGTACCCTAGCGCCATCAAGATTTCCTTCGCCGTGGAATTCGCCTTGGGAGTGAAAGGCATGGCGAGGTAGCCGGTGTGCCATCTCGGGTTGTTGGGACCGGTTATCGACCAACTGACGCCGTCGTCGAAGGCATCGGTTTTCGATCCCAGGTTGCTGTGAATTCTTGTCAGAGCTTGATCGGGGCCGTTGGCGAACTGAACCATTGGAGACCGTTCAGCGAGCGCGATTTGCGGGGCTTGAGCCGCGAGATTGGCGCACGCGAACGATATAAACGCAAGACAAAAGCCCAGACCGGGGACAACCTTCTTAAACATTGACTTCTCCGTTCACAAACTTGCTGGATATCG
>Ga0210390_10005520_pt1 | contig 10596 bp, 8 predicted proteins | sample IncBWH11OmetaG_FD_161050 | JGI IMG/M metagenome (GOLD analysis project Ga0210390, IMG submission 161050) | Forest soil microbial communities from Barre Woods Harvard Forest LTER site, Petersham, Massachusetts, United States - Inc-BW-H-11-O ... | reverse complement strand
CGGACGCCGACCTGATGGTGCGCGCTCTGCACCTGCGCCGTTGCGGCGGCGAACGAGCCTTGCGGCAGAAGTGAAAACGTCGCCGCTAGTACGGCGGCGCATGTCGAGATCGTCCAGCGCACGGGAAGGTTCATTATCAGCTTAGTCTTTCAATATCGGCCGCCGGTTCGGCCCGGGTGGTGTATTTTCTCCGCAACACGAGTTCGCGGCAAATAATGGCGACCACGGCGAACCGCAATCGCGCAGGATGGGCTTCGGGCTTTGCCTGCAAGTTCATCCGGCATCGCCATTTCGCCTCAAAACGTTCAATTCCCACGAAACTGTTACGACGCTGCGACGTATCGGCCCATATCGGTCGAGAGCCGCGTGTCTGTTCGCGGCTAGGCATGTCGGTCGGCAACAAAATGCGCACCTTCAATCAGGATCGCCGCTGACTGTCCGAACGGCGCCAGCGCCGCTTCGGCTTCGGCGACCAGCTCGCGCAAGCGCCCCTTGGCGCCGTCGACGCCGAGCACGCTGACAAAGGTCGCCTTGCCGGCGGCGGCGTCCTTGCCGGTCTGTTTGCCGACCAGCGCCGGATCGCCTTCGATATCCAGAAGATCGTCGGCGATCTGAAAGGCCTCGCCGACCGCCGAGCCGTAGCGCTCGAGCGCCGTGCGCTGCGGTTTTGCCGCCGCGGCGAGAATGCCGCCGGCCTCGCAGCCAAACCGCAACAGCGCCCCGGTCTTCATCGCCTGCAACAGGCGAACGTCGCCGGCGCCGTGCTTTTGCGCGCCGAAGCGTCCCTCCGCGGCGAGGTCGAGCATCTGGCCGCCGGCCATGCCGCCGAGGCCGGCGGCACGGGCGAGCGCGCTGACAAGCTCGATGCGGACGGCGGGCTCGGCATGGGTTTCCGGCCGCGACAGGATATCGAAGGCGAAAGTGAGCAGCCCGTCGCCGGCCAGGATTGCCGTCGCTTCGTCGAATTTCCGGTGCGCAGTGGGTTGCCCGCGCCGCAGTTCGTCATTGTCCATGGCCGGCAGGTCGTCATGCACCAGCGAGTAGCAGTGCACGCATTCGAGCGCGGCGCCCGCCATCAGGGCGTTCTCCCGCGTCACTTTGAATAGGTTCGCAGATTCCACGACCAGGAACGGCCGGAACCGCTTACCGCCGCCGAGGCTCGTATAGCGCATGGCCTCGAGAAGCCGCGCCGGACGGCTTAATTCACCGGCGGCCAGCGTCGGGGCAAGGAGCCGGTCAAGGAGCGCCTCGGTATCGGCCGCGACCGCATCGAGGCGCGCCAGAAAAGGGCTGTTTTTGACATCCATCGCTTATCTACCTGGCTTCGCCACCCTTCCCAGGCCCGCAGGGGGAGGCCAGGGCCGGGAAAGCGGGGTCCTATATGAGGTCCTACATTTAAGGGATAACGAGCGGGTAAAACCCCGCCGGAACCGGCTCTAGCCGCCCCTGAAGGAGAATGTGTGGCGAACGACCTTATAGCGTCAATAGTACTGGCGATCTGGCTCTATCTTATCGCCGCGCGCGGCGGATTCTGGCGCCTGGCCGAGCGCGATGACGCGCCGGTGTCGCCGCCGGGGGCTTGGCCGGCGGTCACGACCGTCATTCCGGCGCGCGACGAGGCCGAATGCGTCGGCCAGACCGTCACCTCGCTGTTGCGGCAAAATTACCCCGGCGCGCTCACCGTGATCGTGGTCGACGATCAGAGCCGCGACGGCACCGCGGACGTCGCACGCGGCGCCGCCACCTTGATCGGCGCCGGCGAGCGGCTGACCGTCTTGCCGGGCCGGCCGCTGCCGGCCGGCTGGACCGGCAAGCTTTGGGCGCAGCAGCAGGGGCTCGAATTTGCCGTCACGGTGGCGGCGTCCCCGGCCTATCTGCTCCTGACCGACGCCGACATTGTCTATGCCGAGGATGCCGTGACGAACCTGGTGGCGCGGGCGGAAGTGGGCGGCCTGGTGTTGACGTCGCTGATGGCGAAGCTGCGCTGCAAGAGCTTTGCCGAACGCATGTTCGTGCCGGCCTTCATTTTCTTCTTCCAGATGCTCTATCCGTTTGCCTGGGCCAACGATCCGCGGCGCTCGACTGCCGCCGCGGCCGGCGGCTGCATGCTGGTGCGCCGCGACGCGCTGCAGCAGGCCGGCGGACTCGCGGCGATCCGCGACGCCTTGATCGACGACTGCGCGCTCGCCAAACTGCTCAAGCACCAGGGCCCGATCTCGATCGCCTTGACCGACCGCGTGCGCAGCATCCGCGCCTACCCGGCGATCGGCGACATTCGCCGCATGGTGTCACGCTCAGCCTATGCGCAGCTCAATTATTCGCCGCTGCTGCTTGCCGGCACCGTTATCGGCCTGGCGCTGACGTACCTCGCGCCGGTCGCGCTGGCGCTGTTTGCCGGCGGGGTGCCGCAGTTCATCGGCCTGTTTACCTGGCTCCTGATGGCTTTCGCGATCCGCCGCACCCTGCGCTTCTACGGCCTGTCAATCCTGTGGACGCCGCTGCTGCCGGCGATCGCGGCGATGTATATGGCCTTCACCGTCGATTCCGCCTATCAGCATGCCCGCGGGCGCGGCGGCATGTGGAAAGGCCGCGCGCAAGCCAATATTTCGGAAGCGCGATGAACGACGCCAGTGGATTGCGATCAGGCAAGGGGCATCGGGACGAGAATTTCCCGGTGGCATCGTTCCTCATTCACCCGCGCTATCGCGGCGCGATCCTGGCGTTCTATAATTTCGTCCGCACCGCCGACGACATTGCCGATCATGCGACGCTGCCGCCCGACGAGAAGCTGCGGCTGCTCGACCGGCTCGAAGCCGGGCTCAGCGGCACCAATACCGACGACGCGGTTGCGGTGCGGCTGCGCGCCGTGCTCGCCGAGCGCGGGCTGCCGCCGAAGCACGCCCAGGACTTGATCGCCGCGTTCAAGCTCGACGTCACCAAGCTGCGCTATCGCGACTGGGACGATCTCATCTCGTACTGCGCGCTCTCCGCCATGCCGGTTGGGCGCTTCGTCTGCGACGTCCACGGCGAGAGCCGGTCGGTCTGGCCGGCCAATGACGCGCTGTGCGCAGCGCTGCAAATCATCAATCATCTGCAGGATTGCAAGCAAGATTATCGCAATCTCGACCGCGTCTACATTCCGCAGGACGCCCTCGCAGCGAGCGGGGCGAGCGTCGAAGAGATCGGTGCCGAGCGCGCATCGCCGCCGCTGCTCGACTGCCTGCACCGGCTCGCCGAGCGCACCGAACGGCTGTTGAGCGACAGCGACGGTTTTGCCGCCGCGATCGCCGACATGCGGCTCGGCCTGGAAGTCGCGGTGATCAATACCCTGGCCCATCGGCTGACGCGCATCCTCAAGGTCCGCGATCCGTTAAGCGAACGGGTGCATCTATCCGTGCCCGCGGTTGCCGGCGTCTCGCTGCTCGGCATGCTGCGCGGCGGTGCGTATCGCTTCGGCCGGCGCTTTTCTGCTGCTGCGCATAAGCCGCGGGGTGCTTAAGTGAGCGAGCCCACCCCGGCGGCCGAACGCGCCTCGCGCAGCTCGTTCTATAACGGGATGCGCATTCTGCCGCGCGCCCAGCGCAACGCCATGTTCGAGATCTACTCGTTCTGCCGCGCCGTCGACGACATTGCCGACGATCCCGGGCCGCGCGACGGGCGCAGCGCCGCGCTCGAACGCTGGCGCAGCGATCTTGCGGCGCTTTATGGCGGCTTGGCCCAGCCGCATTTGTTGGGGCTCGCGGAAGCCATCCGCAATTTCGATCTCGCGCACGGCGATTTTCTCGCTGTCATCGCCGGCATGGAAATGGACGTGGTGTCCGATATCCGCGCGCCAGACATGGCCACACTCGATCTCTACTGCGATCGCGTCGCCTGCGCGGTCGGCCGGCTTTCGGTGCGGGTGTTCGGTCTCGACCGCGATGCCGGTCTCGCGCTGGCCCATCATCTCGGCCGCGCGCTGCAGCTCACCAATATTTTGCGCGACCTCGACGAGGACGCGGCGCTGGGGCGACTCTATCTGCCGCGCGAAGCGCTGCGCGACGCCGGCATCATCAGCACCGATCCGGCGACAGTGCTGGCCAATCCGATGCTCGGCGAAGCCTGCAAGACGATCGTCGCGCTGGCGAAAGTCGCGTTCGAGCAAGCCGGCGCCATCATGGCGCAATGCCCGCGGCGCGCGGTGCGGGCGCCGCGCATCATGGCCGAGGCCTATCGCCTCATTCTCGGCCAATTGATCGGGCGTGGCTTTGCGCCGCCGCGCCCGCCGGTGCATTTGCCGCGCGCCAAGATACTTTTGATCGTGTTGCGTAATCTTTTCTGATGCCGAATTTGCGATGAGCCGCACCGTCCACATCATCGGCGCCGGGCTTGCCGGCCTCTCGGCTGCGCTCAAGCTTTCCGCGCGCGGCGACGACGTGATCGTGCACGAAGCGACCGCGTTCGCCGGCGGCCGCTGCCGCTCCTATCACGACGTCTCGGTCGGCATGACCATCGACAATGGCAATCATCTGTTGCTGTCCGGCAATCGCGCCGCGCTCGATTATCTGCGCGAAGTCGGGGCCGTAGATCGCCTGATCGGCCCGCCGACGGCCGAGTTTCGGTTTGTCGACTTGGCAAGTGCGCAGCGCTGGACGCTGCGTTTCAACGACGGACGTCTGCTGTGGTGGATTTTCGATCCGGCGCGGCGCGTGCCCGGTACGCGCGCGCTCGATTATCTGGCGTTGGCGCGCTTGCTGTGGCCGCCGGCCGGCAAGACCGTCGGCGAGATCATTCCGACCAAAGGGCCGCTCTATTGGCGCCTGGTCGAGCCGTTATTGCTCGCTGCGCTGAATATCGATCCGCCGCACGGCTCGGCGAAGCTTGCCGCCGCCGTCGTCCGCGAAACGCTCGCCGCCGGCGGCGCCGCCTGCCGGCCGCTGGTCGCGCGCGACGGCTTAAGCGCGACGCTGGTCGAGCCCGCGCTCGCGCTGCTGCAGGAGCGCGGCGCGAAAGTGCTCCTCGAGCATCAGCTTCGTACGCTCCGCTTCGGCACGCGCCGCGTCGATGCCCTGGATTTCGGCGGCGAGACTGTTGCGCTTGCCGAGGACGACGCTGTCATCCTTGCGGTGCCGCCTTATGCCGCCGCCTCGCTGATCCGCGGCCTGGAGGTCCCGACCGAGTTCCGCGCCATCGTCAATGCGCATTTCCGCATCACGCCGCCGCCGGATCAGCCGCCGATCCTTGGCGTGCTCAACGGCACGGTCGAATGGATTTTTGCCTTTCCCGGCCGGGTCTCCGTCACTATCAGCGCCGGCGACCGGCTGGTCGATACGCCGCGGGAGGAACTCGCCAAGAGCATCTGGGCGGAAGTCGCAAGCGTGACCGGGTTGCCGCCGGAATTGCCGCCCTGGCAGATCGTGCGTGAGCGCCGCGCCACTTTTGCCGCGACGCCGGCGCAGGATTTAAAGCGGCCCGGCGCGGAAACCGCGTGGCGTAATCTGACGCTGGCGGGTGATTGGACCGATACCGGACTGCCCGCCACCATCGAAGGCGCGATCCGCTCCGGCAACCGCGCCGCCGAACTCATCGCCAGCCGCCAAGTTAAATTCCAATGAGCGACACCATCCAAATGAGCGCGATGGATCTCGACCGCCCCATTGAGGCGGCGACTCTGGCGCTGCTGGCGACGCAGCGCGCCGACGGGCATTTTCTGTTCGAGCTGGAGGCCGACGCCACCATCCCGGCCGAATACGTGCTGCTGCGCCATTATCTCGGCGAGCCGGTCGATGCCGTGCTGGAGCAAAAAATCGCCGTCTATCTGCGCCGCATCCAAGGTGCGCATGGCGGCTGGCCGCTGTTCCGCGATGGCGAATTCGACATGAGCGCGACGGTGAAGGCCTATTTCGCGCTCAAGATGATCGGTGACCAGCCGCAGGCGCCGCACATGCACCGCGCCCGGGAGGCGATCCGGCTACGCGGCGGCGCTGAGCGGGCCAACGTGTTTACGCGCTGCCTCTTGGCGCTCTACGGCATCGTGCCGTGGCGCGCGGTGCCGGAAATGCCGATCGAGATCATGCTGTTGCCGAAATGGTTTCCCTTCCATCTCGACAAGATCTCGTATTGGAGCCGCACCGTGATCGTGCCGCTTTTGGTGCTGATGGCGAAAAAGCCGCGCGCGGTGAACGCCAAGGGCGTCACCATCAATGAGCTGTTTCTCGAGCCGCCGCGGTCGCTCGGCCCGACGCCGAAGGCGCCGCAGCAGAAGGCGTCGTGGTTCTGGTTCTTCCGCGGCGTCGACAATGTGCTGCGCGCGGCGGAGCCGCTGTTCCCCAAGCGCATGCGGACGCGCGCCATCGATCGCGCGGTGGCCTGGGTCGGCGAGCGCTTGAACGGCGAGGACGGGCTCGGCGCGATTTTTCCGGCGATGGCCAACAGCGTGATGATGTATGCCGCGCTCGGCTATCCGCAGGACCATCCGCAGCGCGCCATCGCGCGCCAATCGATCGAGAGGCTTCTGGTCGTGCATGACGACGAGGCCTATTGCCAACCTTGCGTGTCGCCGATCTGGGACACCGGGCTCGCCTGCCACGCGTTGCTGGAGGCCGGCGGCGAGCGCGTCGTGGCGCAGGTCAAGCGCGGCCTCGATTGGCTCGTGCCGATGCAGGTGCTCGACGTGCGCGGCGACTGGATCGCGCGGCGGCCGGAGCTGCGGCCCGGCGGCTGGGCCTTCCAATATGCCAACCCGCATTATCCCGACGTCGACGACACCGCGGTGGTGGCGATGGCGATGGACCGCTTGCAAGGCATGCCGCCGCAAGACGGTCCCAAAGACTCGGCGCCGGCGGATTACCGCGCCGCGATCGCGCGCGCGCGCGAATGGATCGTCGGCATGCAGAGCGAGAACGGCGCCTGGGGCGCGTTCGACGCCGACAACGAATATTATTATCTCAACAATATTCCATTCGCCGACCACGGCGCGCTGCTCGATCCGCCGACCGAGGACGTCACCGCGCGCTGCCTCTCGATGCTGGCGCAGTTCGGCGACAAGCAAAGTCCGGCGGTGACGCGCGCCGTCGATTATCTGCGCAACACGCAGCTTGCCGATGGCTCCTGGTACGGCCGCTGGGGCATGAATTACATCTACGGCACCTGGTCGGTGCTGTGCGCGCTCAACGCCGCGGGGCTGTCGCGCGACGCACCGGAGATGCGCAAGGCGGCCGATTGGCTCGCCGCGATCCAGAACGACGATGGCGGCTGGGGCGAGGACGGCGCGAGCTACAAGCTCGACTACAAAGGCTACGAAAAGGCGCCGTCGACCGCTTCGCAGACCGCCTGGGCGCTGCTCGGCCTGATGGCCGCCGGCGAGGTCGATCATCCGGCGGTGGCGCGCGGCATAAAGTATCTCGCCGATAATCAGAGCGCCGACGGCTTCTGGAACGAAGAGCGCTACACCGCGACGGGTTTTCCGCGCGTGTTCTATCTGCGCTACCACGGCTATGCGAAATTCTTCCCGCTCTGGGCGCTGGCGCGCTACCGCAATCTCAAAAGCGGCAATGCGCCCACGGTGGCGTGGGGGATGTAGGTTTTCGTAGCCCGCATGAGCGAAGCGCAATGCGGGTGCAACGGCCAGGCTGATCCCTGGCCGATCAGCCGCCGAGATAGTCCAACAGCGCCTTGTGAAACTCGTCCGGCGCCTGGATTTGCGGCGCGTGGCCGAGGGAGGGAAATTCGACGAGCTTGGCATGCGGGATGCGTCGTGCGGCCGCCTTGCCGAGGAGGGGATAATTCCCCAGCGTCGCGCGAATGTCGGGCGGCGCAAAATTCTTGCCGATGGCGGTGGTGTCTTTGTCGCCGATCATCAGCAGCGTCGGGACCGCGATGCGCTCCAGCTCGTAATAGACCGGCTGGGTGTAGATCATGTCGTAGAGTAGCGCCGAATCCCACGCCACCGCGTCGCGGCCGGGGCCGCGATAAAGGCCCGCCAGCATTTCAACCCAGCGATCATAGGCGGGTTTCCAGGTGCCGGCATAATAGGTCGCGCGCTCGTAGTCGCGGATGCTATCGGCGCTGGTTTTCAGCTCCTGGCGGTCCCAGTCATCGACACTATGCCAGGGCTCACCCTTGGCCTTCCAGTCCTCGAGCCCGACCGGGTCGACGAGAACTAGGCGGTCGAGATCGCCGGGATACATCAGCGCGTAACGGATGGCGAGCATGCCGCCGGTGGAATGGCCGATCATGATCGGGCGGTCCACGCCGAGCGAGGCAAGGAGCGCGTGGGTATTGCCGGCAAGCTGCTGAAAGGTGAACTGATAACGTTCCGGTTTGCTCGATTTGCAAAAACCGATCTGATCGGGTGCGATCACCCGGTAGCCGCGATCGGACAGAACGCTGATCGTGTCTTGCCAGGTCGCCGCGCAGAAATTCTTGCCATGCAGGAGCACCACGACTTTGCCGTTCGGCGTCTTCGGCTTGACGTCCATATAGGCCATGTCGAGCGTCTGGCGCTGCGACGAGAAAGTGAAATGAGAGACCGGCCAGGGATATTCGAAGCCTTGCAATTCGGGCCCGTAGGCTGGGGCGTCGTCAGTCGCGACCGCCGGTGCGGTCGCGCCGAACGCTATGGCGCCGGCCAAGGCCCAGAAGGATAGAACAGCAGACAAATGCATCGGATGTGCCTCCCGGAGGGACACCGATCCTATCGCGAGTAATGCAACGCCGCCCGAGCGCTACGCAGCGCTTGCCGAAGTCTGCGCCGCGGCTTTTGCCGCTTCCTTCGCCGCCTTCTCGCGCGCCTCGTTGGCGCGCATCTGCGACAGCGTTTGCTGCACTTGGCCGTCGAAGACGTATTGCGCGGGGCGCTGCGCGTCCAACGAAATTTCCGGCGCCATCGGGCCTTCGGTCTTGATGCCCTTCCAGGCGATCATCGCCGCCTGCAGCGGGTGGTCCATCATCGCCTGCGCCGCCGTCGGCTCGTAGCCGCAATGCGCCATGCAGTTGGCGCATTTTTCGTAGGCGCCGGTGCCGTAAAGATCCCAATCCGTGCTGTCCATCAGCTCGGCGAACGTCTTGGCGTAGCCTTCGCCAAGCAGATAGCAGGGCTTCTGCCAGCCGAAGATGTTGCGGGTGGGCATGCCCCACGGCGTGCAGTGGAATTCCTGATTGCCGGCAAGGAAGTCGAGGAACATGCCGGAATGGGTGAGATTCCAATTTTTGGTCTTGCCGAGCGCAAAGACCTTGCGGAACAACTCCTTGGTCTTGCGGCGATTGAGAAAATGCTCCTGATCGGGCGCGCGCTCATAGGCATAGCCCGGCGAGATCGAGACGCCGACGCCGAGCTCGGCGGTCAGGTCGAGGAATTTGGCGATGTCTTCCGCCGGATGGCCGTCGAACACCGTGCAATTGACGTTGACGGCAAAGCCTTTGGCTTGCGCGGCCTTGATCGCGGACACGGCCTTCTCGTAGCCGCCCTCCATGCATACCGACTTGTCGTGATGCTCCTTGATGCCGTCGAGATGCACCGAGAAGAACAGATAGGGCGAGGGCTCGAACAGATGCAGCTTCTTTTCTAAGAGCAGCGCATTGGTGCACAGCGAGACGAATTTCCCGCGCGCCACGATGCCTTTGACGATCTCGCCGATCTCCTTGTGAATGAGCGGCTCGCCGCCCGGGATGGCGACCATCGGCGCGCCGCACTCATCGACCGCGTCGAGGCATTCCTGCACCGACAGGCGCTTGTTGAGGATGGCGTCCGGATAATCGATCTTGCCGCAACCGGTGCAAGCGAGGTTGCAGCGGAACAGCGGCTCGAGCATCAGCACCAGCGGATAGCGCTTACGCCCGGCCAAACGCTGACGCATGACATAGGCGCCGACTTTTACTTTCTGTCGCAGAGATACACCCAAGGCTACGATCCTCTTTGTTCTTTCTGTATGTGCCGCCGCTGCCAAAAACCGTTCAATCCAGACTTTCGCTCAATCTAGACTTTCGCGGTGACGCGACCCGCGGTGGCGCCGTCGGTCAATTCCGGCGGCAGACGGAACTCTATAGTCTCGTGCCGGCCGTGGAGCTGGCTGACGTCGACCGGACCGAGCCGCCGCAGCGCGCTGATAACGTCCTCCACCAGCACTTCCGGCGCCGAGGCGCCGGCGGTGATGCCGACAGTCTTGGCCGTGTCGAACCAGGCCGGATCGAGCTCACTGCCGTCGGCAATCAGGTAGCTCGGCGTGCCGGCCTCTTCGCCGATCTCGCGCAGCCGGTTGGAATTGGAACTATTCTTGGCGCCAACCACCAGGATAACGTCGACGAGATCGGAGAGTTCACGCACCGCGGTCTGCCGATTCTGCGTCGCGTAGCAAATGTCGCGAGTCTCCGGGCCGACAATGTCGGTGAAACGCCGATGCAGCGCGGCGATGATGCCGCGGGTGTCGTCAACGGACAGCGTGGTCTGGGTGACATAGGCGACCGGGGTGTCGACCGGAATGTCGAGCGCGGCAACGTCGGTCTCGGTCTGCACCAGCGTCACCGGTTCGGCGATCTGGCCCATGGTGCCCTCGACCTCCGGATGTCCGGCATGGCCGATGAGGATGAGCCGGCGCCCCTGACCGACATAGCGCTTGC
>Ga0210390_10005517_pt1 | contig 10599 bp, 7 predicted proteins | sample IncBWH11OmetaG_FD_161050 | JGI IMG/M metagenome (GOLD analysis project Ga0210390, IMG submission 161050) | Forest soil microbial communities from Barre Woods Harvard Forest LTER site, Petersham, Massachusetts, United States - Inc-BW-H-11-O ... | reverse complement strand
GAAATCCTCAATTTCTTGGCGAGGGCCGCGGGAGAGTGCGCGAATTCTTCGCGGAGAGAAGAGCTGGCCAGCAAGCGGGCTAAAGCAGCCGTCCAATCTATCTCAGAGCGGACTGTGTCCGGAATGTCTCGGTCCGGAATGCCTCGGTCCGGAATGCCTCGGATGTAACCGCAGGCCTGCCAGCGCGACAGCAGATCGCCAGTGCTTTGCGCGGCTTGGTCGCGGGGAACGTCGAAGCTGGACGAAAAGGCGGCGCTGGTCTGGTCCGGAGTCATGCCTTCCTCCAGGCAGCACCAGACGTACGTGGCAGGCGTGTTCAAGGCGTAGACTTCCTGGTGACCTTCGGAGAAGAGAATCCCTTCATCCTCCAGCAAAAAGAGACGAAGGCCTCCCTCAATAGCGACGGATGGTCTCATCCATGGACCTCTGAGCAATGGTGCGAGTTAGCTTCTCTAACCGTGCGAGTTCGTGTTCGATCGCAAAAGCCGGCGGATAGTTCCCTTCCCGTTCCAGGATAATCGCGCGTGGGCTGCAATACCCGAGAACCTCTTGGAGCAGATTCCAGACATCTTCCTGAACCGCACTCAGGTGCTCGTCGAAGCAACGATTATCGCGCCGGGAGTAGCCGGAGACATGCAACTGGAAGATGAACCTGCAATCGACTTGGCGCAGCCACTCGACCGGGTCGAAGCGGTGGTTGATAGCGTTCACTAGAAGAGCGGTGACATCCAGCAATACGCCGCAATGGGCCTTGTGGCAGACCTCATTTATAAAGTCAGGCTCGCGGATCGATCCACGGGCTTGAATAAACGACGCGGTGGTTTCAAGAAGCAGCTGCTTCTGGCAGACGTCCATCACTTGGATGGCGTGCTCCACGATCGTATTCAGGCTCCCGGGGCTGGGGCAGATAGGCAGGTTTGCTTCCCAACCGAATTCGTGCGTCTTTGAAAACCCGAGCGGTTCGGAAATCCATGACGGTTTCGCTCGCTCCACCATGGCGGCGAAGGCGCGAACGCGATCCATGTACAGAGGACCGGGGGCGCCGAGGGAAAGCCAGCCTTTAGAAATGATGGTCGGCCGCAGGCGAGCAATCGAGTCCACCAGTCGCGGGCTAATGGAATATAAGCGGAATGCTGGGACCTCGATGCACTCGATGTACTTCTGCGATTGCTCGAGCAGAGGAGCAAAGGCCGCTGAGTAGAGAATGCCAGTTGCGGCGGGCTTTTTCAAATCGGCAGCTTTAGCCGCCGCAACCGCCGGAGACACCCCCGCACCCGCTTCCGCCGCCCGCTTTTGCCTGCTTGGCGCCGGCAGCGGCCAGCAGTAAGACTGCAGCCGGCACGGTGGCCGAGCCCTTGCCGATCTTCTTGAGAAATTCGCGACGGGCTTGTGTTTCGTCGTCCACGAGCTTCGGTTTGGGTTGGTTGTCCTTAGGGGTCACGCACAGCCTCCGAGACTGTATTATAGGCTGGCAGGCGCGATCGCCGTCAAGTTTCTTTGTTCGAAGCTATGAAATTGTCCTAGTACCACCATGACCTGGCATTCTGCCGTTGTTCGGGAAAACCTGTGCTAGCCTAGGGTGGAAATCCTTGCCATTGCGCGGCAGCGACAAACCCCGGCTCGCCAGATCCAGCCTGATTCTCGCCTCTCCTGCCGGGTGGATGATCCGGTCGGGCTCAGAGATTGTCGAGGTGCGCTCGAAGCGGCTGGCTCTAGCGGGGGACTTACTTATTGATCTCTTCGACGGAAGCCACACGCTCGGATCGATCGCACGGCAAAGTGGGGTACGGCTCCAGGAGCTGGAGCGGCTAACGGGGCGGCTGTCAGACTTGCATCAGCTGGAGACGACTCCCCGAAACCGTCCCAACCCCAAGCAGCGTCGCCCCTCCCTGAAAATCCCACCGGTTGTGCATTCCGGTGGGGGGCCGTGCCCTGTGTTGCTAGTCGGCTTGGGCGAACTGGGGCTGACGGTTCTCGACCAGCTACTTCGCTACGGCCCGCGAGTCCTGTACATTTTCGATCCGGTACTGGTAGAAGACAGCGACCTTGCGCCGTTTTACCGCCCCGGGGATTTGGGCCGGATGAAAGTCGACGTGGTTTGGCGTTGCCTCGATCGAATGGGGCAAAGCATCGTCCACGGCGTGAAGTCCCAACGCGGAGATCGAGAGACGATCACGTCAACCTTGGGACAGGTTGTCGGCAAGGTGGGAGTAGTGCTGTGCTGCGTCGACCGGGCCAGCCAGTTGACCGAATGTGTTTCCGCGGTTTGCGAAAGTGCCCGGGTTCCCTTGGTTGTGGCGGAACTTTTCGACGCCGGTGGGTCGGTTGGTCCCATTAGAACGCCGGATGGAGCGGCCGAGTCCGGCGGTTGTATCGCCTGCGCATCGCTCTACCGCGCGGAAAGAGATCCCTTTTTGTTGCTCGAGCGGGAATACCTGCGGCGACGCTTTCCCCTCCCGGTTCGCTGGCGCCCCGCAGTGGAGCCCTGGCTGATCGAGATGATCTCGCGTCTGGCGCTGCTGGCCGCTTTCCAAGCTAGCGACCGGATGTCGCACCCCACCACCAAGGAGAGCATGCTCTGGCAACTGCACAGCGAACCTTTCGAGGTAGTCAGTGCAGCCGTCCCCAAACACTACGCCTGCACGCAATGCTTTCCCGCGCCGAACCGGTCGTCCGCTGAGTTGCGCAAGCATACGCTTCGAGAGTGGCGGCAACACTGGAATCGCCCGGCGGCGGAGCCTGTCGATTTGCTGGAACTTCGACGTCGATCGCAGCACCTGATCGGGGAACGCGTCGCGGTGTTTCGCTCCTGCGCCCAGGAATCGGAGGATCAGAGACGGGCTGTCTATCGGTTCTGCCGCGATCGCGGCGCCGACCCACGCGACAATCTAGTCGCGAATGCTTTTCAGGCCACGGTAGAGCGGCCAGGAAGTCCGGATAAGCAGCTGGCGTTTTCAGAAGGCTCGGACTTTCACGACGGCCGCAGAGCCGAAGCATTGGCACTGATGGAAGGGATCGAGCGCCTTTTTACGCTCGAACATCAGGACCCCCGGCGCGCGGTTGCGGCGAGTTATCAAACCGTCGCCGGAAGCGCTTTGGATCCGACCACGTTCCCGCTGTATGCGCCGGAACAGTACGCTCAACGCGGCTTTGGGCTGCCCGAGTTCGACCCCGGCCAATGCATCGAATGGATCTGGGGAATCCGCATTTCGGACTCCCAGCCGGTGCTGGTGCCGATGGACCTGGTGTTCGGCCGTCGCCAGGGCCCTAAGCTCTACCGGGCGAACAGCAATGGCGCCGCCTGCCACAGCAGCTTTCATCGCGCGGTACTGGGAGGGATCTATGAAACCATCGAGCGTGACTCGCTCATGGTGGTCTGGATGAACCGCTTGTCGTTGCCGGTGCTGGAGTCTGCCAGTGCCGCGCCCATTGCCGGTGTGCGCCGCGATTTCAAGGCGCTGTCTCTGGAACTGACTTGCGTCGACATCACTACCGATCTCGACATACCAGTCGTGCTCGGCGTGCTGACGGACAAACTCAACCCGGATTTCTTGCTGGTTAACCCGGTCGCTTCCTTGTCCCGGCAGCAGCTCCATCGAAAACTCGACCGGGAAATGGCGCAATTCTGCCGCCCCTACTTGCGCGATCGCCGCTGCTACACGAATCGGGTCAGCGCGAGTGCCGATCCTGAATCAGTCAAAAACTTTCCCGATCATCTGAAGTTCTATCAGAATCGAGAGAAGATAAAGCACGCGCGCTTTCTCACGTCAGGCCCAAACAGGAAAGACCGGATGCACCCGGCTGGCGCCGGCGAACCGGGCCAGGTTCAGCAAGAGCTGGGCATGGTTGTGGACCGGCTCTCGCGGCGCGGGTATCAGGTTATAGTTGTGGACTGTTCGGTTCCCATGATCCGGGACCTTGGGCTGCACGTGGTGAAAGTTCTCATACCTGGTCTTCAGCCGCTGCACGCCGGTCATCGTTATGCGGTCCTCGGTGGCGAGCGGCTTTATCAAGTGCCACGGTTGATGGGGCTCGCGCGCCGCGACCGAAGCCGCGCCGAACTGAATCCGTGGCCGCATCCATTCTGGTAGCTGGAGGTACGCGTGCTATTCCGCCTTTCGCCTTACTGTGTCTTTTATCCCGATCCGGATGGCTCGCATGTGGTGTTGATCCACTCCCTGTACGGCAGCAAGTTTCAGCTTTCATCCGAGATGTTCCAGGCCCTGGCGGCCTTCCTGCCTGGATGCGCTGTGGACCATCAGGACGCCTCCGATCCATCTTCGGCGGCAATACAGAATCTGATCGAAGAAAAAGTGCTGATCGAGGATCGAGAGTTCTTGGAGCTGGGAGGCGAACAGCTGTTTCAGAACCGCCTCCGCCCGCTCGAACTCGCGTTTCAAAGGGAGTTCAATGAAGGCGGTTATCTCCCAGGCACAGTGGACGCCTCCGAAGCTCCGGCAGCGATGAAGCGAGTCAGGGGACTCAAAAGTATTGCGCTCCACAAACATGCTGATTTCCCCAAGTACGATCTCCACGGTGCTCTGGAAGCGCGGCGCTCCATTCGTAGCTATGCGCGGCGGCCCATCGAGAAGCGCAAGCTGGAGCAATTCCTGCAGGCGACGGCTCAGGCCCATGCGTTGGTGGAGAGCAGCGAGTTTGGCCGAACCTCGCTACGCAACTACCCGAGCGGAGGAGCTCGGTATCCTCTCGAAGTCTACATTCTCGTGGAAAATGTTCAGTCGCTCCCGAAAGGGATCTATTACTACCATCCCTTCGAGCACCGTCTGGAGCTGATCAACCAAGATCGGCGCTATCGAGCGGCCTTGCTAAATATCGCCCAGCAGCGGATGGGGACAGAAGCGGCGCACGACGGGAAGCCGGCCGCATTGTTCCTGCTGACCGCGATGTTTGGGCGAACCGCCTGGAAATACCGAGGCATTCCACTGCATTTAATCCTGCAGGAAGTTGGGGCGCTCTATCAGACCATGTACCTGGCCGCCACAGCTCTGGGGTTGGCGGCTTGCCCGGTGGGCGCCTTTCCGGAGCGGGCCGCGGCTGAAATTCTAAAGTTGGATAGCCGTGATGAATCAGAAGTCGGAATGTTTGCACTGGGCGTGCCAAGCCTGTCTCCCAAGCTCTCGATCAAGGATTTCGAAGTGCGCCGTGGATCACCATTCAATCGTGCCGCAAGCGCACGAAGCGTGACATTGATGTTTTCTGATGGAGAGCGAGAGATCCTCGATCTTGCGGATTTCCAGCCGGAACGGTCACCCGCGGGCGTGGTGTCGTGCGGTGTCCTGCGGGGAAGGTATCGAGCGAAGCTAGAGCCGAAAGCGTTGCGGAAACTGGCTGGGATGGTCAAAGGGAAAGAAAAAGATCCGGAGCTCTCCACTCGCTTCGGCCATCTGACGGACTAAGGGGCCTCCGGCAGGCCCTTTTTCTCTGGACGCATCAGAGGCCGCCAGCCATAGTCGTACAAAAGCTTAATCGGAACGTACAGGAACCATAGGAATCGCGGCAGAGACACGATCCCGAAATGGTTGACGCGCGGCGTGGTCGCATTCCGCCAGCAGTAGAGTAATTTGTCGCGGAAGCGCTCCCGCAGTGGCAGAAAGGGTTGAAAGGCCTCCATGACATTCGGTCGTCGCCCTTCATCCCGAAAGAAATCCGCTTGCAATTGCTCGGCAAGCTGCCGTGCTCTTGGGTCGGCATGCATGTGGTCTCGCACTGGCTCCGGGATGTCGGTCTCTAGCAGGGCCTCGGCCAGACTCAAGCCGAGCAAGAGCATCCGCTCGCAGCCTTGTTTGCGGGCAAGCTCCAGGCAGCGCTTCCAGTCGATCGCAGTGTGAGTGCGCAAGAACTCGTGGATATCGCAAATCCAATTCAACCTGTACCACAGGTGTTTCGATCCATGAACACAGAGGAAGATAAGGTAATCCTCAGAAGAGAGCGAAAGGACCTCTCGGCCTTCAAACGGGATAGTCCGGCTGCGCTCCCAGAGGCCATTGATATCGAAGCGGACGGCCATGACGCGCGGGGCCAGGTCCCAATGCACTTCGGCCATAATCACTGGGTCCGGGCGCCACAACTCAAAATCAGCGTAATAGCGACGGTACGCCGCATCCTGCCCGGCACTCAGCGATAGTTTCATTTGGTACCCGAGGCTACCGAAGGCGTCCAGCGCGGATGAGACGCACCGTTTGGGGACCAGAAAATCCAAGTCGCCGCTTTGACGCAGTGCCAGGTCGCCAAAAAGCGTCTTCGCCAGCACCGGGCCTTTGATGGGAATCGCTGGAACACGATACGTCTCCAGCAAGTCCACGATCGTCAAGACTTCATGGGCGAGTTCCATGTTGCGCGCGCGGTTTTGGTCAAGCCAGTTGCGTAACGCAGTGGCCAGTTCGGCCGGCAGTGAGTCGGCACACGTGCGGGCGAGGTTCCAGGCCAGCAGCGGCGCGAGACCGTGGGTGATGGCGCGACGAACCACCAGCGTCCAGTCGACTTCTCCGGACGCCACCACGCCCTTGATTTGCTCTATTGTTTCCGAATCGAGCCTGCCCTTGGAGCAGGCGAGAAGTAGCGTAGTCTCCAGGCCAACAGGGTGGGATGGATCTCCGGCTAGGCGAGTTGCACTGGAACGTTGATCGACCACCCGGCGATTATACCGCCTGCTACGATTTTGTCTGGGTGCTAAGGTCAGGTACCACAAATGGGAACCCGGCCCGGCGATTGCCTTGCTCCGCGGATCCAGCGAGAGTCCTCAAGCGGCACGTCTCGCCTCGCTTACTGGCTTGTTAGCAGCAGCCCACAAGAAGCAATCCATGAACCTGCGGGGACAAGTCAGTGGCGGATCCGCCACGCCACCGGCCTGTTGTCTTCGGGATGACTACCAGAGTCAATCAGGCTGGGACATTCTCCGTCACGGACACCAGCCCAAGCGCAGTGCCTGAGCCGCGCTCGGTGTTCCTTATGCCACCCGTCAAGTTGAATCACTCGGCTGCATTCGCACGCGGAAGTCGTCAATCCAGCCGCAGGGCGTCTGTGGGCCTCACGTTCGACGCCCGCCATGCAGGTATAAATGCGGCCACGAGAGCCCCGACGGCTAGGACCGCCGCAGCGGCGGCGATTGTGGCCGGGTCGGTGGCAGTAACCCCGAACAACTGGGATTGGACAAGCTTGCCAAGCCCGGCCACGCACGGCAGCGCGATAGCGATTCCGACGGCGATCATGACTAGAGCATCGCGCAGGACCAGACCGATGGCGGAAGCACCAGTCGCGCCGAGAGCCAGGCGGATACCGATTTCGCGCGTGCGGCGGGTGACCACGAAGGACATCACGCCGTAGAGACCGATCAACGACAGCAGCAGCGCCAGCGCGCCAAAACTTCCGGAGAGGGCGGCCAGCAGGCGCTCGGTAGAGAGCGAGCGGTTGACCTGCTCATCGAGGGTGCGGAACCAAAATATCGGCAACCGCGGGTCGGCTTGGCGGACGATGCGGCGGATAGACGGAATCGCTTGCTCAGGGGCGCCGCGAACCTTGACGTAAAAGGTCGCGCCGGCGTCGTCACCTTCGAATATCGGGAAAAAGGCCTGCTCGGAATTGTCGCGAAGACCGCGGTAGTTGAAGCTGGCGCAGACGCCGACGATTACGACTGCGGGCTTGACGTCCGGCCCGGACCCCTCGCCGATGAGGATGCCGAGGGGATCGCGCCCCTCCAAATAGCGCTTGACGAAGGCCTCATTGACGATAACCACGCGGTGGCCGGTTTCACCCGGGGGTCGCGTGTCGTGGGTGTCGAAAGCGCGGCCAGCCAGCATGCGAATGCCGAGCGTCGAGAAAAAACCTGGGCTAACGCCATTGAGGTTAATGTTTTCCGTTATTATGCGTCGGTCGGTCTGGATAGTCATCTGATTGTTCCAGCTTCCGCCGTTCAGAAACGCCCAGCGGGCAACGGCGGAGTCGCGCATGAGGGGTTGGGCGCGAATCTCTTCGTGAAGGCGGCGAACCAGCCGTGCGGCGTCCGTAAGGGAATAGCCGCTCTGCACTGGGGCGATGGCGAAGGAAAGGATGCCGGATGTCTCGAAACCGGGGCCTTTGGCGAGCAGACCAGCGAGCGTGCGGACAAACAGGGCGGCGCCGATCACCAGGACGAGCGAGAACGCCACCTGCAGGGTGACGATGCATTTACGCAACCGGACACCGCCGAAGCCCGTCCCAGCGCGCTCGCGAAGCGAGCTAATCAGGCTGCCTGCGCCGATGTGGAGGGCAGGAGCGAGGCCGCTCAGAAGTCCGGCCGCGAGACTAGCGACGACAGCGAAGGCCAGCAGCCGAAGGTTTAATGTTCCGTGCAGGGCGTGAGCGGACCCGTGCTCCGGCAAGAACGCAATCAGCGCCCGAATGGCCAGCGGAGCCACGGCCGCGCCGAGGACGCCACCGGCCAACGCAAGGAGGACGCTGTCGGCGAGAAGTTGACGGCCGATGCGGCTACGGGAAGCGCCAAGAGCAAGACGAGTGCCGATCTCGCGTCCCCGCGCAGATCCGCGGGCGAGGAAGAGGCCGGCGACGTTCAGGCAGGCCAGGCCGAGCAGAACGCCGGTGGCGGCGAACAGCAGCCAGAGCGGCTCAGCGAGGCTGCGGCGCAGCGGCGAATGACCCTGGGGCGCGGACGTGAGTTCGAGAGTGGAAGCGAGATAGCCGCGCCGCCGATCGGCAGTAATAGCCGGGAAGCCGGGGCGAAGCATGTTGTCCTCAAGCCACCCCTTGAACCACGGCTGCAGACCGGCCTGCGCCTGCGCGGGCGTGAGGCGAGGGCGGAGGCGCGCCAGTATCTGCATCCAAAGAGTGGCGCTGTGGAGCAGGTCTTTGGCATCTTCGGCGCCGGGGAACGCCGCCGCGTACATAGACGCGGGAATCCAGAAAGCCGGCACCGCACCGACATCGACACCATGAAAGCCCGCGGCGGCAACACCGATCACCGTCATGGGGTGCTGGTTGATGAGGACCTTGCGGCCGGCGATATCCGCTGCCCCGCCAAACTCAGTCTGCCAGAAATCGTGGGATAGGACGACGACGGGACCGGCGCCCGGAGCTCCTTCATCCGTCTCTGCGATGACCCGACCCAAAGCCGGGCCGATGCCGAGCACAGAAAAATAAGTCCCGGAGACGATTTCGGCAGGAATCGGTTTCGAATCGGCGCCTGCTGAGAAGTTCACCTGGATTTCGGCTCGGCAGAGGACGCCGTCGAAGAACTGGGTCTTCTGCCGGAGGTCGCGGCACATCGGGTAGGACATAAGGTTCCAGGAGCCGAAACCACCGGCTACCTGATCGCCGTTCCAATCGACGAGCACCAGGCGGCCGGGGTCGCGCACGGGTAGTGCGTGCAGGATGACTTGATCCACCAGCGAGTAGATGGCGGTGGTGGCGCCGATACCGAGGGCTAGCGTGAGTAACGTGGCCGTGGTGAAGCCGGGGCTGCGGAGGAACGATCGGGCAGCGAAGCGGAGATCCTGCGCAAGATCGCTCATCCAGCGCGCGATCCACGTGGAGCGAGCCTCTTCCGATTTTTGCGTCATATTGCCAAATTTTCGGTGAGCCGCGGCGCGTGCTTCCGGCTTGGACATGCCTTGCGCCACCAGTTCATCGATCATCGACTGGATGTGGAATTCCATCTCCTCACGCAGCGAACGATTCCTTTCGCCGCGGTCGAGCCAATAGCGTAAACGCCGTCGAAAACGCTTCCAACGTGAATCCGCTTGCATATCCATCCGTCTACTTACGCGAATCCCATAATGCGGGCCACGGCGCCGGTGACCTGGCGGTAACGCGCCGACTCCTTCGTCAAATGTTTACGGCCGTCCGCGGTTAACTTATAGAAGCGAGCGCGCCGATTGTTGGCCGAAAGACCCCATTCGCCATCGATCCAGCCATTCAACTCCAGCCGCTGCAGCGCCGGGTAAAGCGAGCCTTCTTCCACGCGTAGCAGATCGTCCGACAATTGCTGGATCAGTTGCGCAATCGCATATCCATGCAAATGGCCGCGCATCAGAATCTTGAGAACAAGCATGTCCAGCGTGCCGGGCAAAAGGTCGGCTTTCGGTTTTTCTGGTCCCATAGATGCTCTGATTATAGGACGACAGAGTGTTGGTTTGGTTTGGCGGAAACGGACAGTTTTCTATCAGCCAGAGTTCAGAAAACAATGACGAACGCCGCGCGTCATTTCAACGAGGACACATCCACGGAAAGACCGGCGGGATTCGCCTGGCGGACGCCCATGGCACGCGCGGCCAACTCGCGGGATTCCCGGTTACGGTGAAGCCGGCGGAGGCATGCGGCCTCGGCATCGTAGAGAGCAGCCAACAACGGATGGTCTCGTCCTCCGTGCTTCTCCACCAAAGCCACGGCGCGAGTGAAGTGATGGAGCGCTTCGTCGGGGTCCACGGCTGTCGCCAGGTTGCCCAAGACCTTTGCAAGCAGCAACGGTTCTGTATCGGGCTGCCAGCGATCAATGGCCTCGCGGAAAAACATCGCCGCCTGATCCTTTTGCTTATTGTGTAACGCCACCGCGCCTAGTCCACTCAGCGCGATCGCAGCTTCCCAGGC
>Ga0210390_10005516_pt1 | contig 10601 bp, 6 predicted proteins | sample IncBWH11OmetaG_FD_161050 | JGI IMG/M metagenome (GOLD analysis project Ga0210390, IMG submission 161050) | Forest soil microbial communities from Barre Woods Harvard Forest LTER site, Petersham, Massachusetts, United States - Inc-BW-H-11-O ... | reverse complement strand
GGCGGAGCAAACCATATCCGGTATCGGGGAATTCGTCGAGCAGTTCATAAACGAAGGTCCTATTGACGCCATGATTCCAGGCAAGCAGCAATGTTCTCAGAAGGTAACTTGACTCAACATCCACCGGAACAGATCCGGAACGAGCCGGGTGATCGAATGATTGATATCCAGTCTCTGTGATTTCGCTTGGACGTCCTGGGGCATCCAATTTCCCTTGATCTAGCCACCAGTCGAAACTGCCATAACGATGTCCCTGCGCGTCGCCTGCCCCCCATCCCTCGGTGCCTGGATTGCGCCCCCCAAAATAGATATGAAGATTGTTATACGTGATCCATTGCGTAATGGAGCCCGCAGAAGCATATGCCTCCCGGGTTGTAAAGGAGGGTCCAATGAGCGGAACTTGCAATTCATGCGCCGCTCTGGCGAGAGCTGGAAGTGAGGCTGTGACGTTTCTGATGCCTAGATTTCCTCCGCCACCGCAATTCGTCCCGGCATCGCATTCGTTGGGAGCCTCCAGAGCTTCAACGTCTGATGCGGCACGTGCGGCCTCAACAATGGTCGGCGCAGTCAGGCTGTTATCGAAGCCAAAACCACAAGTGCAGCGCAAGCCGGATGCTGCCAGCTCGCGATGACGATCTACGAAGCTCGGTGTCAAGGGAAGCGCATCGCGAATATGGTGCACGCCCAGGCGAAGGAGTTCCTCGAATACGCGGGGCCAATTTGCATACGGGGTGTCGACATAGCTGATGTGGGTTTGTACTCCAATCGAATCGACGAAGTCAGAGGCCGACGTGGCCTGTTCGGCATGAAGCGCGGTTGACATGTCAGGATTCGGAGTTGTCGTGTTCGCGGAAGCAGCGAAGATGCTGCGGACTGAAGCCGGCTCGCGCGGGAGATCAGGGAGAGAGAGATAGAAGCCAAGGACCACTGCGGCTGCTGCGCACCTCGTCCACGCCCTCTTGCTCCCTTGCCGGGTGACCGACCCAGGACTTGCGGGCGTGATGCCAAAAGTCGCTTGTCTCATCGTTCCGTGGCAACCGAAAGCGCACCCGACGGGTGCCCGGACTTCCCGATCGAAGGGAAACGCCTGGATAGCTCAACATGCCGCGCGACAAAGCTCCGCGAATTCAAGTCCCCAGTCTTCATCAGCGCGAGAGCGCGTTTTGCTTTAGCCTCGCGCATTGCGTGGTCCTCCATGAGTTGGTCGATCGCCAAGCGCAAGGCCTCAGGATCCTTTGATCGGACATAAGTAACTTCTTCTGATCCGAAGTAACTTTGCAAGCCTCCTGCCTCGGTGGAAATCACAGGCACTCCGCAGAGTACCGCCTCTTCGATCACGGTAATACCCGAAGCGTGGAGATTGTCTACCAGGCAAACGATTACGACATCGGCCCATTGGAAGATGGCCATCAGCTCGGCATTGGTCTTGGCCCTTTCACAGACAATGTTTTCGACGCCTTCTAGAAGGCCTCTGATTTTCGCACCGGTCAGGGCCCTTGCCTGGTACCGGGGATCGTTCTTGATGGCCGCGATAAACGTGGGCCAATCTCGATGCCGATCGTTTCCCATGGTGAGTATACGGATGGGATGATGCCGTTCGCGATGAATAACGGCGAGCGGCTCATCGGTACGAATTCCGTACTTGAGGAACTCCACCGGTGTATCAGGAAACAGCCGTCTGGCTTTGGCAGCAGCCGAGGCCGAGAGAAACGTCAGCATGTCAGCCCGCCGCAGCAGGCTCCGATACAAGAGGCGACGAAGGGGGTTATAGGATTCCCAACAATCCATCACCCACACAGTTTGGGCAATAATCGAGGGTCGCCTGGCCGAGGTTCGGCGCAACCGGACAAGCAGCAGAACCGCCAATGATTGAGATTCTGTGTGAGTCCAGACAACTTCAGCGCTGAAGATTCCCCTTCGGTTTCTCCATGCATGCAAGAGATCGAATCCGAGCATTGCTCGTATGCCCAAGCGCACCAATCGTGCCAGAGAACTCTCAGGAGCATCTTCGGATTGCTCGACAATGCAACCCATCTCTTCGGCTTGCCGATATCCATAAGGATCATCATGGTTGATGCCGACAATGGCTCCCTTGTCCCATCGTTGCTTCCAGGCAGTGCGGCCGAATTCGCGAGCCAGGTGAACAAACACCCGAAGCCTGGCATCGTTGATTGTTACAGTCATCATGAATTTCCTTGTCTCAAGCTAAGCGGCCTTTACAAATTGGCCGCGCGCTCACGCTCGGCCAGTGGCACTTCGATCTCGTTCTCGACATCGACGGCGGTGATCCGCCGAGAAGGTCCTGCGTGGCGCGCAAGAAAGATCAATGCCGTCCAGCTCATCAACCCCAGCATTCCGTCTGTAAGCAAGGACGCCCATGCCGCTCCATGCCAGGAGTATCGGGGGATGAGGTAAAGGTTGAGCAGTCCGTTGCCAATCGCCGCGGTCGCCTGAGAAGCAAGCCGAAACTTCTGATCGCCTGATCCCGAGAGCGCGTCGCCAGCGCTCAGACTAAAACACCGAAAAATGGGGATCAGACACAGCAGTCGAAGCGCGCTGACGGCCTCCCGATAGGAGTTCCCCACCAGATGAGGCAAAATTGGAGCAAGAACAAACATTCCAGCGACAGCGATCGCGCCGGGGATAAGTGCCCGCTTCAACAAAGTTCGCGCCATGGGGAGCACAGCAGCCGCCCCGCCGACACCCGCCTGGAAAAAGCGCGGGAACGCGGCGCCCACGAGGGACATGATTGGCATCGTCCCCATATTCAAGATGCGGTATGCCATGGAATAAATGCCATTGGCTTGCAGCATTCCGTAGTGAGACAGGATCACCTTATCCAGATCGTTGTATACGGATGTCGTCGAGCCGGAAATAGCAAAGACAAATCCTTCGCCTGCTCGTTTGAAAAGAAGGCGAGGCGCAAACGAGGGCATTCCATAGTTGCGCGTCACCGCCCACACGGCGGCAGCAGCAACAAGCATCGAAATGACCAAAGAGGCCATGGCCCATTGCCACGCATACGCACGACCTAGCACGACGAGCATCACGAGCAAGAAAACCAGCCGCAAAACGCTGGTAAGCAAGGTGAGAGCTGCACTCACCCTCATCTTTTCGAATGTCTGAAACACCATGCTTGCGGCAACTGTGATCTGTACGAAGACGCACTCGCTCATGGCCAGGAGCACGAGAACGTACAGACCATCCCGGCGAATCATCCAAGGGCCGAGCAGCCATAACGCAACAACAAGAAGGCCGCCAATCAGAAAGACCGAGAGAAGAGCATTGCCCCAATAGACACGAGATTGACTGCGATCGGCGCTCACGTATCGCATGTAGAGCTGTCCGGAGCCGAGGGATCCGTACTGACTCAGAATGGTCACGAGCGCGACCGCCCCGGCAAGAACGCCGTACTCTGAACTCTCTAACAATCTGGCCAGGACGATGAAAGATATTGCTTGAACCACGAATGACAGGCCCTGGCCGGCAAATAGCCATCCGGCATTGCGAAGGAGGAGACTATTCTTTGCGCGCCTGATGTGCTCTTGAAGCACGAGTGCTCACCCCTCTGTCTCTTTATGTATACGCATTCGCCAAGCCGGTCTTCCGCCAAAACAAATTGGAGAAAAGACATTTGGCGGGTGGCGCGCCTGCGCATTCCGAATGGTCAAGAGCTTTTAGATGATCGAGGACGCAGATCTGGAAGTCTGGACGCACATTACAGACACGGAAAAACAGCATAGCTTCATTTTGATTATGATGCGCCAAACGCTCTAACGTATGTTCCAACCTGGAACATCGACGATCTCTTCTGCAGGCTCTTCCCGCCGAGGGACTCATAACTCCGTGATGCCACCGAGGTTATTGGATTCGGATAAGAGGTGAATGGACTCAGCTCATTCACAGGGGTCGTGAAAAGAAGTTGAGTTGCAATTGAAAAGCATGGGCGATCGCAGCACCAATGATTTGGACTTTGGCCGCTTGATACTGCATCTAATCGAACGGATGATACCATACCGAATGTGCGATTTTCGGTAAGCACTTTAAGTGCCTCACTAGCAACCTTCGGGACTTCCCTTCCCGAACAATTTGTTCACTCTATTGGCCTTTTCGCTCCCTGCAACAATGCGATGATTCCGCGTGGCAAACCGCGCGGCTGCACGTCAATGACCAAAAAAAGGAGTCTGATTGGGACCGATTCGGGTTCTTTTTGTCAATCACACAGCAAAATCGGGAGGCGGCGAGGTGGCTCTTCGCCTGTTGATCCGTCACCTAGACAAATCATTGATTGAGCACCGGCTCGTGCTTTTTGAAGACGGGCCGATTGCCGAGTTGCTTCGACAGGATACAGAGGTTTATATCTTGCCCCTTTCCGAAGACATCCGTGATGCCCGCAAAGATTCCCTTGGATCAAATGGATTGAGCAGTTTGCGAACACTCAAGACACTTTCTGCATTCACCTTTCAGCTGAGTCGAATGATTGGCCGGCTGGACATAGACGTTGTGCATACAAATTCTTTGAAGGCAGATATTCTCGGTGGGATCGCAGGTCGACTTGCACGAAGGCGAGTACTGTGGCATCTGCGCGATCGCATAGCCGATGACTATTTGCCGTCCAAAACAGTCCGGGTGTTTCGCCGTTTGGCACGCTGGATCCCCCACGCAATCGTTGCGAATTCCACTGCGACCCTCGAATCACTTCGTCTTTCTACTAGAGAGAGGCGGAAATACAAATCAGCCACGGTAGTCCACGATGGTTTTGATTTTCGCGAACTGCCTGCCATTGACGATGCGCCGAGCGGGCGCCTGGTGGTTGGGATGGTCGGGCGAATCTCGCCGTGGAAGGGGCAGGACGTTTTTCTTCAGGCAATTCATCAGATTCACAGACAATTTCCTGAAGTGCGGTTTCAGATTATTGGCTCAGCGCTCTTCGGTGAGGAAGACTACGAGAAACAAGTTCGTTCTCTCTCGACCGAGCTTCAGTTGGGCGAGTGTGTGGAGTTTTGCGGATTTGTTCGCGACGTACAAAAGCACATCGCGAAGCTCGATGTACTTGTCCACGCATCCACAATCCCCGAACCCTTTGGGCAAGTGATCATCGAAGGAATGGCGGCAGGCAAACCTGTCATCGCGACTTCCGGAGGCGGCGCAATGGAGATTGTTGTCGATGGAGTCTCCGGTCTTCTCGTACCCATGAACGACTCCAACGCGCTTTCTGCGGCGATCAGGAACCTTCTCGGCGACCGGGCCCTGCGGTCACGACTCGGCGCCGGCGGACGCCAGCGGGTGCAGGATTCGTTTCGGATCGAGCAAACCGCCGCGAAGATAAGCCAGATTTATTCTGAGCTCTGTACGGATGGCCGGAGGTCCTAACGCAGCAATGCAGCAGGCAATCAGCGTTCTCACCGCCCCAGCGAGGAAGGCAATTGTATCTTCTCCACTTTCACTTCAGATAGGAATTCAGTTTGGAGGAGGGGGGGAGGGGCGCGTCATCTCAGAGTTATCTAAATTTCTTCCTGCAGCTGGCTTTCGGGTGATTGGAGCAGTTGCCGAGCCGGACAATATCGAAGAGTTGACGGAATCTGCGTTTGTAAGTTTTGCCCCGGCACATGCAACCAAGCTCCACCGGTTTCGCTGCGCCCGCCGCAAGATTACTCGCATCCTGCAGGAAGAGAAGCCGGCGGTTGTAGCCTCGCATTTCGCACTGTATGCGCTCCCAGCGTACGACAAAATATGTTCCGCTCGACTGGTTACACATTTTCACGGCCCCTGGGGTGCAGAGTCGGCTCAGGACGGAGCCGGAGCGATAGCTTCATCCGCCAGGATGCTGGTAGAGAAGAGTCTCTATTTGCGATCGGCACGCGTAATCGTCCTCTCCAAGGCGTTTGCACAACTGGCCATCAACCGATATGGTGTCGATCCGATCAAGATACGAATCGTACCCGGATGTGTGGACATCGAGCGTTTTAATGTGAGGGACACTCAGAGAGCCGCGCGAATTCGACTGGGATTGCCGACGGATCGGCCGATTTTGCTTTCGATCCGCCGATTGGTGCGCCGCATGGGATTGGTAGAGTTAGTTGCTGCTCTTCCCGAAGTAAGGAGGCATGTTCCGGATGTGCTTCTCTGCATTGCCGGCCGGGGTCTGCTTCGCCAGGAGCTGGAGAGTCAAGTCCACCAATTGGGACTGACCGATCACGTGCGGTTTTTGGGATATGTGGACGACGACGATCTGCCCTACCTCTACCGCTCTGCCGACCTCAACGTAGTTCCCACAGCGGCCCTTGAAGGATTTGGTCTTGTTGCAGCGGAGAGCCTGGCAGCTGGCGTGCCCGCCATGGTGACGAAGGTCGGAGGACTGCCCGAAGTTGTTGCCGGTCTTTCACCGGAGTTGATGTTTGCCTCTCCGGGTTCCGAGGATCTTGCCCGCGGCCTCATTGAGGCATTGTTAGGGCGTTTGCATTTGCCGGATCGCGCCACCTGTGCCGCTTACGCAAAGGAACATTTTAGTTCCCAGCTGATGGCTGAGCGCATTGCAGCCGTTTATCGGGAAATCCTATGACCGTTACAGAGTCTGCTCAGTTTGGTCCCAACCGGACGATCCGCCAACCGAGCACAATCGGGGTTCTGATCCCAAGCTACAGAAGACCCCGCGACCTGATTCGCTGCCTGGATGCCCTCTGCGAACAAGAGCGGCGGCCTGATGATGTATTGGTGATTGTGAGGCGCGAGGACACCGAAACGCAAATGGCGCTCGGAAATTATCAACATACTGCTCTTCCCTTGAGGAAGATTCTTGTAGATGTACCGGGGACGGTCTACGCACACAACATCGGAATTGAATCCTGCAAGACAGACGTGCTCGCCATGATTGATGACGACACGGCGCCGCATTCTTCGTGGCTGCGCATTATCCTCGAACGCTTTCAGGCTGATCCGCAGCTCGGCGGACTCGGCGGCCGGGACCGCTGCTTCAATGGCAGGTCTTTTGATGAAGAGCGCGAAAGCACTGTTGGCAAACTACAGTGGTTTGGGCGAGCCATCGGCAATCATCATCGCGGATATGGCGGGATTCGCGAGGTGGATCTTCTGAAGGGCGCCAATATGAGCTTCCGCGCCGCTGCCCTCGAGAAAGCTCGATGCGACAAGAGATTGCGCGGTAAAGGCGCGCAGCCGAACGAGGATATCAGCTTGAGTCTCGCGGTGAAGCGCGGGGGATGGAAGATCGCTTACGATCCAGAAGCCGTTGTGGATCACTTCCAGGCCATTCGCGAAGAGAAGCGCCACTATGGCGGAATCATTCCCATCACAGATCCGGGTCCGTTCGTCGATTTTGCGTACAACGAAATCATTGGTATTTGGGATTCTCTGTCCGCACCTCGTAAACTCGCATTTGCATTTTGGTCCATCCTGGTTGGAACCGGAGTGTGTCCTGGCTTCCTGCAGGCGATGCGCTTCACACCGAGGCTCGGACTGCAATCCTGGTACCGATTTGTGTTAGCGCTGAGAGGCAAGACAGCTGCAATCTTCACGCTTGTTCGACACTCCCAATTGTGACCAAGAAGAAGTACTAACGCGGCACGATCTGAACGATGGAAACCTGATCGCTGATTGTCAGTGGCATTGTGTAGCCGCTGGTGGAAAATGAGCTCGGCGTCGCGTTTCCGGTAGTGTCGAACTGGGTCAGGTCACCAAATTTCAGCCCGAGTCCGATCGACAGCGTCACATTCTGCGGAGTAACGGCGATCGGAACGTTGTTGCTCGAGTCATAGCTGCTTTGCTCGAGCCACAATACCAACCAATAGGATCCGTCCCGCTTTTCGAGCAGCACATGACGCATCGTATTGGTGTTTCCAGTGACGGTGTAGGTGAGACTGCCGGGAGTGAAGGCGGCGCCCGGATCTTCGAGCGTGCTGATCATATTCTTGAGCGATGTGAATGCGGGTTTCGTTGAGAAGTCATTCGCCAACAATCCGTATCCCGTGGTGGTCGTCTCGTCGACCAGTTCATAGATGAATGTCCGCTTGATGCCCTGGGCAAACGTGAGCAACAGAGTGCGGGGGATGTAGGAAGCTTCGACGCTCTCGGGAATGGTTCCGGCCTGAGTTGCGGACGGAAACGCCATATATCCTGTTTCTGTCACCATGTCGGGGGTGCCGGGCGCATCGAGATTCCCCTGATCAATCCACCAGGCAAGACTACCGTAGGAGTTTCCCTGGGGATCGACTTCGCCCCAACCCGTGGATCCTGGGTTCCTTCCGCCGAAATAGACGTGGAGATTGTTGTAGTTCATCCGGGATGCGATATTTCCCGCCGACGCATATCCCAGTTGGAGTTCAAAACTAGGTCCGACAACCGGAAGACTGGTCAAGGAGGATGCAGCATCGAGAATGGGCAGAAATGCGTCTACATTCGCGACGCCGGTCGTTCCGCCACCCCCGCAGTTGGAACTGGCATCGCACTCATTAGGGGCCTCAAGGGCTTCCACGCTTTTCACTTGTTGAACAAAACTGCTGATCTGGGCTCCCGTGAGTGAATTCGGCAAGGCGAAGCCGCAGGTGCAGCGGATTCCCGCTGCAGCCAATTGTTGAAAGTTGCTCACATAAGTGCTCGACACCGGCAGGCCATCGCGAACATGCCGGACGCCCAGTGATTTCAGCGCCGCCACCACCTGGTTCCAATTGCCATAGGCTGTGTTGATGTAACTGGCGTGTGTTTGGACGCCGATCGAGTCGACAAAGCTATCCGACTCAGCCGCCCGCTCTGATGGAAGCTGAGGAATGACGGTGAATGAAGCGCTCTCTACGCCGGGCAGCCCCGCAACACTGGCCTCGAGCGTATATCCGGTCCCTGCGTTACTCACAACCAACCCTGAGAAGGTAGCAAGTCCCGAGTTGGCAGCGGCGGACGTCGTTCCTGCAAGGGGTACGTTCTCCCCGTTTTGCTGGAGAGCCACAGTCACGGTGCTATTCGCGCCGGTAGCCTGGTTTCCGTTGCCATCCAGAAGCTCCACCTTGACTACGGGCTGCACTGGAGTACCGGCTGTGGAATCGCCCGGCTGGGTAACAAATGCAATTTTCGAAACCGGGAGCGATACGTTGTAGGAACCCGTTGTGACTGGGCTGACCTGCGAATCTTCTACCGCTATCGCGCGCAGGGTCGTCGAAGACGAGACACTGATCGGGGTTGAGTATGAGTTCGAGGCCGAGGATGGGACAGATCCATCGGTCGTATAAAAGATCGAGGCCGCATTATTTCCATCCGAGATCGACACGGATTGAACCGCGTTGTAGCTGCCAGGCGCGGGGGAGAAAAACGGCGCACCTGGAGCCTGGGGAGACGGCGTCGCTGGTTTGGATGCGGTTGAGCCTTTTACTCCACTACATCCAGTTAAGGTTGCCAGCGTTGCCAACGCAATGGCGATGTGAAGACAAGAAAAAGTGGCATTGCTCGCCTGGGCGAACGAAACATTTGACTTCAATGTGTCCCTTTCGAACCGGCGAGATATCTATGAAAGCTATATGAAAAGCAATGATTCTATTCCGGTTCCTGCAGATCTGACCAAAGGCAGTTACGCTACAACTGGACCGGCCTCGCTCGAACTTCGAAGCGATGGTCAGCGCTGAGCGCCGAAAGTCGTACAGGGGATTGATAGCTCCATTATGACAGAATTTGATAAAAAGTCACTCCTTGGAATAGGGCTTCAGCCACCTGATTGAAGCCTCTCTGCAGGTTCGCCTTACTCGGCATTTCGGTTGTCGCTTTGCACGGTGATGCAAACGCGAGACGGAATGCCGGTTCGCGGAAACACGTATAAGCGACCTAAATGACGTGGCGCTCCGCCTGGACTTCGAGAAGCGCCGGACCGTCGTGTGCCAGAAATCGCTCTACTTAGCGGTGGGCTCCAGAGCTGAATAAGGTTCATCGCGCAAAGAACGCTTCCCGGGACGGCCCCTCCCCTGCCCGGTTTCTTGGGCATCAGCTCGACGCTACAGCCGGAATGCGAGCCACCTCCCAATGGCAAAGAAATGTGGCCACTTCCACCAGACAGCTGTTACGATCGAAAAAATCTTTCTACCGATGATACGAATCCCGCAGCATTCTTGTTATCTACAACAAGCGGACACACGAGACGTGCGGTGCCGCTAAGAATCGGGCGAAGGGGGAAACAGAAGATGAATGCGAAGAGACTGGCACTGTTTGGGGGAGCCGGAGTTGTTGTGGCCGGAGGTCTGATCTACTCACTCGGCATCTTTCCACCGGCTTCGGGACGCGACGGACAAGGCGCCATCGGCGAGCGCAAAGTGTACCGCGCCGAGCAGCCAGCGGACGCATCGGTCACGCCGGGCGCAGCACCGGTTGCAATGGCCGCCAGTGCGGAAGTGATGAAGAATCACCAGATCCCTGAACTGCAAAACGGCCAGATCTTCCAAATGAGTAACGGCCAGATGGTTCAGATGATGAACGGCAAGTTTGTGCAATTGCGCGACGGCATGACGTTCCAGTTGCGCACTGGTGGGATGCTCCGATTCGTAAACGGCCAACTGTACCAAATGCAAGAAGGCAAAATGCATGCACTGGACAACGGCGCGACCTATCGC
>Ga0210390_10005515_pt1 | contig 10603 bp, 10 predicted proteins | sample IncBWH11OmetaG_FD_161050 | JGI IMG/M metagenome (GOLD analysis project Ga0210390, IMG submission 161050) | Forest soil microbial communities from Barre Woods Harvard Forest LTER site, Petersham, Massachusetts, United States - Inc-BW-H-11-O ... | reverse complement strand
ATGAAGGATGCTTTCGCAGGGATTATTTCAGAAACAGATCCCGGCTATCGTTTTGTATACGACAAAAAATATTTGGAACCCAAAGGGGCTATGCCCATAAGTCTTACGTTGCCTTTGCAGGAAAAGTCATTTGAAAGCAATACCCTCTTTGCTTTTTTCGATGGGCTTATTCCGGAGGGATGGTTATTGAATATAGCAGTAAAAAATTTCAGAATAGATCCACGCGATCGGATGGGATTATTGCTTGCGGTTTGTAGCGATTGTATTGGTGCAGTTAAAATTATTCCAATAGAAGAGGAAGGTTTATGAGCAGATGTTTGTATTGTTATCAGTTATTAGAAGACAATTCACAGGAATATCATTCCTCCTGTAGTAAAAAATTTTTTGGACAACCCATAGCTCCCTCTTTGACACTTACTAAAGAGAGAATGGAAGAGTTGGCGGGAGAAATTGTTTCTAAAAGCATAGCAGTAGCTGGTGTACAACCTAAATTGTCGTTGACATTGGATAAAAATCCAAATGATCCTAAAAGTTTGCGCTTCACAATTGTAGGGCTTTGGGGAAATTATATTTTGAAACCTCGAACTTCGGATTTTCCTGCTCTGCCAGAAATTGAAGACCTAACGATGCATTTGTCAGAAATTGCCCGAATCAAAACGGCGGAACATAGTTTAATACGTTTGGAATCCGGAGAGCTGGCATATCTGACAAAAAGATTTGACCGTAATAAGGAAAAAAAAGTTCCTCAGGAAGATTTTTGTCAATTATCGGAGTTGCTTACGGAAGATAAATATAAAAGTAGTATGGAAAAAGTTGGAAATATTATTCATAAATTTTCTACACAACCAGGGATAGACAGTATTAGCCTTTTTGAACAAACGTTATTTATGTTTCTTGTAGGGAATTCGGATATGCATTTAAAAAATTTTTCCTTGATCAGGACAGATGAGGGAGGAATCATATTATCACCTGCCTATGATCTAGTTTCAATTCCATTGGTTTATCCTGCAGATAAACAAGAAATGGCCTTGACGTTAAATGCAAAAAAAAATAGAATTAAAAGATTGGATTTTGATCGATTTTCTGATAACCTAAAACTGAATTCAAAAACCATAAAAACAACTTATGAACGTTTTGAAAACCTAATACCTGAATTTTATTCTTTTATTGACATTAGTTTTCTTTCTGAAGAAATGAAGTTGGAGTATAAAAATTTGATTAATAGTCGAGCTAAGAGATTATTAAACATTTAATAACGGTGACAGCTTGAATTTGTTTACTGTATTAACCACTGCTATGAATGTACGAAAAAGACGAATCAAAATATTACTTTCCTCTAATCCGAATAAATTTAGGAATTAGTATAATACCTCATTTATTGATAAAATCCTTATGGTTAAAAGATATAGACAGTTCTGCAACTTCATTTGAACTGATCTATACTACGCTATGTCTTCCGATATTATTATTAATTTCTAATTATACCCCGATGGCGCAAGCGTCTCGCTTGTGCCGCCTATTCTGTAGCCCTCTGGGCGGTCTTGCGAAGCAGGTTATTAAAGATTGAAAAAAAACAATTCGTAAAATATGTTTTATCCTAAAATAAGTTTAAAGGTTAATTGATAGTCCTACTATAACTTTATAAGGATAACCTAATTCTAACTTTTGTTTTAATTTTATCGTCAATATTTCGCTTCCTATTTTCTGTAAGGCATAATCTACCTTTTATGAAAGCTGAGTTTTAACCTTAATTTTAGTAACGACTACCAATCGTTTCTTTTGGCAATGAGCTTTCAATAAGTTCCAAATCGGCTTGCTCGAAAACTACATTGTATGCATTTACATTTTCTTCAAGACGGTGAATTTTTTTTGTGCCCGGGATGGCTGTAATTTTATCATTTTGGCTCAATATCCAGGCAAGTGCTATCTGTGCTTTGGTTGCCCCTTTATCTTTTGCAATTTGATTTATAACTTCCACAAATTTGATGTTTTTCTTAATCGCTTCCTCTGTAAATCGTGGATTATTTAACCTGAAATCGCCTGCTTCAAAATCTTCTCGGCTCTTATATTGTCCGGTTAAAAAACCTCTTCCTAATGGACTATACGAAACGAAAGTTATTCCGAGTTCTTTACAAACTTCAAAAACTTCTTGTTCTGGTTCACGACTCCATAAAGAGTATTCATTTTGTATAGCGGTAATTGGATGTACCTTATGTGCTCTGCGTATAGTTGCAGCGTTTACTTCTGACAAACCAATGTATTTTACTTTTCCCTGTTTGACCAATTCAGCCATCGTTCCAACGATCACTTCAATTTCAACATCAGGTGCTTGCCGGTGCATGTAATATAAATCAATGGAATCCGTTCCTAAATTTAAAAGACTTTGGTCGCATGCTTTTCTGATATAATCAGGTTGCCCATTAAGTCCAAGCCATTCACCATTTGGACCTCTCATTACTGCGAATTTAGTTGCCAAAACAACTTCATGCCATCTGCCTTTAAAAGCTTTTCCAATTAATTTTTCATTTGCTCCACTGCCATACATATCGGCTGTGTCGAAAAAATTAACTCCTAAATCGATGGCTTTGTGCAAAGTATTGATAGATTCTGATTCATTAAAAGAACCATAAAATTCTGACATACCCATGCAGCCAAGTCCGATACGGTTAATATTAAGTGTGCTGTTTCCTAGTATTGTTGATTTCTTCATTTTATTACTTTTTAAGTTGAATACAAACGTCGTACATTTTACAAATAAAGAGCTTGTGAAAAACAATCTACTATTTGCAAAATTCAATCAATTTCGGAACTTCAAAGGGGATAACCCGGTATGCTTTTTAAAGAAGTTCGAAAAATGTGCAACCTCGTCAAAGCCTAAGGCAAAAGCAATTTCAGACACATTCCATTGTGTTTGTTTTAGCAAAATTTTAGCTTCTTCAACAATTCTTCCATTAATAATTTCGGTTGTGCTTCTACTTGTCGTTTCTTTTAATACTTTATTCAAATGATTGATATGCACACTTAAGGATTTTGCAAAATCAATTGGTGCTTTAAGTTGAATGGATTGGGCATTGTATTCAATTGGAAACTGCCTTTCCAACAATTCAATAAACAATGCGGTGATCCTACTTGAAGCATTGGCGGTGTTAGTTATACTTTCTATTGGTTTTAACTTTTGTCCTGCATGAATAAGCTCTAAAACATAGTTGCGAAGTAAGTCATACTTGAAAGCATAGTCGGATGATAATTCCGAATCCATTTTCTTGAAAATAAACTCGAGTTCAAGATACTGTTCACCATTCAACTGATAGACAAAATCACTGCTGGGTTGATAAATTGGTAATTCGTCAATCAACAAACCTGTTTTTGATTTAGATAAGAATTCTTTGGTAAAAACACAAAAATATCCTGACTGCTCCTTTGTTTGTGGAGTGTATCGGTAAGGAATTTTTGGCGTGGCAAATAAAATTCCTTGCTCTTCAATTAGTACAGATTTATCAGCATATTCAACAAGATTTTTGCCTTTAATCAAACTGATTTTGTAATACAACCTTCGGTTGTAAGTCATTTCCGATTTGTGCTTGCTGTTGTGGTAAAACCTTTCGCTATCGAAAACATTAAAATGTCCCAAGTCGTTTGATTCACTGCTTTCAAGTAAATTATCAAGTTGATAATTACTTTCGCTAAATATTTCTTTATAAAATTCTTTTATGCTTATATTTTTCATTATTGCAAAAATCAAATAATGTCAAAGGTATTAATTTTTGAAACCAAAGCCCGCCGGAATAGTTAAAATGTAACAACAGTCTGGTTTAAATCAGCTTTTACCTTATATGTTTTCAAATCAAGTGGACAAAATTAGTTTTTAAGCGATGGTTGTAAACAATGGTATTTTTTTCTCAAAAGAAAGTAAGAAGAGAGATCCTAACCGCCGCTTTCGTCTTCGAGAGTGGCAACCATTTGTGAGTCCTCCGGATAGGTAACACGCCTAACGTAAATATAACCACCGGGATGCTAGTATCAAAATCAATATTCATCCGTTTGAGGAGAAGATATTGGATTGGCTCTATTGTACTGGTAATAGGTAGGATCCGATCCAACATTTGCAACAACAGGATTGTTGTATATGTACTTCATCTTCTGAAAAAAACCTGTTGAATAAACCTCTCATCTCTTTTCTGTTCAGTCAAAAAGATATGACTTTGCATAGTTGGATAGGCATACATGACAGCAGCGTAAGAGTTGCTTCAGCTAACGCTGAAATAAAAAAGGTCCAAGCGGATGCTTGAACCAGCGAGAGGGTTCTTAACCTTGATAAAATTTAAAAGTAAAGTAATCAAATACGTATAATTTAAATTATTTATCTCCTGATTGTTTACTCTTTATCAAGATTATTTAATTTGTCATCGCATCTTTTATAAATCATCTTTATAATCTGTTCACCATTTTCTAAACCATTACAGACTTCATGCATACTTTCAATTATTTTTGAGTTATTAAAACCTTCTGTATCTTGAAATTTTTTGGTAAGTGTTAAACCATATAACTTTTTTAATGATTTAATTATATCATTAAAAAGTTTACCAAATGCTTTTTCAAGTTTTTCCTCTTGTGTTAATTCATCCTTTTGGGGATAATCTTTTAATAACTTATTACCCAATCCATCAATAAAAGAGAAACAAGATTCATAATTTTTTGCTTTCGAATTATGTACGAACTGATTTCTGACTTGTAAAAAATTTTCAAACTTAATTGCCTCTTTTCTATCCAATGCTCTTATATCAGTTAGTAAATCAATTTTTGTTTTAAGAGATAAGGAAGTAGATTTATTACTTAATGTTTTAGAATCTTCGGTTGATATATCTAAAAGCATTCCCAATATTTGTGATATTGAAAATTCAATCATTAGTGCTGAATCAATAACTGTATTTCTGCTTTCGTTTTGCATATTTATTAGTCCTCGTAATGTGGTATATTATTTTATAGAATTAGGTTTTTAGATTCCGTAGATAAGTTCTTTAGCATATACAGGTTTATGTATGATCATATTTTTGAGGACAATTTCATAGATATTTTTCTTTCCTATTCTATTATTGAACCGAAAACAAAATTCATCCAGATAAGCCTGGAAGTGCCAACCAGAAACCTTATGATGTATTCCTCTAATCCAACTTTTTATATTCATTATAAAGTAATGTAGTTCTTTAAAGCTCTTTCCTCCTTTAGAATAAACCATTTTTATTTTATAGCCTTTTTTTAGTGGACAATATCCTCTCCACTTATCAGTTTTTATCTTTGAACTTTTGTCTACTCGTTCTTCTAACAAGGGTCTTAGATCTTCTGCACTGTATCCATTTATCATTTCGGCATAGGCTCTTCTAATACCTTTTCTCCCTTTTGCAGTGGTCATAGTTTCAATTCCTACCACTGCTATTTTCTTTTTTCCATGGCTCCTCCCCTGAGCCTTCTTTTCTAATCCCCCCACTACAAATTCATCAACTTCTACTAGCCCGGTTAATAAAGCGGAGCTTTTTTCTGCCATCGCCAGTTGAATTTTCCTCTTAAAACGCCAACAGGTTTTTTGTTCTAAGCCAAAGTGTCTGGACAACTCTACGCTAGACATCCCCTTTTTAGTCTGGCTAAGCCAGTATATGATTTCAATGGCTTTTACAAGACTGAATTTTAGTTTATGAAACAACGTCCCTGCTGTAGGAGATTCGTTATGTGAACATTTCTGACACTTCCTGTCGAATGTCCTGATACCCTTGTAATACTTCTCATAGCCACATTTTACGCACGTATAACCATTGGCCCATTTCAATGCTGCTATGTATTCTTTGCATAAATCTTCACTTGAAAATTGTTGCCTTAATAAATCTAATTTTGTTGTCATGTTTGTTATCCCTATTTTTAACAAACTTAACTAGTGGCAATGAAGTGTATCTGCAATCGGTCACTATAAACCTAATTCTAATTAATTTTTCATAATTGTCCTTGAAAAGCTTTTTGAATTTCGTCAATCCACCATGCCTTTCAAAGATAGGAGTATGTTCAAAGTCTTCCAGTTCAATTGTTAGGTTTTGTATCAAATGTTCCTTAATATAATCTATCCATTGAAACTGTTCGTCTGTTAATGACTTACCCTTTGTAATCTTTAATAAAGCTTTATCAACACGTTCATTGATATTAAGAATAGGTTCTTCATCCCATACTGCATGTTTTATCATTGATATGATGTCAGCGAGATCCTTTTGGTAGACAATTCTATGAGCTTTTTGTAAATCCTTTTCAGCAAAATTATTTTGAGCAAGAATTTGTCGTAACTCCTTCAATACAGAAGTGCTCCAGTCTTTAGGTTTTTGAAGCACGATTTTCATTACTTCAATTTTTGCCGTATTGTTCTTGATGAATTCAGAAAATGCTTTTAAATATTCATCAGGCTTTAAATATTTTTCCTCTGCTTCAAATAAAATTTGCGAAGACACTTCATCTTCTGCATTGTATGCGACAACGAATGTTTTTCTTGCCCTTTTATAATGAACTAATAATTTCTGAAATTCTTTATTATTCAGAATTTTCATCGTTGATGTGAAATCACTTTTTATAATTGCAGGAAAGCGATCTGCGAATCTTCCAACATCACCATCGGGTATGTATACTGAGAATTGCTCGCGTGCCTCACTATTCATACTTTTTTCAATACGGCGTAACCGTTTGATGAAAACATTAACATTGTGATCACGGTCTTCATTATCATTTATTCTTCGAATAATTTCAGCAATTGGAATAGTATTAGAACTTACTTCGTCAAATTTAAAATTAGTAACGTCCTTAAAATATTCGATTAGAGTACCATTAAAACAATCAAAGATGGTGAATTTATCTTTATTAATATCTGTACATAATCGGGTCCCTCTGCCTAACATCTGCTCCCATAAGATACGGGACTTGACAGGTCTCATAAATATGATGTATTCCAATGCCGGAATATCTACTCCAGTGCTAAGCATATCTACCGAAACAACAATCTTTGGTTCGGGTCTGTTACGGAATTGTTTAATTTTCTGAAGAGGACGATCTACATTCTGATTGCCTGTTATCTTTACTACAAAATCATCACCACGGTTAAATTCTGCTTTACATATAGCGACTAACTGATCAGCGTGCGAAGTATGTTGAATATCATTGACTGCAAAAATAAGAGTTTTAGGGAATCGTCCTTTTTCGTTTTCGAAAGCTAAAGCATATTTTGCAAATTCGGCGATTATCTTTTTATTACTGTCTGGTGCTGTTATTTTTCGTTCTACATCAGTAGCATTAAATGCTCTTTCATCTTCAAGCCCTTCAATTTGAAGTTGCCCAGTAGTTGTATCAATATTGCCAACTTGTTCGCCTTCTTTTAAGAAGAGTCCATTAATTTTAATATTGGAATTAATCTTAATAGCTTCATAATCCACAAGGAAGCCATCTATGATAGCTTGATCGACCAGGTATCTGTATACTGGTTTGTCAAAGAACGCTATAGTATGAGCTGCCGGAGTAGCAGTAAGGCCAATTTTAATAGCATCAAAATAATCAAGGACACTTCTCCAGACATTTGTATCTTTTGAAGTATATCCTCTGTGACATTCATCCGCAATGATGAGATCAAAAGCATGAATGGGAATCTCCATTTTATCTGTATCCGATTCATCATCATGATCATTATCTTCGTCAGAAAAGACGGCTTCTTTACCAAGCAGATTTATTGCCATTCGCTGAATGGTACAAACGTATACAAACGTTTTGGTTTCATTGGGATTAGTTAAATACTCATTTGGCAATACCCCAATATCAAACTTTTCTCCTTCTTCTAAATCGTCTTTTTTGAAACGCTGGCTATATACTTCGTATTCCTGATTAAATTTATTGCCTTGAGAAGTTTCAAAGGCAGCAAAGGAAATGGCAGATTGAGCAGCTAATGCTTTACGATCTACTAAAAATAAAATTCTTTTGAATTCTTTTGTTTCAAGTAGTCTATAAATGCAGTTAACAGCAGTGAAAGTCTTACCAGTTCCGGTAGCCATTGCTACAAGCATTTTCCTTTTTCCAAGATTTATGGTCTCTTCAATAGACTCAATAGCTTTTTTTTGATAAGGACGAAGAAACGGATTTGTAATTGGATTAGCAGAAAACCACAGTTCTGCTTTATTATAATCTCTTGCAAAGAGCTCTTTCATTGCTTCCGGTGTATGAAACTCTGCAATGCTTCTGCTAATATTTTGTTTAATTCTAATATCAAGGAAACTTACTAACTCGCCATTAGAAGAGTAAAGAAAAGGAATCACATAACCATCCCAGTTCCCCACAGTTAGAGCAAAGCCTTTAGCATACCGTTTTGCTTGCTCCAAAGCATTTATTGTAGCAACGGTTACTTTTTTAGCTTCAATTACTCCTAATAGATTCCCCTCTACAAATAAGGCATAATCAGCAGGTCCACTTTCTGTCGGATATTCCTCTACTGCATGATTTGTTAAAATAGAAATATCTAAACCAGCTTGATAAGGTTTAATTATCCATCCAAGCGATTTTAAACGTATATCTATCCGTTTTTTCCGGGTTACTATTTCAGGTTCAATAGCCAATTAAGTGAGAGGTTAAATTAAATATACTACTGTTTAGTTACAATCCCTTAAAAAACTCCTCAAGGCTAATCTTATGAATATCTAATAATCTAAGCAAACTAGAGAGTGTCATATTTTTACCCTTCTCATGTTCGCCATAAGTAACTCTTGACAAGTCATTGTCAAAAGCGAATTTTTCATAAGCAGTATAACCTTTCTTGATCCTTAGTTCTTTAATGCGTTTGGCTATTTTCTTAATGCGGGAATCGAGTTCATCCGTTTTCGGAGCTTGTTTTTTGGCCATTTCTCAGAATATTTCTTGAAATATCTTTAAAAAACAGGCTAAAACGAACCATTTAAAAATAACCTATTATAATAAGGTATTTTAAATATATATTATTAAATTGGTATAAACAAATAAAACATACTTAACAGCTTATTGTTTATGTCTGCAAATACTAAAATCTCACCCGCATTCATGGAGGAATTGGAAATTCTTTTTGCTTATGCACCACCTGGTTCTCTTCGAAAGACAATAGAACATTTTTATTTTTCCTTTACTATGGATGAAGCGAATATTAATTTATTACCTAATGATTTTCATGAGAAAAGTAGCGATATTTATTTTCTGTTAGAGTTTTTAAATGCCGCTGAAGAACACCTTAATAAAAGGTCTACTAAATCAAATTCAGAAGAACGAGTATGACTATAGAATTGAATTTACCGACTATAACTACTATCGTAGCATCTGGAGATTTGCATGGCAAAATCGAATCTCTTGTTTTTAAACTTCAGGAACAATACAAGTTAACGAACTGTATTTGCTTCTGTGCGGGAGATATTGGGTTGGGTTTTCATAAAGAGAATTATTACCATCAATTATTCAAACATCTTAATGATAAACTAATAAAGAATAACAATCATCTCTTAATGATTAGAGGCAATCACGATGATCCGGCTTACTGGAATTCTACACAGTATAATACTTCGAATATCCTTCTCATTCCTGATTATACAATGGTACAAATAAGAGGGAAGAATATTCTATGTATTGGAGGTGCCATTTCCGTCGATAGAACTTTGCGTAAGTCAGGAGTCAGTTATTGGGAAGGAGAAGACTTTCAATATCAGGAGAAGCCTTTGAATGGAATCCTACCTGATGTTATAATCACTCATTCTTCTCCGGATTTTTGTTTCCCTTTTACAAAAGACGGTATTACTGATTGGATGAAAAAAGATCCGGAACTTCAAAACGATGTAGATAAAGAACGGCAAGATCATACAAAAGTATTTGAAAAGATATTAAAGAATGGAGCAATTCCATCGGAGTGGATATATGGTCATTTTCATAATTCTCATGTTATGTACCATCAACAAACCAAATTTGTGTTATTGAATGAGTTAGAATTGTATGAAATAAAGTAATGTATTATCCTTGAATATAGGACTCAACTACCCAATACATGATATAGAAAAAGTAAGCAATTTTGTTTATTTTTAATTTATGGAATACCAATTGTCAATATTGAAAGGAATACATCCTGGATTCTTCATAGAAAGAGAATTAAGGAAACGACAACTTCCAGTATTAAAGTTTGCTCTATCTCTTGAAGAACAACCTCAGACAATTGTTTCGATTACTAAGGGCAAGCGAAAAATGAACACTAGACTTGCTTTAAAAATTGAAAAAGCACTTGATCTGGAGGAAGGTTATTTAATGATTCTTCAGGTTTATCATGACATCGAGGAAGAGAAAAGAAAACTAAATACATCTCATCCTGATCTTTCTAAATTAAGGCCTGTTCTGTTTTGGGATACAAAGATTGAAACTATAAATTGGATGAAGTATCAAACTACTATAATTAAAAGAGTATTTGAAAGAGGCAATCAAGAGGAAAAAGAAGAGATCACACGATTTTATGGAGAAGATATTATAGCAAAAACTCTTCAGGGAAATAAATTTCCGAACTTAATTCCAATAACGTCCTTTTATGTGGTTT
>Ga0210390_10005514_pt1 | contig 10604 bp, 9 predicted proteins | sample IncBWH11OmetaG_FD_161050 | JGI IMG/M metagenome (GOLD analysis project Ga0210390, IMG submission 161050) | Forest soil microbial communities from Barre Woods Harvard Forest LTER site, Petersham, Massachusetts, United States - Inc-BW-H-11-O ... | reverse complement strand
GGGCGTCCGCCTGCTCCGGGCTGGCCGCCCAGCCTTCCGCCACCGCCGCGGCCCGCATCGACCTGCGCAGCGGGTCAGGCGCGTCGGCGTAGGCGATGGCCGGCCCGCAGTGCAGCAAGGTCGCCTCTGGCAGGCCCGGCACGGCCTCGGCCACCGTGGTGATGCCGGTCAGCACCGGGATGCCCCGGTCCAGCCGGCGCAAGACCTCGGCGTTAGCAGCGTCTATCCGCTCGGCGTGAATCCCGTACAGCCGGCCGAGCGCCGCGACCGCCGCGGGCTGGCCGCCGGCCGGGACCCGCCAGTCGACCGAGACCACCGGCGCGCCCTGCTCCCGGATCGCGTCGCCGAACAGCGGTAGGCCCACGTTGACCACGCCGACCCGGGTCGGCAGCGACAGCGGTCGCGTCATCTCACCCTCCGTCCAGCGAAAGCCCAAGATCCTCAGGGGACAGACCTGCGGCGCCGGGGTTCTCAGGGGGCAGACCCGCGGTGCTGGGGTTCTCAGGGGGCAGACCCGCGGTGCTGGGGTTCTCAGGGGGCAGACCCGCGGCGCCGCGGCGGGCGGCGGCCACCAGCGCGTCCTCGGCCGCTCGGTAGGTCTCCCGCCAGCGTCGCGCCTCACCGGCCAGCGCATCGGCCTCCGCCGCGACCTGCTCGGCCATCCTGATCACCTCGGGCGGCGCCGCGCCGCCCAGCGTGGTCCGGCTCACCACGATCTGCCATGGGTCCAGCGCGGCCGACAGGTCGTGGCCGGTCAGCCCCAGCGGCCGGCCGATCACCTCGGTGGCCGACGCGTCCAGCAGCGCGCCGTCGATGTCGCTGCCCCGCAGGCCCGCCGCGCTGGCCTGCCGGACCGCGTGGCCGACCACCCGGTACGCGCTGCGGTAGTCGATCCCGCAGATCTGCATGACGTACTCGGCCAGGTCGGTGGCCTGCGAGAAGCCCGACTCGAGCGCGGCCCGCATCCGGGCCGCGTTCACCTCCAGGGTGCGGACCACACCGGTGGTGAGCCGCGTGGTCCGTAGCGCGAGGTCCAGGGCCCGGGGCACCTCGCCGTAGGCGAAGATGAGGTTGTCGCTGCGGGCCGACGGGGTCTTGGCCACCGCCAGCAGCCCGGTCAGCCTGCCGGTCAGGATGCCGGCCGCGCCGCGGACGATCGACAGCGCGTACGGGTTCCGCTTCTGGGGCATCAGGACGCTGGCCCGGCTGTAGCCGTCGGCCACGGTCACGTAGTCGAACTCCTGGCTGGCCCAGATCTCCAGGTCCTCGGCCAGCTTGGACTGGCTCAGGACCAGGCCCGCGGCCGCGCCGACCATGTCGAACAGCCCGTCGACCTGCCACATCGCGTCCCGGGTGTGCTCGGCGACGGTACGGAAGCCCAGCAGCGCGGCGACGTGCCGGCGATCGGTGCGCAGGCGGGTGCCGTTCACGCATCCCGCCCCGCCTGGGCTGGCGTCGGTCCACGCCAGCGCCTCGCTCAGCCGTCGGCCCCCGCGCAGCACCGGGAACGCGAACGACAGGACATAGTGGCCGAACGTCGACGGCTGTGCGTGCTGCAGATACGTTTGGTCGGCCATCAGCGTGCTCGCGTGCTCACGCGCCCGGCTCGCGAGTTCGGCCGCTAGCGCGGCGGCGGCCTCGATGAGGTCGGTCAGGTCGCTGCGCAGCCGCAGCCGGAAGGCGACGCGGACCGCCTCCCGCCGTGGGCGGCCCGCGTGCAGCCAGCCCGCCACGTCTCCGACCCGGCCGACGAAGTACCGTTCCCGCGAGTTGTACGGCTCGCCGTTGGCGGGGTCATAGGGGAAGTCGCGGGCCGGGATCTGCATGACCTCGAGCAGGAGCGCGAGCAGCTGGCGTGCCGCCTCGGGCGGGATGACGCCGGCCGAGGCCAGGTCAAGCAGGTGGGCCAGGTCGGCCAGGTTCATGCCGTGATGCAGGACCGGCGCATCGGCGTTCTCCAGCTCGAATCCGGCCTCGATGAGTTCCGCCGCGGGTGGCCCCATGGGCGGCCCCGCCGCGGGCCGGGACGTGGTGGTCACCGGCCCGCCTCAGCAGACGGGGCCTCCGCGGCCAGGGCGACGACGTCCAGCTGGCCCCCGGTATGCCAGAAGACCACGTTGCCGTCCCCCGCGTACCGGCTGACCAAAGCCAGCGCCTTCGCGGTGTAGACCGGATCCACCATCAGTCCCTCCGTCCGCATCGCCTGTTCGGCCGCCGCGTTGCCCTCCGGCGACGCCAGGCCGTGGCCCGGCCCGCGGGCATCGGCCACCACCACGTCATCGGGCCCGACCCCGGAAACCGACTCCACGTCCGGCACGCCTGGGAGCCCGGATCCGGTCAGCACGCACAGGCACTCCCGCGCGAGTCCGAGCACCCGCCGGGCCGTCTCGTCCGGAGGCCGGCTGACCGCCGCGCCCACCAGCCTTAGCGGCCGGCCCGCCAGCACGTTGCCTGCCACCAGGCCCGCTAGGGTGCCCCCGGAGCCAGTCGCCACCACCAACCGCGCCGAGTCGACGCCGTGGGCGGCCAGCTGCTCGCGCACCTCGAAGGCGGCCAGCGCGTACCCGACGGCGCCCAGGCCGCTGGCTCCGCCGCGCGGCATCAGGTAGGGACGCCGGCCGGCGGCGGCGAGCTCCGCCGCGGCCGCATGCAGCCCGGCATCCACGCTGTCCCGCTCGGGGACACCGGTCCAGCGGACCGCCGCCCCCCAGGAGCGGGCCAGAGCCAGGGCCGGGCCCGGGGGGCCCGGGTGCCCGGCGATCACAAGCTCACAGCGCAGCCCGGCCCGCGCCGCGGCCGCCGCCGCCGCGGCGCAGAAGTTCGAGCCCGGCGCGCCGCCCGTCACGAGCGTATCCGCGCCCTCTCCGAGCGCGGCAGCCAGCAGGAACTCCAGCGGACGGGCCTTGTTACCGGCGAACGCGAACCCGGTGAGATCGTCGCGCTTGACGTACAGCGCGCCGACTCCGACGACCTCGGCCAGGCGCGGTGTGAGGATCAGCGGCGTAGGCAGCGCCGCCAGCCGGACCCGCGCGGCCACCCCCATCCCGGTCACGGCCACGCCCGCCCCGGTCACGTCCGTATCTGCCCCGGTCACGGCCATGCCTCAGGCTCGGCCGCCCGGGTCGCCCGGGCCCGCTCGACCACTAGGTCCGTCATGACCTGGCACGAGCCGGTATCCGGTTGCGCGGTGAGCTCTCGCGCCTCGGCCGGGCCGAACAGCCCCGCGTTCACCAGCGCCTGCTCCGCGGTCAGGCCGGTCGCACCGACACCGAAGGCCTCCTGCAACAGCTCCTGGGCCCGGCGAGCGCCCAGCCGCGGCGCCAGCAGGCCCAGGGCCCGTTCGCTGACCGGGTACCCGCCGTGCCGGGTCAGGTTGCGGCGCATCGCCTCGGGGTCCACGCTCAGGCCCGCCAGCAGGCCGAGGGCGAGCTGCAGGGCCGCGGCCGCCAGCAGGCAGGCCTCGGGCAACGCCACCCATTCGGCTTTCCAGCCGCGGCCGTCCCGCTCGTGCTGCTGAACCACCGCTTCGGTCATCACGGCCGCGTTCGCCCGAACCAGCCTGGCCAGAGTGTCCAGATGCTCGCTTGCCTCAGGGTTGTGCTTATGCGGCATGGTGATGCTGCCGACCGTCCCGGCCGGAGCCGCCTCGGCCAGCTCGCCGATCTCCGGCCGCTGCAGCTCGTACACCTCGCCGCCGATCCGGGCCAGGGTGCCGCAGATCAGCGCGAGGAGCTGGGCGAATTCCGCACCGCGGTCGCGGGCCGTGAGCCAGGAGATGCCGGGATCGGCCAGCCCGAGCTCGTCGCAGAACCTGGCCCGGACGACCAGGCCCTGGTTCCCGTAGAACACCAGGCTGCCCGTGCCGCCGCCGAGCTGCGCGACCAGCCACCGGGGAGCGCCCTCTCGCAGCCGGTTCAGGTGGCGGCGGACCTCGTCGGCCCAGGAGGCGGCCTTCCACCCGAAGGTGACCGGGCTGCCCGGCTGGCCGTGCGTGCGGCCCGCCATCGCGGTGTCCCGGTGCGTCACGGCCAGCTCCAGCAGCCGTTCTTCGAGCCGCCGTAGGTCCCGCCACACGATGCCGCCGATCCGCCGCAGGGTCAGGGCGGTCGCCGTGTCGGTGATGTCCTGGACGGTGGCCCCGGTGTAGACGTACTGGCGTGCCTCCTCGGGTACCACCTCCTGCAGGGCGCGGATCAGGCCGAGCATGGAGTGGGAGGTCTGCCGGGTCTGCTCGGCCGCGTACCCCAGGTCGAGTCGGCCGGGCTGTGCGTGCTCGGCGATGAGGCGGGCGGCGCCGTCCGGGATCACGCCCGTCGCAGCCTGGGCCCGGGCCAGCGCGACGATCACGTCGAGCCAGCACCGCAGCCGGCCCTGCTCGCCGAGCACGTCCCTGGCTTCAGCCGTACCCCAGAGGTGCTGGTAGAGGGGCGAGTCGGTAATCCTGGTACTCATCGCGGGACCGGGTCCGCGGGCTGCCCGGCGGTCAGAGCCAGCCGCAGCCCTTCCCGTATCTGGGCCAGGCTTGCGCCCCAAGGCACCACCACCAGACCCGCGTCCTGGGCGACTCGGTCCTCCAGCAGGCAGCACTTGGTGATCACCGGCATCGAGCCAGTGCACTCGTCGGCGAGCCGACGGGGGCACATGTCCACCATCGGCACGTCGCCGCCGTAGAACCAGTCGTGGATGGACCGCGACCGGGCGCATCCCACCAGCGTCCAAGGGGCCCGTTCGGGGATCTCGTCCAGGTAGGACACCTCGGCCGCAACGCGGGCCCGCTCCGCGGCGGCCGGCTGCCCGGCCCGGCATGGGAACAGGTAGTGCTCGGCCGGCCGCGTCGCGGCCAGTGCGTCCAGGTCCACCAGATGCGGGACGAGTTCGACCGGCGGCAGGTCCTCGGCCAGGTCGAGGACCCGGCTCAGCTGGTCGGCCAGCTTGGGCGGCCACGGCGGCACCACCTCCACCACCCCAATCCGGATCGGGGCCGGGTCGAGGATGAAGCTCACGTGGCCGTACCGGCCGCGCACGATCACGCACCGGGCGCCGGGGGCCTGCTCGGCCGCGACCCGGGCCAGCTGGGTGGGCACGGCGGTGTCCGTCTCGGGCGCGTCGACGAACGCAGTCTCGTCCGGCCGGGCGAGCACCGACATCTCCACGACCGGGGAGAACAGCGGCACCTCCGATTCCTTGCTGACCTCCACCACCGCGCTGGCCCCGCCACGGCGCGCCACCACGTACCTGGTCCGGCGGTAGACCGGCCGGCCCAGCAGGTGGGCGCGCAGGCTCTCCTCGTCGAGTGCCGCCGGTACGTCAGCCACGCTGACGTTGCGGTACTGCGAGGGAACCAGGTTCAACGTCACGTCCGATGCGTGGGCAGCGAACCGGGCGACCAGGCCCCGTAGGTGTCAGCCCGCAGCGAGAGCCGCAGGGTCTCCAGCCCGAGCACGTCGGCCGGGGCCACGTTGGCCAGGTTCACGTCGGGGCCGAACCGGCGGACGAACCACGCCTGTTGCTGCTCCCGAGGAGCCTCGAAGACCAGGAAATCCGGCCCGGCCACCGAGACCAGGGCGGCTACCACGTCCTCGCGTACCGCCCCGGAAGGCTCGTAGATGCCGACGGTGCCGCTGGCCCGGCCCTCGGCCAGCACCCAGGTAGCACCCGCCTCGAGGTCGGCGGACAGGGCCTGCGCCCACTGCGCGGAAGTCAGCAGCACGCCCGGGTCCTTCGGGCCCACCTCGGCCAGGACGATGAAGTGCCGGGCCGCCTCGGCGATCAGCTCCTGCTTGGCCGCCTGGTCCATGGGCACTGTGCCCGCCGAGACCTCCACGCACGGGAACCCGCAGCCGCGCGCCCAGTCGAGAAACTCCATCGCCCGGCCCTGGGCCCAGGCGATCTCGAGTAGGGTTCCGCCGGGTGAGGCTAGGACGCCGTGCCCGGCCAGCAGCTCGAGCTTGCCGGGCAGGGTGGGATCCAGGTATGAGATGCCCCAGCCGAGCTTCCACACGTCGATGTAGGACCCGCTCATGGCCAGCAGGTCCGCCGACTGTGCCAGCGGGACGCCCCGGTCCAGTACGTGGGTGATGCCGATGCCGCGCGGCTTGGTCGCCCTGGTCGGCAGGTCGAGGAAATCGGGACCCGGCATAAACGCTATGATAGATATTCCTACACTTTAGTGCAAGGACGGATCCGAGGGGAGCGCGGATGCCCGCCGACCTGCCAGCGTTGATCGACCGGGTGCGGAACCACCCCGGCGTGATCGCGAAAGCCGAGATCGGGCTGGTCAGCGACGTCTTCGGAGAGAGCGACTGGGTCGCGGGACCCGGCGACGACGGCGCGGTCGTGCCCGTCGCCGGGACGTCCCTGGTGGTGGGCGGCGAGGCCATCCTGCCCTCCTTCGTCGCGGCCGACCCGTACGGCGCCGGCATCGCCGCGGTGACCACCAACCTCAACGACCTGGCCGCCATGGGTGCCTGGCCGCTGGCCCTGGTGGACACGGTGACCGGCCGGCGCCCGGTCATCCAGCAGGTCCTGGAGGGCATGCGCTGGGCCGCCGGGCTATACCAGGTACCTGTCGTCGGCGGTCACCTGACCGTCACCGCCGGGCCCCCCGGGCTGTCCGCCTTCGGCCTGGGCCGCTCCGACCGTCCGCTGGCCGCCCGCGACGCCGAGCCGGGCCAGTCGCTCGTGGTCGCCTGCTGTGTCGAGGGCCAGATGCGGGCGGACTTCCCGTTCTTCCCGTCGTTCGACGAGCGCGGCGAGCGGCTGGGCGGGGATGTCCGGCTGCTGGCCGAGGGCGCCTCCCACGGCTGGGTTGCGGCGGCCAAGGACGTGAGCATGGCCGGCCTGGTCGGCTCCCTGGCCATGCTGCTGGAATGCAACCGGCTGGGCGTCACCCTCGACCTGGATGCGCTGCCGGTTCCGGCCGGGGTGAGCCTGGAGCAGTGGGTGTGCTGCTTCCCGTGCTTCGCGTTCCTTTTGTGCGTCCCGTCCGGGCAGGAGGCAGCATGCCTGGACGCCTTCGCCGGTCGCGGCCTGGCTGCCGCGGTCACCGGCACCCTGGACGACACCGGCCTCCTGCGGCTTCGCCTGGCGGGCCAGGTGGCAACCGCCTTCGACCTCGCCACGGAATCGGTGACCAACCTGACCCGATCCGCCGGCTAAAGGTCGATCAGCATCCGCTGGTGCGCAATGCCGGCGTAGGTCACCAGCCCGCCCGTCGGCCGCCAGCCGAGCCACTCAAAGAACCGCACATTGGCGGGCTGGATATAGGCCTCCATCTCGCGCCCGCCGCGCGCCCCGGCCGTGGCCACGGCGAACCGGACCAGCGGCGCGCCCAGGCCGTGGTGGCGGTAGCCATCCAGCACCGCCAGCCGGTCGCCCTTCCACCGGCCAGGCGCCTCCGGTACCGGATAGAGCCGCACGGTCCCGCAGGCCGTTCCGTCAAACAGCCCGACCACGTGCACCGTCGTCGGGTCGTTGTCATGGACGTCCCGGTCCCAGCCGCCGCCGGCGCCGGTCCCCGCGTCCAGGAACAGGCCCTGCTCGATCACGAAGACCTGATGACGGATCCGGAAATGGACCGCGAGCTCCTCCGCGGTGGAAACTGCCCGGCAGGCCAGCCCGGCGGGCCGGCTAGCGGTTGCTGAGGAGCGGGAGGAAGGTCCGGCCATCATCATCCGTAGGAGTCTCGAGCAGGCTCATCGCCGAACATGCCTGGCACCTGGCACACCCAGCGGCCACGCCGCGGGCGCCGAGCCCGCGCGCGGTCAGGTGGGGCACCACCCGGCGGTAGATCATCTCGCAGTATTCTGGCGACGGGGCGGGCAGGTGCTCCATCAGGCTTCCGACCGTCGGGCGCAGCGGCACCACGAACGGGTACACCCCGATGTCGATCGCCCGTCGGCAGCCCGCCACGGTGAGTTCGGGGTCCTCGCCCATGCCGAGGATCACGTAGGTGGATACCTGGCCCTCGCCGAACGCGGCCACCGCCCGCTCCCAGGCCCGGAAATAGCCGTCGATTCCGGTACGGGCCTTGGCCGGCGCGATCCGGGCCAGCACCTGCGGGTCGAAGCTCTCCACGTGGATGCCGACCGACTGGATGCCCATGTCCCGGACCCGGTCGATGACCGCCAGGTCGCGGGGCGGCTCGAATTGCACCTCGACCGGCAGGCCTGCGGCCTCGCGTATCGCCTGGCCGCAGCGCGCCACGTATAGCGCGCCCTTGTCCGGAGTCGCGGTGGTCCCGGTGGTCAGGGTGGCATCCACCGCTCCGTCGAGTTCCTTGGCCGCGACCGCCACCTCGGCCAGCATCTCCGGCGTCTTCTTGGCGATCGTCCGGCCGTTGGCCAGCGTCACTCCGATCCCGCAGAACGCGCACTGGTCGGAGTTCCCCCAGTAGGCGCACGTCTGGATCACCGTGCTGGCCAGCGAATCCAGGTGCAGCAGGGCGATCTGCCAGTACGGGACGCCGTCCGCGGTGGACAGGTCGTAGTAGCGGGGCCGCTGGAACGGCTCGGCCGAAGCCAGCCGTTCGTCGTCCCGGTAGACCCCCCAGCCGTCATCCTCGGCGCGGAGCACGTACGGCGAGGCTTGCACGTACTCGGCGCTGGTGGGCACGGTGGCGGCGAAGCCGTCGATCCAGAGCATGCCGGCGTCCGCCGGCCCCGCCCCGCCCTGCCGGGATTCCAGCGGCACCTCGACCCGCAGCCCGTGTCCCTGCAGTTCGGTTATGAGGTGGGCCAGCCCGGCTGACCCGCCCTGATGGTGTGCCATCCCAGGGGCCGCAGACTCAGCCATGGTTCCCTCCTTCGCCAGGCCACGCTGCCGTTTGTTAGATGCGATACGAACGTTCACCATCCTTGATAAACCCTGCGGTCACGTCAAGGCAAGGTCTCAGTCGACTTTGGGCCGCACCTCGCGCAGGGCGGCGGCGAACGCGTCGCGGTCAAGGTAGCTGCCGATGGCCTCGCCGATCCGCAGGCCGCCTGTGGCCAGGTCGATCTGTCCCCAGTCCAGACGGTACAGGGCGCGGCTCAGGGTCTCGTCCGGCTCGATCGAGATGATGACCGCCCGTCCGGTGCCGGGTTCGGCCTCGATCCGCTGGTACGGGACGAACGGCGCACGATCCTCCGAGCCCGTCTCGGCCACCACGGCCCAGGACTCACCTTGGTCGCGAGCCCGCGTCAGCGCGGCCAGCCGGCCCTGGGCGGCGAGCGACGCCACCAGTTCCCGGTAGCGCATCGCGCACGCGGCCGCTGCCACCAGGCCAGGCTGGATGCCGGCGTCCGCTCCCTCGGCCAACTCGTCGACCAGGTCGCCGCCGCATTCGTGCGCCGCCAGCAGGCCGGGCAGGTCCAGGCAGGTCTCGCGCAGCCGGCCGAGCAGTTGCTCGATCAGGCTGACCGCCTGCTGGTACACGTCGGGCCGCGCCATTATCGTCGGGAACAGCCGGGCCTCGGCCTCGTCCCAAGACCGCAGCACTGCGTGCGGGACCGCAGCAACATCTTCAGACCCCGGACCAACAGGCCCGGAACCGGGACCGGCCATTGCACCCCTCGCCCCGAGGCGTTTACTATTCTAAACGAGCCGTCACCTATACGACTCATATTTAACCTTACCCCGTCGATCAGCAGCAGGATCCGATGACGAAGACTGCGGTGGTGGCGCTCGGAGGCAACGCCCTTACCCGGGTGGGGCAGTCCGGGACGTGCGACGAGATGCTGGCGAACGCGGCGGCGATGGCGTCCGCGGTGCACGCCGTGATTGAGGCTGGCTGGCGGGTGGTGATCGTGCACGGCAACGGTCCCCAGGTCGGCAACCTGGCCCTCCAGCAGGAAGCGACCGCTATGGTGCCGGCCCAGCCGCTGCCGTTGCTGAGCGCCATGACCCAGGGACTGCTGGGCAGCCTGCTAGCCCGGGCGATCGACCTGCTGCGCGGGCCGGGCACCGCGATCGCGATGATTACTCATGTCACGGTCGACCCCGCCGATCCGGCCTTCGGTGCCCCGTCCAAGCCGATCGGCCCGTTCTTCGAGCCCGCGGCGGCGCGGCAGCTGGCGCAAGAGCGAGGCTGGACCGTCCGGCCTGACTCCGGCCGCGGCTATCGGAGGGTGGTCGCCTCACCCGAGCCGGTCGCCGTGATCGAGATCGACGCGCTGCGGGCCCTGGTGGACGCGGGCCACCTGGTCATCGCCGGCGGCGGCGGCGGGATTCCCGTCCATGGCACGGCACGACAAGGCGGCCTCGCCGATGCGGTCATCGACAAGGACCGCGCGGCCGGGCTGATCGCCCGGCTGCTCGGCGCGCAGGCTCTGCTGCTGGTCACCGCGGTGGACCGGGTCATGCTCGATTACGGCCAGCCGACGCAGTCAGAACTGGGCACGATCACGGCCGTCGAGGCCGCCCATCACCTCGCCGAAGGTCAGTTCCCGCCGGGCAGCATGGGACCCAAGATCGAGTCGGCGCTTCGCTTCCTGGCCGACGGCGGAGAACTCGCCGTGATCACCTCGCCGGACCTGCTGGCGGCCACGCTGATTGGCGCGGGAGCACGATCAGGCACGCGCATCGAGCGCCGCCCCGGCCCCGCGGAGCGCAGCCCCGGCCCCGCG
>Ga0210390_10005512_pt1 | contig 10606 bp, 11 predicted proteins | sample IncBWH11OmetaG_FD_161050 | JGI IMG/M metagenome (GOLD analysis project Ga0210390, IMG submission 161050) | Forest soil microbial communities from Barre Woods Harvard Forest LTER site, Petersham, Massachusetts, United States - Inc-BW-H-11-O ... | reverse complement strand
TAGCTGCACAAACGATGGTGCGCGGTACTGGGATTGAAAAGTTATCCTGGCAAACGCGGCTGCAATGGATCTACCTGCACGAATAGCCAGTTTAGCTGCATACACATCAAACAGTATCGCGTGGACACAAGTGGACATTGCGGGCATAGCTAACTATCGTCAGGCACTACTATTGCATGTATATTGCATGGGACAGCGTGACGAAGGGGAGCAGGTTTATGCCACGACAGCGCCGAGGGTTCGGACGCATACGCAAGTGCCAGCCATCGGGCCGATGGCAGGCCAGCTACCCCGGCCCCGACGGCAAGCTTTACAAGGCACCGGAGACGTTCGCGGCCAAGGTGGACGCCGAAGGATGGCTGACCGACCGCCGCCGCGAGATCGACCGGGAGCTATGGTCGCCGCCCGCCACGACGACACAGAAGAAGGCGAAGCGTGCCGCCGAGGTCAAGTTCGGCGACTACGCCAAACGGTGGGTTGAGAACCGCACCGTTAGAGGACGCCCGCTCAGGCCGCGCACACGCGAGCACTACGAGAGCCTGCTAGAGGACCACATCTACCCGACGTTCAAAGAGAAGGCCGTTCGCGACATCACCATGGAGTCTGTCGACCGCTGGTATGCCAAGACGGCTACGGATGCGCCGACCGTCCGGGCACATGCCTACTCGCTGTTGCGGACGATCTTGGAGACGGCACGCAAGCGTGACCGGCTGATCGATGTCAACCCCTGCGAGATCGTTGGTGCCGGGAGCACCGAGCGTAAGAGCAAGACCAGGCCCGCGACGTTCGCGGAGATCGACACCATCGTCAGCGAAATGCCCGAGCGCCTGGCCCCGATGATTCTGCTTGCTACGTGGTGCGCTCTGCGGTTCGGTGAGCTAGTCGAACTACGCCGTAGCGACGTGAACATTCAAGACGGAGTGATACACGTTCGGCGTGGTGCCGTGCGGGTTCGCGGAGGCTGGGACGTTGGCCCGCCAAAGAGTGAAGCGGGCATCCGTGACGTTACGATCCCGCCGCATGTGCTGCCAGCGATCAAGGCGCACCTAACGTCTGAACATGTTGGACCGGCCAAGGATGCGCTCCTGTTTCCGCCACAGAGGGGCGAGCGGTTGCAGCCCTCCACCCTCGACCGGCACTTCGACAAAGCCCGGACGAAGGCGAAGCGCCCCGATCTGCGGTTCCATGACTTGAGGCATACCGGGGCGACGCTTGCGGCGCAGACCGGGGCGACGCTAGCCGAGCTGATGGTGCGTATTGGGCACTCGACGCCAGCGGCTGCGATGCGATACCAGCACGCGGCGCACGGACGCGATAAAGCAATCGCTGAGGCAATGTCAAAGCTCGTGGCTCAGTAGTAGCAGCCAATCGGTTTCACCAGTGCGAGAAGGGACTCGCGCTCGACGCGGATCAGCTTGACGCCGCCAATTCTGCCGCCCTTGAGTCGGCCTTGGGAGATGTAGCGCCGTACCGTCTTGGGGTCTACACCTAGCCATGCAGCCGCCTGTTGGACAGATGGCCATGGAGGTAGTTCGTCGGTGGTGGGCGCGGTCATGCGTCAGCGATCAGTGGGCGGTTGTTCATACCGTCAAGTATGGGACCTGGGGTACGACAGGACTTTTCACAGTAAACCGGGAGCGACTCTGGTCCAGTTGTGCCAGTTGTGCCAAGGTCGCGAGTGTGGCACAACTGGCACAGCTAAACGGATTTCGGCTCCCACTTCGCGCTCGTGCCGGTAATCTAGGCCGGGAGTGCGAAAGCAACTCAACGACGCTCAGCGAAAAGCATGAGATAATTAAGAGTAGAAGGCCGAGCATGAGTCGAGTTCCCCGGCCATAACAGCACAAAGCGCACGCCCACCAGGCGCGTGAACCCCGGAAAATAGGTTAAACACACCGAAGTCGGGTAGTAGCAAACGATGGGCCGTTGTCCGTGACCAGCACGTTAAACGGAACCCCCCGAGCCGAGGGATACGACATATCGGCCCTTCCGCTGACCACGGTGAGACAAGCCTAGACGGTGGGTTTCCCCGCACCCTCTTGGAAATTAGGGGGCCACCTTGCGGCCAAGCAACTCTCGGTTCGGGACTTGGAAACCATCAGATCAGTGAGATTCGGAGCATCCAAGCCAGAACCTGAGTGCCCGCAAGAGTGAGTCCCTGAGTCCCCGTCCTGGCCGTAAGGGGGAAGGGACCTATGGAATGGAACCCAACGTTACTGCCCGCGAGGATGCAAGCAAACACTGATAGACCGGGCAGTCAAGGCGAGTGAAACCCACTGGCCCAGTTCCAAATTGAAGATCTCCCCTAGCCCGTCAGGGCCTGGGAGAAGGAGCAGAAAACATGGCACTCACAGAAGCCGACGAACTACTCACGGCCCAAGAGGCCGCTGACTATCAGGGCCTGACCATCAAGGCGGTTTACCAACAAAGGTGGCTGGGCATTGGCCCGCTGTCCTCGAAGCGCAACGGTCGGATCGTGTTTCGGCGCAACGACATCGACGCCTACCATGAGCGTCAGCGGGCACGGACGCTGCGCGGTGAGGGAATGTGAACGACGACGACGATCTCTTCGCCACCGGCACGGCGACACTGATCGGCACCAAAGGAAAGTTCGCCGTTGTGAAGTGTCCGCACTGCCATGGTCGGCACGCTCACGAGCAAGCGAGTGTCGGCTCCCAAGCTGTGCTAGCCGTCTGCAGTACGCCATCCCGGCCAAGGATCTACGAGATCGCGTCCCGACCAAGGAAGGCCAAAAGATGACCACCGACTACGTAGCCAGCCCGCCAGCCACAGACCCCGCAACCCGCCTACGCGAAGCACAGATCCGCATTCGCCATCTCCGCGCACTGCTAGAGCACTCCGACCAGGAAAACGCGGAGCGCGAGCACACCATCCAAGAGCTGTACCTAGACCGCGAGTGATCACGAGGCCGTGCCTTAGATGCGGTGATCCAATCCCCAGCGGATCACGCTGCGCCAGTTGTGTCATCCCCCGCACCCACCCCACCGACCGGCCATCAGCCACCCAGCGCGGCTACGACCACCGATGGCAAGCACTCTCCAAACGCCTACGCAAGCGATCACCGTTCTGCGAACTGTGCGGCAACACAATCAATCTGGTGGTCGACCATATCGTCCCCATCAGCGAAGAACCGGCCCTTCGCCTCGAACCACTGAACTGTCGGGTCGCGTGCAGGAGCTGTAACTCACGCAGGCACAACCACTGCACCGACGAAGAGCGAGAAGCAGTCCGCGAAGCAATCCGTCGTAGAAAGCGGAGGGCGACAAGCCTTTAGCGCAGCTCACCCGAGCAGTGAAGTCCCCGCGTGTTTCCCTCACTGCCGAAACCGGAGCAGTGAAGTCCCCGCAAGCGTTCCAACATGTTCAAACGTCTGAACAAGCCCTGCCGCGCCCTCCTGGCCCTCCTGAACAGAAGGGGTGGGGCCATGGGGTCGATGCCGACCGTCGGGACCCGACCGGGCAAAGCGGGCGGCGCTAGCTTTGGGCCGCGCAAGCCAAAAAACCGGCCCGCAGGCCGGTTTTCGCCATGGTCAGAACCTATTTCAACGCTGAAACGAACGAACGCCCCTTATGAGCACTCCGCCTGTACGTGCCCCGCGTAACGCGGCCACCGACGCGCCGCTGCCGTGGCGACCGGGCAGGCTGACGGGCAGCGCCAGGTTCGCCGACTTCTGCCGCAAGTTTATCAAGGTGCCTCGCGGCCACGGGGCACTCAAGCCGCTGCTCCTGCGGGACTGGCAGCGCGAATTGGTCGCTCCCGCAATGGATGGCGATGGGGTTCACACGCTGGTTCTCTGTCTGCCGAGGGGTTCTGGAAAGACGAGCCTTCTTGCTGCCTGGGCGATCTACGAGCTGCTGTGTGGCCCTGAGGGCGCACAAGTGGTCGTTGTGGCGGTCGATGAGCGCCAGGCCGGAATCCTGGGCAACGCGGCTAAGCGAATGTGCCAGCTCGATGAACACCTGGCCGACCGGATCGTGCCGTTCACCGACAGGATCACTTGTCCCGTCAGGGGTAGCAGCATCCAGTGGTTGCCCGCCAGCGAGGCCAGCCTGCAAGGGCTGGCCCCATCCCTGGCCCTGATTGACGAAGTCGGGTACGTGGACCAAACCGTCTGGGAGGCTGTCCTTCTCGCTGCCGGTAAGTGGCCCAAGTCCCTGACGGTTGGCATAGGCACGCCTGGCACAAGGCAGGATAACGTGCTGGCCCAGATGCGCCAGCACGCCATCGATAACCCGAACGACCCGTCGTTCGCGTACGTCGAGCATTCGGCTGCCGGGTTCGAGCATCACCCGCCCGACTGTCCTCACTGCTGGGGACTCGCGATGCCCAGCCTGGATGACTTCCTGGACAGGGATGCCGTCCGTGCCACGCTGCCACCGCGCACCAGCGAGGGTGCCTTCCGTCGTGCCCGCTTGTGCCAGGCGGTTTCGACCGTGGATAACCCGCTGGTCGATGAGGCCACCTGGAACGGTCTGTGCCGTCCCGAGCCAATCCCCGATGGGGCGGAAGTTGTTCTGGCCCTGGATGGTTCCTGGGGCGGCACGAACGCCGACAGCACGGCGCTTGTGCTGGCCACGGCCAGCCCAGAGCCGCATGTGGATCTTTACCGCTGCTGGGAGAACGACGGCACGCCGGAGTGGCGTGTACCAATCCTTGAGGTTGAGGACGCCATCCGCGAGGCGTGCAAACGCTGGCGGGTGAAAGAGATCGCTGCGGACCCGTTTCGGCTCGGGCGCACACTGCAGTTGCTGGCCGGTGAAGGGCACCGCGTCACCGAGTTCCCCTTCTCCCCGCCCCGCGTGACCCGCGCAACCACCGACCTGCACTCGGCGCTTGTTGGCGGAAAGCTCACCCACACAGGCGATCCTACGCTGACAAGGCACGTTCTGTCGACACAAGTGCATGAAGATGGCAAGGGCGCGTTGCGAATTGGGAAAGTCAGCCGACGCCGTGGCGCTGCCAAGATCGACGGATGTTCAGCCTTGCTGATCGCTCACAGCCGCAGTACGTGGCTGGCCAGTAAACCCACCAAGAAGCGAAGGACGATAGCGTTCTGATGACCAACCCCTCCCTCTCCCGGCAGGAACCGGAAACCGACCCGCAGCGCCTGGTGGACATCCTCCTGGCGCTCGACGCAGTGCAGTTCGCCTTACGGCACCTACAGGTCCACTTCGACGGGGTAGCCGCTATCGAGTACCTCTCGCCCGAGGCGCGGGAAGCGTTGGACGGACGGCTGGCTGACATCTATGTGAACATCCCGAGGCTGGTGGTTTCCAGCATCAGTGAGCGGTTGAACGTCACCGGCTGGACTGGCGCGGATGCGGACCTGGCCGAACAGATCTGGTACGCCAACGACCTTGACGTGCAAGGCGATCTCGCGCACTCCGAGGCACTGCTGTTTGGTCGGTCGTACTCGTGGGTGTGGTCGGGACAGGACGAGTCGGCACGCATCTCGATTGAGAGCGCACGCCAGGCCGCAGTGTTAGCCGACCCCGGTACACGTGAGATCACGTCGGCGGTGAAGCGTTGGCATGTGTCTGCCGGGCTGGGCATCGGTTCCACACAGGCCGTCCTGCTCCTACCCGACAGGATCGAGCATTGGGCTTCGACGCTGGGCGCGGAGATCGGCGGATTCACCCTCGTGGACGTGCAACCAAACCCGCTGGGCCAGGTGCCGGTCGTGCAGTTCACCAACCAGGGCCGCATGCTAAACAGTTGGGGCTACAGGGGAATTGACGAGGTGAGCTACCCAAGCCGTCTACTCCTTGGCTCCGGTGTGTACTCGGAGATAGCGGACGTGATCCCGCTCTCGTCGGCCCTGAGTAAGGCCCTGTTCGACCTGATGTGCTGCCTGGAAGCCACTGGCCGACCCCGTCGTTTTGCATCGGGGATCGAGCTGGTGGAGCGTCCCCGCCTGGACCCTTGCACTGGTGATCCGGTCTTGGACTCCGATGGCAACCCGATTATCGACACCGTTAATCCGCTGGCGCAGGAAGCTTCTCGCACCTGGATCAGCGAGAATGAGGCCGCGAAGTTCGGGCAGCTCGACGCCGCTGACCTCAAGGGGTTCACCGACGCGGTGAACGTCATCGTTCAGCAGATCCTCGCGGTGACTGCGCTGAGTCCGTCGTATCTCGGGGTCCTGACGAACCAACCCCCGAGCGCGGATGCGTTGCGGGCGAGTGAATCGTCACTCATCGCACGAGTGGAGCAGAAGCAGAAGCTCTTTGGCAAGGCATGGGAGCAAACCATGCAGTTAGCGATAGCGGTGGAGACGGGCCGCGATCCCCGCACCGTGGACGCGAAGCCGGTGTGGCGACCGGCAGATCAGTCGTCGGAAGCCCAGGCCGCTGACGCGGTAGTGAAGCTCTATCAGGCTGGCCTGCTTCCGCGTTCGACTGCCCTCCGGCGGCTGGGCTACACCGATCAGGAAATCGAGGCTATCCGGGTTGACACCACCGACGACGTTGTGGCCGAGAAGAAGGGCGACCCGATGTCGGCCTACCTGAATCGCCAGAACCCGCATCTCTAGGAAGGAACCCCATGGACGAGAACACCCCCGAATTGGCCCCTGAGAGCGGCGCTGAACCGTCAACGGATGCACCCCTGGCCGATGCCCTACCGGAAACGGCACAGGACGACTCAGGGCCAGACGACGAGCGCCGCACGTTCGACTACGAGTACGTGAAAGGGCTTCGGGAAGAGGCGAAGTCGTGGCGACTCAAGGCCGCGAAGGCCGACGAGCTGCAAGCCCGGCTGCACGCCGAGCTGACGAAAGCGGATGGACGGCTGGCGGATTGGCACGATCTTCAGTTCGATCCTGCCCACTTGGAAAGCCCCGAGGCCCACGCCGATGCCATCACCGAGTTGCTGAAAGCCAAGCCGCACTATGCCTCTCGCAAACCCGCTCCCGGCTCAACCATCCACCAGGGACCAGTGGGCGCGGCTGTCCCCCCGAAGCCGGACCTGATCACCGGGCTGCGGGCAGCAATGAGCCGCTGAAAAGCGTTGATATACTTGAGGTAGGCGAGGCTGATGCCGAACCGCCCTCTTCGCGGTTGATCCGCATTCCATCCGGTAACCCTGACGGGCCGGGCATTCACACTCTCCGAGAAAGTCAATCATGACTGACCAGCTATCGAGCAATTCGCTCGCGTTTATCCCTGAGATCGTTGTTCAGACGGTCCTCCAACCCCTGACCGCGAAGTCAGTGGTCCTGTCGCAGAACCCCCGGATCTTCGACTCGTCGCAGCCCCTGCGTGTCCCGCGAATCGGGCAAGCCACCATCGGCTGGTACGCCGAAGGCGCGACCACCAACATCACGAACTTGTCGGTGGACGAGGTGGATCTCCTCCCCAGCACCCTGGATTCACTTCGCAGCCTGACCGTGGTGTCCAAGCAGTTAATTCGCAGTGCCGCCGTTGGTGTTTCGGAAACCCTGTCGGCCCGTATCTCCACCGACATCGCCCTGGCCATCGATGCCGCGTTCCTCACCGGCTCCGGCACCGCCGGGACGAATGTGATTGGCCTCCTGCACCAATCGGGCATCTCGAAGCAGAACTACGCCGCTGCCGGTACTGGTGGCACCATTGCCGCTGGCTCATTGCAGGACACCGACACCTGGTTGACGGCCATCGGCACGTTCTCGGCCAACCACCTGGACCTGGGTACGTCGTCGTTCGTCATTCACCCGAACGACCTGTACGCCGCTGGCGGCATCTTGCAGGCGAAGGACAGCCTGGGCCGTCCACTGTTCCAGCCGTCGCCCGCTGCTGGCGTTCCCGGCTCGATCTTCGGCGTGCCTGTCGTGGCGACCACCCAGACCACCGAAGGCACTGTGCTGCTGGTGGACTGGTCGCAGGTGCTGATCGTTCGTGACCTGGCCCCGAGCGTCGATGTGCTCACCGAGCTGTTCGCCCAGTCGTCCAGCATCGGCATCGCGGTCGAGTCCCGATGGGACATCGGCCTTGCCCACCCGCAGGCAGTCCTTGCGCTGACAGCGGCAGCGTAGCCGTGACCGCGCCCACACAAGGCCCGCAACCATCGGACCTCGCAGCTTTTCTGGGCGCTAATGCCACGGTGGACCCCACGCAAGGAGCAAGCGTGATCGCCTATGTGAGCCAGCTCGTTCAGGCGTACACACGCGGCGTGGGGTTCACCAACGGCGGCGTACCCAACGCTGACCTGTGGCAGGTGATCCTCGGTGCTTCCGCCAGGGTGTGGGCGCATCCGCGCCAGTTGCCTGTCGATCAGACAGAAGGCGAGGAGTCAGTGAGCTGGCGTGCCGGATTCAACGGCTGGACGGCAGCAGAGCTGACGCTGCTAGCCAGGTACAGGATCAAGGCTCTTTAGGATGACCGTTCAGGCGCTCGTCTACCGCCCCGATGAAGTCCAGTTGGATCGCAACGGTGACCCGATAGACGCGAACGGCAACGTCATCCGCCCGGAGTCGCCTCACACGTATCTGGGCATGCTCGAAGTGGTGTTTACCGGTGTTCAGGCTGAACCGATTGAGCCGCGACTGACCGGCAGCGGAGGCGGCAGCGTTGACCGTGGCGAGGCCGCTGACGTTTCCGGCAAGGTTGGCGCGCCCCGCAATGCCGCGATCCTGCTTCAGCACGGCGACCGCCTGGTGGTCCCGGACGGTGTCGGTGCCGGTGACAGCACGGTGTGGCAAGTGATCGGGCCGCGATTGTTCGACACCAACAATTCGCTGACGCCGGGTTGGGGGCACCGCCTGTACTGGATTGGCGTTCTCTCGACCGTCAACTAAGCAACAAAGCAACACCGCCAGGCGTCGTATGACGCACGGGTTTCCTTGCCCAGGAACTGGCGGTGGGCGCGGGTGGGACCGCGCCACGGGGGCCTGCCTTACCCCCACCAGTGCGCCTCACGGCTGCACCGCGAACGCCACCTGGAGTGTTGACCAGGGTGGCGTTCGTCGTTTCGTACTGCCGCTGTGCCAGTTGTGCCACGGCACCACTGCACGAGGCGCATCCACTCGCCACGCCGACTTTTGATCTCCGCCCTTTGCATGAGACGAAGTTGGACCCGCTCCTCGGCTTACACTTCGGCAATGTTCTCGGAGACGCGCTACGCGCTAAACGGGGACTTGCGCGTCGCCTACCGGGCGTCACCCGCTGGTGCTCGCGACATCGTGTTCGTGCCGAACTGGTTCACATGCTGCGAGCTTCTTCCGGAGCTACCGTCCATCCATGGTTGGGTTGAGGCGATGTCGTCGCTCGGTCGGCTGATCTTCTTTGACCAGCCGGGGACGGGAGCATCCGATCCCGTCACACCGGACGCGCTGCCGACTTTGGAGCAATGGGCCGACAGCATCACCGCGGTGCTCGACGATCTCGGGAGCACTGAATCAGTTCTCCTCGCGTTCTCCGCCGCGTTCGCGCCCGCTGCGCTGTTCGCGGCAACACATCCGTCACGCACCACCGCGCTGGTCGTGCTCGACGGTTACGCAGATGGCGGCGGAACCCAATTCGTTCAAGAGAACCGAGCTGCTTTGCTCCGTATGTGGGGCAGCGGGCGGGCCCAACATCTGATGAATCCGGACATGCCGTGGAACGAGGAGATCCGGGCATCGTGGGCTCGGTTGGAACGTCTGGCGCTCAGCCCAAGGACGCTAGCTGTCGTGACACCTCTCGTGACGGAAATGGACGTGCGGGCGGTCCTTCCGACAGTCCGTGTGCCGACTCTGATCGTCCAGCACGCGTTCCTGCCGACCGCGAACGGGAAGTACATCGCCGAGCACATACCCGACGCCAAATACGTCGAGGTGCCGGGCCGCAACTGGTATCACTTCGTCGAGCCCGACTGGCGCGCGTCCTTTCAGGAAGTCGCCGAGTTTCTCACCGGCCACCACGCCGACGTAACCGATGATCGGGTGCTCGCCACCTTGCTATTCACGGACATCGTGGACTCGACGCGGCGCGCAGCAGAGTTGGGCGACCGCGACTGGCATGCGTTGCTGGACGCGCACGACGCGGTCGTGCGGTCGCAGCTCGCTCGCTTTCGAGGCCGCGAGGTGAACACGTCGGGCGACGGCTTCCTCGCGATGTTTGACGGCCCCCAGCGAGCGATCCGCTGCGCGATGGCGATCCGCGAGGCTGTGCAATCGCTCGGTATCGAGGTGCGTGCCGGGTTGCACACCGGCGAGTGCGAGGTTCGTGGTGACGACATTGGCGGGATCGCGGTGCATATCGGGGCGCGGGTGAGCGCACTGGCGGGGGCGAACGACGTGCTCGTGTCCAGCACACTGCGCGATCTCGTGATCGGGTCAGGAATCGGGTTCGAGGAGCGCGGCACTCACGAACTCAAGGGCGTGCCCGGCGAATGGCGCATCTTCGCCGCCGTCGCGTCTGCGTAGCAGCGGCCCCACGGAGGTGTGTCTTCCAACAATCACCGTGCCGTCGGGCAACTGTGTGTCGGCCCACCCGCCGAGACGCTATTGCATGAAAGTTGCATGGTCACTAGTAAGTCAGTCTAGGCATATGATCTGAACTGCATAAACGCTGGTGCGCGATACTGGGATTGAACCAGTCGCGGCCGCGGTAAGCGGCGAGCACGCTTC
>Ga0210390_10005510_pt1 | contig 10610 bp, 12 predicted proteins | sample IncBWH11OmetaG_FD_161050 | JGI IMG/M metagenome (GOLD analysis project Ga0210390, IMG submission 161050) | Forest soil microbial communities from Barre Woods Harvard Forest LTER site, Petersham, Massachusetts, United States - Inc-BW-H-11-O ... | reverse complement strand
TGAGGAGCTAAAGCGTGGTGAAGTAAGCGAGGGTCAAGATGCCAAGTCTCGTGCATTCGCGCTCCGATGCAAGGTCTGCAACGAAGAGAGCGTATATGGTGTTAAAGAAATTCTGGAATTTGCCGGACTTCCAAGAATCCGAACATCAGAAAGAAGGCGAGATAGCACGGCGCACACTTTGGCGGTTAGGTAGGTGTGCAGCCTAACCCTCCTAATTTCAGATCCCTTTCCTTCGGCCCCCCAGCCCGGTTCTGGGAAGTTGCCATTGGTTCGGTTGACTTCGAATCAATTCGACCAATCGTTTTTGGCTTGTGTCGGTCGCGGAGTTTCTTTGATGAAGCACTGATCGCAGACTCTAGTTCCATCCTTCAGGGTGAAATCGACCCTTCGAGCCGGGTCAATTTCGGCTCCGCATTTTCCGCACAGTTCGGGTCGCGTTTCGCTCATTGTTTTGGCCTAAAGGTGTTCTTCATTTAGCCTTGACCTTTCTGAGGTTGCGGGCACTTCCCCCATAAAATGCCCTGACGGATTTCAGTATAACTGTACACAGTTGGACAGTTTCTCGTCTTGAGCATTGCCATCATTCTGGTGTGATTGCGCGATGGAACGCATGGCGGCCATGTCCTTTGTGGAATAACTGCACACCGTAGTCGTGGGGACGACTTAGCAATTAAGGAACTGAGACTAAACCGGGAGATCTAATGGCAGAAGATTCATTTGAGAAAGCCCGCAAGGCGTTCTTCGGAACGGTAACGACGACACCGAAGTCGAGCGTATCTCCAGCCGAGTTCCTCAAACCGCCAAACAAAGCACCGCAGTACCAGAGTCACCGGTCCCTCGCGAGGCAGTCGCTGGCGAGTTTTGCTGAGAGTTGGAACCGCACGTCGATGCGCGTCAGCACCTCAACTGCGTTATCAATCGAATCCGGATGTGCACTCTCTTGCCGGCTTGGCAAATTCTCGTCATTCCCTCAAAGTCCGCGCGTTCAGTTTGGACGGATTTTCCTTTTCGACCGGACTATAAACAGCCTGTCCTTCTGCCGAGTCTCGGACTTAGCCGAGAATCGCGCTAATTGCGGCCGCGATAGTGTTTTTCGACTGATTCTTAGAAGTAGCGTCCCAAAATCCGCACCCGCCGCAGTTCGTCAGCTTTGGTAGCCTTCAAGAACCAGGTGTTTTTGTCGCAGTGGTGTAATCTGAATCGGCCCGAGTAGCACTCTCTGAGTTCCAAGCCGCACCTACAAAGACGAGGATTGCAGAGATCTCCATCCACCCCATCAGGCCGATCGCCGCGGCCAGGCCACCGTAGACGGGCCCATACTGGGTCCTCCGAACGTAGATTCCAAACAGCAAATTGAGGCCCCACCACAGAATGGTTGCGGCGGCCGCTCCAGGCAGAACGGAGGTCCAGGCCGTCGCACCTGGTCGCGCAACGCGATAAATTAACGCCAGGACAGACATGGCCAGGAGCATCGCGCAGACTGGAAGGGTGACGATCAAAAAGTTCCGAACCAATGAAAAGTTTCCAGATTCAGCAGCAATCCACTGCTCCAGTGGCCGACCAAACACGCTCAGCGCAACGGCAACGAACCATGCCACACTTGCCAGGGAAAACAAAAGCAAACCACGAATCTGGCGGCCGAGAAATGGATGTCTGCTGCGGTCACCGTAAATTAGCTCGATGCCTTTGATGATCAGCTTCATCACCTGCGAACCTACGAGCAGTGTTCCGACCCATCCGATAAGCGTTAAGTACCAGGCGTTTACTTGGGGGCGTAACACGTATGCGGATATGAGTTGCCAGCTGCCTGGGGGAAGAATCGCGGAAATCCGTACGGCCACCTCCTGACCGCCTTCCCGTTCCAAGAAACTCTTCATAAGGCTCAGCGCAGTCACCAGGACTGCAAAGAACGCCAAGAACATGTTGAACGCCACCGCCTGTGAAACCATTCCGCATTGCGGAATGACCCTGGCCAGCGTTCGAAATAGTTTCTTGGCAAGAGCAGTCGGCGCCCCTCCGGAATCGTGCGTTTCGGAACGGTGCAGCGCGCGCATGTCGCCTTTGAAGAGGGAACCTGCGCTGCGTGGCTGCACGATCGGCGCGGCTCCCTTCTTGATCCACATAATACAAGTCCAGTATTCGGCAAAATCTAGATCGGAAGCAGGAGATTTCACTCATTCGTAAAAATCGATCGACCACTCTCATTCTTGCTGCGGTAAATGGTATAGGGCTGGTTGCCTGGTAGCTCGCATCTGTATGTGGGGAGGAGGGCCATGTTCGCCGAACACTCTTTTGTTCCGTCATCAGCGAATCTTGGCACACCCAGCGGATTCGCGAATGCTGCGTTCGGTGCGAGATCTCCCCTCAGATAGGCATTAATGTTCTCCTCCATTTCTGCAGGAAATCGTGGCGCAGGACCAACTAGCCCTTCCTGGTAGGCCTTCAGCATAATTTCTCTGAACACCGGGAGCGCCACTAGAGCGCCGCTTTCGTTAGCGCCCAACGAGCGGTTGTCATCAAAGCCGATGCGCACTGCCACGGTAATTCCCTTGGGCCCAAATGTGCAGCCCACAAACAGAGCGTCTCTGTAGTTGTTCGTCGTCCCAGTCTTGCCCATCACTGCAACAGGGAAGGCGTACGAATCCAGTGCGTGGGCGGTCCCGGATGGGATGCGCACGACCCCGCGCAGCCCTTCCTGAATCATGGCCAATCCAAAATCGTTGCCGTTCGCGAAAGAGCCGCGCCCACGGTAAGTGTAGACAACCGCTCCCCGCGTATCTTGTATTTTATCAATGACGTGTGGTTCTGCGGGCATCCCACCAGCCATCAGCCGGTAGGCGTTTGCGAGTTCCAGCAACGTGATTTCAGATGCGCCAAGGGCCGTGGTCTCATAGCGCCGCAACGTTGTTCGGATACCCACGTCTCGCGCTGTTTGCAACAGTGAATCAAGCCCAATCTGTTGAACCATCCAAACAGCTACTGCGTTTCTCGACTCCGCCAGTGCTTGCCGTGCCGTTATCATGCCTTCGAATTGATGATCGTAATTGGCGATCCACTTTTCGGGACGATCTCGCGACGTGACAACCGAGATGGGCTCATCGGGCACGAGGGTATCGAGATCGAGAACGCCTTGACGAAAAGCCGCTAGGTACAAGATGGGCTTCATGGCCGACCCTGGCTGACGCTTCGATTGAGTTACGCGGTTATAATCGCTGTACGTGTTGGTATGGCCTTTGTACAGCTGTCGGCCACCTGTCTCGGCGATGATGGCGGAATCGCTGTTTCGAAGAACGACCACGGAACCTTGTATCACCCCCCTGCTCTGAGGGTGGCGCCTCTCATAGATCTTCAAGCCATTCTCGAACGCCACGTTCGCAATGTGTTGGACGCGGTAGTCAACGGTGGAAAAAACTTGGATGTGGCCTTCGAGGAGTTGGTCAATTGCGACCTCGGAGCCGACGTCGCGACCGAGATGTTTGAGTTCCTCGAGAGCGGTCTCCACCGCGGCGGGCGCTTCGACCGGTTCAACGTCATGAGCCGCCAAGCGAATTGGCTCTAGCTTGAAGCGCTGGGCCGCCTCCGCAGGAAGGAACTGATTCCTCACCATTAGGTTCAATATCTGATTTCTCCGACGCGTGGGTTTTTGAAGGTCTTCGACGGTGGGGGCGTATTCGCTAGGCGACTTTGGGATACCGGCCAGTAGCGCTGCCTTGCCAGCGTCGTCCACAGTAAAGGTCTCCAGGGGCTGATGAAAGTAATAATCCGAGGCTGCCGCAAAGCCATATCGGCCATTGCCCAAGTAGACGAAGTTCGCATAGCGTGCGAGGATCTCCTCCTTCGCCCGTCGCTTAGACCCGTACTGTCTTCGCATCTCTCCCTCAATCCATAAGGAGAGACGGATGGTCTCTATCTTGAGCAGGAGTTTGTTTGTGCCAGGCACTCCAATCACGAAGGCTAGAACGTGTGGAAGAATGCCCCCGTGCTGAAGCGCGTTGCTGTTTTTTGCGCTGGAAAGTTTCTGCAGGAAGTAGCCGCGCACCAGCTGCTCGGTGATCGTCGAGCCCCCTTGTGGAAACACGCGGGGACGATTGGGAGCATCTTCGCGATCGACCGTTGAGAAATGCGCGACCAAGGCCCGAATGTTTGTCTTGGCCAGCAAACGAAGGAACACGGAATAGTCCACTCCCGAATGTGAGAAGAAGTTTTCATCCTCGGCAGACAGTACTGCATCGCGCACGACGTCAGGAATCTCCTCATACCGAACGATGTCCCGACGTTCCCACCCCAATTCGATGAGGACGCGACCATTCGCATCGTAAACGTGGCCCATCGTAGGAGGCTCAAAGCGAATGAATCCATCTAGATCGGGAAGGTTCGTACGATTGAAGTTGACGTAGAAAGCTGTGCATAGGCCGAAGACCATTGGAACCAGAGCGATCCCAACGACGACCCGGAATACCACACGGGCCATGCGATTATTTTTCACGGCAACAAATACCTTGCGCAATAGCGCAGGGAACTGTCGAATGAAATCGTGAGTACTCAGCATGCGGTCTGCCACGAACAAAGTGTCCTTCTTGTTATTCCATTCCGCGCGGTTTCCGAATGGCTTGTGAATTCGACGACCCGACCGTCAGATCAAGCAAGGAACTTACACACGCAATGATAGACACGGAGAAGGCAAACATCTGTACCGTTATGAACACTTCCCTATTCTTAGGGCTGGGACACGAGCACGAAGTGCGCGCGCCGATTCACAGCGGTGCGGCAGGCACCGGCTCGCATCCTGCGGTTGAAATCCACGTGGATGCGCGGGAGCTGCGGGTGATCGACAAAGAATCCGAGAAAGATCGCGCCGAAGTGCAGAAGACGATGCTAGGCCCAGAAGTACTCGACAGCGAAGGTCATCACGAGATTGTTTTCAAGTCGACAGACCCGGAATCTGCTAGTCAGGGGCACTGGACGCTGCGTGGAAATCTTACCCTGCGCGGGCAGACGCGACGGGTCACGATACAAGTGACTAGCGACGCAGTGCAAGGCGGAGATCCTCCGTCGAAACATCGTCACCGCGGTCCCAATGGCTCTCGAGCTTCGCTCCTTGAGTCACGAACATTTCAACCAAAAGTTTCATCGCTGCTGCAACAGGACTATCTGCTTGCTCCACGACCGGTCACGAGGCTCGTCGACAAAACTCGCTTGGATTGCATCCGACGGGGCACGAAGATCCTTCGCTTCTTCGGGCAAAAACAGCGGCGCCCCCTGCTCATCTTTAGCCGGAGCCGTCGCGACTCCGGTGGGAGAAGCACTGCCACTGCCGAGGTGTGAACCAGCGACAACTCGCACCTCCGGCTGCGCACCGACACCGGCCACAGTCGCCGTAGCTAGCCCTGCGTCCGTCTCTTCTTCTTTTATCTCTTTTACTTCGTCCACGGTATCGTCTCCTCTTCGTCTTTTGCACTTCCAACGATCTAACCCGTATCTTCACTTCTGAACCGAGGTTTAGGATGCTGCCTTCGCACCAGCCAGGTCTGGCTCGCCAACCAGGTCCTCAAAAAGTGTCTGGTAATGAATCATTGCCTGGCGCAATTATTCTCGGTACCCGACTCCTCCTGTGCCTCCTCTGAAACAAAGTGAATTTCGGATGCCGGCTACGTTTTTTCGCCGAGCTCAATCGCGGCCCGTACTTGGTTTTTCGGTAGGTCCACCATTTTTCGTGCTCGTTTCCTTAGGTCTTTGGCTGTACGGCGGACGTGTTTCACTCCACTGCTCACACCTTCGGCGAGATCGTTTCGCAGTTCCTCTCCAGGTTTAGGTGCAAGCAGTAAAGTAGCTACGGCACCGACTCCTACACCTAAGATAAACGTTAGAATCGTTCCTGGCGCGTCAGTTCTGGGCATCTTCAGTCTCCCTTCCCAAGCGGTTGAGCGGCGCAGTCCTGAAATTGCTTTTAGGAAGACCAGGAGCAAGTCGTGATCAGGCTTCTTCCGTTTGAATTGTTAATAGCTGCCTGACACCGGCCGACGCCTCACCTACGCCCGGCGTCAGAGCCGGAACGACAAATCGTTTCTCTCGAGGAGTCGCAATTTCGGCATCAGATGAGATGGGATCATTTTCTAAGGCAGACCTCAGCGCGTAGGCTTGAACCCTCTTCGCGCCCCTGTAGAGGCCTGTGGCGATGGCGAGGAAGGTGAGAAGAGAAACGAAGAGTGCCAGGTACCCAAGAACAAAGATCACAAACGCGGCGATCATTAGCAATGGGACATTAAAACGAAGCAGAAGAGCCACAAGCGACCTCCTTAGGATTGTGCATTCCGAATCCCAATCAACGAGCTCGCCGCGGATACCTCTTCGTGTGCGAGGAGCGCTGCACTGACAACAGAGTAGTCGAGGTGAATACAGGCGTCTGTCCCGTTGTGAACACTTTGGCACCGTGGTTTCACGTTCTTTGTTCCATGCGATTTCTGTGGAATGGAAGGCAACAGTCGCTGCGCCCCCAAAAAGGCCGCGATAAGTTCTAACATTTCAAAGGCGAGAACGGGCCGCAGGAACGCGCAACGCGACGGAGTCAGAGTGCCGTCGGCAGAGCTCCGCGTCGGCGAGTCAAGAATCCGACGGCGGCGAGCCCGAGCTAGCAAGAGCGAAACAGACCCCGGTTCCGGAAACGAGGACGGGCACAAGGCTCCTCTTCCTTTATGCTCGCCAGAGCGGCCCTCTCCATAGACTGTTCCCTTTTCACCCGTGCTTTTTCAGTACGCGAAACGGAGGATGAGCGCTCGGACGAATCATGGTCAGTCGGGTTGGCGGTCTGAATGTCCGTGTCCAATGACGAGGGAAGGAACGTGTCTAGAAGTGAGAGGGTTTGAAGTCCCCGGCATCTGGGAAGGTGTTCGCCTCAAAACTATCGGTCAGCAGCACCGCGGAGGCGGGCTCTGCCCGAAATTCCGCATTTGCCGGCGCTATCTACACGCAGGGCGAGGCCGAAGACGAAGCGGCGGTTTCGATGTTTGGCCCCAGTAACTTCTTTGACGAACTACGGTGGGGGAAATCCACGGCACTGCAGGCGATTGCTAGTGGCGACTTACTGAGAGACCGCGGCGCGTCGTTTCGAAAAGTCATTTTGACGCGCATTGATAAGGTGTCCCGAATTGAACAGTATTCCCAAGTTGATGCTCGCACCATTAGATCCCCCCTGACCATCGATACGGTAAATACAGTCGGAAGGAGAACCGAGATGGCTCAAGCTCTTTCTGACCGACTACCAGCGTCAGAAACCCATGTGCTCAAAATGCTGTCCCAGGGTGCACCGGTCCTGGAAATCTTAAACGAGCTCTGCAACTTTATTGATGCTAGGTCGCCCGGAGTCATCCCCACAGTTCTTTTGCCAGGTCGCGACGGCCATCTTCGCCTTGCGGCCGGCCCGAAGGTTCCCAAGCACTGGAATGAAACGTTCACCGGTTTGAAAGTGCCCTCCAACCCCAGTTTCCACAGGAGCAGACGACAGGAAAAATCCGGCTCGGTTTCCGGCGTGACCAGCGATCCCACGCTTGCAGCTTGCTGCGACTTGGCTCTTAGTGGAGATATTCAAGCGGCATGGTCCGCACCCATATTGTCGAAAGACGGGAAAATCCTGGGAGCTCTGGTCTTATTTTACCCAACGCCCCATTCGCCGGGCGAATTAGACCTGGAACTGATGGAACAGACTATAAATATAGCGTCCATCGCAATCGAATGTCATCGTAATGAAGAAGAACTACGCGAGTTTTCAAGACGGCTTTATCAGTCTCAAGACGAGGAGCGCCGCCGCATTGCGCGCGAGCTGCACGATAGCACGGGGCAGAAACTTGCAGCCCTGGCAATGAACTTGTGGATGGTACGAGGAGCGATTCCAGCGCCTCCGCCTGAACTTGAAGAGCTCCTCTTGCAGTGCGCATCTCTCATTACGAGCATTTCCGACGAACTACGGACCCTTTCCTACTTGCTTCAGCCGCCCATGCTGGATGAACGCGGCTCAAACACAGCAATCCAGTGGTACGTTGACGGAATTAACCAGCGCAACGGTCTGCGTGTGGAGGTGGAAATACCTCGACAATTACGCCGGATGTCGGAAGAAGCCGAGCTGGCGATCTTCCGCATCGTGCAGGCGAGTCTCACAAACGTTCATCTCCATTCCGGCGCCACTGAGGCCAAGGTCAAAATCGAGCAGAACCTCGATGGACTCATCGTAACGGTCAGTGACGAAGGTATCCCCAACGGAGTGCTAGATCATTCGTCACGAACAAAGACGGTTGGCATTGGGATCAAGGGCATGCGCGAAAGAGTTAAACAGCTAGACGGCTACTTGGAGATTGAGACTAACGGCAACGGCACAAAAGTGAAAGCAACCATCCCCAGCCGTCATTTTTCGAACCATTTCGTTGGACGCTGCAGCCGTAGGGGCATGCTAAACCTGCTGATTCCTGTGCGTAAGGGGCGCCTTCCGACGAACGGTTCGCGGACTTCCAGAACCGGCCTTTCTGCTAGCGGCGGCGGTTTGCTTTCCACGAACAGAGCAGCTCCGCAGAGTGCGCCTCCAACTAAGGCGTCGCTGTCGGCAAATCCTCTTATCGCGCGGCAGACATTGGTAAGGAGCGACGTATGAAAGGTATGAACAAGTTGGCTTCGCACCTTGGTGGTTTCTTTTCAGGAACCGACCTGGGCGGCAAGTTGTCGCGTTATCGGGCAAAACAGAACATTTACACGCAAGGTGCGCCTGCTTATTCGCTTTTTTACATTCAAGAAGGAGGAGTGCGGCTCACTACCCGAACGAAGCATCAACCATCAGCAGTTACCGCGATCCTGGGCGCGCATGATTTTTTTGGCGAGCTTTGCCTCGCGGGCTATCCCCTTCGTGTGTCCACGGCGGTTGCGTTGACGGCCAGCTCCATACGCACGATCAAGAAGGAAAAAATGCTCCAAATGCTTCGCAAAAAGAATAAGACGTCAAATTCCTTAGTCGCCTATCTGCTGTCCAGCGTCAAGAGCTATCAGGATCACGTAGCGCATCTGCTGACATCCTCCGCGGAACAACGGCTCGCGCGCGTCCTTCTGCGGCTCGCGCGCTTGGACAAGAACGGGCCAACGGTTGTTGAGATTCCCATTCTCAGTCACCAAGTTCTGGCGGAGATGGTAGGAACCACGCGCCCACGAGTCAATCTGTTCATGAATCGATTCCGGAAACGGGGATTCATAAACTACGATGGCGGATTAGAAGTGTACCGGTCGTTGCGGAAAGCTCTGCGGCACCGCTAGCGGTCGGCGCGGAGTGTTCAATATTGAACAGGGTGGGGTTTCATGCTATCTTAACGCCATATGGCGTCTTCGGCAGGTTGAGGTGTGTCTGTGAATGCCCGTCGCTTCCCCAAGAAAGCGAATCTAAGAAATTCTGCGTTCGAGCTCCAATTATTTCTTGATTCAGCCGGCGTGGCAAGAAAAGTTAGAGAGCTTAAAACAGCGGAGGTCGTCTACTCCCAAGGAGATCCCGCTAAGAGTGTAATTTACGTGAAAGCGGGAGGCGTGAAACTCACCGTCGTTAGTGAAGTCGGCAAAGAAGCGGTCGTCGCGATTCTGGGCCCCGGTGACTTTTTCGGTGAAGGCTGTCTGGCGGGTCAGTCGGTTCGGATGGGGACGGCCACCGCGATTACGCCGAGCACTTTGCTCGTGATTGAGAAACGTGAAATGCTTAAGGTCCTTCACGAACAGCACGCCCTTTCCGACCGGTTCATCAGATTCATGCTGGCACGCAACATTCGAATCGAGGAGGACTTGATCGATCAGCTATTCAACTCGAGCGAAAAGCGCCTGGCCCGCACCCTTCTATTACTTGCCCGTTATGGCACAGACGACAAGCCCCACGGAGTACTCCCCAAAATATCGCAAGAAACGCTGGCGGAGATAATCGGCACCACGCGCCCGCGAGTGAATTTCTTCATGAACAAATTCCGGAAGCTGGGTTTCATTAAGTACAACGGCGGGCTTCAGATCAACACTTCTTTGTTGAATGTCGTGCTGCACGAGCAGGCCGACCGTCACGCGGATCCGAAAAGCAAATAGAAGTCGAACTTATCATAATCGCAAGTACTTCCAAGGCAAAAGGTCAACGGAGTCATGAAGGCGAAACTTGAATGGGGTGGGGTGTTGCGATCTCTTTCTTCCGAAGTGTGCCGATGCGCCTTCGACCGCAGACCCGTTGTGAACACTTTCGCACTCTGAATACACATTTTTTGTTCCGTGCGACCAAAACACGACCCCGGGGCGTTATCAGTCTTGAAGTGAATCGAGAACTAGGTGAGGAAGAGCGTTGCGATTCAAGATCGGCAACCGAATAGAGGGATGAAGGGGCGGTCTTCCCGCCCCTTCCAAACGATCAGGCTCTCTTGGTGCTTGTCATGCCAAATACTCTAGTTTCGACCGGTTGAAGCGGCCATCGTTTTTGCCGGCCCTACAACAGCTTCGCCGGTCAGCTCTTTTTCAGCTCTGACCCAGTCCTCGACATCTTTCCCTTGTTCACAGCCGCGCGTGATATACAGCTGGTAAGCTCGGTGTGCGATATCTTCTTTGGATAGTTCTTTGCG
>Ga0210390_10005507_pt1 | contig 10613 bp, 5 predicted proteins | sample IncBWH11OmetaG_FD_161050 | JGI IMG/M metagenome (GOLD analysis project Ga0210390, IMG submission 161050) | Forest soil microbial communities from Barre Woods Harvard Forest LTER site, Petersham, Massachusetts, United States - Inc-BW-H-11-O ... | reverse complement strand
GTCCATTCCTTAAGTTGCGACGCGGTCGGCAGCTCTCCATGTAACAGCAGAAAAGCCGTCTCAAGATAGGTGCTTTTTTCGGCGAGTTCTTCGATCGGATAGCCGCGGTAGCGCAGGATGCCGGCGTCGCCATCGATGAAAGTGATTTTGCTGATACAGGACGCCGTGTTGTTGTACGCGGGGTCGTAACTCATCATGCCGAATTCGGTGGGATCCACCTTGATCTGCCGGAGGTCCATGGCGCGGATGGAGCCGTTGGTTATGGGGATTTCGTAGGATTTGCCGGTGCGGTTGTCCGTGACGGTGATGGTTTCGCGTGGCGCGGCAGCACCTTCGGGCTTTCTCGATTGCGTTGCGGACGGCGCGGAATCCATTAGGCGATCCTCGGAAACAGAGACGGCGAATGGCTGTGACTCAACAAGTCTATACCAAAGGGAGGCTGCCGGGAATGGGACGGAAGTACCTCTAACTGCAAGCAGATGCGGGTCTTGTGGAAAAAGAGGGGTAGGGTGCCGAAGAGGTTAGAACGGGATTCGATTGTGCCTCTTGACAATAGTCGTTATAACGAGTATTATGCCTTTGTCAAACCGAGGAGGTGGACCAATGATCGATATCCGCAAAAGCCAGGAACGCGGCCATTTCAACCACGGCTGGCTGGATACGTATTTCTCATTTTCGTTTGCCGACTATTACGACCCCAAGCATGTGCAGTTTCGCACGCTGCGGGTCTTGAATGAAGACCGCGTCGCGCCCGGCGAGGGGTTTCCCACGCACCCGCACCGCGACATGGAAATCTTCACGTATGTGCTCGATGGCGCGCTGGAACACCGCGACAGTATGGGCACAGGCTCCGTGATACGTCCTGGCGACGTGCAGTACATGAGCGCAGGCTCCGGCGTGACGCACAGTGAGTTCAACGCGTCCAAGACCGAGCCCGTGCACCTGCTGCAAATCTGGATGTTTCCGGAACAGAAGGGTCTGAAGCCGGTCTACGGCCAGAAGAACTTCAGCGAAGAGGAAAAGCGCGGCAAGCTGCGGCTGGTCGCGTCACCGGATGGGCGCGACGGCTCGGTGAAGATCCGCCAGGACAATGAACTCTACGCGACGCTGCTAGGCAAAGGCGAAGCAGTAAAGCACGAGTTGAAGCCGGAGCGGCACGCGTATGTGCAAGTCGCACGTGGCAGCGTGAAGCTGAACGGCACGAAGCTGGAAGAGGGCGATGGCGCGGCCATCTCGGCGGAAAAAACCGTCGAACTGACCGGAGTCGATAACGCCGAAGTGCTGCTCTTCGACTTGGCCTAAGCCGCATCGATGAACTATGAAGCGCAGGAGCTCCTCGTAGGAGGCAGTTCCTGCACGCTTTTTTACGCCGCGGACTATTCGTAGCGCAGGGCGACGATGGGATCGACGCGAGTGGCGCGCCGCGCAGGGATATAGCACGCGGCAAGAGCGACGAGCGCGAGGAGTAACGCCACGGCGGCGAACGTGAGCGGATCCGTGGCGCTGATTCCGTAGAGCAGAGTCGCCATGAGCCGAGTGACAATGAGCGCCGCGACAATTCCAAGGCCGATGCCGAGAAGAGTGAGGCGCGTTCCCTGGCCGAGCACGAGGCGAAAAACGTCGCGGCGATTCGCACCAAGCGCCATACGGATGCCGAATTCCTGAATGCGCTGCGTGACGCTATAGGCAATCACTCCGTAAATCCCAACGCATGCGAGCACGAGCGCAAGTGCGGCGAACACCCCGAGGACCAGCATGGTGAATCGCGAACGGGAGAGAGAACCCGAGAGCAACTGATCCATCGTAGCGATGGCAGCCATCGGTTGCTCAGGATCCATCTGCTGAAGTTCGTTGCGCACCGCGGAGACGAGCGTCAGAGGGTCGTTTTCCGTGCGAACAACAACCGTCATTTCTGACATGACCAGCTCAGGATGCGGCCAGTAGACCGTCGGTTCCGCGGGCGTGTCGAGTCCCATTTGGCGTACGTCGCCCACCACGCCGATGATTTCCGACGCTGTGTTCTTACTCTCCTCGAGGCTCTTCATATAGATGACGGCTTTTTGCCCAAGCGGATTTACGCCTTTGAGATACTGATCTGCAAACGCCTGGTTGATGATGACCACGTGGCGCTCCTCTGTCAGCTCCTGCTCATTAAACGTGCGGCCCGCGCGCAAGGGAATCTGCATCGTCGAGAAATAATCCGCCCCGATAATGCGAACGGCCGCCACGGGAAGATCCATCAGCGAGCGCTCCGGTTGGCTGAGAACATGAACGCCGGTTGCTGAGCCCAGCCCGGAAAAAGGAGGAAAGCTGTTCATGCTGGCAGAACGCACACCAGGTAGATGCGATACCCGCGTAACGAGCTGACGAAAGAAGGTAAGCAGCGCTGCATCAGTCTTGTATTTCGAGGATGGCAGCGACACCTTGAAGGTGAGCAGATGACTCGCGTCAAAACCTGGGTCCACTCCCACTAAACGAACGAAACTGCGAATTAGCAAGCCGGATCCGGCGAGCAAAACGAGCGCGAGGCTGATTTGGGCAACTACAAACGCGCCACGCGCGAGGCTGAGCTGCCTTCCAGCGGACGAGCCACGGCCGCCTTCCTTGAGCGTTTCGGAAATCCCCGAATGCGCGGAGATGTAAGAAGGCAACATCCCGAAGAGGAGGCCAGCGAGCAGCGTCGAGCCACCAGCGAACGCCAAAACGCGCCAGTCAATCGGGATGGAGTGCAAATCGAGAAGATTCTCCGGGCTCGCGGCGAGCAAGAGGTTCGTGCCCCAAATAGCGAGCGCCATCCCAATCACGCCGCCGATCAGCGCTAGCAAAACGCTTTCCGTAAGTAGCTGGCGAGCAATGCGCCACCGGCTCGCTCCGATGGCAGTCCGTACAGCGATTTCTCTTTCGCGCGTCGCTGCACGCGCCAGCAGGAGGCTCGAAACGTTTGCGCAAGCGATCAGCAGCACAAAAGCAACGGCACCAAACAAAATCAAAAGCGCGGGGCGCAGATCACCGGAGATTTGATCGCACACAGACACCCCGTTGGCTCCCCAGTAGCCGTTGAAATCGGGATACTCCTCGGCGATGCGCGCTGCGATGGTATTCATCTGCGATTGTGCTTGTGGCACAGTTGCACCGGGTTTCAGCCGCGCGACGACGGTCAAGAAGCGGCCCACGCCTTTGCGATCGCTGAACGATGCCGGGAAGATAAAGGGAGTCCACATCTGCGGCTTCGCTCCCGTAAACGAACCGTCTTTGATGAACCACGTAAAGTTTTGAGGTGCAACTCCTACGACGATCTGCGGATGGCCGTTCAGGACGACTGGCTTGCCGATGATTCCAGGATCGCTGGCGAAGCGCTCCTTCCAAAAGCCGTAACTGAGAACGATGACGTCGTCATGTCCCGGCTTGCCATTTTCCGCCGTGAATCCCGACCCCAGAATCGGGTGGACACCCAGCACGGAAAAGAAATTCGCGGAGACATCCTGGACGACAACTTCTTGGGGAACGCCGTTTCCGGTGAGGATAACGCGCTGGTCGAATAAGGCAGACATCTCGGCAAAGACACTATTCCGGCTCTGCCAGTCCAAAAAATCCGGTGGGGATACCGTGTTGTGCGGATTCGGGTGCTGCGAATCGTTCTCCCACACCATCACAATGCCGTCGGGATCCTGGTAAGGCAACGGGCGCAGAAGAACGGAATCAATCACCGAAAAGATGGCGGTGTTCGCTCCGACGCCTAAAGCAAGGGTCAGAATCGCAACAGCGGTGAAGCCGGGACTGTTGCGCAGCATCCGCAACGCGTAGCGCAAATCCTGAATGAGTGTCTCGACGAAGCTGACGCCACGCGCGTCGCGGCACTCTTCCTTGAGCTGTTCGTAGCCGCCGAATCCCAGGCGGGCGCGCCTCGTAGCCTCTTCACGCGGCAAGCCGGAGGCGACAAGTTTCTCGACTTGATTCTCGAAATGCGAACGGAGTTCCTCGTCCATTTCCGCCTCCATCGCGTCGCGTCGAAAGAGCGCGCGTAGACGAAACAACAAATCGCTGAACATGAAGGGCTAACCCCCTAAGTCGTACTTAAAATCTGTTAGCCGCCACCGCCGCGCTACTCATAGCGCAGGGCTGCCATTGGATCCACCCGCGTGGCGCGGCGTGCGGGCATGTAACCGGCGACCATGGCGACGGCGGAAAGCACGCCTATCGCAGCCAGGAACGTGAAAGTGTCATGCGGCGCAAGCCCAAACAACATTTTTTGCAGCACACCCACGGTTGCTAAAGCGAGGGCGGCTCCCGCCGTCAATCCACCGGCAAGTACGATGAGTACATCGCGCATGACGAGGCGAAGTATGGAATCCCGCGGCGCACCCAGCGCAATGCGAATCCCGAATTCACGCTGGCGCTGCGCCACCAGATAACTCAAAGCGCCGTAAAGGCCGATCATCGCCAGCAGCAAAGCCAAAGCGCCGAAGAAAGTGGAGAGAGTAGCGAGGAGGCGTTCCTGCACCAGCGAATCGTTCACCTGCTCAGCTAGGGTGCCGAAATCGAGGGGAACCGCTTTGCTTACGCCGGCGACGGATTCCTGCACGGCGGGCACAAGAACCGATGGACGCATCGCTGTCCGCAGCTCGAACACTTGTTCTTCCACGGGCTCCGTTACTTGCGCAATGGGAAAGTACGCTGTGGCGTGAGCCTCCTCGCGCAGCGATTCGTATTTGGCATCTTTCGCCAGTCCAACAATTTGGATGGGCGGTTCCGGCTTACCTGGATCCGCGTGGACACGGAAATACTTTCCCAGTGCATTTCCGTTCGGGAAAAATTTTCGCGCTAAGGTTTCATTGACGACAGCGACGCGAGGAGCAGTCTTCGTGTCGCCGTCGTTAAAGTTGCGGCCAGCAAAGAGCGGCGTGCGCACGGTTCCCAAATAACCAGGCGAGATGAAATTGAAGAACGCCAGCGCGGCATCCCCCGTCGGCGCATTCGGCGTATCCACCTCAAGGTCACTGTTCCATACGTAATTGCTGACGGGAGTCATGACGGACCGGCTCGCGGAGACCACGCCGGGAAGCGTCCGTAACCGGCCCTCGATTTCATCAAACATCGCAGGCTGTTGCTCCGCCGGCACTTTGGCGTTGTGCAGATTCGCGCGAACGATAAGGACATTGTTTCGGTCGAACCCCACGTCCATGGTGACGAGTTTCACCAGGCTGCGCAGAAACAGGCCGCTGGCCACCAGCAAGACCAGCGACAACGCCACTTGGGAAGCGACAATCCATTTTCCCGGACGAAATTTGGCTCGACTTTCGGTATCGACTGCCTGACTGCCTTTCATCGCCGAAGTCAGCGACACGCGCGTGGAGCGAAACGCAGGCAGCACTCCAAAGAGAATCCCGGTGAATACCGCCGCGCCAGCGAGGAAGCGCAAGATTCGCCAGTCGAAGGACAGATCGAGGAAAACTTTGTTGTCCCCCGTCGAAATGTAGCGCACCAACAGCGCACTTCCCCAACGGGCAAAAAGAATGCCGAGGAGCGCGCCGGCGGTGGAAAGCAACACGCATTCCGTCAGCAATTGCCGAATCAGCCGCGCCCGGGAAGCGCCCAGCGCTTTGCGCACGGCGATTTCCTTGTGCCGCGCGGACGCGCGGGCCAGCATCAAGCTTGCAATATTGGCGCACGCGATCAGCAGCACGAGTCCCACTACGCCCATCAATATATGGAGAGGCTGCGTAAATTGCCTGCGCAGATAAGAAGTGCCTGTCGCAGCGGGAATGGTCTGGAACGACCGTTTGAGAAAGTCTTGTTGATCCTTGACCTCCCAGTCCTGCGGCAACGCTGCTGCAAAGACCAGCGGCGAAACCACGCCGAGCCGCGCCATCAATTGCTCCGATGTCATGCCAGGTTTGCTGCGGCCCGCCACGCGGAGCCACCCCCAGGAGCGGCGGTCAAGCCGCGATTTCGGCCCGTCGAAAATTTCGGCGGCACAAACCGGAATGGCGACGTCAAACTTGTTGCCCACCTCCAAGCCGAAAAATCCAGGTGCGCTTACCCCGATGACGTTGAAGATGTGGTTGTCGAGAGAGAGCGTGCTGCCCACGGCGCTCTGCGCCCCGCCAAAATGATCCTGCCAAAAACCATAGCTCAATACAGCAACGCCTGGGCAGCCGCGCTTGTCGTCAGCTGCCGTGATCAAGCGGCCGGCTGCGGGGCGGATACCCAGCGTCGAGAAATACTCGCCGCTCGCAAACATGCCGTTGACATCATGCACGGCACCGCCTTGCGAGAGATCGAATTGCGTCAAGTTCCACGCGAAAATACCCGAGAAAAAATCCTGCCGGTTTCGCAGCTCCTCCCAAAGGGGATTTGTGAATGTGGAATCAGGCTCGTCATTTGGTGCTCTCGGGTCCCGAATCCGCACCTGCATCAGTTCGTCGGGCTTCTCCACGGGAAGGATTCGCAGCATCACCGTGTCAATCAAGCTGAAGATAGCCGTGTTCGCGCCGATGCCAAGCGCAAGCGAGAGAATGGCCACGCAGGAGATCACCGGTGTGCGCCCGAGAATGCGCAGCCCGTAACGAATATCTTGAAAGAGTGTCTCAATGAGATTCACGCCGTGCGCCTCGCGGATTTCTTCCTTGAGCTGTTCGTGTCCGCCAAAATCAATCCGCGTCTTCCGCAGGGCTTCTTCTCTCGTGAGCCCGGATTTCATGTGTTTCTCGACTTGTTTATCGAAGTGAAAGCGCAGCTCCGCGTCCGCTTCCGATTCGACGGTATCGCGGCGGAACAGTGAACGAAGGCGGAAGAACAGATCGTTGAACACGGAGCCTCCTTACGCCGTCTCGAGAATCTGGGCGACGGCTGCCGCCAGTTTTTTCCAGGAATCTTTCTCAAGCTCGAGCTGTTTGCGCCCCGTTTTCGTGAGTTCGTAATATTTCGCACGGCGATTGTTCTCTGACGTGCCCCACTTCGCTTTGATCCACCCGCGGCGTTCGAGCCGGTGTAGCGCCGGATAGAGCGAACCCTGCTGAATCAGCAAAACGTCGCTCGAGATCTGGTGGATCCGCTCGGAAATCGCCCATCCATGCTGGGGTTCAAGCGCCAGCGTGCGAAGGATAAGCAGGTCCAGCGTCCCCTGCGGAAGCTCAATTCTCTTTTGCGCCATCAGCGGGTTCCCCTGTCACTTCGACAAGAGACATTACGCCCACTCTTGTCGAAGTGCAAGGGGAAAGAGACCTTTGTTAAATGGAGTGATGTACGGCCGGCCACGTCTCGCTTCGGCCCTTTGTAAGACGTTCTAAGGGTGCGGCTTTTTCACTCTGAGCAGCGAAGGGCCCCGTCCGCGTTGCCTAACCCCGCGTGCGTTGGAACTCGTGCATAAAGCACGTGAGAGCTTCGACGGCGCCTAGCGTGACGGCGTTGTACAGCGATACGCGCATTCCGCCCACGGAGCGGTGGCCCGGCGTGCCAACGAGGCCCGCCTCGGCGGCTTCCACAGCGAATTGCTTTTCGATGTCTTCATTCCCGCCAGCAACGCGAAAAACCACGTTCATTTTTGAGCGTGAGGAATTTTCGACTGGGCAGCGATAAAACCCATTGCTCGCTTCAAGCGTGTCGTAGAGGAGCTTTGCCTTGGTGTTGTTGCGCTTTTCGATCGCTGCGATGCCGCCTTCAGCATCGATCCATTCCATCACCAGGCCTACGATGTAGATCGCGAACGTCGGCGGCGTGTGATATAGCGACTTCTCCTTGATGTGCGTGCGGTATTGCAGAAGCGTCGGCAGATTTTTATCCGTGCGCTCGGCAAGGTCCTTGCGCACGATCACGACGGTGACGCCACTTGGCCCAAGATTTTTTTGTGCGCCGGCAAAGATCAGCCCGAATTTCTTCACGTCGATAGGCCGTGAAGCGATATCCGAAGACATGTCCGCAACAAGCGGCGCGCCGCCTGTGACAGGCATCTCCGTCCACTGCGTGCCTTCGATCGTGTTGTTCGTACACATGTGAACATACGAGGCATCCGGCGAGTACTTGATCTCGTCCTTGCGCGGAAGCCGCGCGAATTTGTCCGCCTCGGTCGACGCCGCGACGTTATGCAGAATTCCCTTTTTCAATTCGCCGAGCGCCTTCGCCGTCCAAGTCCCGGTGTGAATCAGATCCACAGGCTTTCCCGGCAAGCAAAGGTTCATCGGCGCCATTGTGAACTGCATGCTTCCGCCGCCCTGCAAAAAAAGCACCGCGTAGTCATCTGGAATCGCGAGGTGCTTGCGCAATCCCGCTTCCGCCGCCGCATTGATGCTCTCAAATTCCGGCGAGCGATGGCTCATCTCCATCACAGACATGCCGCTCCCGCGCCAGTCGAGCAGTTCTTCCCGGATGCGCTGAAGCACGGGAAGCGGCAACGCTCCCGGCCCCGCGTTGAAATTGTGGACGCGCTTAACGCCGCGCTCGGAAACTGTGGACGTACTCACGGTAGATAGTTCCTCACTCTCTCGAAGGTGGCGGAGCCGCAATGGGGGGCGGCCGCTCTTTAGATAGCTCCTCAGAATAACAGAATCTCTCAACGCTTCAGAAACACGACTCTGTACGCGATTCGAATCGTCTAGGGAATCTCGGCGATCGCGAACTCCACGCGCCGCCGCATCGGGTCAATGCGCTCCGCTCGAACGTGTACGCGGTCTCCCAGATGCCAGGCACGCTCCTTTGTCACAGCGCCGCGCCCACGACGCGATCCAACCGCGCCGCGCCGCCCATCACCTCCGGAGAGAGCCACAATGGCGTGATCACTTTCGCGAAATACGACACGCGCCCCCGCCGCATCTTCAAGCGCGTTGATCGGCAGCAATCCCTCGACGAAAACTTCGAACAGCTCGACAAAACATCCAAACTTCTGCACCGAAATAATCAACGCTTCGTATTCCTCGCCAAGATGCGCTTCCATGAATTGCGCCGTCTTCCAATCCATCAACTCGCGCTCGGCCCCATTCGCGCGGCGCTCCGCTTCCGAAGTTTCCGACGCAATCTCCTCGAGCTGCGTCTCCGAATAAAGCGTCGCTTCCACGCCGCGCGCCGCATGACTTGCAGTGGGCGCAGCCGCGTGCGGATGCTCCAAAGCCCACTTCAAAATGCGGTGAACGATCAGATCGGGATACCGCCGAATCGGCGAAGTGAAATGCGTGTACTCGTCAAACCCCAGCGCAAAATGCCCAAGCGGCTCGGCGGCGTAGCGCGCTTGCTTCAGCGAGCGCAGCATCAAGTAAGAAACAATGCGCTCTTCCGGCTTGCCCGCTAATTTGCGCAGCAATTTTTGATAATGCTGCGGCGTAATCCGCAGCTCCGTCGAGCCAGGCAGCGCCACCTTCATCCCACGCTCACGCCCATGACCATAAGAATCCGGCCGCCCCGCTTTCGCTGGCGCAGGCACGCGCCCGTGCCGCACGGCCACCTCGCGCTGATGCAAATCCGCCACGCCGAGCGAATAACCAAACGCTTGCGCCAGTTCTTCGAACTCCAAAACTTTGCGCGCATCCGGTTTTTCGTGCACGCGATGCAAGGACGGGATTCCGCGCTTGAGCAGATATCCGTCCACAGCGCGGTTCGCCGCCAGCATAAACTCCTCAATTAACCGGTGCGCAATGTTGCGTTCGCTGCGCACGATGTTGGTCATGCGCTGCTGCTCATCAAACTCAATCACTGGCTCGGGCAAATCGAAATCGATCGAGCCATGTTCGTTGCGCCGCTTGTTCAGCAGCAGCGCCAACTCTTTCATGTTACGAAAATGCTCAGCCAAGCTCGCATAGCGCACCGTCGCATCCGCGTCGCCCTCGATCACTTTATTCACGTCGGTGTAAGTCATCCGCTCCGCCGAGCGAATCGCGCCCGAAGTCATCCGGGACTTTTGCATGTTGCCAGCGCCGTCAAATTCCATCAGCGCGCTCATCACCAGCCGCTCCTCGCGCGGCTTCAGCGAACACATCCCATTCGACAGCGCCTCTGGCAGCATCGGCACGGCGCGGTCCGGAAAATACACCGAAGTCCCGCGCAGCCTCGCTTCCTGATCGAGCGCCGTCCCCGTTCGAACGTAGTGCGCCACGTCAGCAATATGTACCTGAAGGTTCCAGCCGCCATCCGCCCAGCGCTCCACATAAACAGCATCGTCAAAATCGCGCGCCGTCTCTCCGTCGATAGTCACAATGGGCAGGTTACGAAAGTCCTCCCGCCCTTCGCGCTCGGCTTCGTTCACCGGCGCAGCACGATGCTCCGCCTCCTCCAAAACAGCGCGAGAGAATTCGTGCGGCAGATGATGCTTGCGAATGATGATCTCGATGTCCACACCGAGATCGCCCGGCCGCCCAAGAATTTCAATTATGCGTCCTGTTGCAGGCGCTCCGCCGCGCGGATAACGCAGCAGCTCCACATTCACCACTGCGCCTTCCAGTTCAGACAGTTGCGGCAGTCGTTTCCCGCGCGCGCCGCCCTCTTTCGCATCGCCCCCCAAACCCAATTTCTCCCGCATTGCCGCGGTCAGCTCCTCTCCAGGAGGAATCTCGATTTCGTGCTGGATCCGGTTGTCATAAGGCAGCACAACATTCCCCCGTGGCCCATATCGAAACAATCCCACGACC
>Ga0210390_10005504_pt1 | contig 10614 bp, 7 predicted proteins | sample IncBWH11OmetaG_FD_161050 | JGI IMG/M metagenome (GOLD analysis project Ga0210390, IMG submission 161050) | Forest soil microbial communities from Barre Woods Harvard Forest LTER site, Petersham, Massachusetts, United States - Inc-BW-H-11-O ... | reverse complement strand
TCGATACCACGGTGTTCCGCTGCGCCGGAGGGCGTGTGATGGTCTGCACGGTTGGCGCCAATCTGCCATGCGGCAAGGCGAACACGAATCGCGCACCGAGCACCGGTGTCGTGCGATGGTGCCGCGACAATCCGGATGCGTCGGTGGTTCCCGCGGTGGCGACCGGGCACGACACGATCTACCAATGGCGCTGCCACGCCGGCGCGCCGCAATTCGTCCGGCAGACACATCACGTCGATCCGCGTGGCTTCGTCGCCGAATTCTGGAAGGCTTTGCCTTAGGGCGACGTCAGCCGGGGCGCACGCTCGGACAGCGAAAATCCTGCAACAGCGCCGGCGCGAACGGATTGGTCGACGCCTGCACCCGCACATCGAACACCGCCTGTCGACCGCCGAGCTGGAATGTCAGTCTGTAGCGATCCGTCGTTCCGGGCTGCGCCTGCAAACGTCCGCGGCCGAACAAGCGAAACAGCGCCCACGGTCCCGTGTCACGCAATTCATCGGTCGGTCCGGCAAGCGGCGGATCGAACACCAGCCGCATCGTCGGCTGCAACGAGAAACTCGGCCAGGTCACCTGCGTCGAGCGAGGCACGCCGCGCGTATACACAATTGCAGTGCCGTCCAGATCGAGCGTCACCTGCCGCGTCCCCGCATCGACGCTGACCGGTGCGATGTCGAGGCGAAAGTGCGGCCGCGTGCTGCCATCGGCGAAGAACGCATCGCGGATCGCCGCCGCGCGCTGGAATTGCGCGAGATCCGCGGGCGATACGGGTGCCGTCGCGGCATCGGCGGAGATCAGACGCCACGCCTTGCCGGAGGTATCGACGTAACGCCGCAGCAGCGTGTTCATGAAGCCGTCGAGCGCGGCACCCGGAGCGAACAGGCGGGCGAAGTCGGCAATCGTCGTGTCGTCGGTGGCATCAGGCGCGAACGGATAATGCCCGTTCACCGCCGCTGGACACAGTTCGGCAGGGCCGCCGCCGACGTTGAAAATTGTCGCCAGTTGCAGCCGCGGGTCGCCACTGCGCAACGCGATGGCGCTCGTCGCAATCTCGGTGAGCCAGTGGCCGAGCGGCTGCGGCTGGTGCGCGGCGTCCGCCTTCAACGCCAACAGCGGGTCGATGCCACCGCTCACCGGCGCCGCGGCGCCAGGGTTCACCAGTGTCGCGGCAAGCTTGGCAATCTGCTGCTGCGCGTCGCCGAGTTCCCGCAGGACCTGATCGATCGGTGCGTTGGCGCCGCCACTGAGAAGATCACGCAGCGCCTGATAGCGTTCGTCGACCTCATGGCCTGGCAGCAGAGGTGTCGCCGGCGCCGACGCAGACTGCGCAGTGCCGAACAGGCCTTGGAACCGATCCTCCGAGCCGCTCGCCGGCGCCTCCGCTGCGGCAGTGCGGGGCGCACCACCGGGCGGGACGGACAGCGTCAACTGGCGGCTGATGGAAACCAGCAGCCGACGCATCGGCGATTCGGGCGAGGCAAGGATGTAAAGGTCCTGCGCCGCCTGCGACAGGCTGCGCAGCGGCGCCACGTTGAGGTCGGCCATCATCAGGTCCCAGGCCGGGACATAGTCCGCCTCATAGAGCGCAATGACATCGCGCCTCAGTGCCTGCATCTGCTGGTCGCTCGCGTCGAACGCGACGCGATTGCCGAGGACCCAGCTCTCCAGCACGACGCTCCTGGCGGCTCCGGCGAGCGACGGCAGCAGAACCTTGTGAAAGCCATCGACGGTGAAGAAGCCGGGAATGCCCTCGTTCAGCCGCTTGCCCGATGCCAGCACGAACAGCGGCAATCCCGCCGGACCCAGCGCGTCGCTCGGCAGCCACGGCGGCAGACGCTGCGCGGCGGCAGAGGGACGAATGCGCGAGTAGACGCGCTGCGCCATCGACACCGTGGCCATTCGCGCACGCGCGGTGGCGACAAGTTCGCCATCGAGCTTCACCTGCGGCAGCGGATCGGACAGCAGAGCATCGAGATGCAGCAGCAGAGAATCGCGCAGCGCCGCATAGCCGAGACCGGGATACGCGGTCTGCCAGTCCAGCTTCATCCATTCGCGGACCAGCGATACGTCGAGCGGGCCGGCGTTGCCGAGCATGAGATAGACGCGCGTAGCCTCGTAGAGGAAGTCAGGGCGATTGAGGTTGCCGCGCAACTGGGTCTCCAGGCGCCACATCAGCCGTGGCAGGAGTGCCCATTGCAGGGCGTGGCGGTAGACCGTCCGCGCCGAGGCCGCGAGCTTATCGCGCTGCGACAGCCCGGCCGGCAACCATGACGGTTCGTCGCCACCGTGCGGCAGCGCGCGCGCCTGGTCGAGCAGTGGCGCCAGTCGCGCCAGATCGTCGTCGTTGACCGGATCCAGCGGCAGAATCCGCGCGGTCTGTTCGTAGCGGTCGAGCGCCGTCGCCGCTGCCGCGATCTCGCGCTGACCTGCGCTGCGGACGTGCCACAGAACTCCCGCCGTCGCCAGGACCAGCAGGGCGGCCACGGCATAGCCTGCCATCCGCAACATCTGGCGGCGTCGCAGCGCGGCGGGACTGTGCGCGACGAGCGACGCCTCGCCGACGATCACCTCCTTCAGCAGGCGCTCGAGGAAATAGCTGCGGCCCTGCACCGGCCGCATGGTCTGTGCCCGCGCCTGATCGACGCCGAGGGAACGGGCGAGAGCACCGGTGAGGCGATCGATCGGTGTGCCTTCCTGCGTGCCCGAGGTGAAATAGACGCCGCGGAGCAGCGGCGCCGGACTGTCGCTGGTGCCGGCGAACGCAGCGTGCAGGAACTCCAGGAGCAACGGCTCGAGGCTCGCCACCTGGCCGGGAAACATCGCGATGAGGGCACGCCGGTCGGCGTTGCGTTCCGCCTGCAACCGGTCGAACAGTCGCGCGTTCAGCCGCTCCACCAGGCCGCTCAGCGCGCCGGCGCAGGCGCTGACCGGGTCGTCGTTATCGGCGGTCAGTTCGAATGTGGTGCCCCAAACCTGGGCACGCTTGTCGCGATCGAGGTCGTCGAAGAACTCGGTGAAGCCCGCGATCAGGTCGGCCTTGGTGAACAGTGCATAGAGCGGGATCCGCATGCCGAACCGCGTCTGCAATTCGTTGACCCGGCTGCGGATCGCCGCCGCGTGCGCCTTGCGTTCGGCCGGCGGCGCCAGTGCCAGGTCGCTCAGCGGGAACGCGATCAGCAGGCCATTCAGCGGCTCGCGCGGCCTGGTCTGCTTCAGCAAATCGAGGAAGGCATCCCAGCCGGCGCGATCGACCGCGGCGTTCGAGTCCTGCGTGGTGTAGCGGCCGGCGGTGTCGATCAGCACGGTGTCCTCGGTGAACCACCAGTCGCACAGGCGCGTGCCGCCGATACCGGCGATCGCGCCCTGCCCCATCTGGTCCGCCAAGGGGAAATGCAGGCCTGCATTCAGCAGCGCCGTCGTTTTGCCGGCGCCAGGTGGACCGATGATCGCGTACCAGGGCTGCTCGTACAGATAGTGGCGGCTGCCGAGCGACTTCTTCAGCAGGTCAAGCGCGGTCGTGAGCCGCGTGCGCAGAGCCTGCGCCTCCTCGGTCTGATCCGTGTCGTCGGCGACGGTGATGCCCCGCGCCAACGCCGCGGCACGTTGCAGGCGGCGCAGATCGAGCAGTGCGTTGCCACCGCCCCAGGCCAGCAGCAGTACCGCGATGAGCGCGAGACGCGGCGGCCAGTCCTCGAACCCTGGCAGCAGCGGCGCGAAGAACCACGCCAGACCGGCGAGCAAGACAGTGCCGATGAAGCTGATGGACCAGCGCGAGGAGAGGATGTGGGCCGCCGGCGTCACTGAATGTCAGTCCTGGCGATGCAGCACGATCTCGATCCGCCGGTTCTGTTCTCGGCCTTCGGCGGTGGCGTTGCTGGCGATCGGGTCCGCATCGGCGCGTCCCTCCGCACTGATCCGTGCCGGGTCACCCAGATCGCGCGCAATGATGGCGCGGACGGCATTGGCACGCGCGACGGAGAGCTGGAAGTTCGACGGGAATCGCACCGTGCGGACCGGCTGATCGTCGGTGTAGTCGATCACCTGGAGCGATCCGCTCTCGTTCCGCAGCGCCGCGGCAACCTGCTCGAGCAGCGGCCGGGACGCGGACTGCACCACCGCGCTCTCTGGCGCGAACATCGCACGGCCGGCGATCCGGACGATCGGTGTCGCGGCGGTGCCCAGCAGGCTTACCGCGCGATTGTCGATGTCGGGCTGGAGGCTGGTGCGCAGGCGATCGAGCACTGTCGGCTCAGCCGGAGCCGGCGGCGGGGGCAGCGGCTGCACGATCGCGGCGCGCGTCACCTGCGGCATGCGCGTTGGCGGTGTGGTCAGCACCTGGGACTGAAGATCATCCGAGGCCGCGTTCAGGCTGGCGGACGTCCAGAGAAACAGGCCGCCGCACAGGGCCACCGCGCCGGCCAGCGCTACCCAGACCGGCAGGCGCTGCGGCGCGGATTGGGACGGCACGGCGACGCCGCGCCAGTGCGGCGACAGCTCGGAATCCGCCGCCTTGCGCTGAGCCGCGATCACGGCGTGCGTGTCGAACCGCGCCTGGTCGAGTTCGCCCTCGCCGCGCGCCTGCCGGTAGCGGCCCATGTAGCCGAGGGCGAGGCAGATGTACATGAGCTCGATGGCGGGGAGGAACCGGTTCGGGGTCCGCCGCATCTGCCGGAGTTGATCGAAGAACAGATCCGTGCCGCGCGCGCCGGGATGGAACGTTCCCACCAGCGTCTGGCTCGCCCAGCCGCTCGCGGCGCCCCAGGGCGTATTCAGCACCACATCGTCGATGCTGGCGCAAAGTGCGTAATGCGCCGGCCGCAGCAGCTCCATCGCGATGCCTGCATCGCGTGCCTTGCGCTCGAACGCGCGCAGGTCCTGCACGACGCGTTCGCGCAGTACGGTCGGGTCGGGCGCGCGGCGCATCGCGCGCAGGCGAGCGAGCAGTTGCAGCAATGGCGACGCGGCGACGGTCAATGGCGAGACACTGATCGCCGGTGCCGCGGATGGATCGACCGGCGGCACCGGCGTCGCGGCGAGCGTTGGCGTTGGCGGCGGCGAGCGGCGACGTCCGCCCGGGACAGGGCGGATGACCGTCCGGTCGTCGTCCGGTTCGGCGAACGGGTTGTCGCTCACTGGCGCTTCCTCCGGGTCGCAGCCTTAGCGGTCGTACTGGGTCAAGCCGTAATGCTCCATCACCCATTTCAGGGTAAAACCGTAGTTCGGATCAGTCGCGTAGACCCCGGTAAGGGCATCGGCGAATGCCTCGGGGTTGTCCTTCTGGTTCATTGCGTTCCTGTACACGGAAGCCGTCGCCAGCAGGCGGCCGTGTTCATCGAATGCCTGCGCGATTGAGTCGAACACCCGGAAGCGGTCCGTGACAGTGACGCTCTCGCCATTTTTCACCTCGCGAGTGGGGCTCTCGACCCCCGACTGGTCTCCGGTCGCCTTGATGCCGAACGGATTGTTGCTGCCTGGCGGCATCGAGGCTCCCCACGCGCTCTCCACGGCCCACTGCGCCACCGTGACAGACGCGGGCACGGTCCAACGCAGGCGCGAGGCGACCGCGGCACTGGCGACGTCGGACGGTATCTCGCCGAAATGGCCGACCGAGGTTGGCAGGGCGTTGGCGACGAGCGGTCTGGCGGCAAGCGCGTAGTAGGTGGAGCTGCCGGGATCGACGCGGCCGGAGGGCGGCGTCATCTGCATGATCACCGCCTGGTAGGCCTCGATCGCCAGCGTGGTGCCGACATCGGCCACGCCGTTCACCGGGATGGGCGCGTGCGGCTTGGGCAGCCGGTCGTTGAGCAGCGACTGGATGACGAAGACATCGCCGGGCGCGTTGGCGCCGCCACGGCCTACCGAGGTGAAGATCGGCGGCGCGATGCGGCCCATTTCGTCGACGCTCAGCACCGTTGGTGACGGAACCAGTCCCACGCCTGCCTCGGAGTTCGGGGGGATTAGTGCATGGACGGGGCGGCGGAGGCCAGTTGTTTGCGACGTTGACACGGCCGTATTTGCCCGCACACCGCGCCTCCCTTACGCTTTCTCGACCGAGGGAGACCCAGCATGGACCGCGACATCGACGCCCTGCTCCACTTCGCGCCGGACTATGACGTGTCAATCCCATACATGCAGCGGACGCGCGAGTATTACGCGGCGATCGGCTACACCACGCCGTACCGCTGGGCGCATTACGTCGAGGCACCGTTCACCCCGCTGCGCAAGCCGCTTGCCGACGCGCGGCTGACCATCCTCACCACCGCGGCGCCGTACCGGCCGGACAAGGGCGATCAGGGGCCGGGCGCGCCGTACAATGGCGGGGCGAAGTTCTATCAGGTGTATTCCGGCGACACGTCGCACGCGCACGACCTCCGCATCTCGCATATAGGCTACGACCGCGCGAACACCTCGGCCGAGGACAGCGGCACATGGTTCCCGCTGCCGGCGTTGCTGCGCGCAGTGGGTGCCGGACGTGTTGGTGCTGTGTCGCGGCGGTTCCATGGTGCACCCACCAACCGCAGCCATCGCGTCACTGTGGAGACCGATGCCCCGGAGATCCTGCGCCGCTGCCGGGAGGATGGGGCCGACGCTGCGATCCTGGTGCCGAACTGCCCGGTGTGCCACCAGACCTGCAGCCTGGTCGCGCATCACCTGGAGGCAAACGGCATTCCCACGGTGGTCATGGGCTGCGCCAAGGACATCGTCGAGCACGCCGCAGTGCCGCGCTTTCTGTTCAGCGATTTCCCGCTCGGCAACAGCGCCGGCAAGCCGCACGATGTCGCGTCGCAGGACCACACGCTGGAGCTGGCGCTGCGCGTGCTCGAGGCGGCGCCGGGCCCGCGCACGTCGGTGCAGTCGCCGCTGCGCTGGAGCGAGGATGCTGCATGGAAGCTCGACTATCTTAATCTGGAGCGGATTCCGGCTGAGGAGCTGGCGCGGCGGCGGCGCGAGTTCGACGAGCAGAAGGCAGTTGCGCGGACGCTGCGGGTGGAGAAGGCGGCGTGATGATGGTGCCCCTCCCCCTGACCCCCTCCCGCAAAGGGGAGGGGGCAGATCCGTGACCCGTCCGTTTGCCAATGTCCGCGTGCTTGACTTCACGCAGGTGCTTGCGGGTCCCTATGGCAGCTACCAGCTCGCGCTGCTCGGCGCCGATGTCATCAAGGTGGAGCGGCGTGAGGGTGAGGACATGCGGCGCACGCCGCTGTCGCGCGAATGGGCGGAGCGCGGCATGGCGCCGGCATGGCTGGCGATCAACGGGAACAAGCGTAGCCTGACGCTCGATCTGCAAAAGCCGGCGGCGATCGACATCGTCAAGCGTCTTGTCGCGCGCGCCGATGTGGTGATGGAGAACTTCCGGCCCGGCGTGATGGATCGTCTCGGCATCGGCTATGAGGCGCTGCGTGCGATCAATCCGAAGCTGATCTACTGCACGATCTCCGGCTTCGGCAGCACCGGCCCGTACCGCAACGAGGCTGGTTATGACGGCAAGATCCAGGCGCTGTCCGGCATCATGTCGCTGACCGGCCACAAGGAGATGGGGCCGACGCGCGCCGGCTTCGCGGTGTGCGACGTACTTTCCGGCATGACCGGCGCGTTCGCTGTGTCGTCCGCGCTGTATCAGCGGACGCACACCGGGCAGGGCCAGTTCATCGATGTGTCGATGCTGGAGGCGAGCCTTGCGTTTCTCTCCACCCAGGTCGCCGACTACACCGTGGCCGGTCATCGGCAGGAGCAGTTTGGGAATCAGGCGATCAGTCGGAAGGTCACCGCGAACCTGTTCTGCGCCAAGGACAGTTTTTTGCTGCTCGCGGTCAACAACGACAAGCAGTACGAGGCGCTGATGACCACGCTTGGGCGCGCGGATGTGCTGGATGATCCGCGCTTCGCCGATTGGTTTCAGCGCAAGGAGCACGAGGCGACGTTGCGCACGATCATCGAAGATGCGCTGGCGAGCGCCGATGCGAAGACGTGGGAGAAGCGGCTGAATGACGCGGGCGCGCCGTGCTCCAGCATCTGGCGGATCGAGGAGGTCATCGATCATCCGCAGATCGCCGCGCGTCATGCGGTGCAGAGTGTCGAGACGGAATATGGCCCGCTCCGGCTGATGGGTTCCGGCTTTCAGATGGAGCATGGCGGTGGGAAGCTGGACCACGCGCCGCCGCCGCTCGGCGCGCACACCGACGAGGTGCTGCGGGAGGCTGGATATCCGCCGGAGGAAGTTGCAGCGCTGCGGCGCGACGCGGTGGTCTGATGGATCTGCGCCTGAAGGACAAGGTCGCGCTGATTACTGGTTCCAGTCGCGGCATCGGCCTGGCCACCGCGCACGCCTTCGCCGCAGAAGGCTGCCGGCTGATGTTGTCAGCGCGCTCGGGTGATGCGCTGCGTGCCGCCGAGACTGCGTTGCGCGCCAGCGGCGCAACGGTGGTGAGCGAGGTCGCTGACGTCACACAGCCGGACGATGCGGCGCGCCTTGTGCTCGCATCGGTGGCGGCGTTCGGCGGCATCGACATTCTGATCAACAATGTCGGCGGAGGTGGCGGCGGACGCCAGATCGCCGACAGCACGGATGAGGAATGGCGCGGCGCGCTGGAGAGGAATTTGGTGCAGACCGTGCGCATGATGCGGCTTGCGCTGCCGCATATGCGCGGACGCGCCGGTGCCGCCGTGGTGAACGTGTCGTCGATCTCCGGCTGGACGCCGCAGCTTGTCGGTTCGGGTCAGTATGGTGCGGCGAAGGCAGCGCTGATCTTCGATACCGAACGCTGGGCGTTGGAATTCGTGCCGCATGGCGTGCGGGTGAACACCGTGTCGCCAGGCTCGATCCTGGTCGAGGGCAATGGCTGGGATCGCTACCGCCTCGCCAACCAGGCGAACTATGACGACTACGTGCGGGGCGGTTTCCCAATGGGGCGCCTCGGCACGGCTGAGGAGGTGGCCGACGTCATCGTGTTTCTCGCCTCGCCGCGCGCGCACTGGATCAACGGGCGGAACGTCCCGGTGGACGGCCTGGAGCAGCCGTATGCTCCGATCGACTGGCGGCCGTACTAGCCGCCCGATCCGATGGCTGTTCCCGGGCGGGGTTGAACGTAGCCATGTGCGGACACCGCTAACCCGCCAGAGGGTCGGGCCTGAACTGGATATGGTAAACTTTGGGCCGCGTCCCGGCGCCGCCTTCGAGATGTTGGGGCGTTCGGTTCCCGTTTGTTGTCCAAAGTCCCCGCCCCTTCCAGCCGGCATTCGGATCGTCGATGCGGCCGTCCAGATTTTTGGCATAGAAGTTGAGCGGATAAGGGACTCGGATCGTGACAAACCGGCCACTGACCAGGGCGAAAAGGGCGTCGGATTCGTTGCCGGTGGCGATCGGCGTCTCCGGTCCCAGGCCGGATACGTCGTGCTGATCGACCCAGGTATAATAGCTCGCTTCTGCACTGCCCGGTCCCTTCACGCCGGCGAAATTCGGCCCGGGAAACGGATAGAAGGACCAACCCTCCGGACACAGCACGGCGGAGGCGGAAGCCGGCCCGTTGAGCGGCCCCTCACATTTGCGGCGATCGAAACTCGCGAACTGACCGCTCGCGAGCGCCGTCCACACGATGCCTATGCTATCCACATCCATGCCGCGCAAGCCGTAACCGGGGGCGGGAATTTTGTAGTATTCGGTAAGCGCGGTGGCCGGCGGATCAGATCCGAGGTCGACACGCACGATTGCGCCTGGCCCAAGCGATTGTTGCACCGAGCCCCAGACGATTCCGCCCGCGGGATCGGGCGAGACGGCGTAGAGACCAACCGCGATCCGCGCATCCTTGCCCGGTTGGATCGGCTGACCAGGCTCAGTATAAGGGGTTGTCGCGTCGCGCTTGCCGTTGCCAATCGTGTCGACAATGAACGGCGTCCAGCCCTCCGACTTTGCGGCGTCACCGGTCTCCAGGAATTTCTTGCTGTCGAGCCAGCCGAGCACTTGGCCGCCGCCGGCACTCGACCAGAGCGTGTCGTCCGGATCAAAGCCGAATTGCAGGTGCAGGGTCGAGAAGCAGATATCAGCCAACTGGAATTTCCGCGTGCCTGGATCATAGACCGAGAACTGGCGCCCCGATGTCGCGAGCGGGAACAGCTTCGCTGAGGGATTGTCGGAGCCTGCCTTGCAGAACGCAGGATTTTCGGCGGCCCGGATGCGGGCGGTGAACCACACCCGGCCTTTGCTGTCGAACATGGGGTTGTGGACGATCGACTGGCTGTCCCAGATCAAGTCGTCACCCCAATAGGGGGAGGGCGCGAACTGCGGATGCTCGTCTTTCGCGCTCGGGGTGTTCGGATCGGAGACCGGCTCGCGAATCGTCGTGACGACATTCTTGATCGGATCGAGCACAGGAATATCGTCGGTGCTCAACTCGGGGGAACCATAGATCCGGCCATAGGCGTTCGCGGTCGGATTGCGTTTGTCCGTCGAGACGGCATCATGGAGATACGTCTTAGGGCTGGCCCAATCCCATTCGGTGATGACGATGTTGCGCTCGATGCCGCTTGGACGCGGAGGAGTCGCGGCCGGGAGTTCGCCTGCGGCTATTCGATCCGTCCAGTTGCCGAAATTGGTCAACGCCAGTCTCGTGTCGAAAT